>Ga0070740_10000923_pt1 | contig 46859 bp, 38 predicted proteins | sample Coa_R2_FD_67286 | JGI IMG/M metagenome (GOLD analysis project Ga0070740, IMG submission 67286) | Surface soil microbial communities from Centralia Pennsylvania, which are recovering from an underground coalmine fire - Coalmine... | ecosystem: Environmental > Terrestrial > Soil > Unclassified ... | reverse complement strand
CTCTTCTAGCGAAACGTAGCTGAACATTCCGGATTGCTGCTGATCGTCGCCGCGCATGAAACAATCATCGCCCAAAATGTTCTGACGCGAAAGGGGCCCGAACCCGGGTTTTTCAACAAGCTCCTAAAACTCGAATCGCAATCCCATCTGCAACTGCCGCGGATTTCCCACTGTGCTGGCAATCGAGCCGGCCTGCGGGTTGCCAATGGTCGCATTGGGCAAGCCGAACTGCGGATGATTGAAAACATTGAAAGCCTCCGCGCGGAATTCCAGCCGGCTCTGCTCACGGATTACGAAGTTCTTGAACAGCGACATGTCCCAGTTCGTGCGACCTGGGCCGAACAGGATGTTTCGGCCCGCGTTTCCGTAGGTGTAAGGCGCTGGCGTTGTGAACGCCGACGGATCGAACCAACGCTGCAAGGTTCGGGGGTAGGATACGGGCTTGGCGACGTCCGGCCGGCTGCCCGTGCCGGTGTTGGTCGTGGAGGTCTGAAGCACCGGCGAAAAGGGGAGTCCGGTTTGTATGGTGAGTATACCGTTGGTCTGCCATCCGCCCAGGATCCAGGTCAGCGGGCCGGCGTGGTTGAGAAAGGGTTTTCCTCTTCCCACCGGCAGCTCCCAGAGATAGCTCAATGTAAGCCGGTGGCGGATGTCGATGATTGAGTTGCCGCGTTCGGCGCGGAGGTTGCGCGGGTCCTGCGGTTGGGGCCCGGCCGCGCCGCCGCCAAATTCGAGCGGTACATCGTCAATCGCGTGGGCCCATGCATAGGCCAGGATAGCGCTGACGCCCTGGCTGAATCTCTTGTCCACGGTGAGCTGAAACGAATAATAAGAGCTAAGCCCGTCCGTGGTGAAATAGCTCGCGTCGGCGAGATTAGGCGCAATCGAATACAGCGGCCGCCGTGTGTTGAGCGCGGTTGCTCCGGGCACGGCCTGATTCGCGTTGTAGGTGTCATACAGGCGCCGGCCGAGATTGCCGACAGCCGCTGTTTTGACAACCAGAGACCACGGCGCGATTTCATGCTCGAGAGTGATATTGAACTGTTCCGCGTAGGAAGGACGGAATTTGGGGTCTACCGCGAAGACCGTTCCGAACGGGTTATCGGCGAGGGCGAAGTTCACGGGCTGAAGCGGCGGGAAACCATCGCTTACCCGCTGTCCCACGTTGATATCGCCGGGCGAAATGCTCACGGTCGATCCAAACGGCAATTGGCGGAACAATCGCAGGCTTCCGCCCTCGCTTCCTGTTGGGTTGTAGAAGAGGCCGAATCCGCCGCGCACGACTGTGTGCGCCGGAAGCTGGTAGGCAAACCCAAAGCGCGGTCCGAAATCCCGGTAGTAGGGCTGCACCCCCGCATACCGGTCGACTCCATTCCGGCCGGCGACGTCGATCTTGCCCGTAAACAGGTTGAAATTAGCCCACCGGTTCGCGACTTCGTAATAGGGGCTGAAATAGTCCCAGCGCAAGCCGAGATTCAGGGTAAGCTTCCGGCTCGCGCGCCAGTCATCGGCCAAATAGAGACCGATTTCCGTTCCGCGTTCCCCGGGCCAGTTCAGAGTGTAGTCATGCGCAATCAGGGTCGGATAGCCCAACAGGAAGCTGGCCATGCTATCGCCTCCCGATCCGGCGGGTTGCCGCGAATCCGTCAGGGCGGGGGAGAAGTTGAAGCGGCCGTTCCCTTGATTGGTCTGATAGATCGTAAGCTGCCGGCGACGGAAATCGGCGCCCCATTTTAAGGTGTGGCCGCCGATCGTATAGCTCATGTTATCGATGTACTGAAATGTATTTTCACGCCTGTATATGGGCAGCGAGCGCGTCTGACCGATGCCGATATAGCTTGAGGGCGAGAAGATCGGCAAATTCTGTTCAGCGGGAGTGACATTCGAGTTCGGCACTCCCAGCTGATTGCCGAGCGCGCCGCCAGGTTGATACTGGTCCGCAGTATAGTCCAGGCGATACCGGTTGAAACCGAGTCGAAGCTCATTCACCAGTCGTGGGCTGATCACCTTGGCGTAGCTGGCGACGGCATGCTGGGCTGGTTGAAACGAGGTTCCGGCAAACGACGCCTCATCGCTGAGGTTTACGGGCCGCGAAATTCCCGGAATGGTGGTCGGGGGAAACGTACTGGGGACTCGCGTCTCGGTATTTTGAATCGCCCATCGCGCGAAAAAGTTATCCTTCGGCGTAATTTGATGGTCGATGCGTACGTCGCCTTGATTCCAGGCCTGATGTTGGACCAGGTTGGCAAGATAGTTGTTGAAGCGGCCAGGAGCGGTCGGCGCCGGATAAGCATTGATCATTTTCGCCGCAATTGGGTCCCACCGATTGGCGGGGATCTGGTTGCCGGCAAATTGATCGCGAATGAAACCCGATCCGGCCGGGTTTGGCCGTGTGGTCAGCGGGTCATAGATCGGCGCTGTCTCGCTAAAATCGCCGCGACGCATCGCAAGCGTCGGGACGTTGCCTAAGAGAAGCTGTTGCGCATCGCGGCGGTATCCTTCGTAATCGACGAAGAAGAATGTGCGGTTCTTGCCGTTGTACGCCCTAGGCAAGACCACAGGTCCGCCCAATGAGCCGCCGAACTGATTCAGGCGGAAGGCCGGAAAAGCCGTTCCTTTCGGGCTGAAGAAGTTGCGCGCGTCCATAGCGGAGTTCCGCAGAAACTCGAACAGACTTCCATGGAACTGGTTCGTGCCGGACTTCGTAATTACATCCACTACAGCTCCGGAATTACGGCCTATCTCAGCGCTGTACAGATTTGTCTCAATTTTGAATTCGCGCACCGCCTCGACCGCCGGGCGCAGCACAATCGACAGCGTCAGGCGCTCGTTATCGTCGACGCCGTCGTAGAGGAAATTGTTTGAACCTTCGCGGTTGCCATTAGAAAACACCTCGGTGCCCGGCCGCCTGTCATCCGGACGCGTTCCGCTCATGATTGTGCCGGTTGCGGAATATCCGACGCCATTCACGCCTGGGCTCAAGATGGCAAGCTGGATGAAGTTGCGTCCGTTCAAGGGCAACTGGTTGACCAGTTGAGTGTTGATAACGGTGCCGAGCGACGAGGACTCGGATTCGAGTAAAGGCGCCTGCGCCGTAACCTCCACTGCCTCGGCCACCTGCCCTATTTGCATCGTCAGATTGACCTGGGCTTGCTGATTGACTTGCAGGGTAATGCCACGCTGCACCAATTTGCGAAATCCAGGAGCTTCGACGCTGATCTCATAATCTCCCGGCGGCAGCAGTGGGATTACATAAGACCCAGCGGCATCACTCACAGTCTCATGTGCGCGTCCGGTGGCGACGTTGGTGGCAATCACCTTTGCGTTGGCCACTCCCGCCCCCGTGGGATCCAGGATGGTCCCGCTCAGCTCCGCTGAAGCCACCTGTGCTGAAATACCTAAGCAGGCTGCGAATAACAGCACAACCAATGTGAAAGACTTTGACACCGATTTCCCTCCACCAATAGAATCCCGAAGCTGTTAAAGTTCTGAAGCCTGGAGCTGTTGATGATTTTATATCGTGCGGGAATCTCCATGGGCAAGCTCGCCTCGCAGCTTTGCAGCTTGCAGAGTATGCAATATCACGATTCATCCCTCCCTGTGATGACTCGAGCTAACTAATTCGCGAATTGCGGCTAGATGGGGTCTAGTCGAATTTGAAAAGAACAACTACAATCAAAGATGTTCCGTGGCAGAAGAGCCTTGAAGACCTGAAAGGAGAGTCGGTGAACGACATAGAAGCTGTCATTTCTCAGTTGGAGCGGCAGCGGCAGGCCATCGATAATGCCCTTGCCGCGCTTCGCGATATCTCGGGAATTTCTGGCGGCGCTTCTCGAACCGCTGGCCAGTCCGGGCCGGGCGCGCCAAGGAAGCGCGTCTTGACCCCCGCCGGACGGAGGAGGATCGCGGAGGCAGCTCGCAGACGTTGGGCTGAAAAGCGCGCAGCCGAAGCTGGACAGTTGCAGGCTAAGGCAGTAAAAAAAGCGCCCCGGAAGAGTCAAATTTCCGCCGCCGGGCGGAAGAGACTGGCCGAGGCGATGAGGAAACGCTGGGCGCTGAAGCGCGCTGCTCAGGGCCAGAGCCCAGCCAAAAAGGTTGCGGGCAAGAAAAGCGCTACAAAGAAAGCCGCATCTAAGCAGGCGGGATAGACCACGATGGCACGGGGCCTGGAATTGCAGTCCCGGGAGTTACGCGCAAAACCGCAGCGCGATGACGAGCGAGGCAGCGGCTGCGCAGGACTCGCAGCCTTAAGTAAAGCCGTCGTCGAAAAGAAACATTAAGCCGCTTCACTGAATTCGTATCAAACAGCCAGGGCGCGAGGACTGTGCGCTGGCGCAAGGGATGAAAAGCTCGCGCGGACAGCAACAAGAAAGCCCACCGCCGCGGGAAACGGCGGTGGGCTCTTCCAGCTTGCGGGAAGCTCGTTGGAAGCCTATTCGGTCGGGCGGCGCTTCAGAGTCGGACGCTCATCCTCATCGCCGCCCTTCTTATCCTTGGAGTCGTCTCCGTCAATGGTGCCAGATCCCGGCGCCCTCTTCAGACGCGGACGGTTCAGGTCCTTGTCGTCGATCTTGCGGCGGTTGTGCAGCATTGCCAGACGGCCTTTCACCTCGTTGAACTCTGAGGTGGTCACAACATATTCCGGCTTGGCTTTGAGGTACTCCTGGATGTTCTTTTGCGATTGCTTAATCCGGTCGTCTGTTGGAGGGTGGGTCGAGAACACCTTGCTCATCGTGCCAGGCTTCTTCTTCTCGAGGGACTGTATCTTCTCAAAGAAATCGACGAAAGCCGTTGGGTCGTAGCCCGTCTTGTACATATACTCCAAGCCGAGCAGATCCGCTTCCGATTCAAAGCCTCGGGAGAACGAAAGGAACTGCATGGGGATCGCCAGGCTCGCGGCCTGCCGGATCGCATAACCCGTCCAGCCGCCCATAAAAATCAGAGGAATTGAGGCCAAGTTCACGATTTGACCTCGCGTCGCCTGCCGCGTTCCGTGCCGCGCCGCTACGTGAGCAATTTCATGCGCCATGACGCCGGCCAGTTCCGCTTCGTTGTCGGCTTTGAGGATGAGGCCGGAATTGACGAAGAAAAACCCGCCCGGCAGCGCGAAAGCGTTGACTTCCTCACTGTCCAGCACCTTGATTGTGAACGGGACCTTTGCGTCGGAATTGCGGACCAAGTTCTGGCCAACCCGGTTGACGTACTCGGCAATCACCGGGTCGTCGATGACCTTCGAACTGCGCTCGACCTCGGTTGCAAGCTGTTTACCCAGAGCGATTTCCTTGTCGAGCGAGTAGAAATTGACGCCCTTGCCGACATCGCGATCGCCGATCGCATCCGGATCCTTTTTTTTGTCCTTGGCAAATCCTGAGAACGGAAGACTCAGAACCAAAACGAAAGCCAGTTGAGCGGAGAGGAACCGTCGCATCGTTACTCCTCGAGGGTAGTCGCAGCCCTGACCTGAGTATAACCCCTCATTTCCATTAACGTATAGTTGTTTTAATGGGTTTCCAGGTTTCAGAAGAGCGGGCAGTGCAACAGGCCATTTGGAATCAATACCGTAGCTGTTTTCCGGTCGCCGAGCGCCTGATCTATCTAAACCACGCCGCCGTGGCGCCACTTTGCCAGCCAGCTGCCAACGCGATCAGGCAGTTGACCGACGACGTCCTCGAATATGGCGCGCTTCATTACGACCAATGGTTGGATGCATATGAAGCGGTGCGCGTCGCAGCGGCGCGCTTGATTGGCGCAAACCGGTCCGAAATCGCTCTGGTGAAGAACACGTCCGAGGGGGTTTCGACTGTGGCGCTTGGAATAGACTGGCGGCCAGGCGACAGAATTGTCTGTTTCGAGGAGGAATTCCCTTCCAACTACTTCCCGTGGCGGCGCCTGGAGGCGAATGGCGTACGAGTGGAACTTCTGTCGGCAACAGACCCGCTCGATCGAATCGATGAGGCCGCGCGGGGCGCCCGCCTGCTCGCCATTTCTTACGTTCAATACCTCAGTGGTTTTCGCGCCAATCTGGCGTCCCTGGGCCGGATTTGCCGGGACCGCGGCTGTTTTTTCTTTGTCGATGCGATTCAGGGACTGGGAGCGTTTCCCCTTGATGTCGAAAAGGCGCAGATCGACGCGCTGGCTGCCGACGGCCACAAATGGCTACTCGGACCGGAAGGCTGCGGAATCCTCTACGTGCGAAAGGACCGGCAGGACGAGGTGCGGCCTGTCGAGTTGGGCTGGACTAACTTCGCTCGTTATCACGATTATTCTTCACGCGATATGAGCTTACGGCCGGACGCGGGACGATACGAATGCGGCACGCTAAACACGGTTGGCTGCTTCGGGCTGCGGGCGGCGATTGAGTTTCTGCTGGAGGTTGGCGTCGACCGGATTGCCCCGCATGTTCAGGCGCTGGGGGATCGGATCGCCGAGGGCGTCATGCGGAAGGGCTACGAGATTCTTGGCGAGCGGACGCCAGACAATGGCGCCGGCATTGTTTCGTTTCGAAAGGCGGGCCTCGATGCGCGGGTGGTGGTGAGCCGGCTGCGGGATCTCGAGATAATCGCTGCTCCGCGCCAGGGCTGGATCCGGACGTCGCCGCATTTCTATATCAGTCCCGAGGACATCGATACGATGGTGGATGCGCTGCCATGACCCGGCGCGAACTGTTCGCCGCTTTGGCCGCCGGCCGCTTATTCGCGCAGGGCGTCTCCTCGCGAGGCGTTAAGCCGACTCCGCGCGGCAAGCCTTCGGGGCTGCCATTTCATTCCCGCCTGAACGACATTGCCGCCCAAGCCGGCCTGACGGCGCCGGTCATTTATGGGGGCGTTGAACGCAAGCAGTATATTCTCGAGACGGTCGGCTGCGGATGCGCGTTCATCGATTACGATAACGATGGCTGGCTGGATATCCTGTTGCTCAGCGGAACGCGGCTGGAAGGCGATCCCCCCGAGGCAACCAACCGTCTGTACAAGAACAACCGGGACGGAACGTTTACCGATGTGACCGAGAAAGCTGGCCTTCGCCGGACCGGCTGGGCCGCCAGTGTGTGCATCGGCGACTATAATAACGACGGCTTTGAAGACCTGTTCATCACCTACTGGGGCGAGAATGTCCTCTACCGCAACAATGGCGACGGCACGTTTACGGATGTCACTAAGCAGGCCGGACTTGCATATTCAGGTCCCAAGAAGTGGGGCGCGGGATGCACGTTCATCGACTACAACCGCGACGGCTGGCTCGATCTGTTTGTCAGTCACTATCTCAATCTCGATTTAACCAGGCTGCCGAAGCCCGGCGAGGGCGGCAACTGCGTGTGGAAGGGGGTGCCGGTGAATTGCGGGCCGCGGGGGCTTCCAACCGCGCTTCCGGCCCTCTACCGCAACAACGGCGACGGCACCTTTACCGACGTCAGCAAAGAAGCCGGCATGCTGAAGCTCGGCGGCAGCTACGAAATGACTGCGGTGTGCGCTGACTTCAACAATGACGGCTGGCCGGATATTTACGTGGCCTGCGACTCCACGCCTAGTTTTCTGCTCCGCAACAATCACGACGGCACGTTCACCGACATTGGGCTGGAGACAGGGGTCGCCTTAAACGAAGACGGCAATGAACAGGCCGGCATGGGCGTGGGCGTCGGCGATTTCAATCTCGATGGCAACCTGGATATTTTCAAAACGCATTTCGCCGACGACACCTCGATCCTGTACGCCAACGACGGGAGGGCCAATTTCGAAGACGTGACGATCCGGTCCGGACTGGGCGTGGAGACGCGCTTTGTGACCTGGGGCGCGGCGGTCGTCGATCTCGATAACAATGGTTTGCCGGACCTGTTTGCGGTTACGGGCAATGTATATCCCGAAGTGGAGAAAGCCGTTCCTGAATATCCCTACCGGACGCCGCGCTTCGTGTTCAGGAACCTGGGCAACGGGAAATTCGAGGAGCTGATCGAAGAGGCCGGTTCGGGCGTTGCGGCGGCGCATGCCAGCCGGGGAGCTGCCTTTGGCGACTTTGATAACGACGGCGACGTCGATGTTCTGGTGGTCAATTTGAACGAGCCGCCTTCACTGCTGCGCAACGACGTGACCGGTTCAAATCGCTGGCTGAAGGTTAAACTGATCGGGACGAAATCCAACCGCAGCGCCATTGGCGCTACTGTGATAGCGAGCTACGGCGGCAAGCGGCAGGCGCAGCCGGTTACGAGTCAGTCAAGTTTCTATTCCGCCAATGATCTGCGCCTGCACTTCGGCCTCGGCGCGGCGGAGTTTGCCGATCTCGAAGTGCGCTGGCCAAGCGGCGCCCGGGAGTCATTCACCAAAGTCCCGGCAAACCGGCTGATTACGATCCAGGAAGGGAAGGGGATCGTGTCGTCCCGATCCCTTGCTGGTTAGTTTACTGCGTGATCCAGATCTTCGCCGCCGCGCTGCATACCTGCTGATCCAAGGCCGCACCGCCGCAGACGTACACATACGTCTGCATCGTGGGAAGATCTGGCGGCACGACGACATCAACTTGCTGAACGCCCGGCAAGCCCGGCGCGGGACCGGCGTAGTACGGCGCCGTCACCGTACGGTCGTGAATCTTAGCCGTGAGCACGCCAGCGGCGGGAAGGCCAGTCGCGAAGAGTTGAACTACGCTGCCGGTCGGGGCCGGATGCGAGGGTCCGTTCACCGAATAATCCTGATTCAATACAGCATTCGGAAATATCGCAGGCGCCGATTGCGCAAGCCTGACGGTCACCGGCGCCGCTTGAATGCCATCTACGGACACCAGCATTTGCGCCGTGCTCTTACCGGTCAGCGCGGCTGGAACCTGCACGTTGATCTGCTTTGCGCCGCTGTATAGTATGCTTGCAGCAGTTCCGTCGAAGGTGACCTGCACAGTGCGTCCGCCTAGGTTCGCCCCGAACAGCGACGCCAGCGATCCAGGCGTGAGCATCGTGAGGGATGCGTCCGCAGCGTTGCCAACGCTATAAATCAATGGCGTTGGCGGTGGCGCGGCTGTGATCAACAGGCTTACCGGTATACTCCGGACGCCGGTGAGCGGACCCGCATTGATGGTGATTGTCGCTTGATAGATTCCGGGCGCCAGCCCGTCCGTCAACGCATCTACGCGCACGGTCGCGTTGTTAACGCCTGAGCTCGGCAGCAGCCGCAGCCACTTCGAGCCAGCTGCATACGCAACGGTCGCCGACCATTGCATCACGCCCGATCCGTCATTGCGCACGGGTACGTATTCCGATGGCGGCGTCGATCCCGGCGATGGCGTCGGGGACCAACAGCCGCGCTCCGGGCGGAAATCCGGAGTAGTTCAAAATGATACGGACGCCGCTGTCCGCGCCGACATTGCTCCAGTCTGATTTCGGCGTGAAGGCGTTCGCAAATCCCTCGGTGACACGGATGGAGGCGAATGCGGTCCCCTTGGCAATGAGATTGGAAAAGGAGATGGTCGAGGGCAGCGGAGATCCCGTTTGTGCGCAGATGACCTGGCCGGATTGCGCCGCAAGCAAACCCGGTTGAGGCGCGCCTACGATGAAGCTGGTCGCCGTAAAGGAAACGACGCCTCCCGTCGCGCTGCCGTTGAAGGACACGAAGGCGTTGACGAACGCGTTGGGCGCGAGCATCTTCTGGCTGGCATTGCCGCGCAGGTTGGCGATGCGCAAATCAGCCGCGCCGCTCGGCGACAGTTGGAAGCTGAGCCCATCCCATGCGACCGCGTTTGGAGCAAACGGCTTCGCCGGAACGTTGGACGGCTGACCGGCGGCGGTCAAAAAAACATTCATCGAACCATCCTGTGCGAGCCGGTTCGTTACATTGACATCCAGGAAAACGGTCAAATTTCCGCTTATCGTCGCGTTGGGCCGCCCGGAGCATGAAACCAGGATGTCGCCCATCCGCTCGGTGAGCCCTTCGGCGCGTATGATGGGCGCGTTAGCGGAAGCCGTACAGGTCAGCGTTTGCGCCACAATGGAGGTGAAGCAGGCCCCCGAAGCGAGCGCGATGCTCCACCGTAACCGCATAAAAACAAACCCTTTCAGTGGACGCGGGCCGTAGTGCAAACTCGTCTTGCCTCGAGCATAACAGCAAATTCCGCCGCAAACAGACCCACTGTTACAATAGGACTAAGCCTTCCCCATGCCTGTTCTTCAGAGCATTGCCGATGAAATCCTGGAATTGAAGGAACAGCGGAATGCAATTCTGCTTGCGCATCATTATCAGGACGCCGAGATTCAGGAGATTGCGGATGCGGTCGGCGACAGCCTGGAGCTCTCGCGGAAGGCCCAGCAGTTTGCAGGCGACGTAATCGCTTTCTGCGGCGTGTATTTCATGGCCGAGACCGCGAAAGTGTTGAACCCTGGCCGCACCGTGGTGGTCCCGGACCGCGAAGCCAGTTGCAGTCTGGTTGAAAGTTGCACGGCCGATCAGCTGCGAGCCTTCCGCGAGCGCCATCCGGAGTACGTCGTTGTCAGCTATATCAACACTTCCGTGGAAGTGAAGGCGCTCAGCGACATTCTTTGCACATCCCGGAACGCGGTCAAAGTAGTCAATTCGATTCCGAAGGATCAGCCCATCCTGTTTCTGCCGGATATCAACCTGGGCAATTACGTCCAGCGGGAGACCGGTCGCGAGAATATGCGCATCTGGCAGGGTTCCTGCATTGTCCACGCGACGTTTGCAGCGCGGCGCCTGAACAGCGCGCGCATGCAACATCCGAACGCGCTGGTCGCGGCGCATCCCGAATGTCCGGAGGATGTGCTTGCTTCGGCGGATTTCATCGGGTCGACGTCGGCCATCATCGACTGGTGCGTCAACTCAGAATCGGACGAATTTATCATCATGACCGAGAGCGGTGTTTTGGCTTCGCTGCGCAAGCGCGCTCCGCACAAGACGTTTCACTTCGTGCCCAACGAGAACTGCAATTGCAGCGAATGTCCGTATATGCGCCGCAACACGCTGGAGAAGCTGCGCGATTGCCTGCGCGATCTTCAACCGCGTGTAGAACTGTCTGAGGATATCATCCGGCGCGCTGCAATTCCCATCGAGCGCATGCTCGCGATCAAATAGTGGTCGCGTATGGCGCTCATCGATAGTTTCGGCCGTCTTCACGATAATCTGAGGATCAGCGTCACGGACCGCTGCAATATCCGCTGCTTCTATTGCATGCCGGAAGATGTGAAGTTCGGCCCCCGCGAGGATCTGCTCACATTCGAGGAAATCGAGCGCGTCGCGCGGATTGCAGCCTCTTTGGGAGTTCGCAAGATCAGAATCACGGGCGGCGAACCGCTGGTCCGCAAAGACCTGGCGCATCTGATCCGCAAGCTGGCGGTCATTCCGGGCATCGCCGACTTGGCGCTCACGACCAACGGCGTCCTGCTGGCCGATATGGCCGCTGAGTTATACGAAGCCGGGCTGCGCCGCATCAACGTCCATCTCGACACGCTGAATCGCGAGCGCTTTCTTCAAATTACGCGACGCGATGAACTCGACCGCGTGCTGAAGGGGATTGAAGCCTGCCGGCGCCTCGGTTACTCGCCAATCAAGATCAATGCGGTCGCGGTCAAGAATCTTGTCGAGCCCGACATTATTCCGCTCGCGCGTTTTGGCCGCGAAAACAACATCGAGATTCGCTTTATAGAGTTCATGCCGCTCGATGCGCGCGCTCTGTGGGACCGCTCCCGGGTTCTGCTGACCGAGGACATTATCGCAGCGCTCTCTCGAGAAATCGGCCCTTTGATTCCCGTCCCCGACGCCGATCCGCGCGCGCCCGCGACGGAGTACCGCTTCGCCGATGGCGTCGGCGCCATCGGATTCATACCGACCATCAGCAAGCCTTTCTGCCTGAACTGCAACCGCATCCGGCTGACCTCGGATGGCAAACTGCGCTATTGTCTTTTTGCGATCGAGGAGATGGACGTTCGCGAACTGCTTCGCTCCGGCGCATCGGACGAGCAGATCGCGGAGGTGTTCCGCGCTAATGTCCGCGCAAAGTGGATCGGGCACGAAATCAATACATCGCGTTTCGTGCCGCCGCCCCGGCCGATGTACGCCATCGGCGGTTAGCCGTACAATCGTCGAATGCGGCTCTTGTGCTTCCTGGCGACCCTGCCGCTCCTGACGGGTACGGTCCGCATTTACGTGGCGAACAGCGGCGGCGACAACATCACGATCATTGATCCCGCGGCTAACCGGGTGGCGGGCGAGCTGCGAGTGTCCAGAAATCCGCACGGCATCGCGCCGTCGCCCGACAAATCACGCCTGTTCGTTTCAAGCGAGGGAGAGAACGTGCTTGACGTCGTCGACCGCGCATCGGGCCGCATGATCCGGCGCGTACCAATCGGTGCGAGGCCAAATAACGTAGCCATTACCCCGGACGGCAAGCGCGTCTATGTCTGCATTCGCCAGGAGTCCTGGGTCGATATTGTCGACACGGCCTCGCTCGAAAAGGTTAAGAGCGTGCCGGTCGGCCGCTACCCGCACAATGTATATCTCACCCCGGACGGCAAGTACATGCTGGTCACTTCAATGGGCGATAAGAAACTCACCGCCGTTGATGTCAAGACTGAGCAGCCGGCATTCGAGATTCCACTACCCGGAGTCCCGCGTCCGGCGGCAATCGAAGCTGATGGAAAACGCATATTCGTGCAGTTATCGAACCTGCACGGATTCGTGGTGGTGGACTATCCCGCACGGCGTGTCATCGATACGGTCAAGCTTCCAGACGCGCCCGCGGGCGCCGCACCGCTTATTCCATTCACGTTTTCCCATGGCATCGGCATTACGCCGAACGGCCGCGAGCTGTGGGTGAACAGCATGCTCGACAACTCGGTGTCAGTTTATTCCCTGCCCTCGCTGAAGCTGCTTGGGACTGTCCGTGTCGGGAAGGGGCCGGACTGGCTTGCTTTCACGCCGGACGGCAAACGCTGCTATGTGTCCAACGCCGGCGAGGACACCGTCTCTGCCGTCGATGTTGTTAGCCATCGAGAGATCGCAAAGATTCACGTCGGCAAGGTTCCCAAGCGGCTGATCACAATCGAGCTGCCGTAGCCTGCCCGCGAGCTTTCGCGGTTCGACGCCGCGATGCGCGCCGCGGCGCTACTCGAGCGCCTGGAACACAGCGTTCATGAACTTGGGCTGCACGTCGGTGGCGTTCGGCATCAGTTGCATCATGAATACGACCACAAGCCGGCTTTCCGGGTCCACTTCGTAGGTCGTTCCATACGCGCCGCCCCAGCCAAAGGCGCCCGAGCCGGCCAGTCCCTTTGCTCCGTACCGATCCACCACTTCGAATCCGTACCCGAAGCCGAGACCGGCGTTCGAATGCAGGGCGCCGGATTGATTGGTGTGCATAAGCCGCGCAGCCCTGGGCGATAGGATCCGCACGCCGTCCAGTTCGCCGTCGCGGCGAATTGCTTCCAGAAAGCGGGCATAATCCCGGGCGGTCGAGGTCAGACCCGCTCCGCCCGAAAAGCTCTGGCGCGGACCCTCGACATAGTTGCCTTGCCCCTTAGGGCCTTCCGGCGCGCGCACATAACCGTTGCCGGCGCTGGCGTAAACCGCCGCCAAGCGGTTCCTGTCGCCAGGGAGCAAATAGAACCGCGTGTCCTTCATGCCGAGCGGCTTGGTGATCCGCGTTTCGATGAAGCGATCCAGCGGGACGCCGGAGGCCTTTTCAATCACGCAGCCAAGAATATCGGTGTTGTAGCCATATACAAATCGCTCGCCGGGCTGGGCGACGAACGGCAGCGTACCGAGGCGTTCCATGGTGACACAGATGGGCTCATCCTTATCTGCTGTGTACCAGCCGTAGCCTGCCGCGGGCCCGAGACCCTTGCTTCGGTAGCTTTCCGCGACGGATGGCTCAACGCCGTAGGAGATGCCAGCGGTATGCGTGAGCAGATCATGAATGGTGATGGGACGCTTTGCGGGTACTATGGCGCCGTTCTCTTGGACAGCCGTCCTTTTGAAAGTCGGGATGAAATCGCCGACTGGTTCATCAAGTGCGATCTTGCCCTCCTCGACCAGCATGAGAACGGCGGCGCTAGTAATGGCCTTGGTCTGGGACGCGATACGGAAAATCGTATCCACCGACATGCGCCTTCCCGATTCTTTATCGGCCCATCCGAAGGCGTGTTCGTAAACCGGCTTGCCGTCTTGAAGGATCAGTGCGACAGCGCCCGGAATGCGGTTCTCCTGTGCGTATCCCTCGAGCAGCGCATCGATGCGGGCAAGCCGCTCTTTCGAAAGCCTCGTCTGCGCCGATAAAAACCCTGTTGTGATTGCGACAATGAGGAAAAATCGTCGAGTCACGTCAGGCCTAATGTATCATGGCGCTGCTGGCGAAAGCAGCATTTACGATGTCGATGTCCTCGCCCAGGCAGCTTTCCGGGGAAGCTCCTTGCTAGGCCGATTCCGGCATTCCGGCGGGCCAAGACCGGGGGCGCGGGCGCCGGCTCATCGTAGCGCCCCGCGGCGGCGAGAGCTCTATGATCGCGGCTCTGTCCGGGCCGCTACGCGGGCGCCGTCATGGATTTCGTCAGTGGCTCGCCGGATGATCATGTCGCCCGGAGACAGCGGACCGAAGATCTCAACGTTGTCGCCGACCGGCGGGCCCTTCCGGACGTCGACCCATTCAGCCTTTCCGTTCGCGACACGGATGACGAACATCCGCTCGCTGGTCGTGACCACAGCCGTCTGTGGCGCCAGCAGTCTGGGCCCTCTGCTCCCGGCAGGCCACTTCACCGTTGGATACATTCCGGGCGCGAGACTTCCGTCGCGGTTCGCCACGTCAATTTCGACGGACATTGTGCGCGTTTTTTCATCCAAAGCGTGAGCCAGCCGCGCGATCGCGCCCGTGTAGACCCGTTCAGGATGGGCAGGGACGGTGAAGGCGACCCGCCGACCCTGCACAACGTTTCCGACATACTGCTCAGGCACGGCGACGACGAGGCGGAGACGCGAAATTTGTTGGAGAATGACGAGCGGCGGCTCGGAGTCGGGCTTTACGAGCGCGCCAGGGTGCACAAGACGGTCTGTGATCACTCCATCAAACGGCGCTGTGATGCGGAGGTATCCGGAGATATCCATTAACGAGCGCAGCGCGGCTTCTGCGGCGCGCGTCGCCTCGCGGCGCGAGTTGACCAGAGCCTGCGCCGCCTGAACCTGTTTTTCGACCTGGATCATCTCATTGCCCGCAATCGCTCCGGGGGTCTCAGCGGCTTTCTTCATGCGCTCGTATGTCGCCTGGGCGGCAGCGAGCTGCGCTTCGGCTTGTGCGGAATCGGCCCGCGCAAGTCCAATGCGAGATTGCGCTTCGGCGATTTGCGCAGCGATCTCCGGCGCGCTCAATTCCGCAAGGAGCTGACCTTGCTTGACCGCGCTGCCGCGGTCGACGAGCATGCGCTCGACGTAGCCCGCGACTTTGGCGCGCAAGGCCACGCTTTGCCATGCTAAAAACTCTCCCGGGAGCGCGATGGTCCGCTCCACCTTCTTTGCTATGACGGGCGCGACGTCGACCGGCTGTTGAGCGGACGCTGAGCTTACGCACACCAGAATCAGTTGCAGCCAGCGGCCTGAAAGGCCGCGCCTCGCAGGTCCACCCGACGACTGTGAATTAGCTTGGCTCATAGTAACGGCTTTCAGGATCCATCGGATTGAGTGAGTTGGACGTAATTGACGCTCTGCCCTGGAGGATGGCGTAAATGGACGGCAATACGGTCAGGGTGGCGAACGTGGAGGCGATCAGGCCGCCGATGACTGCGCGGCCGAGAGGCGCGGCCTGGGATCCGCTCTCGCCCAGTCCGGTCGCCATGGGGATCATGCCGAAGATCATCGCCGTGGCGGTCATCAGAATCGCCCGCAAGCGGCTGCATGCGCCTTCTTCGGCAGCTTGGAGCGTAGAGCGTCGTTCACGGCGAGCCCGCTCGGCGAAGGTAACCAGCAGAATCGAGTTCGCGACAGAGATGCCAATGGCCATGATGGCCCCCATGAACGACTGCACATTGAGCGTGGTCCCGGTGATGACGAGCATTGCAATCACGCCGCTTAGAGCCGCCGGAACCATCAGCAGAATCGCAAGCGGCAGGCGCACCGACTGAAAATTGGCCATCAGGAGCAGAAAGATCGCTGCGATAGCCAGAAGCAATCCGGCGCGCAGCCCCGCAAGCGTCTCTTCGAGCGGCGGAATCTGGCCGCGCAGGCGGACGGAAACGCCTTTCGGCGGAGCGCCGATCTCAGCAAGCGCCCGGCTCAGCCGCGTTGCAACATCGCCGAGAGCAAGGCCGTGGATATTGGCGGTAATGCTGATGACGCGCTGGCCGTTATAACGCTCGATCATGCCGGGCATCACGCCCGGCTTCAGCGTCGCTATATCGCCGAGCTGCGGCTCCGGACGGCCATCGCGCATCACCGGCAGCGCCGCCATATCGCTTACAGACTGCATACGATACTGCGGAATTTCGACTTGCACCTGAAAGGCGTTGCCGGATCGCGGATCGCGCCAGTAATTCGGCGCGATGAAACGCGACGAGGAGGTAGAGGGGACCACCGATCGCGTCACATCGGCCATGGTCAGTCCGTACTGTCCGGCGCGGTCGCGATCGATATCAATGTCGATGGTCGGGTACTCGAGCGGCTGAGTAAATTGTACGTCGCGCAAGTATGGCGCCCCGGCTAACCGCGCGCGGATCTTTTGAGCATAGGCGAGGTTATCCGGCAAGCTGCTGCCCTGCACGGCGATCTCGATGGGAGTCGCGGAACCGAAGCTCATCACCTGGCTGACAATATCGCCGGCTTCAAAGGACGCCTCGACGCCGGGCAGATCGCGTCGAAGCGCGGCTCGCAACCGTTCGCGCAGATTCTCGCCGCGCGCAGCTTCCGGCTTCAGCGCGACCTGGATAACAGCTTCATGGGGACCGCTGGTGAATAGGTGGATCAGGTTGACGGGATAGCTGGCGGGTTGCACTCCCACAAAGTCACTGGTAATTGCGACATTGTCCGGTCCGGCGGTTTGCCGGATGATATCGAGAGCGCGGAGCGTGATCCGCTCCGTTTCTTCAATCCGCGTTCCCGTGGGCGCCCGCAGGCGAAGCCTCAGTAAGGACGCGTTCGCTTCGGGGAAAAGCTCGGTTCCTACGCGCGGAATCAGCAGCGCAATGAAGCTGATGGAAACCGCAATGTAGGCCGCGGCGACGGGCCAGCGAAACTTCAGGACGGAACGCAGATAGCTGCCGTACCACCGCCGCAGCCGGCCGAAGAGTCCCTCGGACTCTTCGCCCCGATGGGTCTGCTTCATAATCCACGTCGAGAACACTGGCACGAGCGAACTCGAGAGCAGGTAGGATGCGATCATGGCGAAACCGACGGCGAGCGATAGCGGAATAAACAACTGCCGTCCTACGCCGGCCATGAAAAAAGCCGGAACGAACACGGCCAGGATAGAGAGCATCGAGAGCAGGCGCGCGAGTGCGGTCCGGCTGGTCGCCTCCAGCACCGCCCTTGCGCGCGAAGCCCCGGGCAGCATATGCGTGTGAATGTTCTCGATCTCGACGGTCGCTTCATCCACCAGGACGCCGACGGCGAGAGCCAGTCCGCCCAGAGTCATGATGTTGATGGTCTGGCCGGCGGCCCACAGCAGAACCACGGCGGCGAGAAGCGCAAACGGTATGTTCGCGACGACGATGACGGCGCTGCGCCAGTCGCGCAGGAACAGCAGAACCATGAGGCCGGTGAGGACGGCGCCGAGTAGGCCTTCGGTGACCAGGCCTCGGATGGCGGCCGCGACATAGCGCGACTGGTCAAATTCGAGCTTGACGTCGACGTCGTCGGGTACGACCTTCTTGAATTCCGGAATGGCGTTCCGCACGCGGCTGATCACCGCAAGCGTGGAAGCGTCGGCGCGCTTGGTGACGGGGATGTACACCGTGCGGCGGCCGTTAACATGCGCATACGCGGTCACGATGTCCGTTCCGTTCTCAATCGTACCGATATCGCGGAGATAGACCGTCGCGCCCGGACCGGGGCGAATCGGCGTGTTCAGCAGCGTTTCCAAATCGGCGCCGAGCGTCGCATTCGTCCGCGCGATGCGATTGAGCCGGCCTGTGTAGATATTTCCGGAGGGCATCACCAGCGTGGAGTTGCTCACCGCCGCGATCGCCTCTGCGGGAGAAATACGGTACTGTTGCAGCTTATCGGGATCGATGGTGATGACAATGGTGCGTTGGTTGCCGCCGAAAGGCGGCGGCGCCGAAACGCCCGGCAGCGTCGCAAAGAGGGGGCGCACGCGGTTCAGGGCGATATCCTGCATTTCACCCTGGGTTCGACTGTTGCTGCTGAACACAAGCTGCCCGACGGCCACGCTGCCGGCGTCAAAACGCGTGATGAAGGGCGGCACCGTTCCGGGCGGCATGAAGGCGCGCGCGCGATCTACGTAGCCGACCACCTGGGCCATCGCCTGGCTCATATCCGTCCCGGGATGAAACACCAGCTTCATCAACGATGCGCCCTGAATGCTTTTGCTTTCGACGTGATCGATCCCGGTGATGTAGAGGAAATGATATTCGTAGTAATACGTCAGAAACCCTTCCATCTGGGCGGGGTCCATGCCGCCGTAAGGCTGGGCTACGTAGATGGCTGGATCGCCGACCTGTGGAAAGATGTCGATCGGCATGCGTTGAATCGCCAGGACAGCGCCGATGGCGACTGCGATCAGGGCCACGATGACGGTCAGCGGGCGGCTGAGGGCGGCGAAGACGACGCGCATGGGTCAGACCCGTCCCCGCAATCCACGGCCGGTCCGCGGGATAAAGCGGCGTTCGGACATGGGATCCGTCCATCCCGCCGAGTCGAGCCGGGTATGATGCAAGCGGCTGGGTCGCGCTGGTTTCATTGACTTGCCGCCTGGAGGAACGGTCCGATGTCGCCTTGGGCGGCATCCAGTTCGAGGAGCGCACGCCAGACATTAAGGCGCGCGATACCGTCATCGATTTCCGCCTGAGTGAGCAGCCGCTGCGCGTCCGCCACTTCAACGATATTTCCGAGCCCTGACTGATACCGCGCGGTCGCTTGTTGCACGGCGGAGCGCGCGGCTGCGATCTCGACCGGCGTGTTCTCTGCGATGCGCCGCGCCGCATCGAGCATAGCGCGCGCCGCGTTCCAGCGCGCCGTCAGATCCGCCGTGATCTGACGGTAGCGGGCCTCTTCCGCCCGGGCGTTCGCAGTTTGTGCAGCCTCCCGGGCGCGAATCGAGACAATATCAACAAATGGTAAGGTAACGCTAAAGCCGAGGCCATAATTCTGCACGTTCGGCGCGAGCCCATTGGCGCCGCCGAGAATGCGTCCATCCGTCTGTGCGCCCGAACCGCGGCTGTAGCCGGAGGCTTCGAGGGTGAATCGCGGGTAGGAGCTGCGATTCAGAACTTTCAGTTCGGCGCGCGCCGCATCGACGGCGGCGATCTGTTCTTGCGCGATGGGGTTACTGGAAATGCTCGCGGCGCTGCTGGGCGATTCGGCTGGCAAAGCGCGGAGCTTACTAGTGTCAAGCGCGATCTGGGCCGGGTCGAGACCCGTGAACTGCGCAAGCGTGGCGCGCGCGACGGCGATCGCCTGCTGGGCCTGTATCCCCTGCGTGCGGGCAGCCGCCAGCTCGGCGCGCGCGCGCGATTCATCGGCTCCGGGGCGCAATTCCGCCTTCGCCAAGGCGCCGACCACGCGCACCAGGACATCGGCTCGATCGATTCCCGCCTGGGCGGCCTGCGCAGTCTCTTCCGCTGCGGCGACCGTCAGAGCGGCGCCAGCCGCGGCGACAGCCACTTCGTAACGCGTGCGGGCCAGCGCGGCTTCGGACCGGGAGTGCGCTGCTTCGGCGGCTTCCACTGCCGCGCGGCGCAGTCCAAAGTCGAACGGCTCCCACGCCACCAGGATCCCGGCGGCGCTGCCCCACGCTGTTCCGAAGTTGTTGGTGCCGAGTACGGGTCCGGATATGGGCGCGATCACGCCTTGCGGCAGCAGCATCCCAAACACGTTGTTGCGCGTGGCGCGGTTAACCTGCGCGACGCCGTCGATGCGAGGCAGGTATGCGGTCCGCGCCAGGCGAATCGCCGCGGCGGCGGCGTTGAGCTGTTCCTGCGAAACGCGGATCGAGGGGTAATTGCGCAATGCCAGGTCGACTGCCTGGGCGACGGTGAGCGCGCGCGGCTGCGCCGCAACAGATTGCGCGCACCACTGCGAAATCAGGCAAAAGCTCAAAAGACGGCGGTTCACTTTCCCTCAATCAGCTCCCCAAACAGTTCGATAACCTTCCGCTTCGCCGCTTTGAGCGCCTTCCTGCCCGCAGCGGTGGCGCGATATTCGCGGCGAATGGTTCTACCAATTCTTCGCTCGGTCGCTTTCAAGTATCCGCGCTTCTCAAGCCCGTGCAGCAGTGGATACAGCGTTCCCGGGCTGATCCGGTACCCGTGGCGGGCGAGTTCTTCCGCCATTCCCAGACCGAACACCGCGCCTTCAGCCGCGTGATGGAGAATATGCAGGCGGATCAGGCCGGAGTAGAGATCGCGGTCTTGGGCGTATGTATCGGCGTTCGTTTTCGACACTCGATTACGAAAATACGACAGTATATGACGGCGCGGCTTGGCGGGTCAAATGCGGCGGGTCTACCCTCGCGGCGGTACAGCGGAGGCGGCGCCGGCCGCGGTACAATGCAGAAAAGGTTTGCGCGCCATGTATCACTACGACCCGCAGATCGCCCTTGAAGACGTAAAAGAAGACGCAGTGCTTCCGCATCCGGTGCATCTGCGCGACATGATGTTGCGCGCGCATCTCTCGCCCGAACAGGCAGTAGAGCTGAACCGGTTATTTCAGGAATACCTCGATGTGTTCGGCGCCGCGCAAAAAAAGGCGCAATCGCTCCTTCAAAAGCTGGTCGGCGCGCAGGCCTGACCGGCTCTAAATGGGGTTCATAAAAAACATTTTTTTCGTGTCCTGTTCGATCAATTGTTATAATTCAGCTTGAGGAGAGCACCAGGAAGTTTCACAATGCCAAGAAAAAAATCTGCCGATCAACAACCGGAGATTCCAGCCGCGCCGGCGCGCCCGCCCCGCGTGAACACCGTGACTCACAAACACAAGAAAGCCAGTTTTGTACAGCCGGCTGAAGCGCAGCCGGTCGCCGAGTCTGTTCCAACATTGGGCGCCGAAGTCAAAGCGGCGGTCGCGCCATCGCATGAGGAGATCGCGGTTGTCGCCTATCATTACTGGGAATTGCGCGGTCGCCCGTTCGGTTCACCGGAGGAGGACTGGTTTCGCGCTGAGCGCGAACTCCTTTCGGCGCGCAGGCCGACAGCCTGACCGATTCATTTCACCGTTGCGAGTCGGGCGGCGCTTCATGGCGGGTCGGTCGCGGCGAACGGTCGCGTTGCCGTACGCCGACGATCGAGCCGGTGGGGGCGGGATTGATCGGCGGCGAACAGACATGCTGTAATAAGAGCAACGCTCCAGGATGGTGGAACAACCCGCTGCTGGCGACAAGTTGCCGACATCCAGTCGCCGCTCTGCCCTCCTCGCGACGATTCACTGGGCGCGCGACCTTCTCGTTTCCGTCGCCATCGCGATCATCGTAATCCTGTTTATCTATCAGCCAGTGAAAGTGGAAGGCACCAGCATGATGCCTGCGCTGGTGGATCAGGAGCGAATCTTTATCAACAAATTTGTTTACCGCTTCGCCAACATCGATCGCGGCGATATGGTCGTGTTCTGGTTTCCCGGCGACCCGACGAAATCCTATATCAAACGCGTGATCGGCATACCGGGCGACGAAGTGGAAGTGGCGGATGGAACGGTATTTGTGAATGGGCGCCCTCTGCATGAGGACTATGTGCCGGAAGAGTATCGCGATCACTCGTATTTCCCGCCCCGCCGCGTCCCAGAGGATCAGTACTTCGTTCTCGGCGATCATCGCAGTTCTTCGAACGACAGCCGGTCATGGGGGTGGGTGCCCCGGCGGTATATCTACGGCAAGGCAGTTTTTATCTATTGGCCGTTCGACAAGATTGGCGTTGTGCACTGAGGCGCCGTCAACGCAGTCGTCCCATTAGCCACATCACCAGCGAGAGCACAATACTGATCACAATGCACGTGCCGAGCGGAAAATATACGGTCGTAGTCTTGCCTCGCCAGACAATGTCGCCAGGCAGGCGCCGGCCGAAACTGAGGACTGCGCCGACGATCACCAGCACGATCCCCATCAGGATCAAGCTGCGGCCTATTCCTCCCATATACTCCTCACTTTCAGAGTAAAATCCAGACGTTGCGGCGTGGATCTTGCTTTGAGCGCCGGCCTAAAGATCCGGCTCGTTCTCCAGGCTTCTCCACAGGTACCAGCTCGCAATCGAACAATAGGGCCTCCAGTTCTCCGCAATGCGCAGGATGTCAGACGGCTTCGGCATGGTCTCCAATCCGTACGCCTTCCTTACCGCGTTCCGTACCCCAAGGTCGCCGGATGGAAGCACATTTGGCCGCCGCAGCGCGAATATCAGGAACATCTGAACCGTCCAGATCCCAACTCCTTTCACAGCCGTGAAGCGGCGGATGATTTCGTCGTCGTCGAGTCGCCGGCAGGCTTCGAAGTCCAGCTCGCCGCTCCGCGTGCGCCGGGCCAGGTCGCGGATGTACTCGATTTTTTGGCGGGAGAGTCCGAGCGCCCGCATCTTCTGGCGGGTGAGCCGCAGGACCCCTTCCGGCGTTACAGGTTCGCCCGCTGCTCCGGCCAGACGCTGGAAAATTGCCTTGGCGGCATACCCGCTCAATTGCTGGAAGACAATGGACCGAACCAGCGTCTCAAACGCCGGCTCCCGGTATTTCATGCGATAAGGGCCGACCCGTTCGATAATGGCTCCAAGCACCGGGTCGGCCTTTTTGAGGTGCAGAATGGCTTTACGCATTCGGTAAACGGAAAAGCGCCAGCGCGCATCCAACACTTCAGGATATCCGGGATGAAGCTGTACCTTTGCGGCCTCCTGACGCTTGTGCTGGGATCTACGGCAATTTCGCAGGAGCCCACCATCAAGGTGGAGGTCGAGATCGTCAACATCCTGTGCTCAGTCAGGAATAAAGCCGGCGGACTGGTCGGCAACCTGAACAAGGAAGATTTCACGCTTTTTGAAAACGGGCAGAAGCAGGAAATCAAGTATTTCACGCGCGAGACGAATCTTCCCCTGACCATCGGACTGCTGGTTGACGTGAGCCGCAGCCAGGAGCGGCTCATCGAGACGGAAAAACAGGCGTCGTATCAGTTCTTCTCGGAGGTGCTGCGACCCCAGGACCAGGCTTTTCTCATCAGCTTCGGCGAAGAGGCGGAGCTTCTCCAGGATTACACCAATTCACGCAGGCTGCTTCAGCGCGCGCTGGACCGGCTTCGCGAGAATGGTCCGCCTCCCCAGATGCACCCGGGCCCTGTCCCCACGGTTTACAATCCGCGAGGAACGATCCTGTTCGACGCCGTCTACCTGGCTGCACACGATCAACTGAAAGATCAGGTGGGCCGGAAGGTTCTGATTCTGATCACAGACGGCGTGGACCAGGGCAGCCGGTATAAAGTCGCCGATGCGATTAAGGCGGCGCAGCTTGCCGACGCGATCATCTATGGGATCTATTACGTGGATCCGGGCGCTTATGGCGGATTCTTTACGCCGGGCAACGGCGACTTGAAACGGATGGCCGAGGAAACCGGCGGGCGCGTGCTGAAGGTCGATCGCAAACATACGTTGCATGACGTCTTTCAAGAAATCCAGGACGAGATGCGCAGCCAGTACGCAATCGGCTACACGCCGACAAATCCGGCTAGAGATGGATCTTTCCGCAAGATCGACATCAAGCTCCGAGACAAGGACTTGCGGGTCCAGGCTCGGAAGGGCTATTATGCTGTCCCGGCGGGTTCGGAGTGAGGGTGTTCAGCCTGAGCCGTCTCCTGAACCGGCGCTGCTGCGGGCGGATTTTATGCCGCGATGTTAAGAAGAGAGCGCCCGCGCGGCCTCATAAGTTCGCGCGCGAAGCATTCGATTCTCCCATTTGTGCGTGAACCATTCGACGGCTCTCGACGCAAAATAGAATCGTCCCAGGACGTCGCGTTTGAGCTGCTCGAAAGTCTCTTCGCCGCGCAACACGCGGCAGAAGGATTGCCACACGCGGTCGTTGTATCGGAAAAGCCGGTAGATCTGCTTCGGGAACGCAACTGATAGGCTCAGCAGTTTGCGCGACGAAAACAACTCGTCGCGTAAGGCGCGCATGATCTCCTCCGAGTATGCGCTCAGATCGCGCTTGCCGATCCCCAGCGCATCGCGAATGCAGCGCGCGGCGATTTCTGCGCTCTCGCACGCAAACGAAATCCCATCGCCGGTAAACGGCTCCACCAAGCCCGCTGCATCGCCCACCAGCAGCACGCTCGACTTCGCCACGCGCGTGGCGCGTGTGAGGGTGGGCAGCTGATGTCCGATAAATTTCAACTGCTGCGCCAGGCCGCGCTTCACGACGCGGCTCGATTCTGCGAAGCGCGCCGCATAAGTCTTCAGATATTTCGCCATGGCTGTCGGGCCGCCCGCGCCCAGGTTGACGTACCCGTTCTTCGGAAACGCCCACGCATACCCGCTCGGCAGCGTGCCCCAATCCACCGTCATGCAGTCCCACTGCATCTCGTCTGTGTTCAGCATGTGCTCGGGGATTTCGCAGTACACAGCCGCCTGCCAGAAGTACTCGCTGCGCGAATTTAAAAAGGGTCGCACGCGGCTGTTGGCGCCGTCGGCGCCTACCAGACAGTCTGCGGTGAACACGCCGCGGCCGGTCTCGATCGTCAGTTTCCCGCCAGACGCCACATGAAACGCATGGCCCGGAGTATTCTGAAACAGGAACGCGCCGGCCAGTTCTGCGCAGCGGATCAGATGCTCGTCAAATTCTGAGCGCAGGACTGTGTAGACGAGCGGATCCGAAGAGGCGCGCGTGTGAAAATCCTTCAGCCCGTAGCTCACCGACATGCGCCGCATGGTTCCGCGGACAATCGGTGAAATATCGAACGGAATGCGCCTCGCCGCACGCAATTGCAGTCCGCCGCCACAGGCCTTATCGCGCGGAAACCGCCTCGCCTCGAACACAGCGACGCGCAGCCCCGCTCTGGCGAGATGATAGGCAGTCATCGCGCCTGCCGGGCCGCCGCCGACAACCACCACATCGTAATGGGAACCCGGCATTTCTCGAAGCAGCCTTCCTGGGGCAATGATACCGTATACGGCGACCCGCCAGCCGATGCGCGCGAGCCGGTTACAAACATATACACAGCGGCAAGGCGAAAGAAGCAACGCGAGCCGACTTAGGCGCGTCACATCCCGGTGTGGACTTGTAGGTTCCTCGCGATACTCGCGCTCGCGCTGCCTGTACTGGGCCAAATTGCCGCCAACCGATATGCGTTGATCCTCGAAGATCCGCCCGCGGCGTTAAAAGCAACTTCGCGGGATCAGATGCTGCGCTCGAGCGCGACCACTTCCTACCGTCAAATGATCCAGGCGCGCCAGCAGGAGATTCGGTCGCAACTCGCGGCTCGCAGGATTCAGGTGACAACCTCGACCGACACAGTTCTGAACGCCATCTTTGTGATTGCGCCTAAAGACCGGGTGTCCGAGCTGGCCGCCCTTCCGGGCGTCAAAGCCGTCGTACCCGTGCGGCGTTATCGGCGGAAACTGAATGCCGCCAACCAGCTTCTGAACGCGCCCGCAGCCTGGAACATGGCTGGCGGCATCCAGAACGCTGGCAAGGGAATTAAAATCGCCATCCTCGATTCGGGAATTGACCAGACGCACCCGGCATTCCAGGACAGTTCGCTGCCAATGCCTCCGGGCTTCCCGTTATGCGAAGGCAGCGACTGTCAGTTCACCAATAACAAGGTCATTGTCGCGCGCAGCTACGTCAGTCTGCTGGCCGCGGGCACGGATCCATCGAATCCCGCGGCTGATTCCCGGCCGGACGACTATTCAGCGCGCGACCGCGACGGCCACGGCACGGCTGTCGCCTCCTGCGCCGCCGGCAATTCCGCGACAGGCCTGGTCACCATCAATGGGGTGGCGCCCAAGGCGTATTTGGGCAACTACAAAATCTACGGTTCGCCGGGAGTGAATGACTCGACCACCGACGACGTCATCATTAAAGCCCTCGATGACGCTGTCAAAGATGGCATGGATATTGTCTCCTTCTCCAGCGGGGGGCCTGCGTTTACGGGACCGCTGGATGCCGGAGCGGCCTGCGGGAATCCTTCGGGCGCGCCCTGTGATTTATCGGCTTCAGCATTCGAATCGGCGGCCAGGGCGGGCCTGATTATTGTCGCGGCGGCCGGAAACGAGGGTGAAGATGGAGTGAATTACCCCACGTTTAACTCCATTTCAAGCCCCGCCGACGCTCCTTCCGTGCTAGCCGTTGGCGGGACTACAAATGCGCATATCTTTGTCGAGACGGTCAGCGTGCCTGGGAACTCGTCCATGCATAACCTGACGGTCGATTCCGGCGATGCCTACGTACCCACGGGCGCGATTACCGCGCCGCTGCGCGATGTGACTTCGCTCGGCAATGATGGACTCGCTTGCGCCGCTTTGCCGGCCGGATCGCTGACGGGCGCAATCGCCCTGATCGAACGCGGCGGATGCGCCTTCTCGGATAAGGCGACAAACGCCATGAACGCCGGCGCCGTCGGCGTCATTCTGTACATGGCCGATTCGTCTGCGCTGGTATCGCCCGGCGGCCTCGCCTCAATTCCGATTCCCGTGGTGATGATTTCCAACGCGGATGGAGCGTCTCTGAAGAGCTACATCGCATCGAACCCCGGCCATGCAGTCACCATCGATCCAGCCGGGATTGAACAAACCGCGCCCAACCCGAACCAGCTTGTTGGATTTTCCTCCACGGGCCCATCGACTGGCGATTCCCTCATCAAGCCCGATCTGCTGGCTGTCGCCGGCAATCAGAACGCCACAGGCAGCGTGTACATGGCTGCTGAGGACTACGATCCGAATGGCGCGCTGTATAGCGCCAACCGGTTCGGCGTCGCCGATGGCACAAGTTTCGCGACGCCCATGGTGGCCGGCGCTGCGGCGCTCGTCAAGCAGGCCCATCCCGGTTTTACAGCCGCGCAGGTAAGATCGGCGCTGGTGAATACGGCCGCACAAGATGTCGTCACCGACGATTCTAATAACCCAGTCGACGTGCAATCCACAGGCGCCGGCAAACTTGACGCCGGCGCTGCGGTAAGCACAACGATAACTGCGAATCCGGCCACCATATCGTTCGGGGTATTGAAAGCCGCGTCGCTGCCGATCACCAGACAGGTCACTATCACCAATAGCGGCTCGACAGCCGTGAGTGTCGCCTTATCCGTGAATCCCGGACCGCTAAGCTCCACGGCGCGACCCACAATCGATAAGCAGACGCTTACCCTTGCGCCGAATGCATCCGCCACAGTGTCGATGACAATTTCAGGAGCGCTTCCCGCGCCGGGCGAATACTCCGGCATGCTCACGGTTCAGGGCGGCCCGGCGCCTTTGCGAATTCCGTATGAGTATTTTGTGGGCAGCGGCGTCCCTGCCAACCTGATCCCTCTCACGGGCGATAACTTCGATGGAACCGTGGGGCAGGGCATTCCGGACGGCATCTTGTCGTTCAAGCTGGTTGATCAGTACGGCGTTCCCGTGAGCGGCGCCCCCGTGACGTGGACTGCGCGCGGCGGCGCCATTGTCGCCTCAGACAGCGCAACCGACGCTAATGGCATCGCCACCGCCCAGCCGCAGCTTGGTTCACAGCCAGGTGCGTACTCCTTCACCGCCGTGACCAGCGGGCGTTTGCGCTATACCTTCTCGGGCGTCGCGCGCGCGATCCCCACCATCTCGCCCGGCGGAGTCGTAAATGCGGCCAGTCTTGAGGCGGACAGGCCCGTAGCGCCAGGCTCCTACATCAGCATCTTCGGCGCTGGTCTGAGCGATTTCACCGACGGCGCCTCGACCCAACGGCTGCCGCTTGCGATTGATCTGGTGAATGTCAGCTTCGACGTGCCTTCCTCCCACCTTAGCCTGCCGGGACATCTCACCTATGTCAGTCCTGGACAGGTCAACGTCCAGGTCCCCTGGGAGTTGCAGGGTCAGAGCGCGGCCCTGGTGAAGGTCACCATCGATTACTCGAACGGCAACGTAATTTCCGTCCCCCTGTCGGATTACTCGCCGGCATTGTTTGAAATCTCGCCGGGAGTCGTCGCCGCGCTCGATTCCAACTTTCAGGTGATTGGGGCGAGCAACCCGGCCAGACGGGGGCAGGTCGTGCAGCTCTACGCCAATGGCCTCGGCCCCGTGAGTAATCAGCCCGCGTCGGGGGATCCCGCTCCTGCTTCTCCGCTGGCCGAAACCAAGTCGGCGCCGGTTGTGATGATTGGCGGCCAGCAGGCCGCGGTGTCGTTCAGCGGGCTCGCGCCCGGGTTCGCCGGGCTCTATCAGATTAACGTGACCATCCCGCAGAATCTTGCGCCTGGAAATCAGCCAGTCACGGTGGCGATCGGCGGCCAGACCTCCAAAGCCTCAAGCATCGTCGTACAGTGAGCCCCCGTCTGCGCGGCGTGGATATGTTGCGGACTGGGGATCATCCTAGTTCTTAGATGCGCCGCACGCGCGTCTCACGATTTGCTGCGGCGGAGCGGGAATCAACCGCCGCGGGACGGAGTTTTGAGGTAGCGATGCATCCAGATTCCAAACGAACGGTTGAGGATCATAGTTGGCGGCGCCCTGGCGTCGCAAAGACATCCAGCTGCGCGTGCCCATCCTGCGCCTGCCCGGCGCTCGCCGGCCGCGCGGGCGCCCGGTTCTACTTCGCGTGTCAGCGCTGCGGATTGATGTTCGAACTCACGGCCGCCGCCTACCGTCAGACGGCTTCGCTTCCCTCGGCGCTGATTGCGCGAATCCGGCTCGAGAACGCGCACGGCCGGACCCCCTGCATCTCCACGCCGGATCTCGAAATATTTGCAGATGGCAGCGCTTCGGAGCGGCTGAAGACTCCGGCTTCGCGCCCGGACAGAAGACCTGTGCGCTAAACCAGGCTGAACCTTTTCAGCCTTAAAGGCGTCTATTCCCGCATGCGGCGACTACTCTGGATGTCCGGGCTGCTTTCGATCAGCCTTTGGGGCGCGGATGTGACCGGCAAATGGTCAGGAACGTATGAGATGGCTCGCGAGGGAGAGACAAGATCCGCGCCGGCAATAGCGATCCTGAAACAGGACGGGACCACGGTCACGGGCACTATCGGGCCAAGTGAAACCGAACAATTCAAAATCAAAACCGGCGCCATCGAGGGAAATCGGATTCATCTTGAAATCGAGCCCGCCGAAGGCCCCCATCTCGTTGTCCTGGAGCTCATCCTTGACGGGGATCGCCTGACGGGCGAGGCGACCGGCGAAACGGAGGATGGCAAGTTCGCGGCGAAGCTCAGTTTAAGCCGCCAGAAATCGGATTAGAGCCGGGTACCCATCGTTCAGACGAGCACAGTAAGCGCCGTTTCTGTCCTCTGAACCGGCCGGTATGCCGTATCCCTCTCCACCGGCTCTCGTCCGGCTTCGCGAATGAGCCGCAACAGTTCTGTGCGGCGCAGCGATTGCGCCGTCGTCGCGCCCGCATCGTGGTAAATACGCTCTTCCACCACAGTTCCGTCTATGTCGTTCGCCCCGAACCGCTGCGCAATTTGCGCCACCTTGGGCGTCATCATCACCCAATACGCTTTGATGTGGGGGATGTTATCGAGCATCAGCCGGGACACGGCGATCTCCTTGATGTCCATGAAGCCGGTGGTCTTGGGGATATGCCGCAAGGGCGTGTTATCCGGATGGAAGGCCAGCGGAATGAACGTCTGGAAACCGCCGGTTTCGTCCTGAAGCGCACGGAGCCGGAGCAGGTGGTCGACGCGGTCTTCCTCTGTTTCGATGTGTCCGTACAGCATCGTGCAGTTCGACTTCAGACCCATGCGGTGGGCGACCCGCGCCACCTCGATCCATTGCGCGCCATCAATCTTATGGTCACAGATGATGCGGCGCACGCGCTCGGAGAAGATCTCAGCGCCGCCTCCCGGCAGCGAATCGACCCCTGCTGCCATAAGTTTTGCGATCACCTCGCCATACGACAGCTTGTGCCGCTGCGCGAAGTAGGCGATCTCCACCATCGTGAACGCCTTCAAATGCACGTTCGGGAACCGCTCTTTGAGCCCGCGCAGCATTTCGCAATACCAGTCCAGCGAGAGCTCGGGGTGCAGACCACCGACGATATGAAACTCCGTGATCGCCTCCGACCAGCCCTCCGCGGCGCGCGCCCACACCTGATCGAGCGACATGGTGTACGCCTTCGGGTCCCTTACCCGCTTTCCGAACGCGCACAAACGGCAGCTCGCCACGCACACATCGGTTGGGTTGATGTGGCGATTGACGTTGAAATACGTCACGTTGCCGTGCAGCCGCTCTCGAACCAGATTTGCCATGTAGCCAAGCGCCAGGATGTCGCTGCTGCGATACAGCGTCAGGCCGTCGCCGGCTGAAAGGCGCTCGCCCGCCCGCACCTTCTCGAGAATCGGTCTCAGACGCTGGTCGTCAATAATCGGCTGCACTCTTAGGCCCCTCTGCGCGCCAGTATGTCGGCCGCCCAAAAAATGAAGAATAGCACGCTGACATAGCCGTTTACGGTGAAAAAGGCCGCGTCAACGCGCGACAAATCATTCGCCTTTACGAGGCTGTGCTCGTACCACAGCAACATGGCGATCGCCGCCACTCCGGCGAGCGCGAGTCCGCCGAGCTCGAACGTCATCACCAGAGCCGCCAGACAGACGATCATCGCCAGGTGCATCGCGCGCGAAATCCACAGCGCGCCGGAAACGCCGAACCGCCGTGGAAGACTGAAGAGCCCTTCGCGGCAGTCAAACTCGTAATCCTGGCAGGAATAGATCACGTCGAATCCCGCAGTCCAGAAAGTCACTGCGGCGGTCAGCCAGAGAATCCGGGGATCGAGCGATCCCCGAATCGCAATCCACGCTGCAGCGGGAGCCATGCCCAGCGAAAACCCGAGCACAAGATGCGATAAGGCCGTGAATCGCTTCGTATAGGAGTAGAAAAACAGAATTGCCAGAGCGAGAGGAGCCAGCGCAAAGCACAGTGGGCTCAGCATTCGCGCGGCCATCAGGAAGACGGCCGACGAACACGCCACAAAGCCCCAGGCGAAACCCCGGGTCAGCAGTCCCGCCGGCAGATGCCTTGCCCGCGTGCGGGGATTGCGCGCGTCAATGTCGGCGTCCAGTATTCGGTTAAAAGCCATCGCGGCTGAGCGCGCGCCGACCATCGCTACGATGATCCACAATCCTTTCCAGCCCAATCGGCGCGAATCGAATCCGGAGTCTCGCCAGGCCAGCAGCGCGCCGGTCAGCGCAAACGGCAGCGCAAACACGCTGTGCTCGAACTTGATCATTTCGAGCGTAAGCCGGGTGCGTTTGAAAAAGGCGCGCAGGGGCAAATCAGCTACCATTTTATTTCATGCAATGGAACTTGCTCGCCGGGCGCATATGGCTGATGGCTGCGTCCGCCCTGCTCATCGGGGGATGCTCGCAGCCGAACAGCGATGAGGCGGTCCGCGATTTCGCCTCGCGCCAGGTCACGCTGCCAAACGGAAAGATCATCCACGCGGAAGCGATGATGCGGCCGGTGGATATGACCCGCGGTATGATGTTTCGCGATTCTCTTGCTCCGGATCGCGGCATGCTCTTCATCCACGGCGCTCCGGGAAAGTATCCGTACTGGATGTACAACGTGAAAATTCCCCTGGATATCATCTGGATGGATGCGCGGCGCCGCGTCGTGGAAATCTCGCCGAACACGCCGCCCTGCAAAGAGCAGTCCGCGCGGGCGTGCCCCACCTATGGCGGCCATGAGAACGCGCAATTTGTGCTGGAATTGAATGCCGGCGCGGCAGCAAAAAACGGGGTTACGATTGGCTCGACGATCGAGTTCTATTGAACGAATCCGATCCGCCTCAATGTCTCGTCCGGCTCGTTCCCTTCGAACCGCGTGACCGGCGCCTTTTCCCGGCCGTTGTGCAGGGCCACGCCGAAGGGCGGGTCGCGAAATGGAAAAATCTTGCGAAGCGCCTGCACGTCTAGCGACGTCACCGCCTTCAAGTGCGTGTCGCGCAGGAACGATGCCGCAAACTGCGGATCGTTCGTGGGAATGGCGACAATTTTGGTGTCGCCCCAGTTCAGTTTGCTCATTTTGCGCGCCGCCGCGTCACAGTGCGAGCACAACGGATCATAGAAATACAGGAAAATATTGCCGTAGCGCAGAGAGTATGGTTGTCCGTCGACCGTAATGGCGTCGGGCGCCTTCACGCCGCTCTGGCGCGCCGCATTCACGCCAAAGGAAACGCCCGAGAATACCGCCACCGCGCCCAGGACGACCGCAGCGCTTCTGACGCCCCAGGCCGGAGGCGACCACCAGCCTGCAAAAAGCGCCAGCGCCAGCATGATTGCGTCCCCAATGAAAAACCCAGGGCTCACAGTTCGCTTCACCCAGGGAAAACAGCTGCAATCTTTGCCGGCCAGCGCGCCGTAATTCACGCTCATATAGATCATGAAGATGATCAGAAGCAAGGCTGCCAGCGAAGCGCCCCAGCGTCGGAACCGCGGCAGAAGAATGAGAACCCCGGCAAACGTTTCCCCGATGCCGAGCGACAGCGTGAGCGGCATGCTAAGCGCGTACGGAACCTTCAGTTGTTCGACCATCGTACGCCAGGTGAACGGGTCAATGATCTTCCAGACGCCGGAGGAGAGGAACAGGATGGCGATGACAAACGCGGCGAGATGACTGGCTGCGGATTTCCAACCGGGCAGATCCACGGAGCGGTCTGCCCCGTACGGATGAGCCATACTATCTTCCATTTTTATTTATCTTATGCAATTTAAGACCGGCGTTACTCGATCCGCAGCCGTTACCGGCCGTTCAGCGGAAGGACTTTGATGTTCCGAAACCAGCACGCGTCTCCGTGGTTCTGCAGTGAAATCGGGCAGTCCTTCTTGGGCTGGTCAATCAACAGCTTTGCGACGTGCGGGGCTACGCCCCAGCGTTTCTCGACCGCGGCGCGCTCCTGGGGGGAATCGAGAGTCGTATCCACCACCTTGACGCCGTTCAGCCAGTGCTCGACGTGGTTGCCGCGCACGACCAGCCGCGACTGGTTCCACTCGCCCGCGGGCCGCTCCATTGCGCTCAAGGGCGCCACCACGTCGTACAGTGCGCCGGCGGTATGCGTCGGGTTGCTTTTCGCGTCCCGGTTGGCGGCGTCATCGGTGATCTGATACTCAAAGCCGATCACGTAGTCCTGGCCTCGGGATGGGCGCTCAGCGGCGCGATTGCGGAACCCCTTCTCGACCGTCGCTTCGAACCTCTCGCCTGGCGCCGGCCGCGGCACAAACAAATGATCCTGGATGCGGTATTTCACGCCGCTGTTGCCGCCCGGCGCAATCTTCCATTCCCAAGCGAGCTCGAAATCGCGAAAGGATTGCCGCGAAAACAGATCTTCAGTGATCCGGGGGTTCGGCTGAGCCTTCAGCGCCCCCTCCTCGATGGTCCAGGCGTCGCCCGGCGGGTTTTTCGAGCGGGGGTCGTCCCAGCCGGTCATGGTTTTGCCGTCAAACAGCAGGATCCAGCCCGCCTTCTTCTCTTCAGGCGTTAACGAATTCGGCGCGGCCGCGTTCTGAGCCGCCACGACCGCGTTCAGCGCAACGCCCAGCGCGGCAACCCATTTCGTCATCGGTCCACGTCGCCCAGCACGAAATCCATGCTGCCCATCGCCGCAATCGTGTCAGCGATCAGACAACCTTCGATCATGGGGCCGAGCCCCTGCAAATTCCCGAAGCTCGGCGTTCGCATGTGCACCCGATACGGTCGTGAGGTTCCATTGCTGACGATGTAGTAGCCGATCTCGCCCCGCGGCGACTCGATCACCTGGTACACCTCCCCCTTTGGAACGCGGTAGCCCTCGGTCACGATTTTGAAGTGATAGATGAGAGCCTCCATCTGGGTCTTCATCTTTTCCCGGTCCGGCAGCACAATTTTCGGGGCGTCCGCGCGCCAGGGGCCTTCCGGCATTCCCTCGAGCGCCTGCTTGACAATCCGGGCGCTCTGCCGGAACTCGCCGAGCCGGACCCGGTATCTCGAATACACGTCATTGCCTTCGGCCGTCGAGACTTCGAAATCAAACTTGTCGTAACTCGAATACGGCTCGGTCTTGCGAATGTCCCAAGGCATGCCAGCGCCGCGAATCATCGGCCCCGTGACGCCCAGCTCGATCATGTCCTCGAGCGCAATGAAGCCGACGCCCTTGGTGCGCTCCAGCCAGATCGGATTGCGTTCCAACAGCGCTTCGTATTCATCCACGCGGCTGGGAAAGGCGTCAATGAACTTGCGCACGCGCGCATCCCATCCGCGCGGCGGCTCGAGCGCCAGCCCGCCCGGTCGGATGTAGCTGGTCATCATGCGCTGGCCAGAGAACATTTCTTTGATGCGCAGAATGTCCTCACGCTCGCGGAAGCAGTAGAAGAACACGCTCATCGCGCCGATATCCAACGCGTGCGTGCCCAGCCAGACCAGGTGGCTCTCGATGCGCTGCAATTCCGCAAGCATCACGCGCAGAAACTGCGCCTTCGGCGGAATTTCGAGTTGCAACAGCTTCTCGACGGCGAGAGCATACACCAGGTTGTTGGAAAGGTTCGAGAGATAATCAACGCGGTCCGTCAGCGTGACGGCCTGCGCCCAGGTCTTGACCTCGCACTCCTTTTCGATTCCCGTATGCAGATAGCCGATGTCGGGCTCGGCGCGTTTGACCGTTTCCCCCTCGAGCTCAATCAGGACGCGCAGGACGCCGTGGGTTGACGGATGCTGCGGCCCCATGTTCAGGACCATGCGCCGCGGCTCGCCAGGCGGCGCAGGCGGGGGTTCAGGCGCGAGCGTCGAGGCAGTGCGCTCTTCGACGGGAACCGGCGGGTGATCTTCAAGAGCTTTCATAGATTAATCATTCTGATAATCGTATTTGTGGCCGTGGACGGGATAATCCTTTCGCAGCGGATGTCCTTCCCAGTCCTCCGGCATGAGGATTCGTTTCAGATTGGGATGATTCCGGAAGCGGATGCCGAACAGGTCAAACACTTCGCGCTCGTACCAGTTCGCCCCACGCCACACGGAAGTGACCGAATCGATTTCTGGATCAGCGCCCGCGACGCGGCATTTGAGCCGGATCCGCAGATTCCGCTCGAGCGAGTGCAAATGATACACAACTTCGAAGCGCGGGTCCGCCGGCCACCAGTCAACGGCCGTAATCGCGCTGATACGCTCGAATTTCTGGTCCCGCCGCAAATGAGCGCACACATCAACGATGCGCGCCGGATCGATCCATAGCGTCGTCTCACCCAGCGCGTCCTTCGATTCCAGAATGGCTTCGGGAAAACGCTCGCTCAGTTCTCTGGCGGCGGGATGTTGCGATACTGGTTCGGAAATCATGGCTGAATCAACGGCCGGCGCCTGTTGTCCGGCGGATCTGCGTCTCCTCCTGCGACCAGTCCAGCGCGCCCTTCTTCCACGCGTAGAAGAAGCCGACCAGCACCAGCGCAACGAACACCAGCATTTCAAAGAACCCGAACAGTTTTAATTGCCGGTACACAACGGCCCACGGGTACAGGAAAATAGCCTCGATGTCGAACAAGATGAAAATCATGCCGACCATGTAAAATTTCACGCTGAAACGCTCCCGGGCCGATCCGGAGGGAATCATGCCGGACTCATAGGGCATGTCCTTCTGCGGACTCGTGGCTCGTTTGCCCAGCAGCGCCGAGACGCCGATCAGTCCGCCGGCGACCGCCACGGCGATGATGACCTGAACCAGAACGGGGAAATAATACTCGGCGTATGTTTGAGGCATCGTGCGATTTCCATGGAACGCGCGCGCCGCGGCGTTTGCGCGCTCCAGAACCATCATATAATGAGGGGCGAAACGCAGTGTCCGACCACATCGAAATCACGGTAAATGGCGAGACGCGGCGCGCGCCCGCCGGTCTGAGCGTGCGGGCTCTTCTCGAGGTCCTCGGGGTGACCGCCGATCGGGTTGCCGTCGAACTCAATCGCGTCATCGTGCGCAAGCCGGACTGGGACCATACCCTGGTCGTGGACGGCGCTCGTATTGAAATTGTCCAGTTCGTCGGCGGCGGTTGAGCCTTGACACTCCGCGCCAGTCGGATACAATCTTGATTGCCTCCTAAAACGCGAGCGGCACACCATGTTCAAAACAAAAAGAAGCCGTCCTGATCCGACTTTATCGACGCGAACCTTTACCAGCAGTGAGGTATCCGACATCGCGGGGGTAAGCCTGCGCCAGCTCCAGTGGTGGGATGAGCGGAAGGTGGTATCCCCGCGGCACGAGGGGCATAAACGCGTCTACTCGCCCGAAGAGGTAATCGAGATCACGGTCATCGCCGAGCTTCGGCGGAAGGGCTTTTCCCTACAAAAGATTCGTCGGGTTCTGCGGTTCCTGCAACGCGAAATGGGCCGGCGGCTCAGTGAGGTAATGCAGGCCGAATCGGACCTGCACCTGGTGACCGACGGCAAGTCCATTTATCTGGAAGACCGGAACGAACGCATTATCGACATCCTGAAAAATGCCAAACAGCCGATGTTCCTGGTCTGCGTCACCGATCAGGTGCGCCGGCTCAGCGAGCCCGCCCGAAAACCGGCTCGTACCGAAGCGGCGACGGCGGGGCGGCGGGCGCGCGTCGGGTGATTGGACCCCACCGGGCGCAATTGCCTTCGCAGTGCCGGACTGCGTTTTTCACGCCTCCCGGAGACGCGTATTGCGTCTAAACGACTAGCAGTCCTCTGGGTGTGAGCCCGGGCCTGTTATACTGAAGTTACTGGGAGGTTAATGCCCTCAATGCCGACTCGTCGCCGGTCGATTCTGTTTATCCCATTGATAATTCTGCTGTGCTCGATCCTGGGCGGCATTTTTGGCCCTGAGGGCGTTTCCGCCGCTGTGGCAAGCAGCCCCGACGACGATATCAAGGCCAGCCTGAAGACATTCACAAGGTTTTACGACGTTGTCGAAGACAACAATGCCGACCCTGTAACGGCCGATAAGGCAATTTACAAAGGCGCCATCCCGGGCATGCTCCGAACCTTGGACCCGCACTCTAACTTCTTTGATCCCAAAGAATTTCAGCTCCTGAAAGAAAACCAGCGGGGCCACTACTACGGCGTCGGCATGATGGTGGGTCCCCGCGACGGCAAGACCATTGTGATCACTCCCTTTGGCGGGTCGCCCGCATATAAGGCAGGGCTCCGGCCGGGTGACGTGATCTTGGCGGTCAACGACAAGAGCACGGAAAACCTGGCTACCAACGAAGTCGCTGATCTGCTGAAGGGGCCGCGCGGAACGCACGTCCAGATCAAGATCCAGCGTGAAGGCGTCGATCATCCGCTGATCTTTGACATCATCCGAGATGAGATCCCGCGCAACAGCGTTCTCGGTCCGTTCTGGATCAAGCCCGGCATCGCATTTGTCAAAATCGGCACGGAGGGCTTCACGGAGAGCACCAGCCGCGAGCTCGAAGACGGGCTGAAGGCCATTGGGGAAAACAATATCAAAGGCTTAATTCTCGATCTCCGCGGAAACCCCGGCGGCCTGCTGAATGAAGGGGTTGAAGTCGCCAGCCACTTCTTGAAAAAGGGCGATGTGGTGGTGTCCCAGCGAGGCCGTGGATCGATGGAGAAGCCCTACACCGTGCGCCGCGGCAACGGCGGGCGGGACTATCCCATGGTGGTGCTGGTGAACCGCTACTCCGCTTCTGCCGCCGAAATTGTGTCGGGAGCCTTGCAGGACCACGATCGCGCCTGGATTCTAGGGGAAACGACGTTTGGCAAAGGCTTGGTGCAAACAGTGTATCCGCTCAGCGAAAACACCGGGCTGGCGCTGACCACCTACCATTACTACACGCCCAGCGGCCGCCTGATTCAGCGCGATTATGCCCACACGTCGTTTCTGGATTACTACTACCACAAAAACATGGATGCCAAGAATCCGCTGGACGTGAAGATGACCGACAGCGGGCGCACCGTGTACGGCGGCGGCGGGATCACGCCGGATGAGAAATATGAACCGCCGAAGCTGAACAAGTTCCAAACGGAAATGCTCCGCAAGGACGAGTTCTTCCGTTTTAGCGCTAAATGGTTTGGCTCCCGCGAGAGCGCGAAACTGCCGAAGGGATGGCAGCCCGATGAAAATGTCATGAATGAATTTCATGACTACATCCTCAAAGATGGCGCTGAGTTCACCGAAGCTGAATTCGCGGAGAACCACGACTGGCTGAAGCAACGGCTCAAGAAAGAAATGTATATTACGGCATTCAGCAAGGAAGAATCGGACAAGGTGGCGATTGAAGACGACCCCGAGGTGGCCAAAGCCATAGAGGCCTTGCCGAAGGCCGAAGCGCTGCTTCAGAACGCGAAGAAAATGCTGGTTCAGAGGATTAACAACCAGCGCGGCCAATAATCGCAGAGATTGCGCCCACAGATTACCGTTCTTGATGCGGGCGGCCAGTATTGCCACCTGATCGCCCGAAAAGTGCGCGACCTTGGAGTATACGCGGAGGTCTGGCCCAGCGAGACGCCAGCCGCTGAACTCCAACACCGCAAGGGCATCATCATCTCGGGCGGCCCGAGTAGCGTCTACGAGCCCGACAGTCCCCGAATCGATCCCGAAATTTTGAGGCAAGGCGCGCCCGTGCTGGGCATCTGCTATGGCCTCCAGCTCATGGCGCATCTGCTCGGCGGATCAGTTCGGAAAGGCGACAAAGGCGAGTACGGACTCGCGCGGTTGAGCGCCGCCCCTTCGCCGCTGTTCGAAAATCTGAGGGGTCGGACGCAGGTCTGGATGAGCCACCGCGACGTGGTCGAATCCGCTCCGCCCGGCTTCGTGATCATCGGGGCGACGTCGACGTGCGCCGTCGCCGCAATGGCTGATCCGGACCGCAGGCTGTATGGAGTACAGTTCCACCCTGAGGTCGTCCACACCGCCGCCGGACTCGACATCCTGTCGAATTTCATATTCAGGATCTGCGGCTGCGAACAGGATTGGAATCCGACGGCTCAAGTATCTGAACTTGAGCAGCGGATCCGTGACCTCGCCGGTGATCGTAAGGTCTTCTTTTTTGTCAGCGGCGGCGTGGATTCCACAGTCGCGTTTACGCTGTGCTTCCGCGCGCTCGGTCCCGAGCGCGTTTATGGAACTTACGTCGACACCGGCTTGATGCGCGAAGGCGAGACGGAGTTCGTTCGCGGCGTGTTCGAGCGCATCGGTTCGAAGCATTTCCGCGTGGAGGACGCAAGCCGCTCTTTTCTCGCCCGGCTGCGCGGCGTGTCGGACCCCGAACAGAAACGCCACATCATCGGCGAGGAGTTCGTCGCTGTCCAGGACCGGATTCTCCAAGAAGGGCATTTTCTGGACGGGCGCTGGATTCTCGGCCAAGGTACGATCTATCCCGATACGATCGAATCGGGCGGCACGGTAAAGGCCGACGTCATCAAAACGCATCACAATCGTGTTCCCGGCATTCAGCGACTGATCGATGCCGGACGAATTATCGAGCCGCTCAGTTCCTTCTATAAGGACGAGGTGCGGCGGATCGGGCGCCAGTTGGGCCTGGCCGGCGATGTTCTGGATCGCCACCCGTTTCCGGGGCCGGGTCTGGCCATCCGCTGCCTGTGTTCGAACGAGGCCGCGAGCTTTCGGCGGGCGGCCGAGGGTTGGATCGCGCCGGTGCACTCGGTCGGCGTCCAGGGAGATTCGCGAAGCTACCGGCCCGTGCTGGTGGTCGAATCGTTTCCATCCACTCCGGACGAGGCCGCCGATTTGGTTAACCGCATCGCCGAGATCAATCGCGTGGTCGCGCTGGCGGCGAGCCATCAGCCGCTGGCGCGCATGTCCGTCTTGCCCGCCTCGCTGTCCGATGAGCGATTGGCGCGTTTGCGCCGGGCAGACGCGGTCGTTCGGACGCTTTCGCTTGAGAGCGGCTTTGACGCACACATCTGGCAGTTCCCGGTTGTGTTGATTCCTGCCGGCGTGCCGCAACGGCCGGATTCCATCGTACTTCGGCCGGTAGATTCAGTCGACGGCATGACCGCCGCGGCTGTCGTCATGGATCACGGATTGCTTAACAGAATGACGGAAAAGATCCTCGCCATCCCGGGAATCTGCGCCGTATTCTACGATCTCAGCAACAAGCCTCCGGCGACGATTGAGTGGGAGTAGCGGCGGCTGCGCCGGCAAAGCCCGGATTGCCGGGCCAGTTGCCGGCCTGGCGCAACATGCGATGCCTGATATGATGAACTGTGGCTCCCGTGACGCGCCGGAGTTGATTCTGTTATCCATCCGACGGGCGGTTAGCTCAGCCGGTTAGAGCGCCTGCCTTACAAGCAGGAGGTCGATGGTTCGATCCCGTCACCGCCCACCATTCAGGGGCTCTTCTTTCCGAATTCTGATCAAAACCAACCGTGTGTACGCCCATGCGCCTGGAGCGTGAACGCTCTGTGGGGCGACTCATTCGGTGACGATTGTGCGGCGTGTTCCGAGACGAGATGAGATTGAGTCCCAGCTCACGAGAAGCATCGCCGCGCTGCCGGCATTTTGGAGGACACATCGATGATTTCGCGCCTAATGATCACTACAGTGTTGCTGAGCGCGGTTCCGGCGCTTATTGCTGGCTCGATCAGCGGATACACGGAGACTGCGCTTGCCTCCTCGGCATCCGACGCCGATCTCATTAATCCGTGGGGGATTTCGTTCGGTCCGACCACGCCGTTCTGGATTTCCGACAACGGCTCTGGTAAAGCGACGTTGTACAACGGGTTCGGCGTGAAGCAAGGCCTTGTCGTCAATATGCCCGCAGGATCAGAGGCAATCACGGGACAGGTATTCAACGGGACGGCATCGTTTAACTCCGACCTGTTTCTGTTTGCAAGCGAGAACGGTACGATTGCGGGATGGCGGAACGCGCTCGGAGCAACGGCTGAGCAGCTATTCAGCCAGCCAGGCGCCGTGTACAAAGGACTTGCGATTTCTGACGCCAAGGACACGCTGTATGCGGCCAATTTTCATAACGGCGCAATCGACGTGTTTGACAGCACGCATCTGATCGGGAGTTTTTCGGACCCAACCATCCCCGCCGGCTTTGCGCCGTTCAACATTCAGAACATCGGCGGGGTGTTCTACGTGACATTCGCCAAGCAGGATGCGGATGCCGAGGACGACGTGCCCGGATTGGGCAACGGATTCGTCGATATCTTTAATCCTGTGACTCGCAATTTCACGCGTCTGATTTCGAACGGCGTGCTGAACTCCCCGTGGGGGCTTGCAATTGCGCCTGCAACGTTCGGCGCGGCGGCGGGCGACTTATTGGTCGGCAATTTCGGCGATGGCATGATCAATGCTTTCCGCATGGACGGAACCGCGCTCGGCGCGCTTGCGGACCTGAGCGGCTCGCCGCTGGTCAACGACGGTCTGTGGGCCCTCGCGTTTGGCAACAGGGGCGCCGGCTTCAGCGCGAACTCGCTGTACATTACTGCGGGAACGAACGGCGAAACGGGCGGTCTGTTTGCGCGAATCGACGCCGTTCCGGAGCCGGCGCCGGTTGCGCTGATCGGCGGCGGGCTCGCGTTGCTCGCGCTCGGTTCGCGGCGCCGTACAGTGGCCTGCTGAGCCGGCGCGGCGGCGCCGCTTACTGGCTCAGTTCATGGCAGGCGGTGCATGTCACCGCTGCATGCGACGATTTGTGGCAGTTTACGCACCAGCTCATGTTCATCGCCGCTTCTTTCGTTACAACGTCGGCGGCAGCGACATCGCCATGGCATACATCACACTTCAGGCCCGCTGCGGCATGCCGGCCATGGCTGAAGAAGACGAAGTCGGGAAGCGTGTGGATTTGGCGGGGCGGAACAAACTTCGCGTTCTTATGACACTCTCCGCAAATCGCAGCCGCGGGGAAGCCGGCGCGCTCTTTTGTCCGCGCACCCGCATGGCAGTGCACGCACGGCAGCTTCATCGAAGCGTGCCGTTTATGGCTGAATGCAAGATCGGCGCCGCTGGCGGAGCTTAAGACGATCAGGGCAGCGAGTAGGCCACCAGCGCGTCGGAAAAGGTCTTGTTGTATTTGTTGCCTCCGCCGGCGGCGATGACTACATATTGCCTCCTGGTATGCTCGCCCCAATACGTCATCGGGGTGGCATGCCCGCTCGCGGGAAGTCGCGTCACCCATAGCTCTTTTCCAGTGTCCTTATCAAAGGCTCGAAAACGGGAATCGTTCGTTGCGGCGATGAACACTAATCCGCCTTTGGTGACGATTGATCCGCCGAGATTGGGAGCGCCGGTCGGCGGGAGCCCCTTGGCGATGAGCGCATCGACAACGCCCAGGACCGAACGCCAACGGAATTTCCCCGAATCGAGATCGATAGCGGTCAGAAATCCCCACGGCGGTTTTTGGCACGGCAGCAGGTCCGGATCCCAGAAGCGGGAATTGAGCGTGCCCGCGCCGCGCGGCCGGTACGGAATAATCGAGCCTTCCGGCCGCGCAACCATCTGATACACCATGCCCACGTCCATGGAGTTCACGTAGAGGGTGTGCGTCTCCGGATCGAAGGACGCGCCGCCCCAGTTCGCGCCGCCGTTCGTGCCGGGGAACAGCACGGTGCGCTTCAGACCAATGGGCGTGAAGATGGGCGCCAGCACCGCGCCCTCAATCAAGCCCGCGCAGTAATCATGCGATTCCGGCGTCACATTGGTCAGTTCGTCCGCCGTCATGCTTTGCCGCGCATACGGCGGCGGAAGAACCGGGGCGGGTTGAGTCTTCGCAGCGGACTCGCCGGGCGTCTCGCTCGCGGGCGCAGGCCGCTCCACGATATCAAAAAGCGGTTTGCCCGTCGCGCGGTCAAATAGAAACAGAAATCCGGTTTTTGTTACCTGCGCCACTGCGTCCACCGGCTTGCCTCGGCGTGTGACCCTCACCAGGTTCGGCTGTGCCGGCAAATCGTAGTCCCAAAGGTTGTGATGAACCGTTTGAAAATGCCAGAGACGCTTGCCGGTGGCTGCATCCAGCGCCACCAGAGAATCGCCGAACAGTCCATTGCCTTGGCGGTCGCCTCCATAATAGTCGTAGGCCGGCGAGGTCAGCGGCAGAAACACGATTCCGCGCTCGACATCCACGCTGATTGGCGCCCAGGCGTTTACCGCTCCGCGGTCTCTCCATGAATCGCCTGCCCACGTGCTATTTCCGAACTCGCCCTTTCGCGCGACCGTATGAAATGTCCACGCCAGCCCCCCGGTATTGGCATCGAATGCGCGGACGTCGCCCGAGGGCCCCTGCGGCTCGCCATCGGGCGTAACGGAGCCGCAGATCACAAGGTCCTTGTAGATCGCAGGGGGCGAAGTCATGCCGTATGCCTTCGACGGGAACTTGTCGGCGACGCCGGCGCGCAGGTTCACGAATCCACCTGCGCCGAAACGGTCGACGGCTTTTCCGGTTCGCGCATCGATCGCAAACAGGCGGCCGTCAAGCGTCCCCACGTATATGCGCCGGTCCCGTCCGTTGGTCCAATAAGCCGCGCCCCGGTTGATGAACAAGTTCTGCGGCATGTCGCGCCGGAGATGCGGGTCGAACGTCCATAACTCGCGGCCTGTTTCGGCGTCGAGTGCGATTACGCGGCTGAACGGCGTGGTCAGGTATAACACGCCGTCAACCATCAGCGGCGTGGTTTCGAACGCGCTGCGCACAAGAGTGGTTGTCCCGTCGCTGACGTCCCCGGTGTGGTACGTCCAGGCGACTTTCAGCCTGGCGACATTCGCGCGATTGATCTGATCCAGCGGGGAATAGCGCGATCCCCCGGGATCGCCGCCGTAGGACGCCCATTGCTGCCCGAGGGCGACGCCGGCGAGCCATACGCTGAACAGGATGACCCTCAACGGGTCAGAATACCAGTTTCAGGGCCAGCTGAATCTCCCGCGAGTCGACGCGGGTGCCGCCAATGACTCCGTAGGTCGGGCTGCCAGGCGCTGTGTCGGGCTGGCCGAAAATCGGGTGATTGGGCGCATTGAAGAACTCGGCGCGGAACTCCAGCCGCACGCCTTCGCGAACAGTGAAATTTTTCGCCGCCGACGCGTCCACGTCCACCAGCGGCGGGCCGATGAGGACATTTCTGCCGGCATTTCCATAGCGATACTGCGTTACATCCTGAGCGCGGTTGTTGGCGATGCCGAGGCGATTCGTAAAGGCGGCGAGGTTGAACCAGTTGCTCGGTCCGCGCCGGTCCGACGGCAGGTTCGGATCAATCCCGGTCGCATCGGCATAGCAGGTGGTATCGTTGTTCTGCCAGTTTCCTGGACCGCAGAAGATGCTGTTGGGAAAGCCGGATTGCAGCGTAACGATGCCCCCGAGCTGCCATCCGCCGATCAGTAAACGTTGAAAGGCGCCGCCGCGGCCGAACGGCAATTCGTAAACGAACGAGTTCGTCCAGCGATGGCGAAAATCGAAGGCCGAAAGCCCGCGCTCAGCGCGCAGGTTGTAATTGTTGGAGGGCGTGAGCGCGTCTCCGTCGGTAGTTCGCACGCCGCTGCCGTTGTCAATGGACTTGCCCCAAGCGTAAGAACTCAGCCATGTGATGCCCCGCGTTAGCCGCTGCTGAAAGCGGACGTACAGGGCGTCGTAGCTGGAGTGCACAGGCGCCGTCATGGTCTGGACGTTGCCGTTCAAATAGGTGAAGGGGCGGCGCGAATTGGTGCTTCCCGGCCCCGGCGGCGCGCTGTTGTACACCTGCAAGCGCCGCAGATGAACTCCAGCGCTGCCAAGATAGCTGACTTCGAGCGACGACTCCTGGGTCAACTGGCGTTGCAACCCAAACGACCACTGCGCCACGTAGGAATCGGGCTCGTTGAACTGATTGGCGAGGATGAACGTAGGCGCCCCGGTTTGCGTAAACGGCCGCGCCCAAGACAGGTTCGGCGAGCCCGTGTTGGCGACTTCGTTTTGACGAATCGTGAACGGAATATTGCGCACAATGTCGAACACAGCGTTGCTGATGTCGCGCACCCAATAGATGCCGCCGCCGGTGCGGATCACGGTCTTGGGATCGAGCTGGTAGGCGATTCCGAGGCGCGGCGCAAAATCCTTCCAGTTGGTGCGCGAGGCGCGACGTCCGAAACGCCCGTCCCTGACCAGCTTAAATGGCGGTCCGACGGGGAACTTCGGGTTGCCTTCGAGCAGATCGCCCGTCCCCGCCCGCACGAAGATCGGCTCATGGCTATTGTCCCAGACGTAGTCGATGTTGACGATCGCGTCGTGTTTGTCGAGGTACGGTGGCTCGGCCTCCCATCGCAGACCAGCGTTGACCGTCAGTTTTTTTGTGACTTTCCAGGCGTCCTGGGCATAGAGGGCGAAGTAGTTCTGGCGGAAATTGGCGATCGGCGCGCCGATCTGACTTTCACTGTTGGACATGTAGCCGAGCAGGAAATCCGCCATCGGGAGGTTGGAATAGCGTCCGTCCCAGGTGAAGCGGCCGCGCGGAACCACGGCGCCGATTTCGTTGTAACGGAACCGGCGGTAATCTCCGCCAAACTTGATTTGGTGCTTGCCGCGGGTCCAGGAGAAGCCGTCCGTGAGGTTGAAGCTGGTGTTCCAGTTGACGAACGGGCAGTCGTTGCACTCGCCGATGCTGCTGAAGCCGTTGATCTGGAAAAACGGAATGCCCCAGAACAGCGGGATGCTGGTGTCAACGCCAGGAATACCCAGGCTGGCCACAATGTTGGTTTTGTTGGCCCGGGTCTGGATATTCTGCGAGACGAACCGGTTGACGGCGAAGCGGAGCTCGTTCACTCTGTTTGCGCCGAACAGACGCGTGTTGCCAAGAACCGGCTGCTTCGCATCCACGACCACGTTATTGCCCATTCCTGGCGCAATGCTCGTAAGATTCGGCAGATATTGCGGATCGCTCGTTTGGCTGTAACGGAAGAACCAGTTCGAATTGTCCGACTCCTGAAAATCGAGGCGGCCGTGGTACTGATCGCTGTCCGAGCGCCGGCCTTCGTTGTTAAGGAAATTCGGCGCTCCCGACAGATTGGGGAGTGGATAGAAATCGTTGAGAATTTTCGCCGAGAGCGGATGGATCATGCTGACCGGGATTCTGTTCCCGGGAAAGGGCTGTTTCGTGAACGGATCGACCACGGTGGTGGATGAATCCGAGAAATCACCGGCGCGCTGCGCGGCGTTTGGGAGCGTCCCGGTGCGCGTCAGCGCCTTGCGCTCTCTCAGACCCTCCCAGGAAAACATCCAGAAGAGGCGATTGCGGATGAATGGTCCGCTGGCAGTCGCGCCGTATTGATTGCGCTTGAACGGCGGGATAGGGGCGTTGCCGCGGTCGAAGAAATTTTTTGCGTCCATCTGAGCGTTGCGGAGAAATTCGAACAGGGCGCCGTGGATCTGATTGGTCCCGCTGCGGGTGGAGACGTTGATTTGCGCGATGGCGCGCCCGTATTCAGCCTGGAAAATGCCGCTCTCCACTTTAAATTCCTGCAAAGCATCGATTGAAGGCAGCAGCAGGTAGGTGTTGAAGTTCGGATCCGTATTCTCAACGCCGTCAAGCAGGTAGTGGTTGTAGTGTACGCGCTGGCCAGCCACATTCAGGGCGAAGGAATTGCGGGCGCCGCCCATGCGCTGCTGGCCCTGCGAGGACGCTGGACCGTTCGTTGTCGCGCCGGG
>Ga0070740_10000922_pt1 | contig 46870 bp, 30 predicted proteins | sample Coa_R2_FD_67286 | JGI IMG/M metagenome (GOLD analysis project Ga0070740, IMG submission 67286) | Surface soil microbial communities from Centralia Pennsylvania, which are recovering from an underground coalmine fire - Coalmine... | ecosystem: Environmental > Terrestrial > Soil > Unclassified ... | reverse complement strand
GGGTGTCCGTCAAGTTTTTGCAAGGGAGGGAGGACGGCGAAACAGCCCGCGTTTCCAGGGATGATGAGCAGAAGGACACGACGAGCCAGGCAAGGTGGCAGTTGGGTGCGCGGGGCGGGGAAGTGGAGAGGGCAAGGGAGGCGGCGGGCTAGCAGTGGGAGAACGAAAGCGCAGGAGCAAGAGCAGCGTCGAAGAAACCAGCGCCTGACAGCGATGCTGTGCCTGCTCTCGCCGAGCGGTGGTGCGCAGGGTCTGCTCCTGGTGAACGATCTGTCGCCACGCCTCATCCCAGCGGCCACTACAGATCGCGCCCCGCAAGGCGAGCATGGGGTTGACGTGGCTGGGCTGCCAATGCATGCCGGCCCCTTTGAGGCGAGCTTGCACCACCAGTTTGTTGGCACTTTCCACCATCCCCGAGCCAATGGGCCAGCCTTGTCGCCGAAAGCCAGGATAATCCAACAAGGGGAGGCGTTTGCGGAAGTAGTCGAGGTGGGTCTGCACCGCCTCCTGGGCAGAAATGGCCTCGGACAAGCAGTCACCCCACCGCAGGAGGATGCTGGGACCTCGATGCTTGAGCACATGCAGGCTTCGTTTGACGACGTCCTCTGGGAACCTGACGCCTGCCTGCTGGAACGCCTCCACCAGCAATCCCACATGCTCAGCGGCATGGGCAAAATCCAGAATGCGTACCGCGTCCTGCCGATGCAAGTCAATGAAGCCTTGAATCCAGGGTGCTCCATCGGTCACCGCGCTGACCTGCCTGGCCTGGCTGATCCCCCGGCGGTGCATCTCCCCTTGGGCCAGGTCCCCAAAGGTTTGCGCATCGGTCATGCGTGAGAAGTAGGACAACTCCCGCGCCTGGGCCGGGTTTGCCCCGCTGCACGGCTTCTGCTGGACGTGGCCAATCGCCACCGTTCGTACTTCTGTCCATCCCCCTCCCACCAGAGGCACATACGCTCCATCGGTACTGAAAATCATTGGCTCCTTCCCCTGCTTCTGTGAGGCGTCGGGCAGGTCCTGTTGGCTCTGAGCGGTTTGCACCTCTTCATAGCGTGCTCCCGCCCGCTCGGTTCCTCGTCGCACGGTCGGCTCGCTGATCTGGACCCCCAACAACTTCTCCAGCATCCGGGCGGCACAGGCAAAAGGCAGACAACTACCCAGATGGGCCAGATGCTCTTGTTGTTTTGGCGTCAAGCGACTGCCCGTCAAGGCCAGTTCGTCATCGAGGGGGAAAAAGATGTTAGCGCCGATAGTATACTGAGCCGGAGAAGAATTGACCGACCCCCAAACAGGCTGTAAGCTGAGGAACATTCCAAATCCATCCTCAGGAGAACAGCCGTGCTTAGGAGTCAGACAGTGCTCACCATACACGATTTACATAGTCAAGGCAAATCCGTGCAAGAGATCGCCAGTGAGCTGAAGATCTCGCGCACCACCGTGCGCAAATATCTCAAGCATCCCGAGGCAGTGCTGCGCAAACCCAGGCCACCGCGGCCATCCAAGCTCGATCCGTTTAAGGAGCAGATTAGCAGATGGGTCACAGAGGATCATTGCACCAATTGCGAAGTGATTTTCACCCGTCTCCAGCAGATGGGCTATACAGGGGGGATCAGTATTCTCAAGGAATTTGTCCACCCGCTGCGACCAGCAGTGGCCGGCCATGCCCCGGTTCAGCGGTATGAGACCAAGCCGGGAGAGCAGATCCAATTTGATTGGGGCGAATTTGTCTATGAGGACAAGGGCCAGAGGCGCAAATTCTATGGATTTACCGCGGTGCTGGGCTATTCGCGCATGCGCTTTATCACCTTTGTCAAACGCTGCGATACGCCCACGCTCATCCGCTGTTTGATGGAGGCGTTCGAGTACTTCGGAGGCTTGACCAAAACCGCTCTCACGGATCGGATGAAAAGCGTGCTGCTGGAAATGCAGGACAACCAACCACGCTGGAATCCCCGTTTTGCCGATTTCATGGTCTCCATTGGCGTCGGAGCGCGGGTCTGCAAGGCGTACACGCCTCAAACCAAAGGCAAAGTCGAGCGGACCGTGAGCCACGTCAAAAAAACGCTGTGGGCAGGGATCAGTTTTACCGACCTCGATGATCTCAACCGGCAGGCGTATGCCTGGTGCGAGCGGATCAACGCACGCGTGCATCGGACGACCCATGCCCGGCCCATTGACCGCCTGGCTGAGGAGCACCTGCGTCCCTTGCCGGAAGCGTTTGCTTGGGAACGCTTCGCGACTGAGGAACGCAAAGTGACCTGGGATGGCTATGTTTCCTATGATGGAGTGCTCTATGGACTTGCTGGGACCCTGCAACTCGCAGGAAAATCCGTCCAGGTGCGCGAGCGCAAGGGGATGCTCACCATCTGGTCAGCAGGCAAGCAGGTCTTTGAGGTGGCCAAACGTCCACACTCTCAGGACAGCGTACCCCACCCTGAGCAGTGGAAAACGGTTGCCTCAGTCGCGAGTACGCGCCGTCAACCCGTGCCGCTTGGCCATCTCCAGCCAGCTCCCCAGGTCGAAAGTCGTCCACTTTCGGTCTACGATCAGTATTGTGGCATTGGATCGGTGGAGGTGCCGCTCGCATGAAGAACGACCTCTACAAGCAGCTCAATCTGCTCCATCTGAAGGCGGCGCTCCCCCAGTTGCTCTCTCAGGCGCGAACCGAGCAGTGGACCTATGAAACCCTGGTGGAGCGGGCGCTTAGCTCCGAAGTGCAGGGACGCGAGCAGAAGGCGCTAGCCCGGCGGCTCAAGGCGGCTCGCATCCCGTGCAAAAAGACCCTCGATGGCTTCGAGTTCGCGTTTCAACCCTCGCTGTCTGAGCGCCATCTGCGCGAACTGGCGGATCTCTCGTTTGTACGCACCTGCACCAATCTCGTGTTTCTCGGCCCGCCGGGAACAGGAAAGACACATTTGAGCCTGGCCCTTGCAGATCGCGCGCTAGCTGAGGGCTACGCGGTGTTGTTTACAACGCTCGCCGATTTGGCACGCACGTTAGAAAGTGCGTCGCATCCCGGCCTGCTGCGGCAACGGTTGCGTCGCTACATCGCGCCGAGCTTGCTGGTGATCGATGAAGTGGGCTATACCCGCCTCTCCCAGGAACAAGCTCATCAGTTCTTTGAGCTGGTGGCGGCTCGCTATGAACATGGCTCGATCATTTTGACCTCGAACACGAGCTTTGCCGGATGGGGGAATCTCCTTGGCGGAGATGAGGTTCTTGCCACGGCACTGCTCGACAGGCTGCTTCACCATGCCGAGGCACTTCCGCATGGTGCAGGAGCCGATCCAGCAGGGCCGTGGCCAGGACCTCGTCACCCAGCAGTTGCCCCCATGCAGCAAAGCTGGTGTTGGAGGTCAGCAAGATGGAGCCATGCTCATAGCGCGCTGTGACTAACTCAAAGAAGTGATGGGCGTGTTCGGGGCTCAGCTTCGTGTACCCCACCTCATCGATGATCAACACACTGGGCGTGGTATAGCGGCGGAGTCGTTGCCGAGCCAGACCTGGATAGGATGCCGTCTCCAGGGCCTCGGCAAATTGCGTGAGCGTGGTAAACAGCACGGAGTAGCCTGCGGCGAGCGCTTTCACCGAGAGGGCGATGCTCAAGTGCGTTTTGCCGACTCCCGGAGGCCCAAGAAACAACACGTTGGTCGCCGTTTTCACAAACGAGAGATCCGCCAGTTCCCACAGCAACCGTTCTGAGAGCTCTGGCTGAAACGCAAAGTCAAAGGCTTCCAGCGTCTTGAGCATGGGCAAGTGAGCAGCTTTCACTCGCCGTTCCGCGGCACGCCGATCTCGCCCATCGGTTTCTGCGGCAATGGCTCGCTGCAAGAACTGTTCGTAGGTCCATTGCTCCTGCCTGGCCGTCTCAAAGAGGGCCGGTAAAACCTGTTCCAACTGCGTCAGGCCCAAGTGTTTCAATTGAGGTTGCATGGGAGCACCTCCACCCCGTACAATCGGTCATAGTCAGCCAGATTGCGTGAGAGCACTGCTGGTGCGCCGCGCTGATGCCCAAGCGGGACCAGCTTCGCTCGCCTAGCTGCCGCCGTCCCCACAGTACGAAACTGGTCAGGATGCGAGATGGTCACCTGCGATTGGGGATGCTTGGCCAATTCTCCCACCAGCTGCCCACGCGACCAGACCGTAAGCAGGCCATGGCGTTCACGGACCTGGACCACCGTCCCGGCCACTGGGGGGTGCGAGGGCAGGCCATACAACACGCCATCGTAGGAGAAGTACCCATCCCAACTCACTTTCCGTTCTTCGGTTGCAAAGCGCTCCCAGGCGAAGTCACGCGGCAGCGGGGCAAGGGGCTCCTGACTCCAGCGGTCAAGAGGCCGTTCATGCGTGGTGCGATGCACCCGCTGGTTGATCCGTTCACACCATGCTCGCGCTTGATGATTGAGATCATCCAGGTCCCGAAAATTAATCCCAGGCCACAAACTCTGCTTGACCACGCCCACGGTCCGTTCAATTTTCCCCTTCGTTTGGGGCGTGTAGGCTTTGCAGACCCGCGGGGCGACCCCGATGGACGCCATGAAATCCGCAAAGACCGGATTCCACTTGGGGATCTTGCCATCCATGTGCAAGATCACACTCTTCATCTGATCCGTTAAGGCCGCTTTGGGCAGTCCCCCCAAGTACTCGAACGCTTCCATTAAACAGCGAATCAACGTGGCGACATCACATCGCTTCACAAACATCACAAACCGCATCCGGGAGTAGCACAGGATTGCTGTGAAGCCATAGAGCTTGAGAGGGGCTCCATCGTGCTCATAGGCAAACTCCCCCCAATCGAACTGGACCAGCTCTCCTGGCTTCGTTTCATAGCGCACAATGGGATACTGCCCCTTTGCAGGCGGGCGGAAGGGATGCACAAACACCTTGAGGGTGGAGAGGCTTCCCGTGTAGCCCACGAATTGCGCAACGAGATTGCTGAAGAACGCATGCTGATCAGATGAGTGAAAGTGATGCGAAACGGAGCATCCTGCCCAGAAGAGATGGCAAAAACGGCGAGATGGAGAGCAAAAAAGCAGGAGATGGGAAGAATTGAAGACGAGTCAGAAAAAGAGGGCATGTCGCTCCACTCGGAGAAGCCAGCTCGTCCGAGATAAAGGTATCAAAGGGCTATCGAGGCGATATTAGGCTCTAGGCAAACCAAGTGAGGCGGCAAAGCTTTCTGGGATGCCGAAGAGTGTGATGGTCACCAGGCTCGCTGTTGGGACACGGGCATTGCGGGCAAGCCGCTCAGCCCACGAGAGACGAAAGTGAGCACGTTGTGCGCGGGAAAGCATCACGTCAGCTGGGCGTGGGAAAGCGGCGGTGGGAGGTGACAGGCTCACGTCGATCCGTTGGGGTCGCACGAGCTGCATACAGGCACGTCGGTGCTCTCTGCGGCTCCAATCTCGCCAGAGCAGCGGAGCGGGACCAACCCGGAGAGGATGGAGCAACACGCTCACCTGCCTCGGTTTCTTCGTGGCGCTTCCCTCCCATTGGCATTGCTGGCGCAAAGGGCAAGGGCGACAATCGCCGATGCGAGCGGCATAGACCATGCGCAGACTCCCGCCCTGTTCTTTGCGCCGTTCACATGCAAAGAGCGTCTTGTCTGCTGGACAACGCACCGTCCCATTGGGCTGCAGGGTAAACGCTTGCCCACAGAAGCGCCCCGCTTTCCAAGAGCCACCAATCACGGGAGAGGTGTAGCCCTGCGGTTCCTGGGTCTGGGACACTGCGGCTGCAAACTCCGTTGTTCGCATGGTGGTTGGGGCAAGCTGATGGCCCAGTTCAAGACGCAGGTTCCAAATCCATTGGCAAACCATCTGCCAGGCTTCTTGTCCACAAGCAGAGCGGCTGCACCAGCGATCAGGATCTTGTTCACGATCTTCATCGGAGAGCCCCGTTTCAAAGGAACCACGGTGCAAATACAGTGCCACCACATCTGAGGCTGTAAACGCTGCTTGCGGCAACGTTGTCAAAAACAGTTCGTAGATCACCCCATCTCGTTCAACGCCAATTTTCTGCTTGTTCGGGCCTTTGGGATGAGTTGCTACCACGAGGCGGCAACGTTGTCCACTTGTTCCAATGGCCACATCAGGGCAGTCATAGAGCGTGCGGACCAGGGGACTTTCCGGCAAGCGAAACTCTTGATCAGCAGGCAAATGCAAACGTGTCTGTACACCTGGGAGGTCGAGAAGCCCATACTCTTTGCAACGCATGATGAGCTTGCCCCGTTTTCGTAGAGGACCTGGAGGTGGAATCCAGGTGACAAAGAAGGAAGTGAAATAACGCTGCTAACGTTAAACAATGAATCGTATGTTTCTCATCTATTATACCATATTTCCTGCAATGCATCAAGAGTCCCCAGAATGTGGTGCTTCACTTCGCTGTTCGTAGGTGAGCGGGCTCAAATAGCCAAGCGAAGAATGGCGACGAGTCCGGTTATAGAACGTCTCAAGGTAGTCGAAAAGAGCCGTTCGCGCCTCTCGTCGAGTGGCAAAGGTCGAGCGGTACACACATTCTTCCTTGACTGTTCCAAAGAATGCTTCCATCAGCGCATTGTCCCAGACATTGGCCTTTCGACTCATGCTCACCTGGATGCCGTAGCTTTTGAGCAGCGCTCGATACCCGGAACTGGTATATTCGCTGCCCCGATCAGAATGATGCAGCAGCCCAGGATCAGGGCGACGCCTGCGAACGGCCATGATGAGCGCATCAGTAATCAGCCGTTCATTATGCATGTTCCCCATCGCCCACCCCACAGCCATGCGGGAGTAAATATCAATGACTACTGCCAGGTAGAGCTCCCCTTCTGCCGTTTCAATCGCCGTCATGTCAGTCACCCATTTCGTATTGGGAGATGTCGCACAAAAGTCTCGATTCAGCAGATTGGGAGCCACCGGGTTACTGTGGTGGCTGTCTGTCGTTTTCACACGCCGTCTCTTGCGTCGGGCGCTCAGATCTCGCTCTTGCATTAAGCGGGCCACTCGTTTACGCCCACATCGCTGCCCCTGGTCACGCAGTTCCACATGGATCCGAGGACTGCCGTAGACTCCACGATTGGCTGAGAAAATGTGCTCGATCTGTTCCCCTAACGCTTGGTCTTCCATCGCTCGACGCGAAGGCTCACGCAGGCGCCAGGCGTAATAGCCACTCACCGACACCTCCAATACCCGACACATCAAGGTGATTGGATAGTCCTGCTGGTAGTGGGCAATGAAGCCGAACTTCATGGCTGGCTCTGCGCAAACAAGCGAACGGCTTTTTTAACACCTCACGCTCTTGTTTGAGAACCTCTACTTCTCGGCGCAGACGACGGTTCTCCTCTTCTAGCTCGCTCTGATGGCCTTTGCCTGCAAATGCTTGCTCCCCCTCTTCCGCTAGCTGTTTGCGCCAGGTGTACAACGCGCTGTCGGAGATCCCCAGCTCACGCGCCAATTGGGTCAGGCTTCTGCCACTGGTTTGGGCCAGACGGACTGCCTCCTGCTTGAACTCTTTGGTAAATACTCGCTGTTCTTTTGCCATTGATGCTCTCCCCCTTGGTTTGCTAGTATATCTCACCTTCTTCCACTCCACCAAATCGGGGGAGGCTCAGCTCCTGTCTGAGAAACTGGACAAGCTGTTGCAGGTCCTCAAAGCGTAGCACAGCTTTGCCACCGGCAACCACCCGAAAGGGGTCAGGAAGGGCAAGGCTGGTCCATGCCAGAGGAAGGGAGCGAACTTTGGAAGTCTGTGGGTCGGCGAAGAAGACCCGCTCTTCTCCCCAGGCGTAGCTTTGAGACAGCAGAGGAAACGTCTGGCCAGTGAGAGGATGAAAGGGATGGGTGATGGTAAAGCAAGGCTCTCCATTCGTGTTACCAGGTGTAGTTGACGGTTCGTTCAAATGGGCCTGTGGAAGGGAAAATTAATAAGCTGAAGTATATTAAACGTTCCATGTATGGCCGAGGCGGCTTCCCGCTCTTGCGACAAAAAGTTTTGAAAGCTGCATAAAGGAGCACGCAAAGTGCGGAAGATCCAAAGTACTTGACAGACTCGGTGTTTGAAGGGGCGGCACCATCCCATATAACGACGATGGAGAAGCCGAAGCTGATTGAACGAACAGATGGACCCCAGGTGCAACGCTGGGAGGTGCCCGCCGGACATGTCTTTGTGTGTGGGGATAACGTGGACGGGAGCGTTGATTCGCGTACTTTTGGGCCGCTACCCGTGCAACAGGTGCAAGGCATCATGATCAAGCAACTCGTATCAAAGGCTCATCCACAGCACGCGAATCTGGAACCCCTATCCTGAGCGATGTCGCCGGTGCTATGCCAATGAAACTGCCTCTGAACTGTCCAAAGGATAACGCTGCACGTTACTTAGAGGAGCAAACTCCATGAAGCTCACAAAGCGTTATATACGCCCGTTTTTGCAATTTCGGCAGTTGTTTTTGCTGGCATGGCGGGCCCAGCCGCTGTGTTTAACCTTGCTCCTTGCTATTCAGCTTGTTCAGGGCGTTGTGCCTGTGGCAACCGGTTATATCAGCAAAGAGCTTTTCGATACGCTCACCCACGTCTTTCAAGGGACCCCTTTTTCGCTGATAGCTCAGGGGCTGGTTGTGCTGCTCGTGGTGCAGGCAGTCCTCTCCATGATGGGTCAATTGACCACACCGTTGCAGAACTATCTTCAGGCTGAACTTGAGCGACACCTGTCTCTCTCGCTGCGCAGCACCCTGTATCAAAAGCTCAATGGTTTAGGCGGGCTGGCGCATTTTGAAGATCCGCGCTTGCAGGATACACTGCGGATGACGTCCAGCCATGTGCAATTTGTGCCCTTGCAGGCCGTCCAACTTTTGAATGACGGGGTACAAAATAGCGTCACCCTGGTCTCCTTTTTTGCGCTGTTGCTGGCTCTCTCTCCGTGGCTGGCCCTGGTGCTGAGTATCGCTGTTTTGCCATATCTCATCGTGAACCTCAAGCTCAATCAGCAGCAGTTCAGTCTTTTGATCCAGAACACTCCACAGGAGCGCCGCGCATCGTATTATGGGCAGGTGCTTTCCTGGCTGCCCTTCGCCAAAGAGGTGCGTCTATTTCACCTGGGTGACTATTTCTTACGTCGTTTCAGCGACACCACCCGGCAGATCAATGCGGCGCAAAGAACCTTTCAGTTGCGTGAATTGCGCTGGCAGGGACTCCTCTCACTCCTCAGCGGCGCGGTAGCGGTCGGAGCGTTTGTGATAGTGGTGCTCCAGGCCTTCGCCCGGCACATCAGTGTCGGGGACATGGCGTTATATGTCCAGGCTGTCGAGAGCGTACAAGCCTCCCTGATGATCCTGGTCTTTGCCCTCAAACAGATGAACCAGGATCTTCTCTTCTTCCAGCAGTACGAGACAGTGCTCTCTCTACATGACTGCATTGCTCGTCCCAGTTCGCCTCGTGCTATCCCACCGCTCAGAGACGGTATCACCTTCCGCGATGTTTCGTTCCGTTATAGCGAGCACCATCCCTGGACCCTGCGCCATCTTAATCTCTTCCTCCCTGCCGGAAGTACAGTGGCGCTGGTTGGCCTCAATGGAGCAGGTAAGACCACGCTGGTCAAGCTGCTCACCCGCCTCTACGATCCTAGCGCAGGGGAGATTCTCTGGGATGGGATCGATATTCGTGAGTTCACACCAGAAGCTTATCGCCAGCACCTGGGAACCATCTTTCGAGATTTTGTTCGCTATGAGTTAATCGCTCAGGAAAATATCGGTGTGGGGCAAACGGAGCAGATGGAGAACCTGGCGGCCATCGAGGAGGCGGCGAAAAAGACCGGGATGCATGAGCGCATCAAAGCTCTTCCTCATGGCTATTCCAGTATGTTGAGCCGCTGGATGGCGGAAGAGGGAGGAAACGAGGACGAGGACAACGGGATTGATCTTTCAGGCGGCGAGTGGCAAAAACTGGCCCTGGCGCGTATGCTGCTGCGCGACTGTCCGGTGCTTATGCTCGATGAACCCTCGGCCTCTCTGGATGCCCAGACCGAGTACGAATTGTTTACCCACTTTCAGGCCCTGGTGCGCAATCATACCAGCCTACTCATCTCGCATCGCTTCAATACCGTCCGCCAGGCGGATGTCATTGCGGTTCTGGAACAAGGAAAGATTTCCGAGCTTAGCTGCCATACAGAATTGATGGAGCTTGCAGGGACATATGCCAGGCTCTACAAGATGCAGGCTGAAAGCTACCAGAGCGATGGAGACCAGAGAGCAGATGCTTCAGTTGGCTCGACCAATATGGCATAGGAGGGCGAGAGATCCCGACAGGGTTTCTCAACAGTCGTTTGCAGGCTTTGACTGCTCGCGCCTTCGCCGTTCTGCATGAAAAACCAACTTTTGAGAAACCCTGGAGATCCCGAAGGGTTGTGTTGCAAAAAGAAATCTCATCTGATAGGATGAGACAAAAAGGGAAGAGTTATGGCTGCGCAATCCCTTTCAAATGGCGTCACTTTGAGGCATGATGAAGGAAAATCATACAGCGGTATGCTGTGCCGTCGCTATGGGCCAGAGGTTGAGGAGGCGTTGGTGCTGGCCTGGAACACGCTCAATCGCATTTGCACCAAACGCCTGATCCCGTTTTTGCCGGACCTGCTTGAACGCTTGGAGGTGCAAGGATATGTCCAACTCAGCCAGGGGCACGGTAGCTTCTACTAAATTTCTCTTCTCCGACCCTCCAATTTTGGGGCAACTCCACAATCCCACCGGCTTTAACATGGCGGGCGCAACCTATGGATGCACTTCTTCCAGGACAACCAGATGACCTGTGCCATTTAGGGTTGCCAGCTCGACGTCCGCGATGCAACGCACCTTGACATAGTTGAGAGTGAGCGTACCTTCTATATGTGCCACCCCCGTATGTTGCTCAAAGTTGACTTTGCTAAGGTCTGTGGCACTTTTGTCAACTCTTACCCCCAGATCGGTTCCTCCCCGCGTTTCGGTAAATTTGATAAACACGTAGCCCATATCCTCAACTCGTTTCCGAAACTCTTCCAGCGAGGGTTTAGGTCCACCTATTGTCACCGCGTGAGTTCCCTCAGAGAGGCGCTGCACAAGTTCATCCATGGGAAATACTCCTTATCCATACACTACTACTAGTTCTATACTTGCATTTTTGAGTAAACGATCTGCTGAAAAAGCGCCTGGTCGCAACGTTTACGCCGAAACCTTGCTTTCCTCTGCCTCGCTGCTGTTTTTACCCGCGACCGTATCCTCTTCTGCGGTCTGCTCATAGGCGTAGCGTAGATCTTCGGGAATTTCGAATGCAAGGGTGTTTTTACAAAAACGTTGCCATTCCTCGGTCACGTTATCAAAAATCAAGCCTTTATCCGGTATGATAGGACTTCTCACTACGGTGAAATCATCCCAGAGATAGACTACATCCTCATCAGTGAGTTCCTGCTCGTTCTCCTCACGTTTTTCAGTCCAGCCGCTGAATTGCCTCAAGTCCTTTAAATAGTAAGCTTTACAATATTTCCTAAGCATAACTTGCCTCCTGAAATGTTCTCGGTCGAAATCTCCGCCTCCTACAAGCACTCCTAACTCTTCCTCAACCCGGGCCTAAGTATATCCTTATGTATGAGAGGTATGCAATCCACTATCAAGGTATTTTTTAGAGTAGAAATGAGTAAACGGGTAGACGAGTTATGGTGCGCAGACATACCCTGATCGCTGATCTCATTTTACCTCTACTTTGCACTGTTCCGTTTCGCGTTTACATGTTAACGGTCAACCATTTGGCCCTTCACTAAAACGGTGAAGGGCCATTTCTGTTGTCCATCAACATTTACGGCTGATATTCTTAATGTGCGTTTTAAGGGTTACCTCTGTAATGCAGAGGCGTTTGGCGATAGTTGGTCTATCGACCCCTTCTCGCAGCAAGCTCATAATTTCTCGTTCGCGAGGGGTAAGTAATTCCTCCTTGACTGAAGAAAATGCACCTCCAAACATGTTTTCCATGATCCAGGACATGAGAGACGGTTCTATAAGCAGCGTTTCCTCAGAAGAACAGATGACGATCCTCAGCAAATCAGGAGAAACCTTGTCTGAGAGATAGCCACGTATGCCGTACTTGTAAGCTGCTCGTAGAAACCTTATGTCTGGCTCAGAAGTCAGAATGACACATTTGTCCTGTGGAAGCATCGAAACATCTGTAATCAGCGATTGATTCACTACGAGCAAATCTAAAGCATAACTTTGCATCAACGTTTTCAAGCTTTCGCGCGTTGAAGCTTCGTAAATATTTGAAATAGGGATGTTCTCAAGGATGATGGTACGTAGCCCTATCCGAAGGAGTTCGCATGGGTCAGCGACCAAAACGTTTTGTATCATAATCAATTTTCTCCTGATATTTTTTGTTGATATCAGCCCAGCTCGAATCGAGCTGCTGCTAGAGGGCTCAAATGTGGGAATGGAGTCAATGCAAGATCCGTCAAAATGGTAATAAAGCAGTAAGTACTGGTGCAGATCGAGAATCCGCACAGATTGAAAAATATTCTTAGCCGAATGATGATACTATTGAAACCAAAAATGCTCATGTTTTATGATCCCGAAGAGCTTTGACCCTGGTACCGTGTCAGCTCATTAAGTATATTAGACATCAATAACAACAACATATCTTAATTATGTATCGTAATTTTATTATCATGTGTTATACATTTTTGTCAAGAAGCTGCACTTTTGTACAGGGTGAGCGGGTACGCCTGGAGTTGTTCCGAGAGAAGTCCAGGGCTGTTGCAAAGTCGGGAATACCGTCTGCCAAGCGGGGGTCAAGGGGGCGGCAGCCTCCTTGCGGGGAGTGGGGTGTCCCCACTTTTTCCTCTTCTCCCCGCCGCCGAAGGCGGCAAAAAAGACTTTGCAACAGCCCTGAGAGAAGTCCTATCGATATTGACAAAGATAAAAATTTTAGATAGACTTTGCGAAGAAGTGATGAAGACGATATCACGCTATAGAGGCGCTCTTAGTGAGAGAGCGCGCTTCGATGATAATTTGTCTTTCTGAATTTTAGGGTGTTCTCGCATAAAATAAGCAAATATATCATTCGCTTCTGTCCAAAGGGATACAGAAGTGGCGGAGCTTTCCTACAGAAGAGATAATGCAGTATGCTGCAATCTCTTCCCCCCTTTTTTCTTGCTAGATCCAGCACAGATTGCTATTGACTAAAGAATTCTTCATCTATCCTTTGCTATTGTGTTATCCGCGAATTATGAGGAAAAACCTATGATGCAGCCTGGCGGCAAAAGTTTATCGGCATTTGCACAGGAGCAAAAAGAGCGTGGCCGAAAAACAGATTTTCAGACAATAAAACGCATAGTTCGGACTTTTGGTCCTTATAAATTGCAGGTAGCTCTCTTGTTCGTTGTTCTGCTCATCGCGACTGTACTCGGTATTGTTAATCCGCTGCTGATCAGGGCTATTCTGGATGATGCCGTATTGAGCCGGAATGTATTTCATTTGTTTCTTTATGCCGGGGCCGCGCTGGTTGCAGCTTTTTTCACAGGCATGATGGGTGTTGCGCAGACTTATTTAAACAGTTTCGTTGGGCAAAATGTGATGCGAAATTTTCGCGATGAATTATATACAAAAATGCAAATAATGTCGCTCCATTTTTTTACGTCCACCCGTACAGGAGAGATTCAATCCCGCCTTTCAAACGACATCAACGGAGCACAGACTGCGGTCACCGATACCTTTGTTGGGGCAATACTAAGTGTTCTCAACATTATTATAACCGCCATAACTATGACCTATATCAGCCCATTACTCACATTGATCTCCCTTCTGCTATTGCCATTTTTTCTCTATATTACATATAAAACTGGAAAAATGCGGCGCCAGACGGTTTCATTATTACAACAGACTATGGCGTCTTTGCTTGCTTTGATGCAAGAGACGCTTTCAATTAGCGGTGTGCTCTTGATCAAATCTATGGGCCGTCAAGAGATGGTGTTGCAACGATTTAAGGATGAGAACAAAAAGCTGATGAACCTGGGAATACGGCAGCAGATGATTGGGCGCTGGGTCATGTTTCTCTTTGATGTGTTTTTTACTTTTACGCCTGCTATCATCTATGTAGTGGCTGGTTGGCAAATCATCCATGCCGGTCAAAATGCTGGGATCACAGTGGGGGGAATTGTGGCTTTTACCGCTCTCCAGAGCAAGCTGTTTAATGCCTTTGGACAGTTTTTTCCGCTTCAGCTCAATTTACAGGGGGCGCTTGCAGTATTTGATCGCATTTTTGAATATCTGGATCTGCCTGTTGATATCCAGGACAGGCCAGGGGCAGTTGATTTGCCGGTAGAGCGGGTACGTGGGGAACTGGTGTTTAGAGACGTCTCCTTTGCTTATAGCCATGTACGTCCAGAGGCAGTACCTAAGCATGATAGTAGCGGGGAAGAATCTTCATTGCCTGGAGAGGTATACAGCATGATTGAGCCAACGAGCGGCCAGAAAACGTCTCTGTATCGCTGGCGCAAGATCAGGCTCAGTCCTTACGAATACCGTTCCAGGTGGATGGGTATCTCAGTATCCTCAAACGGGGAGTCAGAGGTGCCGGAGGATGTGAGTAGAACTCAGACGCTTGATGCTATATCGTTTACCATCTCTCCAGGCCAGCTGGTTGCCCTGGTTGGGCCTAGTGGCGCAGGAAAAACCACTGTTACCTATCTCATTCCTCGGTTTTATGATGTCAATCGTGGCGTAATTGAGATTGATGGATATAACATTAAAGATATCAAATTAAAATCCCTCAGTAATTTGGTCGGTATCGTTACGCAAGAAACTTTTCTATTTCATGATTCTATTCGAGAAAACCTGCTGTATGCGCGTCCTCAGGCTACGGAAGAAGAGATTGTGCAAGCAGCAAAGGCTGCCGCTATTCATGACCGGATTATGGAGCTGGATCAGGGCTATGACACGATTGTAGGAGAACGAGGCTATAAGCTTTCGGGCGGAGAAAAGCAGCGCATTGCTCTGGCGCGCGTGATCCTCAAAAATCCTCGTATTCTGATTTTAGATGAAGCGACTAGTTCACTGGATACCTACTCTGAACGTTTAGTTCAGATGGCATTGGAAAGGCTGATGAAGAACCGAACCACAATCGCGGTCGCTCATCGCCTCTCAACGATTCTGGCTGCCGATCTGATCCTTGTCCTGGACAAAGGGAGAATCGTTGAGCGAGGAACGCATAAGGACCTCCTGAACTGCAATGGGTTGTATGCAAAGCTATTCTATCAGCAATTTGAGCAACAACTTATCAAACAGCCCTCTGTGTCCGGTAATGTATCTTAGGACCAAGCCTCTCGGGAGATTGCTACCACATACCTGGGCGATTCCAGAAAAAAGCAGAAGGCTGTCGATGTGAATCGCTATTAGAGCCATATCGTGTGTCCTGAAGGTCTCAGGGCATACTATGGGCGTGTTGAAAACAGCCTTTGTGTCAAGCTAGTGTACCTGTATATTCATGTGTTTTATAACACGAGGAAAGGATGAACAATCATGGAGAAAAGGCCAAGTCTAAAGGAGAGCCTGCGCAAAAATATCCGTGAGAAACGCGAAGAGATCAATCTGGCTGAAATGAGCCTGACCAGAGCGAGTTATCTCGCTCCAGAGGAACCAATGCCCCTGGTAATACAGCCGACCATGCAGGGGGTAAACCTGGCGAGCTGGGCATCTAATAATCGCGAGTATATCCAAAACCAGCTCGCCGTGCATGGAGCAATCTTGTTCCGTAATTTTGTTGTAGACTCGCCAGTAAAATTCGAAGAATTCGCCCGCTCGGTCTCTAATGATGGTGAGCTATTTGATGAATATGGCGATCTTCCCCGTGATACTCCTGGAGCAAAGGTGTACCATTCCACGCCGTATCCTGCGGATAAATCTATCCTCTTTCACAATGAAAGCTCACATATGCATCGCTGGCCTATGAAAATTCTTTTCTACTGTGTAAAACCGGCGGAAGAGGGAGGCGCAACGCCCATTATTGACTGTCGAAAAACCTATCAGGCATTGGATCCAACCATTAGACGGCTCATGACCGAGAAAAAACTCATGTATGTTCGTAACTTCATCGAAGGGTTAGATGTTAGCTGGCAGCAATTTTTTCAGACATCAGATAAGAAGAAAGTAGAAGATTATTGCCGCAAAGCTGGCATTGATTTTGAGTGGAAAGGCGAGCATCAGTTAACTACAAGGCAGGTCTGTCAGGCCGTAGCCAGGCACCCTATGACAGGTGATATGCTGTTTTTCAATCAAATCCAGCTGCATCACATCTACTGCCTTGATCCAGATGTAAAAGCGTCGATGCTTTCGATGTTCAGTGAACATGACTTGCCCAGAAATGTCTATTATGGCGATGGTACACCGATTGAGGATTCTGTCGTGGCGGAAATCAGCGAGATGTACGACCAGCAGGCTAAACGCTTCCAATGGCAGGCAGGCGATGTCATTTTACTTGATAATATGATGGTTGCTCATTCTCGTGATCCATTTAAGGGCACACGGAAGATCCTGGTGGCGATGGCAGAAATCGTGCATCAAAAGGATATGCCGCCGGTCCCTCTGGGTTCATAAAATTCCTGCCAACCACTCTACTCTTTTGGGTTGTGCTTTGCTCATGCAAAGCGTTAATGGCCTTCTCTATGTTTTTCTCAATGGGGAGGCCATCTTTTTACTTGAGGCGATCACAAAGAGAGAAGACGTCTTCACGGTTTATTAAGGACGCTTATGAATCACTTATGCTATCGCTTGGATGACATGAAACTTTTGCTCTGTTCGTTACTTATTTTCAAATACACTTTGTTAAGGAGGGAGCGTGATGCCGCTGGATTATATGGAGGCTCCTCATTTGACGGCAACAGAATTGGAAGCACTGGTGAACCAGATAGGGAACACCCCGATGCGACAAATTTCATTGGTGATAGAAGGAAAGATACGAAAAACCCATCTGAAGCTGGAAAACTTGAATCCCACAGGGTCTATGAAAGATCGAACTGGCCTGGCCCTCATTCAGTACCTGGAAAAACAAGGGCGGCTGCATGAGGAATCTATCGTTATTGAGTCTAGTTCGGGTAACCTGGGGGTAGCTCTGGCTCTCCAATGTAAAGCGAAAGGGTATCCCTTTGTTGCTGTGATTGATCCAAAGACAACACAAGAAAATATCTTTAAAATGAAGGCGCTTGGAGCTGCTATTGAGGTGGTCTGTCAGGCTGATGCCAAAGGCGGCTATCTCCTCTCGCGCCTGGCATATGTACGGGAGATGTGTTGTCGGGATGACCGTTATATCTGGACCGATCAATATTCAAGCCCGGCTAATCCGCTTGCTCATTATTCTTCCACCGGGCCAGAGATCTATCACCAAATGGGGCGGCAGGTGGATGCTATTTTTGTCCCCGTATCAACCGGAGGCACTCTTGCGGGTATTGGGCGCTTTTTCCGAGAAGCCAGCCCATCAACGCGTATCATTGGTGTGGATGCTCGTGGTTCTGTCGTGTTTGGCACATTACCGGCTGAGAGGAAACTCACCGGGATAGGCTCTTCCAGACGGTCTACATTTCTCCAGGGGAGTTTATACGATACCTATATCCTGGTAGGAGATGAAGAGGCTTTTACATTCTGTCGAGCTCTCTACGTTTCTACAGGTATAAAGTTAGGTGGCTCCAGTGGCGCCACCCTGGCGGCATGTGCGCGCTATCTCGCCGATCACCCTTCAATAGAGAATGTCGTTTGTGTCTGTGCAGACAGAGGTGAGAACTACGATTCTTCTATCTTCAACGACGAGTGGCTATACCAACAACATGTCGAGCTCTCCCGAGAGAGCGCAGGACCTGTCGAGCAGATTTTGCCTGCGTAATCTCGTTGCTGATGATGATTTGCGCTGGAAAAACGTCTTTTTGTGCGAAAAGCTGAGAACTGGGAAGAAATAGTATGTCTAGACGATATAAGCTTGTGTGTCAGACCTGCAATAAAGAGTTTGAGGATAACGGTTTCCTACTCGAGTGCGATGGTGGACATGAAGCTACACTACTCACTACTCACTATACAATTCGGCAATTCAAGGTAGACTCACTGAATGCCGGGCTGTATCGGTATCAGCACTGGCTTCCTATTCAGCATACGCTGCCTGAGGCAGGAAAGACGGTTATCTACCAGAGTGAACGGCTCAGTAATCTGACAGGTCTTCCCTTGCTCTGGATTGCATTTAATGGCTACTGGCCGGAGAGGGAAGCTTCCCTGGAGACTGCGACGTTTAAAGAACTGGAGGCTTATGCCGTCCTGTCACGATTGCCAGCCAGGTATGATGGCATTCTTGTCGTGTCTTCGGCTGGTAATACCGCCGCTGCCTTTGCTTCTCTCTGCTCGCGTACCAGGAGTCCTTGCCTGATTATCATGCCAGAGCGCGGATTAGTGCGGATGAAGTTTCCCGAAACGCTTAATCCCTGTGTCAAAATTGTCTCCTTAGTAGGCTTTGTGGATTATTATGACGCTATCACATTAGCAAACAAAGTTGCAGCAATGGACGGGTTTCTCTTAGAGGGCGGCGTGAAGAATGTGGGCCGTCGTGACGGCTTAGGTACAACGCTGCTGAGTGCTGTTGAGGAGATCGGGCAACTGCCCAACTATTATTTTCAAGCTGTCGGCAGCGGTGCAGGTGGCATTGCAGTCCATGAAGCTGCGCAAAGATTGGTGCAGGATGGTCGATTTGGTCTCAACTATCCACGTCTGATGCTCAGTCAAAATCTCCCGTTCACTCCTATGTATCATTCCTGGAAAGCTGGACAGCGCGATTTGATGGTCGCAGATAGAGATGAGAGTAAAAAGCAAATAGGACAGGTAGTGGCACAGGTACTCTCTAATCAATATCCCCCGTACTCTATCAAAGGCGGCGTCTATGACGCCCTCAAAGAGAGTCGGGGGGATATGCTTGCTGCGAATAATGACGAAGCCCAGCGCGCTATGAAAATTTTTCAAGAAAGCGAGGGAATTGACATCGATCCTGCGGCAGGCGTCGCATTTGCAACGCTTCTTGATGAGTGTGCCAGGGGCCATATTAATCGTAATGCATTGGTACTCCTGAATATTACGGGGGGAGGGTGGCAGCGTCGTTGTGCCGATTACTCATTAAAGCAGGTTCAGCCAAGCCTGGAGATTAATGCATACGAATTGAGTCTGGAGCAAACAATAGAGAAAATCAGGAGACTGTTTCCCTGAAAAGCACATTGATAAGACGGTTTTTGTGACTTCTCTTACCCGCTCTGCATGCCCTGAAGAGGAAACAGACGTGCAGAGTTTCTCCCCCTATCTACCCTTTCTTTACAGGACAAAATACCCTCCAGGTGTATTGACGTATAATATATGTAGTAGATATAGTATGGGATATAAAGGTGAAAACATGCTTAATGAATAAATTATTTCGAGGTTGAAAGGATAAGTACAAAAGTGTTTCGGCTGGAAAATGTATCCTGTTGCACCGGAGCCTGGTATCTTATTCATTGCCAGGGAAAAAAGGAGCGATACGCCTCACATGTTCTAGAAAATCAACTGGGCCTCTCTACCTTCTTTCCTGAGTATACCCATTGCTCACATGGAAAGATACGTAAACTACCTTTATTTCCAGGCTATCTTTTTGCTCAATTAGATTTGCAACTTATACCACTCAGTCGGATCAATGCCATGCCAGGTGTGATCCGACTGGTGGTCTTTGGCGGTGAGCCTCAACCTGTTCCTCTCGATGTGATCGAGGCGATTCACAAGCGGTTGGCGCAATTCAACGCGGCCAGCTTGCGACCATTTCAACCAGGTGAGATTGTACGTATAAAGCAGGGAGGGCCACTACAGGACCTGGAAATGATTTTTGTTGGCCCAACAACTTCTCGCCGTCGTGTCACTCTCTTGCTCAATCTCCTGGGGCGTTCCAAAGAAATACAGGTTGATATTGAGAAATTAGAGAGGGTCACCAGCTTCTCTTTTTCCCAATGAGAGATGATATGGCGAGAGGGAGCCACTAAAATGCACAGCGCAAGCCAACTGCTCAAATTGCCATCTCCTGACGTTTGCGGAATATGTTTTTAATGTGTGTTCTCAGGGTGGCAGGACTAATATTCAGTTGTTGCGCAATGATTTGTCGATCAGTGCCTTCCCGGAGAAGTTCTACGATTTCACGTTCCCGAGGCGTGAGCAGTTCCTCTTTAACGAGAAGGCGCCTATCATGGGTGAGATACTCCATGATATTTACTGTTAGCGTAGGATCGATCAGGAATGCTCCATGGGGGAGATTAATGAGGGCGCGGAAGTACTCGGCCTGTGAATTCTTGAGTAGATATCCTTTCGCTCTATGTTTATAGGCGTTTAGAAACATATCAATATTGAACTCAGAAGTGAGCAGAACGAAATGGTCCGAGGGAAGCGTGGTGATGTCGTCGATTAATGTTTGGTCAACGATGATAAGGTCGATAGCCTTACCACGGAGATGACTTTGCAACTCTTCTGGATTTGCGGCATCGTAAAGAGTTGTTACCCGTTCATCGGCACTAAAAATTGTGCGCAGTCCTGTACGAAGAAGGTAGTGAGGCTCTGCAATTAAAATGCTGTATTTCATTGTGTATACCCTCTCTTTATGATATTTGTATCTGGTTAGTGACAAACCTCAGCACTCCCGCATCTCGTGTATTCGTTTATTTGATATGAACACCCTGCAAGAGAGATATCACTGCACTATTCCTTCATGAAGGAATACGTTCCACAAAAGGATATAATGTCTATCGGGTAAGTGTTCTTCTCAAGAAGAGAAACTGGCTCAGAGCAGTTCAGAACTTTCACTCACTAGAACTATTCTCCGCATAATTGGAACTTTTATTACGCATGATTTGAGCGCAGCAATATATGTATTTTTATTTCTTTGCTGGCATTGAAAAATTATACTCGCTTCATGGGAAATAATCAATAGATGTAAAAATATAACTAAATGTTACTAAGTTTTCGCTGAATATTTTATGCTATTCAAATACTGGCGGCTATTAACGCGCAGATATTTATTATAGCATTTAGAGTTTTGAAGGTTATGAATAGGACATAGCCATAAAACATTTAAAAGGGGATACTGATGTTAAACCAGGCTAATGTGCCGCCTCGGAGTGGGACTGGGTCACAGAACGACACAACATCAATTATTGATCTATTTGATACTGCTTCACCGGAGGAACGGATTTTCAGTGAATTCATAGAAGATTTAGTGCAAAAGTTTCTCACTACCACGGAGGTTCACTCTACTATAAGCGGAGATCGTTTAAACGAAATGTTTCGAGGAAGTGTCGTTGCTCCTACTCCTCTATCGGTTGCTGAATACCTCAGCAAGCTCGACACAACTATTGTGGAGCACTCTATTCATACTTCTTCCCCCAGGTGTATTGGGCATATGACGAGTTCTCTCCCCTATTTTATGCGCCCTTTAGCAAAATTATTAGTCGCCATGAATCAAAATATGCTAAAGGCTGATGCAGCGCTGGCGCTCAATCATTGCGAACGTCAAGTTTTAGCGATGCTCCATCATTTACTCTTCCAGAATCCTGATACCTTCTATGATCAGCATATGCAGTGTCGAGATAGCACACTTGGCATGATTACCTCCGGGGGGACACTTTCTAATATCTCAGCTCTCTGGTGCGCACGTAATGCCTGTCTTGGGGGGAACGATACTTTTCCCGGCGTTGAAAAAGCTGGCTTATCGGCTGCGCTTTCATATTATGGATACAGGGATGCCGTGATTATCGGTTCGACCGCAATGCATTATTCTTTTGCCAAAGCTGCCGAGATCCTGGGTATCGGAACGCTCAATTTGCTCCAGGTTCCAGCGGATCGGCATGATCGTCTTGATATGCAAGCCCTACGTCACCTGGTAGAGGATTGTCGCGCTCGCAAGCGCTTAATTATCGCTCTCGTGGGTATTGCAGGTACCACCAATCACGGGAGTATTGACCCTTTAGCAGAGATCGCGGAGCTTGCTCAGGAATTTGGCATCCATTTTCACGTTGATGCTGCCTGGGGAGGTCCCCTGCTGTTCTCACGACAACATTGCCAGAAAGTCGTGGGCATAGAACGTGCTGATACTGTCACTATTGATGGTCACAAGCAGATGTATGCGCCTCTAGGCACTGGCATAGTATTATTTCGCGATCCTCTGCTGGCCCGCTCCATTGAGAAGCATGCCTGGTATACTATTCGGCCCGATTCGTCGGACGCCGGGAGGAGAACAATAGAGGGCTCACGATCTGGGACTGCGTTATTTTTGCATGCCGCCCTCAACCTCATCGGCCACAGCGGCTATGAAACGCTCATCGACCATAACATTGCTAATGCTCAATATATGGCTCATGTTGTACGTACGCATAAGGAGTTTGAACTGCTGGCCCAACCACAAACGAATATCGTTGTCTACCGCTATATACCAGAAGCCTATCGCCCATCTTTGGGAGTTGTGCCGGTGAATCATGACCATTGCCAGGAAATAAATATGTTCAATAGGCGCTTGCATGAGCTACAATATGAGGCGGGGCATACATTTGTATCTTATACTGTAACGACGTCAACAGGGTACGGGATAGACCGGCCCGTTACAGCGCTACGTGCGGTTCTTTCCAATCCGTTGATTACCCAGGCCGATATTGACGCGGTTCTTGATGAGCAGTGTTGTATTGCCCACAGTTTAGCAAAAAAAGCTGTGTAAGGGCTAGAAGTTTCTACGGGCAATCCAGATGTGAGAGCGGGGTCAGAAGGCAACTTGCCTTCTGACCCCGCTGCTGTTTGTGCCTGAGGGGATGAGCCCCAACAGCTTAAAAATGTGTGCCTGGAACACCTGTGATGAGGCGATCCTGCAAGAGCGTTTGCTCTTCCTACTCGTAGCGCAATACTTCCATCGGACGGATAGAAACGGCGCTCCAGGCTGCGAGGGCGGCCACAAGCATCGTGAGCGCAACTGTTCCAAGAATCATTGCCACAACGACGGCGCTGTTGACAGAAAACGTCGTGTGGAAGACAAAGGTCCCTGTCAAAATGGTAGCAATCGTCACCAGGAGCATCGCCAGCATTGCACTTATCCCTCCTATTACCGCATTCTCAAGCAGGATTTCACTCAAAATAGTGCGGCGGGTGTAGCCAACAGCTTTGAGGATACCCAATTCACGTCTGCGCGCTAGCATAGCCAGGGCGACAGAATTGGCAATGATCACCAGCCCGGCTAAAAGAGACAGGGAAGCGATAACCGTCAGCGCTGAAACGACGTTATTTACCAGCTGGCTAAAGGAATCATTGTTGTTTGCCTGGCGATCTTGAGCATATGCGTTGGGGGCAGAGGCCGCGATAGTATCGAGCGCCTGGTTCACCTTGTCAGGGGCAATATTCAGTAAAAACGTTGATTGCAGCGGCTGTCCTTGCTCAAGGGCCTTAACCGTATTGAGTGTTCCCCACATGGAGTAGATATGATCTCCCAGACCGTGCTGAAAGCCAGCGAAACCAACAACGGTTACCGTTTTCTTCCGAGTACCGTCGCTGTTTTCAAGCGTAATCTTGTCGCCTAACTGTAAGTGGATCGAAGGGAGAAGGTGCAATATGTTATAGACGACAACATTATCTGTTCCAGCGTCACTGGCATTCAGATTTCTTCCCGCAGTGATCTGATATCCGGTGAGACTGGGAAACGCTTGATGGCCGACGTCATATCCCTCTATGCCCGTCAGTACGCCGATGAGCGGGTCTTTATTTTGTGGTGTGATCAGGTTTTCTACAGGTGTGCTGTTAATAGTCAGGGGTTTTGTCAGGGCTGTCGAAAATTGTGCATAGCTGGAAAGGCCCTGTAATGACGGGAGTACTGTCTGTAACTTTGTCGATTCTGTCCCTGCCGAAGTGATAAAGAGGTTGTAATCCACCTGACTCTTGGCAGCCGTCCTGGTGAGAACGGCACGCATATTTGGAGCCAGGATAATGATCAAGCCAATAGCAAAAATGCCGATAAACGTGGCCAGTATCGTCGTTGTGGTCTGCCCTTTCCGATTGCCAATATTGCGTAGTGCCAGTTTTACGTTCGTCCGCCACCTGCTTGAGGCCGGGGCCGCTATGTTTCCTAAAATTGCTATCACAAAGGCGATAATCCCGATAGCGGGCTGGAGCAGAAAGAGTAGGCCGGAGATCACTCCCCATACCAGTAGCGGGGCCAGAGCTGTGAGGTTCAGTTGCTCGGGAATGGGCAGTTTATCGGCAAGTTGAACGAGAGGCGTGATAATCAAGCTCAAAAGCCCGAGAAAGATTGCAGCTCCATAGACGGCTTCTGCTGCCAGCAGAAGATCATTATTGACAATGATAGTTGCCAGTGCCCAGTAGAGCAAGGAGAGAAGCAGGAGCAGTCCTAGTATCAGCGAGCGTCCGTTGCCAGCAGTGTTTGAGGACTGCTCCCGCAGGACTTGTATTGGTCGAGTGTTCACTGCCTGGGCAATAGGAAGCAGACCAAAAATCAGCGCTGTCGCCAGACCTATGAAGAGCCCGTTGCCAATGATAAACCCATTGAGTACAAACGGAATCGTTGTCTGCAAGACCTGGGCCACGAGGAGATTGACCAGATAGCTTACTCCAATAGCAGCTCCTATGCCCATACTGCCACTGATCAGTCCAACCAGTCCAGCCTCCATTCCGAAGAGTAAAGCTATGTCCAGGCGCTGGTAGCCTGTGGTCTTGAGCATGGCAATCTCAGTTTTGCGCCGCATAAGGACGACTGACATGGTATTCATGATGCTCACACCGCCAATAAGCAATGCTAGCAGTCCCGCTATCTCCAGGAATTTACGGATGTTATCGACCTCCATTTGTTCCTGCTGTTGCACGTCAGCTGGTATTTGAATTGAGATAGAGGGGAAGTGTGCCTGCAATTGTCTGGACGCTTGATCAGCAAGGGCGGGATTTGCTGTGGTCACATAAACGGTATCGTAGAGCAAGGGCTGACCTGGAGGCATCGCTGCTACATAAGTATTGAGGGGAATGACCACCAGGCCGCGACTGGTTGCCAGGGCCAGAGGGCTAAGGTCGCTGACGACGCCCGCTAGTTTCACTGTCAGGGCGACGTTGCTATTATGGTCGTTAGAACTGGTATGAATGATGAACGTATCCCCGATGTGTAGGTGATGTTGGTTGAGAAATGTCTGTGTAACAATCGCCTGATTCCCTGTGAGCAGATCTGTAAAATTCTTTCCAGCAGGAGCATTAAGGGCAGGAGGGGGAACAATGGGATAGTTGTGAGGATCAACTGCATTGACAAAAAAGGAGAACAGCCCTGCGTCGTGCAGGCTTAATTCTCCTTCGACCTCGATGCTCGCTGTGTAATTGGTAATAGTTCCCGCGCGTTTGAGGTCTGCAAAGTAGCTAAGGTCGTTCTGAGTGAACAACTCCTTTGTGCTGATCTGGAGATCGCCGCCATTGACGTCCCGTGGATTGAGCGTGAGCGCTGATTGCACCATGAAGCCCACGAGTTGAAGGGCCACAATGGTCATCACCCCAATTGCGACGCAAAAGATTGCCAGCAGTGATCTTTGTCCCTCCCTGATCAATGCGCGAATGGGGTATTTCATGTACAGAGAGAGCTTCATGGGGCCACTTTCCTTTCAGTTGAGTTATCTTTGCTAATTCGTCCATCGACGAGCTGTATTGAGCGGGCCGCATAGGAGGCAACGACCGGATCATGGGTGGCGACGATGAAGGTTGTACCCAGGCGCGTCCTCAAATCAGCAATCAAGTGCAGAATATGTTCTCCATTGCTCCTGTCCAGGTTGCCGGTCGGCTCATCTGCAATGACGATAGCAGGATTGGTTGCCAATGCGCGCGCAATGGCTACTCGTTGTTGCTCGCCACCAGAAAGCTGTGTCGGACGATGATGCAGCCGGTGAGAGAGCCCCATGATATCCAGTAATTCTCGGGCTCGGGCTGAGGGGGACCCGTTGTGTTTCCCTACATAAAGAGGAACCTCTACATTCTCTTGTGCTGTTAAGGTAGGAATGAGGTTGTACGCCTGGAAAACCATGCCAATTTTGTGGTTACGAATCCTGGCCAGTTCACGTTCGCTCATGTGCGTAATATCGATGTTCTCGATCAAAACCTGCCCACTTGTTGGGTTATCGAGGCCTGCAATAATGCCCAGCAGCGTGCTTTTCCCAGAGCCTGAAGGACCAATGATGGAGATAAATTCTCCTCGCATCACCTGGAAACTTATGCCTTTGAGAATTTCAACGTGTTCTTTGCCTAAAGACAGGCTTTTAGTGATACTATGAACATCCATCACGCAAGGCAAAGCAGATACGGTGTCCTCCTGAAAAGAGGGAGAGCGTCTATCCATAAAATACCTCCGCTGTATATGTTAAACATGCGTTTTTGCAGTCTCTCCTGCTTGAAAAGAGATGCTATGTGTGTAAAATAGTATTTGTAGCAGCGATAATAGCATAAAATAATGAAAATGGAATGACGTGCGCTTTCATAATTTTTTCATTATTTTATGCGATAATACAGAATGAGCAATGTTATGGAGCGATGCCAATGAGACTCTTGCTGATTGAAGACGACTATCAATTAAACCAGTCACTGAAAGCACAGCTCATGAAAGAGGGGTATGCGGTTGACGTGGCCTTCGATGGCGAAACCGGGGAAGATTTAGCCAGATTGACGCCATATGATGTGATCATTATTGATGTCATGATTCCGAAAAAAGATGGCATACTGGTTTGCCGGGCGCTACGTCGCGCCAAATTGACGACGCCCATCTTGCTGTTGACGGCTCGGGATACGATCCAGGATCGAGTGTCGGGTCTGGATAGCGGGGCCGATGACTACCTGATCAAGCCATTTTCGCTGCACGAGTTGTTTGCTCGTTTACGCGCGCTTGTGCGACGCGCCAGCCCTGGAGCACAGAAAATGGGGCAGCTTTGCGTTGGTGACTTGCTGCTCGACCCTGCTACGCGCGAAGTTGAGCGTTGCGGTCAACATATCACGCTGAACACAAAAGAGTTTGCCCTGCTTGAATATTTTATGCACCATCCCAATCAGGTTCTCACGCGCGAAATGATCGAAAAACATATCTGGAGCTACGATTCTCTGTGTACCTCTAACGTTGTTGACGTCTACATTCGGCGTTTACGACGGAAAATCGACGATCCTTTTCCCACCAAACTCCTGGAAACGGTACACGGAGTGGGGTATAAACTGCGGTAAGCCCGGGAATCTGTTAAGGAAGATAATTGATGGCCGTCAAAATGCTGCCAAACAATTTTTGACAGCGTCCTGGCATAAGAGAGGATGTGAGGCTAACACATGATGCGCTTCCTTTCCTTCTTCCGTAGCGTACGCTTCCGCTTAACCCTGTGGTATTTTGTCATCCTTGTAGGAATTTTCTTCATTGCCGGTATTCTGGTTTACGCCACAGAAGAAAAAAATTATGCTGACACATTCTCAAATAGCATGAATGTGCGCCTGGTGCAGCTTGCAAGCCTCTATAATGCTCATGATAATCGTCTTATGCTTGATCAAGGGCTTGACGGCAAACCGCTCCTCGGGTACGAAGAAGCCGTTCTGCTCGTAGCGCCGGAGGGAAATGTGTTGCAGGCGTTCGGCTTCTCGCTCAAGAGGGAGCTGCCTCTAGCGACAAGCCAGCTTGTTCAGCGCCTGACTCGTATGCCAATAACTGCTTTTGGAGACAACGAACTCTATCAACTCCTAAATCTTGATAATCATGAAACACAGCTATATCTTCTAAAAAAACCTTCATCTTTTCAGCTACAAAATAGTACCTATGGAGTGACATATGCCGTAATCGAAGCGCAGCAACATCTGAAAGCGCTCCTCATTGTGGAAGTGCAGTCGGATGTCGCTCGTCAGCTCGATAATCTCCTGCGTGTTCTTGGTATCATCTCACTCTTTGTCTTATTGATTGCAGGAGGAGGCGGGTACTGGTTGGCAGATCGGGCTATACGGCCTGTTCAGAACATCACCCATCTTGCCCGGCAGATCAGTGAGACGAATCTGGATCAGCGGCTTGATTTTAAGCGGCGTGATGAACTGGGCGAGTTGACGACGACGTTCAACTACATGCTGGCCCGGCTGGAAGCGGCTTTTGAGCGTCAGCAACGCTTTACTGCAAATGCCAGTCATGAATTGCGCACTCCTCTTACCATCATCACGATGGAAGCAGAAGGCATAGTAATGCAGCGGTATACTCACGAAGAGCAAATGCGATCAGCAGACATTATCCTTCAGGAAAGTAAACATATGGCGCAGCTGGTGGATGACTTACTGTTCCTGGCTCGCGCTGACGCTCAGTTGCCCACCTTTAAAGACGAGGAGGTTGACTTGAGCGAGGTCGTGGTTGACGTCCTGGAACGCCTGGATGAGATTGCGCAGACCCATAACATGGTCATCGCTATCGCTGCTCTCCCAGAACTTGTTATCGCGGGGAACAGAATGTACCTGGTGCAGTTGGTGAAAAACGTTGTTGAGAATGCACTCAAATATGGCTCAGGGATCGGCACAAAAGTGGAGATAGGGCTGACTGTTCAGTATGTCTCTGGAGCAAAATGGGCTGTGCTTTCTATCCGCGATGACGGGCCTGGTATCGCGCAGGAGCATCTCCCCTATCTCTTTGAGCGGTTTTATCGGGTAAGTACCGCGCGTACGCATAGCTGTGACTCAACGCATAAAGCCGACGCTGCAGAGAAAAAAGTAATGGGAAGTGGGTTAGGCCTCTCTATTGCTCTATGGATAGCACATGCCCATGGCGGGGAGATCCGTGTGCATTCTGAGCCTGGACATGGCGCTACCTTTGAAATCTGGTTGCCGATGAGCTCTCTTTGACCAGAAGAGAACGGATTTGAGGCAGATTTCCTGCATGGCGGTGTAAACGAAAAGGTGCAATTAGCGTTGTTCCCTTCTCACTAAAGCTATAGCTCCTCTCATCTAATTTACCCCCCAAAAATACCCCAAAGAGTGATATCCCTGTCTTTTATGGATGAATATACTGATACCGTGTTGGTTGATGTAGCATATCAACCATGGTGTAGAAACAATCCCTGCTGTTTTTGCAGCGTAAAAGTTGATATAACCTGAAACTTTCTGATTTTTCCAATAGGAGATCCACTGTTGGAGTGGCGGAGCTTGCCCAAACACCTGTTCCATCCTCGCATCTCTTCATCTTTACAGATAATGGTAATCAAACAAGCCCCAATATGCGGAAAAGCCGCTCTGAAGTATTGCCTTCCCATCATCTTTTTTGCTATTTGCAGCAAAGGTACTCATCAGGAGGGGAGAAATAGTGATAAACAAACATTTACTAGAAACATCGGGATTATCTACTGAGAATGCTGAAACGCTGGTTGACGTTCTGCGCTGGCGTGCGCTGCATCAGCCAGATCGGCGTGCCTATATATTTCTCAATGATGGTGAGCAAGAGGAAGTGGTCTATACATATGCGCAATTAGATCAACATGCTCGCTCAATTGCAGCCACGCTCCAAAGACATACAACGGTAGGCGAGAGAGTGCTGTTGCTCTATCCATCAGGATTAGATTATATTGCTGCGTTTATGGGATGCCTGTACGCTGGCGCCATTGCCGTGCCGGTGTATCCGCCATCCTCCAATCGCTCCATGCAGAGAATTCAAGCCATCGTAGCAGACGCCGATGCCAGGCTTGTGCTCACTACCAGCGCGGTCCTGACGAAAACGCGCTCCTTATCTAAACATATCCCGGAACTCCAGGCGCTTCATTGGATGGCAACGGACGAGGAAGGAGCGACAATTCCTGCAGAGCAGTGGCGACCATACATCCCGGCACGAGACGATGTAACATTTCTCCAATATACCTCTGGCTCAACGGGTACGCCTAAGGGGGTTATGGTTAGCCACGGCAACATCCTGCATAATTCCGCAATGATGCGGGATTGTGGCCACCATACCGCTGAAACCGTCGGCGTATCCTGGCTGCCTATGTTCCATGATATGGGCTTGATTCTCGGCGTTCTACAGCCTCTTTATGTCGGTTTTCTTGCCATCTTAATTGCTCCTGCCGCCTTTATTCAGCGTCCGTTTCGCTGGTTGCAGGCCATTTCACGTTATCGAGGCAGTAGCAGCTATGCTCCTAATTTCGCCTATGATCTATGTATCAACCGCATCACCCAGGAAGAACGCGCTCAGCTGGATCTACGAAGCTGGCGTATCGCGGTAAATGCCGCAGAGCCGGTGCGCGCGGAAACGCTTGAGCGCTTCATAACGTCTTTCGCCCCATGTGGGTTGAGAAGAACGGTCATGGTACCGGCTTATGGATTGGCCGAGACGACCTTGATGGTGTCATGCAGTGTCGTCGATACCGAAGCACCGACCATTCACCTCGACAGGGTATCGCTGGCCCAGAATCGTGTGCTTATAGCCGCTGCTGGTGAACCAGACAAAACGGTAGATATCGTGAGTTGTGGCTATGTTGCCAGGGATCAGCGTGTGGTGATTGCTGACCCTGAAAGCAAACGGATGTGTGGCCCGGCTGAAATCGGTGAAATCTGGGTAGCGGGTCCCAGTGTAACACATGGATATTGGAAACGCCCTCAGGAAACAGAGGAAACTTTTCGTGCTTACCTGAGTGACACGGGGGAGGGTCCCTTTGTACGAACTGGAGATCTGGGTTTTGTTTATAAAGAAAAGGTATTTCTCACAGGAAGGCTCAAGGACCTGATCATCCTTCGTGGGCAGAACTATTATCCACAGGATATTGAATTAACCGTCGAACGTAGTCATCCCTCATTACGCCCTGGTTGTGGCGCGGCATTCTCAGTGGAAGTAGCAGGTGAGGAGCGACTGGTCGTCGTTCACGAAGTTAATCGCCACTATGAAGAACCCGCAGACGTCATCAAGGCCATTCGTCAGGCTATCGTGGAGCAATATGAGATTAGCGCTTATGCAGTCGTGCTTGTCCGCTATGGCAGTATTCTCAAAACTTCCAGCGGAAAGATCCAGCGCCGGGCATCGCGGGATGCTTTTCTTAGAAAAGAGCTCGCGGCTATCGCCTTGGATGTGCAGGGAGAAGCGGGACAGGCTCAGGAACAGAGGAACCCGCAGAAGTCGCCGTCGGTTCCGACTCAGCAGCCAGCAGGCAATAAGGGGCCATTAGAACAGGAAGTTTCAGCATGGCTACGGGCACAGGTAGCCCAATATGCCCGATTAGAGCCAGCTGATATAGATGTGCAGGCTCCTTTCGCCAGCTATGGCCTGGAATCGGTGGCTGCTATGGATATTTCGGGGAAGCTTGAACAGTGGCTTGGGCGCCGTTTCTCCCCAACGCTGGTGTATGATTATCCCTCTATTAAAGCTCTGGCATGTTATATCACGGGTGCGTCGTTGCAGCCATCACAGGAGAACAGCACGCCGCAATTGCTGGACGAACCTGTGGCGGTGATTGGCCTGGGATGTCGCTTCCCTGGCGCTGCAACTCCCGAAGAATTCTGGCGCTTGCTTGTGCAAGGTGGTGACGCGATCCGTGAGTTCCCTTCTACAAGAAGCCGCGATGTCGCAATGGCTCCAGAGAAAATGAGCGCGTCTCGCTGGGGAGGATTTCTGGAGCAAGTGGATCGCTTCGATCCGTTGTTTTTTGGCATTGCTCCTCGTGAGGCTATCAGCATGGACCCACAACAGAGGCTGTTAATCGAGGTAGCCTGGGAGACATTGGAACATGCAGGACAGGCGCCGGAGAAGCTTGTGGGGAGCCAGACCGGGGTCTTTATTGGCATCAGTGGCAGTGATTATGCTCGGCTTCAAGCGAGCCCATCTGAAGAGGTAGATCTCTACACTGTTACGGGTAATGCGCTCAGTGTGGCTGTGAACCGTCTTTCCTATGTATTTGATTGGCATGGCCCCAGTATAGCTGTGGATACCGCCTGCTCCTCGTCGCTGGTCGCCATTCATCTAGCATGCCAGAGCTTAAGAGCTGGAGAGACGCGCCTGGCCCTCGCGGGTGGAGTCAATTTGATTTTGATGCCAGATGTCACTACTGCTTTCTCGCAGGCTCAGATGCTGGCAAGTGACGGGCGATGTAAAACCTTCGATGCACGCGCTGACGGCTATGTTCGCTCTGAAGGCTGTGGGCTGGTCGCTTTGAAGTTACTCTCTCGGGCATTGGAAGACAAAGATCAGATTTTCGCTGTTGTTCAAGGCTCGGCAGTCAATCAGGATGGTCGCAGTAACGGTTTGACGGCTCCTAATGGGCTGGCGCAGCAAGCTGTTATTCGCCAGGCACTGGTGAATGCAAAGATTGCTCCTCATCAGATCAGCTATGTTGAAGCACATGGGACGGGCACACCATTAGGCGATCCGGTTGAGGTTCAGGCGCTGGCAGCAGTCCTTACCGCTGGAGAGCAGTATGAAGAAGAACGTGAAGACTGCGCGATTGGATCAGTCAAAGCAAATATTGGTCATCTGGAAGCCGCCGCAGGTGTTGCCGGTTTCCTCAAAGTGGTGCTTGCATTAAAGCATCAACAGATACCGCCGCAACTTCATCTGAAAGACCTGAATCCGCAAATACACTTCGAAAGCGATGCGTTGAAGATCCCGACGACGCTACTGCCCTGGGCCATAAAAGGAAAGCGGCGCATTGCGGGCGTCAGTTCCTTTGGCTTTGGCGGGACAAATGCTCATGTTGTGCTTGAAGAAGCTCCAGCCGCCGTCCCTCTTGAAGGCGACAATGATCGCTCGCTGCACCTCTTCACTTTGTCGGCTAAAAGCGAAGGCGCTCTTAAAGAGTTAGCAAAGAAGTATGTCGGCTTTCTTGCAGACCAGAGCGAACAGGAGCCAGGCAACATCTGCTTTACAGCTAATACTGGAAGGTCACAGTTTGGCCATCGTTTTGCCACGCTGGTAGCCTCAATTCAACAGTTGCGAGAGCATCTCCAGGCCTTTGTGGCGGATGAGTCAACCGCGAATGTATGGAGCGGGGCAAAGACAACGCGGGAGAAGCCAAAAATTGCTTTTCTCTATACCGGACATGGAGCTCAATATCCAGGTATGGCTCAGCTTCTCTATCAAACACAGCCCACTTTTCGTAACGCCTTCGATTACTGCGCTGAGGTCTTACGCCCCTCTCTGAATACTCCCTCGCTCTTTACCCTCTTTCCTGAAGTAGAGGATTCTTCTCAACTTCAGGAGATGCAGTATGCCCAGCCTCTCCTTTTTGCGATCCAATATGCTTTGACGCAGCTCTGGGCATCCTGGGGAATCAAGCCCGATGCTGTGATGGGCCATAGCGCTGGTGAATATGCCGCTGCATGTACCGCCGGTATCTTCACTTTGCAGGATGGATTAAAGCTTATTGCCGAGCGAGGCCGCCTGATGCAAGCTCTGCCGCAAAAGGGGCTTATGGCGACGATATTTACTGACGCAGCTCATGTCGCGGCTTTGCTGGCTCCATATCGCGATCAGATCGCGATTGCTGCTGTGAATGGTCCTGAGAATACAGTTATTTCCGGGGAAGAAGGGGCCGTGCTGGCTCTGCTCCAGCGGCTAGAGGCTCAACATATCGATGCTCGCCTGTTGCAGATCTCTCAAGCTTCGCATTCTCCTCTGGTGGAACCCATGCTGGACGCGTTTGAGAAGGCTGCAAGCCAGATCCACTTTACTGCACCAGCTATTCCTTTTATCTCTAATCTCACAGGTCTGATGATACCGGCAGAAGAGGTAGTAGGCCCGCGTTACTGGAGGAGCCACCTGCGCGAAACTGTCCAGTTTGCCAGGGGCATAAAATCTCTGGCAGAGCAAGGCTATCACCTCTTTGTCGAGATGGGGCCGCATCCTTCGCTGATAAATATGGGACAATTGTGTGTACCGCCGGGCACTGGTACCTGGTTACCATCCTTGAGGCGCGGCCAGAACGACTGGGAATGCATATTACAGAGCTTAGGAAGGCTTTATGTATCTGGCGCAGCCGTGGATTGGCAGGCCTTTGAGCAGTATTCTCGATGCAGGCGAGTCGCGCTACCGACCTATCCCTTTGAGCGGCAGCGATACTGGAAAGGTCTGGGTGTGGCAGAAGAGTCGCCGAAGGCTTCTTTCAACGCGAATGGGCAGCCTCTTATGAGTACAGGAGCTTCTTCTTTTATGGGAATACATGTAGACGCCGTTTCCGTGATAGCAAAAACGTCGTCCGCGCGGCAGAGCGCCATCCTGGCCAGGCTATCTAGTATTGTTGGCAATCTGCTCCAGATTGATCCTGATAAGATTGATCCCCAGGCGCCTCTGCTTGAAATGGGCGCTGACTCTCTTATGATGATTCAAGCTCTTAAAGCTGTGCGCTCTGTTTTTCAGATAGAACTTTCCATCAGCCGCTTGTTTGAAGAAACAAATACCTTAGACGCTCTGGCCACCTATATCGAGCATAATGCCCCGCAAGAGGCGATCCTGGCCATTATGGCGGAGCAGCCAGCAGCCTCCGAGCCCACGCAAGAGCATGCGCCGGTGATGCCGTCAGCTCAATCCGTGCCGCTGCCCTTATCAGTACCACAAGTACCGGCGGCCATACTTCAGTCGAATGGGAGCTCGGAGCACGCTGTTACACAGTTTCTTGCAGTGCATTCGCAAGTGATGACGCAGGCCTTCGAATTGCTGCGCCAGCAGCCTGGCACTGCACTGTCACCGGAAATGATTACAGCTCAGCCACAACAGCATGTACAGCCCAGGTTGCAAGCCTCGCTTGAACATGCGAATGGGGACCAGACAAAAAAATCGGTTGCGGGGGAGCATCAGGGAGCAGCAGCAAACCTTGTCAAGGATGCATTTGTCCCCTTTCACCCGGTATCGCCGGACGAGCAAAATACACTGAGTCCCCGTCAGCAGCGCTATCTCACAGCGTTTATCGAACGCTACACCAGGCGTACAAGACGTTCGAAAGAGCAGGTAGAGGGTGATCGTAGCGTCCATGCAGATATTCGGAATGTGCAGACCTTCCGCATGAGCATGAAGGAGATGCGTTATCCGCTCGTCGTCACTCGTTCCTCAGGTTCCAGACTCTGGGATCTGGATGGAAACGAATATATTGATGTAACTATGGGCTTTGGCGTGAATTTCTTTGGCCACAACGATCCTCTGCTTAATGAAGCAATTACGCGTCAGCTGGAGAGAGGCATGCATCTTGGTCCTCAGTCCGATCTTGCCGGTGAGGTGGCCGCGCTGATAGGCGAATTGACCGGTATGGAACGCGTGTTGTTCTGCAATACGGGCTCTGAGGCGGTGATGACGGCGGTGCGGCTGGCGCGTGCCGCCTCTGGACGTTCCAGAATTGCCTTGTTTGCAGGCTCGTATCATGGTTCAGCCGATCCTATCCTGGTGAAGGCGGAGGTTGTAGGCGATGAAGTGATCGAAGTTCCCTTAGCGCCAGGGATACCGGGGAGTATTGCCAGCGATACGCTGATTTTACCATATGGTAGCCCATCTTCCCTTGCGCTGCTGCGCGACCACCTGCATGAGCTAGCGGCTGTGCTGGTAGAGCCTGTTCAGAGCCGTCGCCCGGAATTACAGCCGCGAGAATTTTTACGCCAGCTCCGCCAGATGACCGAGCAAGCAGGTGTGGCGCTCATATTTGACGAAGTTGTGACGGGATTTCGCATGCATCCTGGCGGCGCTCAGGCATTATTTGGCATTCAAGCCGATCTGGCAACGTATGGGAAGGTGATCGGCGGAGGACTTCCCATTGGGGTCGTTGCGGGTAAGGCCGGGTATCTGGATGCTATCGATGGCGGTCCATGGACATACGGTGATAGCTCGTATCCGCGTGCGAAAATGACCTTTTTCTCCGGGACATTCTGTAAGCATCCTCTGGCAATGGCCGCTGCGCGGGCAGTGCTCTCACGGATGAAGCGTGAAGGTCCGGCATTACAAGAGCGTTTGAACCAGCGTACTGCCCGGCTTGCCAGCTCGCTCAATGCTTACTTCGACGAGGAGTCGTTGCCGCTTCGTATCACTACCTTTGGTTCCCTCTTTCGTTTTACATTCTCGTTCCAGGTGCTTTTTACGGAGGCCGTCGATCTCTTCTACCATATTCTCCTGGAGAAGGGGGTCTATGTTTGGGAGGGACGCAACTGTTTTCTCTCGACGGCACACACCGATGATGACATAGAGCAAATCGTTCGTGCCGTGAAAGAGACCGTTCAGGAGATGCGTGAAGGAGGATTTTTTCCCGAGCCTCCCCCAGGGAAACGGTCTGGCAAAGAGGGGAGAGAGCCAGAAGCTGGGAATGGTTCTCATCCTATTCCAGCGCCAGACGCCGGTAATGAAGGCGGATCTCCAGGGCAGGCATATGTTGCCGGGTTCCCTCTCACCGAACCGCAAAAGCAGTTCTGGATGTTGACTCAGATAGGGGATGGCGGACTGAGCGCCTGTAACCATCTGGTTGTCGAGTTGCGCGGCTCCCTGGAACTGGATGCGATGGCGGCGGCTTTGCAACAGGTGATGGAACGCCATGAGGCGCTGCGTACTTCTATTAGCCCTGATGGTGATGTTCAGTATATCCATCAGCGCCTGCCGCTGCCGTTTTTCGTTCTTGATTTCTCAACTGTTGAACCAGCGCAGCGTGCCACCGCCGTAGAGGAATGGTTGTATAAAGAGCATCAACATGGCTTTGATTTAACGCAGGGTCCCCTCTTTCGTGTGCATGTTTTGCAGTTTACATCACAATATCATGTGATCGTACTATCTGCTCATCATATCGTCATCGATGGTTGGTCAACCAGTATCACCTTAAAAGAGATCGGCCTCTGTTATTCCGCTCTGGTGAGTGGCTCCGCCTGTCAGCTACCGCCGGTAATGCAGTTTAGAGACTATGCTCAATGGTTGGCTCAACAACGGCAGCTCGCCCGGCATACTCTCAATGAAGCCTACTGGCTGGAACAGCTAGGAGGGGAACTGCCGGTATTAGCATTGCCGACCGATCATCCCAGGCCGACGGTAAAGACATATGCCGGGGCCAGGGCTGGCATCTGGATTGGCCCGGAGCAACTTTCCAGGCTGCGGGCCGTCAGTAAAGAACTACGTTGTACGCTGTTTATGCTGCTACTGGCTGCTTATGCAGCGCTCCTTCATCGGCTCACTGGCCAGGACGACGTGATTATCGGTGTTCCTTTTGCCGGGCAGACTCTTGTGGATGTTGAGCACTTGATGGGAGATTGTTCTGATCTTGTTCCGATACGCAGTCGTTTGGTTGAGAAGCTGACCTTTGCAGAGTATGTCACGACGATCAAAAGTGCTCTGCTCCAGGCTTATGAGCATCAGCCGTACATGCTCAGCACGTTGATTGAACGGCTGAAGGTACACAGGGATATCAGCCGCATGCCCATTGTGAATACGATATTCAACATGGACCCAAAGTTCGTATTTCCCCCGATGGGAGCCATTGAGGCCCAACTCCTCGCCACTCCTATCTGGCATGTGACTTTCGATATAGGTTTGAATATTACTGAAGCGGATCAGGCGCTTCAGATAGATGTTGACTATAACACTGATCTCTTTGAAGCGCATACGGTCAGGCGGTTCCTCGATCATTGGCAGACTCTGCTGGAAGGGATCGTTGCGCATCCAGAGCAGGCGGTAAGCAATCTTCCTCTTCTCTCTACGGCTGAATATCAGGCACTACTAGGTGATTGGAATGCCACCGAGCGAGCTTATCCTCTAGAACAAGAGCTCCACCAGCTCATTGAGGCGCAGGTGAGCGTAGTTCCTGAGCGTATCGCGCTCGTTTTTTGCGATACGCAACTCACTTACGGGGTGTTAGATTGCTATGCGGCGCGGCTAGCCTCTCTGCTGCAAAAAATGGGGGTGGGTCCTGATGTCCTGGTTGGCGTCTGTATGGACCGTTCTCCAGAGCTTGTCATCGCGCTGCTGGCAATCTTGAAAGCCGGCGGGGCCTACGTGCCGCTTGATCCTTCTTATCCAGAGGACCGCCTGCTCTTTATGCTCGCTGATAGCCAGGTATCTGTGCTGCTGACCCAACCCTTCTTGTCTGCACGTTTAGCCGCGAGCAACTTGCAGGTGGTCTGCCTGGATGAACGGGGCAGACCGCTGGATGAGGTATGCCTGCCGGAGAATCAACAGCCCGTGTCTGCGCCTCGTCCTGATTCTCTGGCCTATATGATTTATACGTCCGGTTCAACCGGTCAACCTAAAGGGGCCATGAATACGCACCGGGCCATCTGCAATCGCTTGCTCTGGATGCAGGAAACGTACCGATTGGCGGAAGGGGATAGGGTCTTGCAGAAAACTCCTTATAGTTTCGATGTATCGGTCTGGGAGTTCTTCTGGCCCTTGTTAGCAGGTACGTCCCTTGTCGTGGCTGAGCCAGGAAGGCATGGTGAGAGCGCCTATCTGCTCAAACTGATCAAGGAGCAAGGGATTACCGTACTACATTTCGTGCCATCGATGTTACAGGTCTTTTTACAAGAGGAAGGGTTGGAAGCTGCGAACAGTTTGCGGCTGATTGTGTGTAGCGGCGAAGCTTTGCCTCTGGATTTGCAGCGTCGTTGTCAGGCACGGCTGAGTGCGGAATTGCATAATCTTTATGGCCCTACTGAAGCTGCGGTTGATGTCACTGCCTGGCGCTGTGGGCCGGATGACAAGGGTAGTACGGTCCCTATAGGTTACCCTATTGCCAATATTCAGATGCGCATCCTGGATCGCCAGTATCAACTGGTACCCGTAGGAGTGGCGGGTGAGTTATATATTGGTGGCATTGGGCTTGCCCGTGGCTACTGGAGGCGACCCGCCTTGACCGCTGAGCGCTTCCTGCCCGATCCCTATGGGCAGCATGCAGGAGCGCGGCTCTATCGCACGGGTGATCTGGCCCGCTATCGACCTGATGGTAGTATCGAATATCTCGGACGCCTGGACCACCAGGTGAAGTTACGTGGCTATCGCATCGAGTTAGGGGAGATCGAGGCTGCGCTCACACGTCATCCCCAGGTGCGAGAAGCTGTGGTGATTTTGTGGGAGTTTGGACCCTCTGATCAACGCTTGCTCGCATATGTGGTGTGCCAGGAGTCTTCCCAGCTTTCCCCGGTGCAGTTGCGCGAGTATCTAGGCAAGGAACTGCCAGACTACATGCTGCCCTCGCTGATCCTTCCTCTCGCATCTCTGCCGCTCTCCCCCAATGGCAAACTGGATCGCCGCGCACTCCCACTTCCTCAACGGCAGGATCTGGAGCCGGACGAACTGGATTCTCACTCTCAAACACCCCTTGAAGAGGTAGTTACAGATGTCTATCGTAAGGTGCTTGGCCTTGAACATCTGGGCAGAAGAGCTCATTTCTTCGAGTTGGGCGGCCATTCGCTTTTAGCAACCAGAGCTATCTCTCTTTTACGTACTGTTTTACAGGTGGACCTTCCGTTGAGTATGCTTTTCGAGCACCCCACCGTCAAAGAGTTGGCTCAGCAGATCGAGCGACAGCAACGAACGGAGCAAAGGCTCGTGCTGCCTCCCCTGCTCCCTCTCAGTCGTGATCAACCGTTGCCCCTCTCTTTCGCCCAACATCGGCTCTGGTTTCTAGCTCAGTTAGAGCCTGATAATACCGCCTACACCATCCCTTGCGGCATACGCGTACGTGAGCGGTTGAACTTCAAAATCTTTGAAGAAAGCTTGCGGAAGCTGATCCAGCGTCACGAGAGCCTGCGTACGACATTCCAGAAAAAGGGAGACCAGGTGGTGCAGGTCATTGCAGCAGAAGGCGGATGCTATTTGCCGCTGGTGGATCTGTCTTCCCTTTTACCTGAGCAACGTGAAGCGGAAATGTTGCATTTGCTAACAGATGCAATGCGGCGGCCCTTCGATCTCACGCAAGGTCCCTTGTTGCGCACCATGTTCTTGCGATCAGACGACGCAGAGCACGTTTTGCTGCTGACGATGCACCATATTATCTCGGATGGCTGGTCGAATGAGATATTGCTGAACGAACTTGCATTGCTCTATGCAGCCCTTCTCGCTGAGAAACCGGCCTTGCTACCTGAATTACCTGTTCAGTATGCTGATTATGCACTCTGGCAGCAGCAATGGTTGCAGGGGGAAATGCTCGCAATGCACATGCATTACTGGGGCAAACAATTGAGCGATCTCGCTCCTCTAGAGCTTCCCACCGACCATCCTCGTCCCCCTGTCCCAACGTTCCGGGGAGCGCGTCGAGGTCTCTGGTTGCCTGCCCCTTTGTCCGCCGAGCTGAAGCGCCTGGCTCGTGAAGAGGGAGTTACTCTGTTTATGCTCCTTCTGACCGCCTTCAAGATCTTGTTGGCTCGCTATAGTTCACAGACCGATATTGCCGTAGGGACTCCTACAGCTAACCGTGTGTGCAGCGAGATTGAGCATGTGATTGGCTTTTTCGTGAACACACTCGTCTTGCGGACCGACCTATCGGGTAATCCGGGCTTTCGTGAAGTATTGGCGCGCGTCCGCGAGGTAGCATTGGCTGCTTATGCACACCAGGATCTACCTTTCGAAAAACTGGTAGAAGTGCTTCAGCCTGAACGGGATATGAGCCGCTCATTGTTCTTCCAGGTCATGTTTGTTCTGGAGCAGCCATCGTCGGTACTTCCACTGTTCCAGCCCCTGTCATTCACAGATGTTCCGCTGGAAAGCGCGACAACGAAATTTGATTTAACATTGACAGTCACGGATGCTGATCAAGGATTGTATTGTCTGGTGGAGTACAGCACAGACCTTTTTGAAGCTCATACAATCGCGCGGTTACTGCTACATTGGGAGCGCTTACTGCATGATATTGTGACTTACCCGGAACGCCGCATGGCAGATTTGTCTTTGGTCGGTGAGGATGAACGAGCTCGTTTGCTTACACTGGGTACCGGTGATAGCAGGGCTTATCCCGTGCAGGCTTCCTTCGCAGCTCTTTTTGAGGCACAGGTGGCTCATGGTCCAGATCGCGTGGCGCTGACTTTCCAGGAGTCACAAATAAGCTACGGCTACCTCCTGCATCGTGCCCAACGCCTTGCCCTTGCATTACGACAGATGGGCATCGGTCTGGAGAAGCTGGTGGGTCTGCTCCTGGAGCGTTCGATAGAAATGGTAATAGGAGTGGTCGGGGTGTTGCTGGCTGGTGGCGGTTATGTTCCTCTAGATCCGCATGCCCCTGGTGATCGTCTGGCCTTTCAGGTGCGCGACGCTCGGATTGAGGTCCTGCTGGTCCAGGATGCCTTGCGAGAGCAGGCAGCGGAGTTGGGAACGAAGATCGTGAGCTTGACGCCGGATGGAACGTTGGAGCAGCAGGAATTAACGTCCCTGGAACTGGAGGAGGTTATACCTGCTGCAACAGCCTATGTGCTTTATACTTCGGGCTCAACTGGTCTGCCGAAAGGGGTAATCGTTGAGCAGCGCCAGCTGCTCAATTATGTGTATGCGATTATAGAGCGAACGCGATTAACCGGGGACGGAACCTTTGCACTGCTCCAGCCGCTAACTGTGGATTCATCGGTAACGATGCTCTTTGCCTCTTTGCTGAGTGGCGGACGACTGCAATTGATCAGCCGGGAGCAGAGCCTGGATGCGCAAGGACTTGCGCGGTATTTCAGAAGAGAGCCTGCTGACTATCTCAAGATCGCTCCGACACACCTGATGGCGTTGCTGGCGGCGGATGCATCTGCTGCGGTGTTGCCACATCTGCGGCTGATCGTTGGAGGAGAGGCATCTCAATGGCGCTGGATGTGCCAGGTACAAAGGAGCCTTCCAGAAGGGCAGGTCTATAACCACTATGGGCCAACCGAAACGACCGTCGGCGTGCTGTGCTACATGGTGGCTGACGGCGCGGAAGAAGCTCCGCCAGGCATAACCCCGATAGGGACGCCATTGGCCAACATCGAAGCCTATGTGCTTGATAGCCAGGGAGGTCTGACCCCCGAAGGGCTCGTGGGCGAGCTCTATCTGGGGGGGGCGGCTGTGGCACGAGGGTATGTAGGCAATGCCGCCCTGACGGCAGAGCGCTTTGTGCCGGATTGTTTGAGCGGGCGCGCAGGACAGAGGCTCTATCGTACCGGAGACCGGGTGCGTGTTGGTGAAAATGGAGCGCTGATGTTTATCGGTCGTGCAGATGAGCAAGTGAAGCTGCGGGGCTATCGTATTGAGCCGGGAGAGATCGAGATGATGCTGCAAAAGCACCATCTGGTGAAACAGGCCTGTGTGGTACCACGCGAAGGATATGAGGGGGAGAAGGTGCTGGTGGGTTACCTCGTCCTGCAAGAAGAAAGTAAGCATTGGCGCGAAGAAGTGCGGGAGTTCTTACGCGCGACTCTACCGGAATATATGATCCCGTCGGTGCTGATGTCGCTACCACAATTGCCACAGACTCCTCATGGAAAGATTGATCGCAAACGGCTGCCGGAGCCGGAAATCGAGGAAAGAGGAGAAGAAGAGACCCGGGAGGGGCTAAAAAACGAGTTTGAAGAACTGGTGGCCCAGGCGTGGGGAGAGGTGCTGGAGCTGAATGGAAGGCGCGTGGGGAGGCAGGAGAATTTCTTTGAGCTGGGAGGGCATTCATTACTGGCGATGCGGTTAATGACCAGAATGAGCGCTATCTTCGCAAGAGAAATACCTTTGCGCCTGGTATTTGAAGCCCCGGTGCTCGCAGATTTCGCAGCACGCGTCGAGCAAGAAGTGCAACAAAGAAAAACTGGAGAAAGGCCAGCATTGAAGGCAGGAGAGCGCCCACAGGAGTTACCGCTCTCCTTTGCGCAGCGAAGGCTCTTGTTTCTGGCTCAGCTGGAGCCGGAAAATACCGCTTACAGTATTCCCGTCGCAGTACGCCTGCGCGGAAAGGTGAACCTGGAGGCGCTGGAACGCAGCTTGCAAGAGGTGGTGCGAAGACATGAAACCTTGCGTACAACCTTCCAGATTCAGGCAGAACAGCCCGTTCAGATAATTTCTCCACCAGGAGTTTTTCTGCTTCCTCTTGTTGATCTGACACAATTGACTTCTCATATGTGTGAGAGCCACGTTCGGGAGCTTGCTTTGCATGAGGCTGATCGCCCCTTCAATTTAGCGCGAGGTCCGCTCCTGCGCGTAACGTTGCTTAAGCTAGGTAAAGAAACATACGTCCTCTTACTGACGATGCACCATATTATCTCGGATGGCTGGTCTACCAGCATTCTGGTGCGAGAATTAAGCCTTCTATACAATGCGTATATCGCGGGCCAATCCTCACCTCTGCCTGCATTGTCCGTCCAGTATGCTGATTATGCACTCTGGCAGCGACAATGGTTGCGAGAGGAGGTGCTGAATGCTCATATTAAGTATTGGACAAAACAGCTTGAAAATGTCCCCCCGCTGGAATTGCCCGTAGACCAAACACCAGCGGCAATTGCGAACTACAATGGGGCTGTTTATACCTTCTCTTTGCCAGCGCAACTTTCTGCGAGTATAGCTGCTCTCTGTCGCCGGGAGGGGGTAACGCTGTTTATGGTCTTGTTGGCTGCCTTCCAGGTTTTGTTGTACCGCTATAGCGGACAACGGGATATTGTGGTAGGGACAGACGTTGCCAATCGGACGCATACGAAGACTGAAGATATTATAGGGTTTTTCGTTAATATTCTGGTCTTGCGTACAGACTTGAGCGGGCAGCCGGGTTTCCGTGAAGTGCTGAGGCGTGTACGGAGTATGCTGCTTGATGCCTATGCGCACCAGGATTTGCCTTTTGAAACTCTGGTGGATGCCTTGCATAAGAAACGCTCAGCTCATGATGTTCCTCTGGTGCGCGCATTATTTGTCTTGCAGAATGCCCCCGAACCGCTGCCAGACCTTCAAGGGGTAGAAGTAGAACCTCTGGTCATTGAGGAACGAACCGCCAAATTTGACCTGGCTGTGTTTTTCTCTGAAACTGCTCAAGGGCTACAGGGCAGGGTAAATTACCGCGTTGGCCTGTTTCAAGAGGAGAGCATTGAAAGAATGTTTGAGCGGTTTGCTATCTTGTTGCAGCACGCTGTTTCTGAACCAGAGGTGCCCATAGAAATGTTGGAGATGCACACCCAGGCAGAAAAAGAAGCTGCTTTACAAAAGCAAGAGATGAAACATAACCTCCATCGCCACCAGGTAAAAGGAGCAAAGCGTAAATTGATTCTGCTAGGCGAAGCAAATGCCCACAAAAGCCAGTAGATGCCCTGGATTTATAACAAAGGGGTAGTTGCTGACAATAAACGTCTGCCATGATCACCTTTATAAAGAGTAGAGGCCAGGAAGAGAAATACGTCGATAGTTACGTTTTCCTGAGAGGTAGCAATTAATGGACCAGAGCAACGTGAGTAAACTGAATTATCTTTCCTTAAGACGGCAATATACCAACCCATACCGCTTATATGATACATTGCGAGAACACGATCAACTCTATTTTGATGCAACGAGCCAGTGCTGGTTGGTGACCGGCTATGAGATGGCCACGACGATTCTGGATGATAAACGTTTTATTTCGGAATCGAGCTTAGCAGGTAAAGATTCTTCACAGATGGCTTCCATTGGGCGGCAGATGTTGTTCCTGAATGGGGAGGTTCATCGGCGAGCGCAAGACGTCGTGCTAAAACCCCTGGCGTTGATGGTAAAGCAGTTGCCAGCAGAGATTAGAAAGTTCGCACGCAACGCGCTGGAAGCAGCACGGGGAAAAGGGGAAATCGATGTTGTCAGCGAGTTCGCAGCTCCTATTTCGCTCTTAACAATCGCTCATGTGCTCGGTATCCCAGCAGATGATTGGCAAGAACTGCAACAGTTAGAGCGCTGGTCAGATACATTTGGAGACGTCACTAGCGGTTATTTCATTCGTGATAAGCAAGATATTACAAATTTAGAAAACTACTTCCGTCGCCTGATTGCCCACAAAAGACGAGTGCCTGCGGATGATCTGCTTAGTACCCTGATAAACGCAAAGGATATTTTCCCTGATGAAGAAGACCTCATCGCGAATTGTATGATGGTGTTTGCAGCGGGGCGCATCACCACAAAAAAGTTGCTGGGGAATGGTATTTCTCTCCTCTTGCCGGACTGGGAACAGCATCAAGCAGAGCTTCAGAAGAATAGCTACAGTGCTAAATGGTTGGGCGAGGAACTACTGCGTATGGTCACTCCGACCCGTTACCTCATCCGAGAAGCTAGCGAAGATGTAGACTTCTCCTCTTTCTTCTCCGGCAATCACCTTGTTCGTCGAGGTCAAAGAGTGCTGCTCTTTTTAGAGGCGGCTGATTATGATCCTGCTATCTTTTCGCAACCGGGGCAATTTAATCCTCATCGTCGTCCCAACAAACATATTGCGTTTGGCTATGGACCTCATCAATGTCCAGGTGCAACCCTTGCCAGAGTCGAGATTCATATTGCGCTTGAAGAGATTTTATCTCTTTCCAGGCTCCATCTGCATCCTGAAATGCATCCCATCTGGAATCCTAATCCTAATCTTGGTGGCTTCACAGCAAATCCTATGGTATTTGAGGCTGCTCTTTGACGTTTCCGCCTGCAAACGGCTCAGGATGTCCGTTTCGGCATATCTTTTCGAATCGTTATTATCCATCTGGTCTTGCCCTATATACGTCTGGGTCCGAGATGATGAAGCCAGAAATAAGCATGAGATTTTGTCAGTTAGGGAGTAGATAGACATATGTTAGATACAGGCTTGAGAGGTTCTCTTCTTTCGTTCCAACAAATGCGGCTATGGTCATTATCACAAAAACGCCCAATCCATAATCCTCAATGCTCCTTTCTATTAGAAGGATCACTGAATATAGAGCTCTTCGAGCAAGCAATCGTACAGGTAATGCAACGGCATGAAATTCTACATACGTTATTTTATCAGGCTCCAGGCATGGAAATTCCTGTTCAGGTTGTCTCGGAAAATGTAAAGGTATCCTATCAAATAATCTCTTTAATGCATTTAGATGAAGCTGCAAAAGCTGTACAGCTGGACGAGCACTTTGCACGGTTGCAAGAACTATCATACGACCTGGAGCAGGGACCACTGTGGCGGGTCTGGCTGCTGCGGCTGACCCCTCAACGACATGTGGTGCTGTTGGGCTGCAGCGGGCTCTGTGCTGACGCGGCGAGCTTGCCGCTGCTGCTGCAGGCGTGGAGGCAGGCGTACAGCGGCGTGCCCTGGCAGGAGGAGGAGCCGTTGCAGTACGCCGACGTGGCGCAGTGGCGGCTGGAACTGGCGGAGGATGCGCAGCTGCAAGAGGGACGCCACTATTGGCAAGCGCTGCCGCTGGAGGAGTTTGCCCGCCAGCCGTTGCCCTATCAGCGCTCCGGCTCGTGGTCGCCTGCCTCCCCAGATGGGCAGGAGGAGCGTCGTGAGCACTACTATGAGCTGGAACTCGACCTGGAGCAGGCCCGAGTGCTGGAGCAGTGCAGCCAGCAGCAGCAGGTCTGGCGGGAAACAGTGCTGCTGGCTGGCTGGCTGGCGCTGTGGTGGCGGCTCACGCAACAGGACCAGCTGCGTCTGGGGGTGCAGGCGGATGGCCGGCCCTATGAGGAGTTGGGCGGCGTGCTGGGACCATGCAGCGAGCTCTTGCCGCTACAGATCGAACTGGTGGCGGGACTGAGCTGGCAGCATCTGCTGCAACGAGTGCAGCGCGTGCTGCAAGAGGGACGAGAGCACCAGCTGGCCTTTGCAGGCACACCCGGCGAGCAGCAGGCTCTGGCGGTGAGCTTTCGTTACCTGAACTGGCCGCAGCAGTCATGGGCACCAGGGGTGCACAGTCGGCTGCTGCGGCTGTCCAACTGGCCGGAGGCAGTGGCGTTGAGCCTGCTCGTGCTGGACCTGGGAGAGACCGTGCGGTTGCACCTGCGAAGCGGTAGGCTGGCCG
>Ga0070740_10000920_pt1 | contig 46939 bp, 39 predicted proteins | sample Coa_R2_FD_67286 | JGI IMG/M metagenome (GOLD analysis project Ga0070740, IMG submission 67286) | Surface soil microbial communities from Centralia Pennsylvania, which are recovering from an underground coalmine fire - Coalmine... | ecosystem: Environmental > Terrestrial > Soil > Unclassified ... | reverse complement strand
CGGGCGATAAATTTGCTGACTTCCGCATCGACATTGATGTTCAATTCCTTGCCTTTTTGCACCAGCAAGAGTTGATCGATGCGATCGCGCAGAATATTCTTGCTGCGGCCCTCGATGGCTTCCTGCAATCTCGCGCCAACCAGACCCTGTTGCCGCGCCTCCGCCTCGATTTGCTTGCGCTGGCGTTCGATATCGCCGCGGGTGATGATGTCGCCGTTGACCTTGGCGATGATCTCTTCAACCAGCGTGGCGTCGGCCGCGCACAGCAGGGATGCCCCGGATACACACACAGCCAAGACGCGGCCAAAGCTCATAATTCCCATTATATTTCAGTCCCCTCACGGCCTCTCCTGACGGAGGCGCATCACCACTCAATCCCCCGCGCTTTGAGATCCGCTTCTAGCTGCTGCTGAGACACGAACTGCACTGCGTCGATCCCGGCCTTTCGCGCGGCTTCCACATAAGCGGGGATGTCATCGGTGTAGAAGCACTCCTGCGGATCCGCCTCCGCAACGGCCAGCGCGGCTGCGTAGATGGCCGGCGAGGGCTTCATTGCGCCGACTTCATAGGACAAAATCCGACGATGAAAGTGGCGCAGGATCGGATAATTGGCTGCGAGCGCATCAAAATGCAAGGGATTCGTGTTGGAAAGCAGAATCAGGCGGTAGCGGCGCGCCAGCGCTTCGAGCAAGTCGTCGGCCAGCAGCGTGCCGGGCGGAAAAATGCTCATCCACAGCCGGCAAAAATCGTCATAGCCCACCGACAGCCCCAGTTGATTGCTCATCTGCGCGACAAATTCCCCTGTTCCCACCTGCCCCGATTCGAACCGCTGCACGAGGTCCGTCGCGCCGATGCGCTTCGGGATCTCCGCCGCCGGATAACCGCAAAATCGCTCCATGGCGGCGTAGCCGCGCTTGAAATCGAGCGGTACAATCACGCCTCCGAGATCAAAGATCAATGTTTTAATCATTCCATCCACGAGATGCTGTCATTATACGGGCGCGCGATTCGCCCTGGCCGCAACACAGCGCGTAGAATGGTCTGCTATGAAATCGAGCTTCGTTGCGATGCTGTTCGCCGGCGCGTTGGCCGCGCAGACGCCTGCGCCGGTGCTCCCTATTCTGGGCCAGGTGGTGCGAAACGACCCGCGTCTTGACCGGCTCATTCCCAAGGACGCCAAAATTGAAGTCCTCGGATCGGGGTTTGCGTGGGTCGAAGGCCCCGTCTGGGTGCGCGAGGGCGGGTATCTGCTCTTTTCCGATATTCCGCGAAATTCCATCATGAAGTGGAAAGCCGGCGAGGGCGTCACCTTGTTTATGAAGCCGTCTGGCTATACCGGGGTCGCCAGCTACGGACCAGAGCCGGGGAGCAACGGGCTGATCATCGATCGCGAAGGGCGCCTGATCGCGTGCGAGCACGGCGACCGCCGCATTTCCCGGCTGGAAAAGAACGGCGGCAAGCGAACGCTGGTTGACAACTATCAAGGCAAGCGCCTCAACAGCCCCAACGACGCTGCATTTAAATCCAATGGCGACCTGTACTTCACCGACCCGATTTACGGCCTTCCCGCTCATGAAAAAGATCCGCGGCGCGAACTCGACTTCTGCGGGGTGTACCGTCTTTCCAAGGACGGCAAACTCACGCTGTTGACTCGGGAGATGAGCCGTCCCAACGGCATAGCGTTTTCGCCGGACGAAAAGACGCTGTACGTCTCAAACTCCGATCCCGATCACGCCGTGTGGATGGCCTTCCCCGTCAACGCCGACGGAACGCTCGGCAAGGGGCGCGTCTTTAAGGATGTTACAAAGAACGTTCCCTCACAGCCCGGCCTGCCCGATGGCATGAAGGTGGATGTGCATGGGAATCTGTTCGCTACAGGCCCGGGCGGCATTTACGTGTTCACTCCCGAGGCCGAACTGTTAGGCCGCATCGACACCGGCCAGCGCACATCCAACTGCAACTGGGGCGACGACGGCTCGACGCTGTATATCACGGCGGACTCGTATATCTGCCGGCTCCGCACAACCACGAAGGGCAACGGCTGGTAAGTCCCGTCCGCCCCTGCTATCGAGATCGCAACTCCGGATACAGCATGCGAATCCCTGCGGCGAAAATCGGACCGTAAATGTGTTCGAACAGCCGCCAGCAGACCAGCAGCCCGAACCAGGAATACGGGCGCAGACTGTCGCCCAAACGCGCGTATCGCCGCGCCGCCCGCTCCGTCATGAATATTCCCGGCGCGCTGAATCCGTCGAGCGGCGGAATGGGAATCAGGTTGAAAGCGCCGAGCAGAAGGTTCATCGAGAACAGAATGCTCAGCGCCGTAGCTGCGCCAGCGAGGAATCCAGATTGAACCGACTCGACCACGTGGGTGCTGCTCCAGTGCGCCGGCGGCTCAAATACGCCCGCGAGCCGGCCGGCGGAAATCACCGCAGTCGCCGCCAGAACCAGCGCAAGATTGGCGGCCGGACCGGCCAGCGACATCCACGCGGCGCGCCGCGGATGCCGCTGCTGCCACGCGGGATCGTACGGAGCGCTTGCCCATCCGATCACGCCGCCTCCAGAGAACAGCGATAGCAACGGAACGATAACCATCCCGAACGGCTCGCGCCGGATGTGCGGCAGCGGGCTGAGCGACACCTGGCCGCCATGAAACGCCGTCAAATCGCCGCCGAGTTTCGCCACGAGCGCATGCGACGCCTCATGACAGGCAGTCGAAAACAAAAAGATGACATAGCGGATCAGTCCGAGTACAAAGGCCTCCTGTGCCAGCAGGTCCATGCCGATTCAGACTATATTGTGGCGCGATATGGTTGAGCCGGCTTTTCGCAAGGGCAGAGGGGAGCAGCGCCCTCCGGCGCTCAGGAGACCGAGCGCTGGTCGGAATAAAAGCCCTCAGCCTGGCTGACGGTTTCGTCGAGCACTCCCGCCTGCAACTGCCGGAACAGAGTTGCCGTAACCAAGTGATACCGCGGCTCCATGGCCGTGTACTGCCGGATCGCAGGATCGAGTTGCTCAGACGGCGGCTCCGGGGTGACGAGATGCAGCTTTCCTTCTGCGATCCGGAAGGGAAGCACGTGCCACTTTCGTACGACGCTGGCCGGCAGCGCTCTGAGCATCGCCGGCGAGGCGGCCTGGATCTCGCTGTCGGCGAGCGGCAGGTCATGTTGAAGGCTGAGCGCCATGTAAAGCTGCGATTCCGTAATCAATCCCGATGCGAGCAGGTGCTCTCCGATGCGCATTCCGGAGGGCCGGGTTCTGAGCGCGTCATCCAATTCGCGCTCGGTGACCACCCCTGCGATGACCAGAATGTCTCCGATTCGCTTGCGATATCCGGCCAGCGTCGACGGCGACGGATAGGCGTGTTCCGTTTTCAGCCACACGAGCGGCGCGCCGCGCAGGCGAGTTTGAGAGTAATGCCAGAGCGCGCGGCATGTCGCCAGACAATTGATCGCGTTGGCGAAGATCGTGCGGCCGGAGCTCATGAGAGCCGTACGCCAGTTGTAGGCATAAGCGACGTATGCGCTCCGCAGAAAAATCCTGACAAAACACAGCAGAAATGTTGACGCCAACAGCCCCCTGGCGGGCTCCGAGAACGAGGCGCGGCCCCAGAATCCCGAGACAGCCGCGTAAATCAGCAAGAGGTTCGCATACAGACTGAGCGGGTTGCCGAGAAGCCCCTTCCGGTCCCGCCAGAACCAGTACGCCTGCCGGAAGCCCCCTTTCCATCCGTGTCGTTCCCAGGTCTGAAGCGCAATGCCGGTCACCCAGCGCGTACGCTGCCGGATCGCCGCGGGAAAACGCCGCGGAAAATATTCGCGGGTAGCCACCATGGACCGATCCGCTCCGCGGCGGACTGGCGGGACAAATACTTGCGCCAAACCCAGCGCGTGGAGGCGCAACCCATTCTCGTAGTCCTCCGTCAGGCAGGACGGCTCAAAGATGCAATTCGCCTCGGCGGCGAGCGCCTCCAGAGCGCGCCGCGAATAGGCCGTTCCAACTCCGGCTGACGGTATAAAGCCCCCCAGCGCCTGACGGACGGGCAGATCGCGGCTCTGGAATTCGGCGAATTCGTCGCAATAGACGCCGTGAGTCCATTCTGACCAGGAGGTCTGGAGCGGGAGCACGGGGATCTGAATGAAGTCGTATCGCTCGGCGTAGTAGTTTATCCACTGCAACGAATCCGGGTGGATCAGATCTTCCGCGTCGTGCGTCACCACCAGGTCGAAACGAACTCCTGTGTTCGTTTCGTGCTGGAGCATTCGCTGGTAAATCCAGTTCAGACAATCGGCTTTCGAGGTCGGTCCCGCGTGCGGGCAGATGGCCAAATGCACATTCGGATATCGGCGCTCGCATTCACGGACTACTTTGAGCGTCGCCTCGTCGTTCGGGTATGCGCCGGCAAACACGACGTAATTGCGGTAGCGGATCGCGGCGATGGTGTGCGCCAGCATCTCTCCAATGACGGCGCTCTCGCGCCAGAGGGGAATGAAAATGGCGATGCGCTTTTCGCGAATGACGGACAGATCTGCGTCAGAAGGGATTGCGACCCTCCCGCGACCGAGCCGGCGCGCCTTTATCCATTGAACGGCCCAGACAGCGTCAATAAAAAGGTCGTCCAGCCCACTGAACAAAATGTAGGAGGACAGCGGCAGAATTGAAGCGGTCACGATGCGATCGGCCGCATCGCGCAGAAGTGCCAGAAATTCCACCACTTGATGTGGTCCATGGCGTAGGCGAAAGTTCTCGCCCAATCTGTTTGAACGTCAGCATCCACCCACAGGCAATTCGTTTCGTAAAACGGGGCGTCTGGGGTCGTCTCCCGGCGCCGCGCCCAGGGCGGTACGCGAGTTCTGCGACCATCGTCCACCGGATAGCACGGCAGGACTATTGTTCGGTACGGAACCGGTTGGTACATTCCATTACGGCGTCAGATCTTGCCACTAGCGAGCTTTCGTGCCGTCTAAGTGAAGGGTTGTACAATAGTTTACGTCCATCTTCCGAGGTGGAATCAGCGATGTCGAGCCAATTTACTGTCTTAGCCTCTCTGACTTTTGCAGCCCTCTTGACGGCGCAAACACCGCCCTCCGAAGCGCCCAAATCCGCGGCGCCGAACACCACTCAGCCGCGCAGCGAGCAGCCTTCAGCTCCGAAAACTTCGGAGGATGCGGCGAAAACGACGCCGGCAGCCGTGGATCCGAACACCTTCAAAATCGGAGCCGAGGACGTCCTATTTATTCAGGTCTGGCGTGAGCCGGACTTCACGCGTTCTGTTGTGGTCCGCCCCGATGGGAAGATCACAATGCCGCTGGTCGGTGAAATTCAAGCAGCAGGCCTGACGCCGATCGGCTTGGGCAAGGTCGTGACGGAGGCGCTGACCAAGTACCTTAATAATCCGGATGTCAACGTCACGGTGCTCCAGGTAAACAGTAAGAAGTATTACATTATGGGTGAGGTGAACCGGCCCGGCAGCTTCCCATTGATCACGCCTACAAGGGTTCTGGAGGCATTGACCAATGCAGGCGGGTTTCATGAGTTCGCAAACACGAAGAATATTATGATCCTGCGTAAGAATCAGAAGTTGAAATTTAACTATAAAGACGTGATCCACGGAAAAAACATGGATCAGAACATCTTTGTGGAGGACGGGGACTACATCATCGTCCCGTGAATTACGGCAGGAGCGCCATCGTATGCAGGTTCAAGAGAGCTTTTCAGTTCCCCGCCGGCCTCTGGATGTCGATGATTACATTGACATTGCCCGCAGGCACGCCGGGTGGATCCTGGGTCCGGTGTTCGCCGCGCTGGTCGCGTCCGTTGTGGTGGCCTTTATCTGGCCGGACACGTACGTATCGGTAGCGAGCATCAAGGTCATTCCGCAGCAGATTCCCGAATCGCTGGTGCAACCCAACGTCAACGAGCTGATGAGCGATCGAATCACGTCGATGATTCCGACGGTGCTCAGCCGCCAGAATCTGACTAGCATTATTATTACCAACGACCTGTACCCGCGCGAACGCGAGCGTATGCCGTTGCAGGACGTGGTTCAGAAAATGCAGTCCCGAGTTCGCGTTACAAACGTCGCGCCTTCCCCCAACGGAAGGGTCCCGGCGTTCCAGATTTCTTTCTCTTACACGGACCGTGTGAAGGCGCAGAAGGTAGTGCAGGAGATCGTCACCAAATTCATCGATCAGAATCTGCGGGATCGCAGCAGCACGAGTCGGAGTACAACAGAACTGCTGCACGATGAATGGCTTGCGGCGAAAAGGGAGCTGGATCAGACGGAGGCGAAGCTGGCTCAGTTCCGTGCGCAGAACGCCGGGCGTCTGCCGGATGAGATGCAGTCGAATCTGTCGCAGTTGAATGCGCTGCAAGGGCGGCTGGCATCGATCAATTCAGCGCTGAGCCGGGTGGCCCAGGAAAAGCTGCAGCTGGAGACGCAGCTTCGCATTTACAAAGACCAGATGAATGGGCTTCAGCAAGCGGCCACTGACCCGAATTCAGTCGCCGCGCGGAGCGAGAAGTACAGCGAAGCCGACCGTGACGTCAAGTTCTGGGAGGCGCAAGTGGCCGCGCTGCATCAGCATTACAAGGACACGCATCCGGATGTGAAGCGCGCACAGGCGATGCTGGCCGCCGCCAAGGCCCGCCGTGAAGAGGCTTTGAAGGAGGATGAAGCCAAGAAGCCGGAGACCCCGGCGCCGCCGCGGATTACGAACCCGAACATCATCCGGGAGGCGCGGGAGCTTGATGCCGCATATCGAAGACTGCAAAGCGCGATCGAAGCGAAAGACCTCGAGGCAAATGAGTATCGCCAAGAGATGAAGCAGGTGAACGACGCCATCAAGGCGTATGAGGCTCGACTCCAGGGCACGCCGTTCAGCGAACAGGCCTATTCGGAGCTGATCCGTGACCGCGAACTCGCCCGGTCGCGGTTCGTCGATCTGGACCAGAAGTGGACCCGCTCTCAGCTGGCTCAGGAGATGGAGAACCGCAGCCAGGGCGAACGGCTTGAGCCGCTCGATCCGGCTTCGCTTCCGGTGACGCCCAGCGAACCCAACCGGTTGATGATCATCGGAATGGGCACGGCGGTCGGACTGGTGGTTGGAGTTCTGCTTGCCGGCGCGCGCGAAGTCAAGGACACATCGCTGAAGAATTTGAAGGACGTACGGGCGTACACCCAGCTGCCCATTCTGGGCAGCGTGCCGCTTCTGGAGAACGATTTGGTGGTGCGCCGGCGGCGGAGGCTTGCATGGTTAGGCTGGGCGGTTGCATGTCTGGCAGGAGTCGCGATCATGTCGGGCTCGATCATCTACTACTACTATTTCACGCGCGTGTAAGCGGACAGGAGAACGAAACCCGATATGAGTCGAGTTCATGATGCGTTACGGCGGGCTGCCCAAGCTGGCGAGTTGGCGACCGAACACGTCGGACATGCGGGGGCTGCCGCGCCGCCAGGCGGCGGCTCGTCGGTTGCGAGCGTTATTGACGGAGTTCCGACAAATCCGGGCTTTCTCGACAGCGTCCAGGAGATTGCGTGGGCGCCTTCGCCCGACAGTCTTCTGATTGATCCCACACGGCCTCACGAAGCGCCGAGCGAGGAGTTCCGTTCTCTGCGAACGCGCCTCAATCACATGCAGACGTTGCAGCCGATTCACAGCATCGTCGTGACCAGCGCATCACCGGCTGAAGGCAAATCGTTCGCGGCGATGAATCTTGCGCTGGCGGAGGCGCAGCTGGCCGGGAATCGCACTCTGCTGGCCGACTTCGATTTTCGCCGCCCGGTGATTCACAGCCTGCTTCAGATCAGCCGCAGCCCGGGCATCACGGATTACCTGTTGGGGAAGGCGCCGCTTGAGGCGATCATTCGCAAGGTAGCCAACTCCAATCTGTATGTCATGACCGCGGGCGAGGCGGTCATTAATCCGCTCGAACTGCTGAATCTGCGCGAGGTCAAGCAACTGATCGAAGATCTTCCGCAACTGTTCAACTGGGTGATCCTCGATACGCCGCCGCTGCTGTTCGCGGCGGATGCAAACCTGCTGTCAACCTTGTGTCATGGATCGATCCTGGTTGTACGGATCGGCGCAACCACGATCGACGCCGTAACCCGCGCCATGCAGTCGTTGTGCCAGAATAACGTGCTCGGCATTGTCGTCAACGGCGCCCGCCGCGGCGAGCTGTACAGCAAGTACACCTACTATCACTCGTATTATCAGCAGAAAGAAGAAGGGGCGGACGAAACCGAGCCGGAGCGCGCGCGGTCGGAATAGGATCGCAGCCTAGCGCCCATTGACGCAGTTCCTCAATACAATCGCTGAGTTTTTGCTGCCGAACGCGATGCAGTTCGCCACCGCATACTCGAGCGCGCCTCGCCGGCCCACGTCGGTAACGTAATCGAGATCGCACTCAGGATCCGGTACATCGACATTCGCCGTCGGGGGTAGGATTCCATCGCGCATCGCGAGCGCCGTTGCGGCAATGCCGGCTGCGCCGCAGGCGCCCTGAGGGTGCCCGATCAAGCTCTTCAACGAAGAGCCGGGCACTTGATAGGCCCGCGCGCCCAATGCCAGCTTGATTGCGCGCGTCTCAATGCGATCGTTCAATTCCGTCGACGTGCCGTGATAATTAATATAGTCGACCCGGTCGGGGCCGATTCCGGCTTCCTGCATGGCGAGTCGAATTGCCCGCGCCGGCTCTTCGCCGCATTCTTCGAGCCGGACGCGGTGATACGCCTCGCATGTCGAACCATAACCGGCGATTTCGGCGTAGGCGCGCGCTCCGCGGGCTCGCGCGCGTTCGGCCTCTTCCAGAACAAAAAACCACGCGCCCTCGCCCAGAACGAAACCGTCGCGGTCCCGCGAAAAGGGACGCGAGGCGCGTTGCGGCTCGTGGTTCCAGCGGGTGGACAGGATGCGCATGCCGATAAAGCCGCGGAGGATGAGCGGAGCGATCGGAGCATCCACGCCGCCGCACAGGACGCAATCGAGAACGCCGGTTTGAATGTTGCGCAGCGCGTATCCAATGGCGTCGGTCGAGGAGGTGCAGCCGGTCGACACAACGTGACTGAATCCTCGAAACCCGAACCGCATGGAAATCTCGCTCGCCAGAGTGCCAATGGTCGAGGTTGGAATTGCATAGACGCTGCACTGCCGCCATTGTCCGGAATAGTACAAACGATATTGCTCTTCAGTGAATTCCTGACTGCCGCCGCCGGATCCCACTAGCACGCCGATTTCCTGCAATTCGGTCCGGCTGAGGCGGCTGGAATCGATCCCCGCATCCTCCAGCGCTTCTTTCGCGGCGGCGACCGCAAGCGGAACGACGCGCGATACATGGGGTCGGTCCTTTGCAGCCACGTGCTCCTGTTCACGGAAGCCGCGGACTTCACCCGCAATGCGCACTGCGAGCCCAGAGGCGTCGAAGCGCGTGATCGGACCGATGCCGCTTTTCGCCTCGCGCGTATTGCGCCAGAACTCCTCCCGTCCGATTCCATTAGGACTTACCGCGCCGATCCCGGTGATGACAACGCTTCGCTTCATACCTGATTGGTCTGTCCGGGGCGGAGCCGGGGAAACGCCGTGTGCTAGTATAGGCATGTCCAAGGGAGTCGAAGCAAACGGCCTCGCTAACACACCCGTCTGAATGTTCCATCCCCGATTGAAAGCTGCTGTCACCGGACTCGAGGCCGGCGTATTGGGAGGGTTTGCTATGCTCGGCGCGCTGGCGGGCGCGTCGATCGTTGATCAGGAGGCGTGGTGGCGCTTCCCCAATCTGCTGGCGAGTACGTTCTATGGCGCCAGAGTCCTGCGCTCCGGACCCGGTTGGCCGACGATTTCTGGCGTGGCCTTGCAGGTGGTGATCGCAGGCGTCGCAGGCGCCATGTTCGGCGCGTTGTTCGGCAAGGCGCCGGGCGGGCTTCGAGTGGCGCTCGGCATCGGCTGGGGCGCGCTGCTGTTCTACGCCAGCGAGATGGCTTATCGTCGCCTCGCGCCGTTTGTGGCCTTATATCAGGCCGAAACGCCAACTCTGCTGGGGCATATTTTGTACGGGCTGTGCCTGGCTCGAATGCGTCCGATTGTGCGTTCCGTGAACCGGAGCGCAGGCGTAAGCGCGTCGTGGGAACCTGTTCAAGAAGCCGCTCGAGTGGCCGTGCTGGAATCGCCCACGAGTGAAGCGGATTCACATGAGGGCCGCAATCCTGGCGCAGAAACTGAGCGAGATACGCGCGGCGGGTCTGGGTAACTCAAGTGCTCGAAAGCGGTCGAAGGCGCAGCGGCCGGCGCGGCGCGCCTGCCCAGGATCGGCGCCGAAGGACTTGGCCGCGCCGCTCTGAGTTCCTGGGAGTTACTGAGGCGCTGCCGGCTTGGCTAGAATAGGAATTTCAATACTGCGTCGAAGCTCATCCTCTGAAACCTTGGTTTTGTGGTGCACGTCAGGATCGATCAAGGCGCAGAGCGCACAGGCCCTGAGGTACGAACAAGCAAGCGGCGGCCTGGCGGATTTTGCCGAAGCTTGCGGGTCTGTGGTGAGCGCGTTACTGAGGAGTGGAAAGGAATCGCCTCTTAGAATGATGTTTTCCAGGCGTGGACGCCTGAGCCGGGTATGGGTGTGTCTGTTCTGTTTCACGCTCGCCAGCCTTTCCACTTCGGTATTGGGAGCGCAGCAGGCGGCCGGCCAGCAGCCGCCCTCGCAACAGCCAGAGCCGACCAAACCGGCCGCGCCCAAAGCCGAGCAGCCGAAGCCGGCGACGCCGTTTGAAACCGTGCCGGAGGCGCAGGAGCCGCCGAAGCCGCAAGCGCCTAAGCCCGGCCAGGAGGTCCGTCAGGCGCAGCCCGGCGCGCCGCCCGAGAATGTCATCGAGGCAATCGAGTTCCGCGGAGCCCGCCGCGTGCCTGTGGAGACCTTGCGGGCGCTCATTTTCACAAAAAAAGGCGACAAGTACGATGAGGAGACGCTGCGGCGCGATTTCATGGCGCTGTGGAACACGGGGCGCTTTGACGACATTCGTCTGGAGCGCGAACCCGGCAAGGAGGGCTGGATCATCCGCTTCCTGCTGACCGAGCGCCGCATGGTCCGGACCATCAAGTACGAGGGCAACAAATCGATCACCGTATCGGAAATTCTGGACCGATTTAAGGATCGCAAGGTCGGGCTTTCGGTCGAAACGCAGTACGATCCGAATAAGATTCAGCGGGCCAAAAACGTGCTCCAGGAGTTTCTGGCCGAGCGGGGACGGCAGTTCGCCACCGTGGAGCCGCAGATCCGGCAACTGCCGCCTTCATCGCTCGAGATCACTTTTAAGATCAATGAGGGTCCCAAAGTCAAGGTCGGCAACATTGATATAGAAGGCAATCGGGCTTTCAGCGACCGCGTGGTGCGGCGGGCCATGAAAAACCTGCGGCCCATTGGCATTCCGCACTCGATCCTGTTCGAGAACCTGTTCGCGAAAACATACGACTCGACCAAGCTCGAAGAGGACCAGGAGCGGGTCCGGCAGTTCTACATGGAACATGGCTACTTTTTGGCGCGCGTGGTGGATCATTCCGTAAACATCTACGATGTCGGCGGTAAAGGAATGCACATCCCGCTATTCCACCCGAACAAGCCGGGCAAGCGGGCTGATATCGGGATCACTCTGGATGAGGGGCGCCTGTACCACCTGAACCACATCACGTTCCAGGGCGTGAAGCTGTTCCGCACTCCAGAATCGCTGATGGGTCCGCTGTTCCAGATGAAGGAGGGCGACATTTTCTCCACCGCCAAGCTCCGCAAGGGCATTGAGAGCCTGCGCAAGCTGTACGGCGAATTCGGGTACATCGACTTCGTCGCGGAACCCTCATTTGATCCCATCCCGAACACGGACAAGATCGATCTGACGCTGTCTTTTGACGAAGGCAAGCAGTTTTTTGTGCGGCGCATCGATTTTTCGGGCAACACGACCACCCGAGACAAAGTCATTCGCCGCGAGCTGCTCATCGACGAAGGCGACATGTTTAACACGCGGCTGTGGGAGCTCAGCATCCTCCGCTTGAACCAGCTCGGCTATTTCGAGGTGCTGAAGCAGGAGGAGGCGGCTGACATCAAACGCGACACCAAGACCAATACGGTGGATATCACGCTCAAGGTGAAAGAGCGCGGCAAGAACTCGGTTCAATTAAATGGAGGCGTATCCGGCATCGCAGGCAGCTTCATCGGGTTCTCCTATTCGACCAACAACTTCTTGGGACTGGGCGAAACGCTCAGCTTGTCGTCGCAGTTGGGCGACCGCATCCGGCAGGTGGAATTCGGTTTCACGGAGCCCTACTTTCTCGACCGACCGATGCAGCTCGGCTTCACGGTGTTCACCAGCCGGTTCAACTACGACCAGGGGCGCGAAGTTTCGCTGTTATCCGGCCGCAACCTGATTCCGCTGTTCAATGCGCTCGGCACCAACAACCTGCTCAATTACACGCAGAATACTCGCGGTTTCACCGTCTTCACGAGCTATCCACTGAAGCGCAGCTTCGCCCGCGTGGGGCTGAGTTACGGATACAATGTCCAGGACGTCACGCCGCTCACGGACGCGGCCAAGACGTATTTTGATTACCTTTATTTCCAGAATGTCGGCGGTCCCAACGCCCTCAATGGAATCCGCACCAGCCAGATCATTCCTTCCTACAGCTATAACACCGTCGATCACCCCATCACGCCCTCCCAAGGCAAGCGCCTGTACGTCACGACGCAGTTCACCGGCAGCATTCTTGGCGGAAATGTGAACACTGTGCAGCCAACGATTGACGCCGCGTATTTCCGCCGCGGATTCAAGAAGGGACACGTGATTGGCATGCATCTTCTCGGGCGTATGATCTTCGGCTACGGGGGCAAAGTGGCGCCTCCCTTCAGCCGGTTCTACATGGGCGGCGAGAACGACATCCGCGGGTTCGATATCTGGGGCATCAGTCCGTTTGCGTATATCCCCAGCACGGCGACTGTCAACGTGTACAACAACGACGGCTCGCCGCGCCAGCAAAAGATTCTGAACTCCGACGGCACGACTTCGCTGGTGAATATTACACAGACGATTCCGATTTATCAGCTGGTCGCACCCGGCGGCGACACTCAGGTGGTTACGAACTTCGAGTACCGTATCCCGATCGTCGGGCCGGTCACGCTAGCCGCATTCTTTGACGCGGGAATCGACAAGCTTACCCTGACGAACCAGTTGAGGCTGAACCCTGACCGGATCTCGCAATTGAACTCGCAGTTTCCGGAGGCGAGCTTTACCGGCAAAGCGATTATCGCGCCGGGAACTCAGGCCATGCGGAGCTCGACCGGTCTCGAATTACAGGTGTTGATGCCGGTTGTGAACGCGCCTTTCCGCATTTACTGGGCTTATAATCCGACGATCGTCCAGACGTTCTTGCAGCCGCCGATCGTCGCCGACCGGTCCTATTTCCCGAACCAGGCGACGTTCGTCAACGCCGTGGCTCAGTTCGGACAGCCGGCGCCGTTCTTTGAGAGGCGATCGACGTTCCGGTTCACGATCGGAAGAACGTTTTAGTTCTTGAGGTTGCAGGTGAACACAGTCACGCGCGCATGGGCGCTGACGCCCGAGACGCTGATGCTACGATATTTATTGAACACGTAGGAGTGTATGGTGAGAAGAGAGTTCTTTGTGTGTGTCGCCGCGGCCATAGCCGCGGTTGTCGCGCCCGCCCAGTCGGCAGCAACAAAAGTTGGGGTGATCAATATCCAAGCTGCGCTGGTCAGCACCAATGACGGGAAAAAGGCGGCGGCCGAGCTGGAGGCCAAGCGCGCGCCGAAGACCAAGGAAATGGAGAGGCGGCAGGCTGAAATCCGCTCGCTTCAGGACTCCCTGAACCGCGGCGGAAACGCGATGTCAGAAGCTGCGAAAGCCGAACTGGTCCGCAACATTGATCAGAAAACGAAAGCCTTTAATCGCGATCTTGAGGACGCCAACGCGGAGTGGGAGCAGGACCAGCAGAAGGTCATTAACGAACTAGGCCAGAAGATGATGGTCGTGATAGACAAGTATGCGAAAGACAACGGCTACTCGCTGATTCTCGACGTCAGCAACCCAAACACGCCCGTGCTGTACGCCTCCAATGCGATCGATATCACGAAAGACATCATTGACTTGTACGACAAGAATTCGGCGTCGATCACTCCGCCTGCGACGAAACCCGGCGCGACGCCGACGACCAACGTAGCGCCCGGCGGTCTGACGCCGCGGCCCACGGCGCCCCCAGCCGCGAAGCCTGCCGGCGCGCCTCCGGCGACCGCGCCGGCCAAGAAATAGCCGCGCTGGCTTCAGGCTGCCGCGCTCAATATCCGGCAGCCTCGATCCAAAAACTCTCCTCCCACGCGCCGCCCGGCGGGACGGTCTGGAGTCCGGAGTATTTCGTCCGGTGCGCCAGGTTGAACGCGTCAGTAATCGCCGTCATTGGCTCAAAGCAGACGAAATCGCGGCCAGGCGGAGCAAACACCACGGCAACCGGATACTTCGCTCCGTACGACAGGCTGATGCGCTGAGCTCCGCGCTCGGCCCAAAAAACTGCATGGCCGTTAGCGTCCCGAACCAACGAGGTGAACACATCGTCGAGATGGGCGCCGCGGAGCGACATCGGATCCGGCAACCTGACCGGCTCTACCTCGCCCGTTGGAATCAGCCGTTCCGAGAGCAGGACGTGTTCGCGCGCGGCGAGATGCAACCGCCATTCGTCGCGGTCAGGAATCGCGAAATAGGGGTGAAATCCGATCGACAGCGGCATCGGCTCCTGCGAAAGATTTTCCACCGCGACCCTCACCTCTAGTGCGCCCCTGCTCAACCGGTGCGTCATCTGGATCGAGTGCGCGAACGGAAATTGAGCCATCCAGTCCGGATGCCGCCAGAACTCGAGCCGGCTGGAGGCCCAGGCCGATTGGGCGTCAGCTCCGGAGCTGATCAGCCGCCAGTCGGAGGCATATGACACCAAGCCGTGAATGGGCTGGTGGAATTGATCGCGCCGGAAATTGTTGAGTTCCGGGTTTAGCAGATATTTGCGGCCATTTGCCCAGTAGGCATCCCCGTCCAGCCGGTTCGCCCACGGCGCAAGGAACGGTACACCCAGGAAAGCGGGTTTCTGCTTGAATGCGGCGAGGGTTTTGTAGGGGGACCACAACACGGCCTTTCCGTGCACCTTCATGTCGTAGGCGTTGTTGCCGAGCGAAGGCGCGAGCGAGACCTCGACGCCGGCGGCTGAATCAACCATCCGGATCACCTCAACGCCGTCGACCATGAGCTTCTCTACAGAATACGGTTGCGCTTGCGACATGAAGGGTAAGATAGCGAGAAAGAGCGCTCTCCAGTAACTCGCGCGCAGCGGATGCGCGGGGCGCGCCCGTCGAACTGCTTCTTTGGGAGCGTTGCGCGGCCCGTGCGCTAAGGCTCGGGATCCTGCGGGTCGAGGTCGGTGTATTTCTGGCAGCACCAGCATTTTCCAGGCGAGTATGTACGGATATAGCATACATCGCACCAGTAGCTGACCACCTTTCGCTTGCCGTTTACGTACACGTAGGCGGGCCGCTTCTCAAACGGATCCACGGCGAACTGATCGGCCGCAGTGAAATGGCCGAGAACTTCGAAGTCAGAATTGTTGAGCCGGTCGTCAAGAAGGATTTTGGTGGTGAGTTCGTCGGCGCTCAGGGAGACGCGCTTGTGGTCGGCAGTGTCGAGGAACGCCTTTCCGTTTTGCTGCGTCAGCTTTCCGCGCAGCGCAATGCTGGCCTGATCAGAGGCGGCCAAGTTGAGTGACATCAGGCTGACAACAACGGTCCAGACCAGCGGGCGGCTCACTCTTTCATGGTAACGCCGCCGGCGCCGCTCGATTCGGGTGTGATATTCCTGGATGGCGCGTGAAAATCCCGAGCCTGCTGTGGATTATCGGACTACTGCTGTTTCTGGCCACGGCGCTCAACTACGCCGACCGCATGGCGCTGGCTGTGGTATCGGTGGACGTCCGAAACGAGTTCCGTCTTTCGCCGCAAGACTACTCCGACATTCTCGCCTTGTTCTTCCTCGCGTATTCGATCATGTATGCCGGATCGGGTTATATCGTTGACCGGCTCGGCACGCGTCTCGGCTTTGCCGTGTTTATTCTCGGCTGGTCCGTTTCACAGATGCTGCACGCTTTTGCGGCCGGCAAGTGGTCGCTGGCCGCCTATCGTTTCCTGCTGGGCCTTTCGGAGCCGGGAAACTGGCCCGCCGCGGCCAAGGCGGTGCAGGAGTGGTTTCCGCCCGCTCAGCGCGCGCTGGGCGTGGGCGTCTTCAATGCCGGATCTTCGGCGGGTTCTGTTCTGGCGCCTCCCCTGGTCGCGTCCATCACTGCGGTATACGGCTGGCGCGCGGCGTTTCTGGTTACCGGCGCGATGGGACTCTTATGGCTGGCCGTCTGGCTGATTCTCTACGCGCCGCCGCGCGAGAACCGGTGGCTCAGCGCCGACGAATACGCCCGTATGAAGGATAAACTGCCGCCCGCTGAGGAGGCCAAGCCGGCCAGCGAAAAGGCGCTCGACTGGAAGAGGGTCATCGCGGCGCGCGGCTGCTGGACGCTGATTCTGGCGCGATTCTTCACCGACCCGGTGATCTACTTCGTCATCTTCTGGCTTCCGGAGTATCTGCGGAAGGAGCGCGGATTCAATCTGGTTGAAGTCGGCAAGTACGCCTGGGTTCCGTTCGTGTTCGGGGGGATGGGGTATATCGCCGGCGGATGGCTGTCCGGCAAGCTGATTCACGCCGGCTGGCCGCTTCCGCGCGCTCGCAAGCTGGTCATGGCGCTGGGGGCTGCTGTAATGCCTGCCGCCATTCTCGCGCCGTTCGTTCCCTCTGCCGCCCTGGCCATTGCGGCGACGTGTTTTGTCACATGGGGCCATGCCTTCTGGGTTTCCAACCTCCAGGCGCTGCCGACCGATCTGTTCCGCGGACGCGAGGTCGGCACTTCGTCGGGCTTTACGGGAATGGGCGGCGCCGTAGGAGGCATGCTGGCTCAGCTCGGGACCGGCTATATCGTGGCCCATTTCTCATACACGCCGATCTTTCTGCTGGCGGGTCTGATGCATCCGATGTCCGCCGTGTTGGTGTATTGGCTGTTGCCGGACCGCGAGTTCCAATCGCCGCGGCCGGTCGCGGCCGGCATGTAACTTTGAAACGACTGTCGTCGCCAATTCAGAAGCGGATTCTCTCAGTTCGATCCGGGCGTCTGTCCATATGTATATCCCTTTTGTTCGCCGTCGGAAGCAGATTGTGACGGCGTATTATTTCGCAGGTTGCGCCGCTGTTGTCCTGTGGCTGGCGATGTTTTCTTCCGGGTGCGCGGGGACAGCCTCGTCTGAGACGAAGCAGGGCCAGCGGCGCCGTGGCGCAATGGAAGGCGCTGCGCCTGTGGTTGTGGCGACTGCCGTCCAGAAAAGCGTTCCCGTAGAGATTGCGGCGGTCGGCAACGTGGAGGCCTACTCGACCATTTCCGTTCGCGGGCAGGTCAGCGGGCAGCTGACCAAGGTGTACTTCCATGAGGGCGATTTCGTAAAGAAGGGGGATCTGTTGTTCGAAATCGACCCGCGACCTCTCGAGGCCGCCGTCAAGCAGGCTGAGGCGACGCTGGCGCGCGATACAGCGGCCCTGCACCAGTACGAGGCCAATCTGGCGCGCGACATGGCCAATGAACGATATGCGAAGTCGCAGGCCGAACGGTACGGAACGCTGTTTCGGGACGGGGTGATGTCCAAGGACCAGATGGAGCAGACCAGCAGCGCAGCCGACGCCTTATCCCAGGCGGTGGCCGCCGACCGGGCTGCGATCGAAAGCGCCAAGGCGGACATCGCGGCGGCCCGGGCGACGCTGGAGAACGCCCGCGTGCAGCTCAGCTACACGCAGATCCGGTCGCCGATTGACGGCCGGACCGGCAATCTGACAGTCAAGCAGGGGAATGTGATCACAGCGGGCTCGACGGAGCTGATGACCGTCAACCAGGTCCAGCCGATCTACGTAACCTTCTCGGTTCCGGAAATGCATTTGCCCGCAATCAAGCGTTACATGGCCCAGGGCAGGCTCCAGGTGATGGCGCGCGCGCAGGAGAACGACGCGCAGCCGGAGGTCGGGTATCTGACGTTTATCGACAACGCGGTGGATCCCAGCACCGGAACGATCAAGCTCAAGGGCACGTTCGCCAATCCCGAGCGGAGACTGTGGCCGGGGCAGTTCGTCCGCGTAACCTTGCGCCTGACGACGAAGGACGACGCCATTGTCATTCCGAACCAGGCGGTGCAAACAGGGCAGGACGGAACGTTTGTATACGTTGTGAAGCCGGACCGCACGGTGGAATCGCGTCCGGTCACGACGGGCGGGCGCGTTGACCAGGATCTCGTTATCGAGAAAGGGTTGCGCGCCGGCGAGGTGGTCGTCACCGAGGGCCAGTTGCGACTTGCTCCCGGCAGCCGCGTCCAGTTTCGCGACGATCGTCCGGGCGGGCCCGCCGGCCGGCGTCGCGGCCCGCGCGCATAGCGAGCCTGATCTATGAATTTGTCGGCTGTTTTCATCCGTCGACCGATTGCAACCAGCCTGCTGATGGCTGGCATCGCCATCTTTGGAGTGATTGCCTACCGCGCGCTGCCGGTCAGCGATCTGCCAAACGTCGACTACCCTACTCTGAATGTGAACGCAAGTCTCCCCGGCGCCGACCCGTCGACGATGGCTTCGGCGGTGGCGACGCCGCTGGAGCGGCAATTTACGGGCATTGCCGGGATCGATTCCATCATCAGCTCGAATTCGATGGGATCGACGAACATCACGCTCCAGTTCGATCCGACGCGCGACATCGACGGCGCGGCGGTTGATGTTCAGACCGCCATCGCCGAGTGCGGTCCGCTGCTTCCTCCGGGGATGCCCAGCCCGCCCTCATTCCGCAAAAGTAATCCGGCGGATTCGCCCATCATGTTTCTGGCGATGACATCGGAAGTGCTGCCGCTGTGGCAGGTCGATGATTATGCAGAGCGCGTCATTGCGCAGCGCATTTCGATGGTCAACGGCGTAGCCCAGGTGCAGGTCATGGGCGCCCAGAAGTACGCGGTTCGGGTGCAGGTGGACCCGGATAAGCTGACGGCGAAGAACATCGGCCTGAACGAAGTCAGCGCGGTGCTCCAGAACTGGAACGTGAACATCCCCACGGGCTCTCTGTACGGCCCAAAGACTGCCTACACGGTGCAAGCCTCCGGGCAGCTCATGAACGCCGAGGAATTCAAGCCGGTGGTGGTGGCGTGGCGGAACGGCGCCCCGGTGCGCCTGGAGGAAGTCGCGCATGTGATCGACAGCGTGGAGGACAACAAGACCGCCTCCTGGCTGTACGCGCATGGCAAAGGCGAGCGCGCGATTCACCTGATGATCATGCGCCAGCCGGGCAGCAATACGATCGAAGTGACCGATGCGATCAAGAAACTGCTGCCCTCATTCCAATCGCAGCTTCCACCCTCTGTGAGCTTGCAGATCCGCGGCGATCGCTCCAAAAACATTCGAGAATCATTCACCGATATTCAGGCGACGATGGGTATCACGCTGGCGCTCGTGATCCTGGTCATTTTCCTGTTCCTCAGAAAGGCGTCGGCGACCGCGATTCCGGCGCTGGCGCTGCCGTTCTCGATATTGGGGACCTTCGCCGTCATGTACGCGCTGAACTTCAGCCTGGACAACATGTCGCTGATGGCGCTGATCCTGTCGATCGGCTTCGTGGTGGATGACGCCATTGTGATGCTGGAGAACATCGTCCGGCACATTGAAAAGGGCGAGAGCCCGTTGCAGGCGGCGTATCTCGGATCCAAGGAAATCGCGTTCACGATCGTATCGATGACATTGTCGCTCGCTGCGGTGTTCATTCCCGTGCTGTTCATGGGCGGCGTTCTCGGCAAGCTGTTCCGCGAATTCGCGGTGACCATCACCGTCGCCATTCTGATCTCCGGCCTGGTTTCGATTTCGCTGACGCCGATGCTGTGCAGCCGCCTGCTGCGGGGCAAAGGCGAAGAGAAGCGCGGCTGGCTCTACCGGACCACGGAGTCGGGATTTGAAGCCATGCACCGCGCCTATGCGCGAAGCCTGGCCGTTGTTTTGCGGCACAGGATGGTCATGGCCGGAGTGTTCTTCGCGGTTCTGATCGCCACGTTGTACCTTTTCAAGATCGCGCCCAAAGGCTTCATTCCGGAAGTGGACAACGACCAGCTTATGGTCAGTCTGGAGGCCGGGCAGGGGACATCGTTCTACAAGATGGCCGAGTACACGCAGCGCGTGTCGGAGGTCATCGGCCGAAATCCGAACGTTGATGTGATGATGGCCAGCACCGGCGGCGGCTGGATGGGCGCTTCGAATACCGGGCGCATCTTCGTTCAATTGAAGCCCCGCAAGGAGCGTAAGGCGACCGCGGCGGAAGTGCTTGCGCAGCTACGGCCTGCCATCTCCCGGTTCCCCGGTCTGCGCGCCTTTGTCACCCTGCCGCCGGCAATCCGCATTGGCGGCCGCATGTCCAAGAGTTCGTACGATTTCACCCTTCAGAGTCCGGATACGAAGGAATTGTACAAGTGGGCGGCTGTGATGGAACGCGAGATGTCCAAGCTGCCCGGTCTGGCCGATGTGACCACCGACCTTCAGGTCCGAAGCCCGAGGATTAACATTTCCATCGACCGCGACAAAGCGGCCGCGCTGCAACTGAACAGCATGCAGGTGGAAAACGCGCTGTATGACGCATTCGGGCCGCGATGGGCGTCCACGATCTATTCGCCCGTGAACCAATACCGAGTGCTGCTTGAAATCGACCCGAAATACCAGGAGCACGCAGACACTCTCTCCAAGCTCTACTTCCGCTCCAATGATGGCCACCTGGTTCCCTTCGAGTCCTTCGTGAAGCTGACCGAGGACGCCGGTCCGCAGACCATCAACCATTCCGGCCAGCTTCCGTCGGTGACGGTGTCGTTCAGTCTCAAACCCGGGTTTTCGCTTGGGCAGGCGGTGGATGAAGTTACGGACCTTGCATCGCGCGTTTTGCCGGCGACGATGACCACCAGCTTTCAGGGAACCGCCAAAGCGTTCCAGAGCTCATTGCAGAATCTCACGCTGCTTCTGATCGTCGCCATTGGAGTGGTCTATATCGTCCTTGGCGTTTTGTATGAAAGCTACATCCACCCGCTGACGATTCTGTCAGGTCTTCCCTCGGCGGGCATGGGCGCACTGCTGACGCTGATTCTGTTCAAGGTCGACCTGAGCATTTACGCCTTCGTCGGCCTGATGATGCTGATCGGGATTGTGAAAAAGAACGCGATCATGCAGATTGATTTTGCGCTGGACGCCGAACGTAAGCAGGGAATTACGCCCGCCGAGGCGATCTATCAGGGCTGCCTGATCCGGTTCCGCCCCATCATGATGACGACGATGGCGGCTCTGCTCGGGGCTATTCCGATGTCGCTGGGATATGGATCGGGCGGCGAAGCGCGGCGCCCGCTGGGACTGGCAGTCGCTGGCGGCCTGTTTTTCTCGCAGATGATGACTTTGTATTTGACGCCGGTGGTGTACACCTACATGGCCTCAGTGCTGAAGTGGCGGGAACGCCGCAAGCAGGCGCGCCCCCCGCTTGCGGCAACGCCAGCTCCGCAGCCGGCAGCGGGTGACTAGAAATGAACGTTTCCGAAACCTTTATCCGCCGACCCATCGCGACCAGCCTGCTCATGGCGGCGATCGCGCTGTTCGGAACCGTGGCGTACCGGTCGCTGCCGGTGAGCGATTTGCCAAACGTTGACTTCCCCACGCTTCTGGTGACGGCGACGTTGCCGGGCGCGAGTCCGGACACGATGGCGTCCGCCGTCGCGACGCCGCTGGAGAATCAGTTCTCGATGATCGCCGGTCTCGAGTCGATGACCTCCACGAACTCGTTGGGGTCGACGCAGATTACGCTGGAGTTCGATCTGAACCGCAATCTCGACGGCGCCGCGGTCGACGTGCAGGCCGCGATTACGCAGGCGTCGCGCATGCTCCCGCAAGGCATGCCTACGCCGCCGACGTTCACCAAAGTAAACCCGGCCGATCAGCCTATCCTCTACATCGCGCTCACGTCGCCGACGCTGCCGCTCTACACGCTTGATGAATACGCCGAGACGCGCGTTGCGCAGCGCATCTCCATGGTGACAGGAGTGGCTCAGGTGCAAGTGCTCGGCGCGCAGAAGTACGCAGTGCACGCGCAGCTTGATCCTCATGCGCTGGCTTCGCGGCAGATTGGCATCAATGAGGTCGAGAACGCCCTCCGAAACTGGAACGTAAACCTGCCCACCGGCGCGATCATCGGCCCGCAGCGGGCCTTCACGCTGCAAGCGTCCGGGCAACTGATGAGCGCGGCGCAGTACCGGCCTCTGGTGGTCGCATACCGCAATGGTTCGCCGGTGCGCCTCGAAGAACTGGGCAACATTATCGACAGCGTCGAGGACGACAAGACGGCTTCCTGGCTGTACACGAAGAACGGCTCGCAACGCGCGATCATCCTGGCCATTCAGCGCCAGCCCGGCACCAACACCATCGAGGTCACCGACGGCGTCAAACGGCTGCTGCCGCTCTTCAAGGCGGAGCTGCCTCCGTCCGTGCACATGGAAATCCTGTACGACCGGTCCGATACTATCCGGGAATCGTACAACGACGTGAAGTTCACGATGATCCTGACGCTGGGCCTGATCGTGATGGTGATTTTTCTGTTCCTGCGCAACATCTCAGCCACCATCATTCCCAGCCTGGCGCTGCCGTTTTCGATTATCGGAACCTTCGCCATCATGTACCTGCTCGGCTACAGTCTGGACAACCTGTCGATGATGGCGTTGATTCTGTCGATCGGGTTCGTCGTCGATGACGCGATCGTGATGCTCGAAAACATTGTGCGTCATATGGAAATGGGCGCAAACCCGATGGCTGCGGCGCTGCAGGGCTCGAAGGAGATCGGATTCACCATCGTTTCGATGACGCTGTCGCTCGCCGCCGTGTTTATTCCCGTGCTGTTTATGGGCGGCATACTGGGCAGGTTGTTCAAAGAGTTTGCGGTTACGATCTGCGTGGCCATTCTGATTTCGGGCGTTGTGTCGGTTACGCTGACGCCGATGCTTTGCAGCCGCTTTCTGCGGTCTCCGCACGAACAGCGACGGTCGTGGTTTTATCGTGTGACGGAGCGCTATTTCGACCGGATGCTGGCCGTGTATGACCGCAGCCTGCAATTCGTTCTGCGGCACAGACTTGCCACGATGGCATTTTCAGGCGTTGTTCTAGCCCTGACGATGTGGATGTTCGTGGACATCCCCAAGGGCTTTATTCCTGATCAGGACACCGATCAGTTGTACGCAGTGACCGAAGCCGCGCAAGGCACTTCGTTTTACCAGATGGTCGACTATCAGAAGAAGGTTGCCGAGATCGTGGCGCGCCATCCGGCCGTGGAAGCGCTGATGTCCACGGTTGGCGGTACCGCGGCGTCCACGCTTGGCGGACCGAACTTCGGACAGTTGCTGGTGCGCTTAAAACCACGGGCGGAGCGCACGATGCTGGTAAACGACATCATTGATGAATTGCGCCCGCAGATTTCGGGCATCCCTGGCATGCGCGTCTATCTGCAAAACCCGCCGGTTATTCGGATCGGCGGGCAGGTTACGAAAAGTTTGTACCAGTTCTCGATGCAGTCGCCGGACAAGCAGCAGCTGTACGAAGCGGCCCGGAAACTGGAGGCTGAGTTCTCGCGCATCCCCGGGCTGAGGGATGTTACGACCGACGTCGCCATACAGGCGCCGCAGGTAAAGGTTGAGATCGACCGCGATAAGGCGGCGGCGATGCAGGTTAACGTGCAGCAGATCGAGAACGCCTTTTACGATGCCTATGGTCCGCGGTGGGTGTCTACTATTTATGGGGCTGTCAACGAATACAAAGTGCTCCTCGAGTTGAAGCCGGAATACCAGTCCGACCCGAACGCGCTCGCCCTGTTGTACCTGAAGGCAAGCGGGGGTCCCTCCGCGCCCGGAGCGGCGGCGGCAAGCGGCGGCGCGACAGCGGCGGCCGCTGGGCCGGTCAGCGCTTCCACTTTCACCGGTCCGCTGATTCCGCTGGATACGCTCGCCAAAATCACTTCTGAGATCGGGCCGCAGGCGATCAATCACTTCGGCCAGCTCCCGGCGGCCACTGTCTCTTTCAACACAGATCCCGGCGTAGCCCTTGGCAGCGTGGTTTCCGAGATCCAGAAGATCGCTGCGCGCGATCTTCCGGATACCATCAGCACTACGTTTCAGGGCGCTGCGAAGGCCTTTCAAGGCTCGCTGTCGAATCTGTGGGTGCTGCTCATTCTGGCGATCACGGTTGTGTACATCGTGCTCGGAATCTTGTATGAAAGCTACATCCATCCGATCACGATTCTTTCCGGTCTGCCTTCAGCCGGATTCGGCGCGCTCATTACTCTGTACCTGTTCCACATCGACCTCAACATCTACGCGTTCGTCGGGCTGATTATGCTGATCGGCATCGTAAAGAAGAACGCGATCATGCAGATCGATTTCGCGCTGGACGCCGAACGAAACCAGGGCTTGGCCCCGCTCGACGCAATTTATCAGGGCTGTCTGATCCGGTTCCGTCCGATCATGATGACCACCATGGCTGCCCTGCTCGGGGCAGTGCCGATCGCGCTCGGCTATGGAGCAGGCGCCGAAGCGCGCCAGCCGCTGGGCCTGGTTGTGGTCGGCGGTCTGCTGTTTTCACAGCTTGTGACGCTCTATCTCACGCCTGTCTTCTACACCTACATGGCTGCGCTCCAGACGCACATGCGGCGCCGCAAGGAGCGGAAGAAAGGGGTCAGGGAAGCGGTGGCGCCGACGCTGGCGTAACCATTGCCTCGCGAGGCTTGGACCATGAGCCCGCAACCGAGGATGCGAACAGGCGACGGCCCTGGTGAAGCCAATTCGATTCGGGCGCAGAGAAACCCCGAGAAACCCGGATGAGTCTGTCGCAATCCGCGTTCATCCTGCCGCTGGCCTTCAGGTCGCGGCAGCGCCCGCAGCCATTTCCCGAACCACGGCATCCGTGAATTCCGCCGTGGACGCCGTTCCGCCCACGTCCCGGGGCAGGCGCTCGCCTTTCGCATACACGCGCTCGATGGCCCCCTGAATACGGCCAGCGGCCTCGCGCTCCTTCAGATGCCGCAGCATCATCACCGATGAGAGCATGATCGCCGTCGGATTCGCCACGCCTTTGCCGGCGATATCCGGCGCGCTGCCATGAACCGCCTCGAACACGGCATGATGCTCGCCCATGTTGGCGCCCGGAACGATTCCCAGGCCTCCGACCAGGCCGGCCGCCAGGTCGGAGACGATGTCGCCGTACAGGTTGGGCATGAGCAGCACGTCAAACTGCTCCGGGCGGATCACCAGCTGCATCGAGGCGTTGTCGACAATCAGCTCGTTATATTCGATCTCGGGATACTCCATCGCGACCTCGCGGCAGCAGCGCAGAAACAGGCCGTCGCCGAGCTTCATGATATTGGCCTTATGAACCGCAGTGACTTTTTTCCGTCCGGCCTCGCGGGCGAAATGAAATGCGTATCTGGCGATCCGCAGGGACGCTGCGCGCGTAATGACCTTCAGGCTGGTGACCACGTCCTTGACCACTTCGTGCTCCAGGCCAGCGTACAGGTCCTCGGTATTTTCCCGAAAAATCACCAGATCGATCCTGACATCCTGGTACCGGGTGCGCACGCCCGGAATCGTGCGCACCGGCCGGACGTTCGCAAAGAGATCGAGCGCCTTTCTTAACGCGACGTTGACGCTTTGAAATCCTCCGGCAATCGGCGTAGTCACCGGGCCCTTGAGACCGACGCCAGTGCGATTCAGCGATGCCAAGACTTCGGGCGGCAACGCCTCGCCCTTGCGCAGGATCACCTCTTCGTTGAGTTCGACGCGATCCCAGTTGACCTGAACCCCGGCGGCCTCGATCACTCGCGCAGCCGCCGCGGTGACCTCCGGTCCGATTCCATCGCCGGGAATGAGCGTGACGTTGTGGTGCACGTTTTCATTGTAGGTATTGAAAGGCGGCATGAGAAAATAAACTCTTCATGGCTAAGATCGAACGAGCGCTGATCAGCGTCACCGATAAGAGCGGGGTGGTTGAATTCGCCCGCGGGCTCGCCGGACTAGGCGTAGAAATTGTCTCGACGGGCGGGACGTTCCGGACGCTGCAATCGGGCGGCGTCCCGGTGCGCGAAGTTTCGGAGCTTACGGGCTTTCCCGAAATGCTTGACGGCCGTGTGAAGACGATTCACCCGCGCATCGCCGGCGGAATTCTCGCAATGCGCGGCAAGCAGGATCACATGCGCGCGATTTCAGAGAACGGCATCCCGAAGATCGATATGGTGGTGGTGAATCTGTATCAATTCGAAAAGATCGCCGCGGATCCGGACGCTTCCGTTCCGGAGCTGATCGAAAACATCGACATCGGCGGGCCAACTATGATTCGCGCCGCGGCCAAGAATTATCAGGACGTCGCCGTCATTACCTCGCCCGAGGATTACTGTCCCGTCCTGAACGAGCTTCGCTCCGCGGGGGAGCTGAGTCTGAACACGCACTGGCAACTGGCGCAGAAGGCCTTTTTCACAACCGCGCAATACGACCGTTCGATTGCCGAGCGCGTGGCGCGCATTCGTGTCGAAAACGGGCAATTCCGGGACGAAAGCCCGCCTGTTCCCTACATTTTGAACATTTTCGCTGAGCAGTCCATGGCCCTGCGATATGGCGAGAATCCGCATCAGTACGCCGCGCTGTATTCGCTGAAGCGGGGCGGGGTCGCCTCAGGAGAGCAACTGCACGGAAAGGAGCTGTCCTATAACAACCTGGTCGATCTCGACGCGGCCTGGCAGCTCATTCAAGAGTTCGAACGGCCGGCGTCGGCGATCATCAAGCACACCAACCCCTGCGGCTGCGCGGAAGCCGATGCGCTGGCTGAAAGCTATCGGAAGGCCTTCGAGGCCGATCCCGTTTCCGCATTCGGCGGCGTGCTTGCGTTCAATCGCGACGTCGACGAAGAGACCGCGCGCGAGATCGCGAAGACATTCATCGAGGCAATCGCCGCGCCGGGCTTTACGAGGGAGGCGCTCGGGATCCTGAAGGGGAAGAAGAATCTCCGCTTGTTGAAAGTCGCGCCTCTTGCGGGCGATGAACTGGTTGTGAAATCGATTTCCGGCGGCTATTTGGCTCAAACGGCCGATACGCACCGTCTTGCGCGCGAGCAGGCCAGCGTCCGGAGCCGGCGCCAGCCCACCGAAGACGAATGGCGCGCCATGCTGTTCGGTTGGAAAGTGGTCAAGCACGTCAAGTCCAATGCGATCGTGTATGCTCGGCCAGGGCAGCTGGTCAGCGCGGGCGCTGGTCAGATGAGCCGCGTCGATGCGGTGAAGGTCGGCGCGCTGAAGGCGATATTGCCGATAGAAGGGTCGGCGCTGGCCTCGGACGCATTTTTCCCGTTTCCGGACGGCGTGGAAGAGGCCGCGCGCCGCGGCGTGACCGCCGTCATCCAGCCGGGAGGGTCGGTGCGGGATGAAGAGGTAATCGCCGCGGCGGATAATCTGGGCCTGGCGATGGTGTTTACCGGCATCCGCCACTTCCGGCACTGAAGGGCCGGGGGGGCGCCGCACATTCACGTCTTCGAGGCGAGCCCGGGCACTCCGCCCATCGTCGTCGCCTTCTCGACGGCTCGCACGATGGCGGCGGCGACTGCTTCGGCAGCCGCGACGCCGACCGCATCGACGCTCGCCCGCTCCGATCCAAGCGAAAGCGCGATCACAAGGTCGCCGTCCGACATCAGGTGCGCGGGCGAAATGGCGCGCGCCATTCCGACCGACCCAAGCTGCGCCACTTTCGCGGCCTCGATTTTTGTGAGCGCCGCATTTGTCGCGACGGCTACGAGAGTCGTGTTCTGTTTACGAAATCCGGCGGGCGCCCCTTCGCGGATAAGGCGGGCGCTGTCGGCGAACTCCCTGCTGTCCGGCGCTTTTCGCGCGCCGGCCACGATCTTGCCGGAGGCGTCCCGCACATCGCCGAGCGCATTGACGGCGGCCAGTGCGCTGACCAGCACCCGCGATTCGGGACCGCCCGCCCGCACGGTCCACGAGCCCAGGCCCGATTTCATTGCGCATTTCATGCCCAGGACTTTGCCTACCGTGGCGCCGGTCCCCGCGCCGACGCAGCCTTCGGCCACTGCAGAGTCGGTTGCGGCGGCTGCCGCGGCCTCGCCCATTTCGCGCGTCGGACGAACATGCGCCTTCCCGATGCTCAGATCATAGAGGATGGCCCCGGCCACCAGCGGCACCCGCGCCGCGCCGGTCTGAAATCCGACGCCTTTGTGCTCTAGGTAGCGGCGGACGCCCGAGCACGCCTCCAGGCCGAAGGCGCTTCCGCCCGCGAATACGATCCCGTGAACCCGTTCCGTGACATGCCGCGGCCGGAGAACCTCGATTTCTTCCGTTCCCGTAGCAGACCCGCGGACATCGACGCCCGCAATTGCTCCCGATTCGCACAGAATAACGGTGCATCCGGTGAGGGCGTCATAATCGGAAGCGTGACCGACCAGGATGCCGGGAATGTCCGTTAATCCCTTCATAGCTCAGTGAATTGCAGTCTGTATGGTAGCATCGTGAACAGGGTGGGACACCGGGATTGCTCGATTTTCTGAAGGGGCCAGTTCTCACATTTCAGAATTTCGTGTCGCTTTCCGGCCGCGCCATTTTGAACGTTTTTCGCTCACCTCATTACGTCGACGACATCATCCTTCAGATGGACATCATCGGCGTCGGCAGCGTTCCGGTCGTGATTATGAACGGATTCTTCACAGGCGCGGTGATGGGGCTGCAACTTTCGCGCGCGCTGGCCACCTACGGCGCCACGGGCCAGATCGGACAGCTCGTCGCCATCACGCTGGTTCGCGAACTCGGCCCGGTGCTGACGGCGATCATGATCGCGGGCCGCAACGGATCCGGCATCGCCAGCGAGCTCGGTTCCATGAAAGTCACCGAGCAGATCGACGCCATGCGGGCGCTGGGCACGGATCCCATCCAAAAACTGGTGACGCCGCGACTGATCGCGACGGCGGTGATGCTCCCACTGCTTACCATCGTCGCCGACTTTATGGGACTGTTTGGCGGCTTCGTCATATCCATGGTCCTTCTGAATATCACCGCAGCGCAGTATTGGAGCACGGCCTGGCGAGCCCTTCAGTACAACGATGTCGTGCAAGGCCTGCTGAAGCCCTTCGCCTTCGCCATTGTGATCGCCCTGGTCGGCTGCTATTACGGTATGAACACCACAGGCGGCACGCAGGGCGTCGGCCGCGCGACCACTCAGGCCGTGGTTGTCGCCTTCATCTGGATCATTGTGATCACGTTTTTCATTGGAAGGATTTTCGTCAACCTCGGATGATACTTGCGTCGGAGCATGAGGCCCAATCGAGTCCGGCGCAGGGCAGCCGCGGTGAAGTGCTCCGGTTCGATAACGTTACGGTTCGCTTTGACCAGGAGACAGCGCTCGATGCAGTCTCATTCTCCATGAGCGCGGGTGAAACGCGAATTCTTCTTGGGGCGGCGGGCAGCGGAAAGACAGTGCTGATTAAAACCGCTGTGGGGCTGATACGCGCTGACGCCGGACGCGTATATCTTTTTGGCACAGATATTACGGACATGGACGAACGACATCTGTTTGATCTCCGGGCCAAGGTGGGAATCCTGTTTCAGGAAGGCGGTCTGTTCGATTCCATGACGATCGAGGAGAACGTCGCGTATCCGCTGGTCAACCAGCGCGCCCGTACGCCGATGCCGGCTGAGGTTGTTCAAGAAAAGGTGCTTGAAGCGCTTAGTTTCGTCGAGCTGGAGCGAACGGTCGCCCAGTTTCCCAGTGAGCTCTCGGGTGGTATGCGGCGACGGGTGGGCATTGCGCGCGCTGTGGTCACGGAGCCGCCGCTGGTCCTTTATGACTCGCCCACCGCCGGGTTGGACCCGATTACCGCGACCACCATTATGGCCCTGATCGTGAAGGAGCGGGACTTGCGAAATACCGCCGCGGTGGTCGCGACGCATCGCTACCAGGACGGGCAGTTGATGGCGAATTTCCGATACAATCCCCAAAGGGGCGCATTAGAACGTGTTTCATCCGATGGGAAGAACGGCTTGAAGACCACGTTCATGGTGATGCGCGACGGCCGCATCGCGTTTGAGGGCAGCGAGGCGGAGCTCGAATCGTCTACCGACCCCTATATCGCCAAATTCGTCAAACGCTGATCTATGCCGAGCCAGAAGAAAACGCGGTGGGCCCAGCTTCGCGTCGGAATCCTGGCTATTGTCGCGCTGGCGATTCTCGGAGTGCTCATCTTCCTGCTCACGGGCACGTCCAATCCATTCACGCCGAAAGCGATTATCTATACTTATTTGGCCGATTCGGCGGCTCTCGGCGAGAATGCTCCTGTCCGCCTGAATGGCATTGTGATCGGCAAAGTGAGCAAAATCGCCTTATCCGGTTCGAGAGACCCCAACCGCGTTGTGCGTATGGACCTGCAAATCGAAAAGAAGTACATGCCGGAGATCCCGGTCGATTCCATCGCCGCGATCGGCGCTGAAAACGTCCTGGGTACGAAATACATCAACATCACCAAAGGCCAGAGTTTAAATACGGTGAAAGCTGGGCAGGAAATCCCGAGCAAAAACGTCAGTGATATCAACGATTTCCTTGAACAGGGCAGCAACCTGCTGGTGCAGGTGCAAGGCATTCTGAAGCGTGTGGACGCGATTGTCAGCACCGTCGAAGCCGGCAAGGGCAGTATTGGCAAATTGCTGACGGATGAGCAGCTCTACAACAACCTGAACGCCACGGTCGCCGAAGGCCAGCGCCTTGTATCCGCCCTGAACAGCAACAAGGGTACGATCGGGAAACTGATCAACAGCGACGAGCTTTACGCCGACGTCCGCGGCTCCATCGCGCGGCTGGACAGCCTGATCGACGGCCTTCAGCAGGGGCAGGGGACCGCTGGCAAACTCTTGAAAGATCCGGCCTTGTATGAGGATGCGCGCGCCACGGTGGTGGAGCTGCGCCGTATTCTTGCGGATCTGAACGCGGGCAAGGGTACGGCGGGAAAACTGCTCAAGAGCGACGAATTGTCGAATCAGATCGCCGGCGTCATCGATCGCATCGATGTCACGCTGGATAAAATTAACAGCGGCCAAGGCACTATCGGGCAGCTGATGGTGAACGCGTCGCTTTACGATAATCTGAACGGCTTTACTCGCGAGCTGCAGGCCTTCATGAAAGATTTTCGCGCAAATCCTAAAAAATATTTGAGGATAAAATTGGGTTTGTTTTGAAACTCCTGGTCGTCAACGCGGATGATTTCGGGTTCACGCGGGAGGTCAACGCCGGGATCATCGAGGCGCACGAGCGTGGAATTCTGACCGCCGCCACGCTGATGGCCAACGGCGCTGCGTTCGACCAAGCCGTGCGGCTGGCGCGCCAAACGCCGTCGCTCGACGTCGGCTGCCATCTGGTCCTGGTCGGCGCGCCCTCGGCGCTCGATCCCGCCCGCCCGTTGCCGGCCACAGTGGCCCAGCTGATTCGGGCAATCTGCCTGCGCCGTATTTCCGTGTACGAGGAACTCCAGGCGCAGATTCGAAAAATTCTGGATGCCGGCATCCAACCCACGCATCTGGACACTCACAAGCACACGCACTTGTTTCCGCCAGTGCTGGACGCCGTTGCGCGGCTGGGTGAACAGTTCCGCATCCGGTGGATCCGGCGCCCCATGGATTTCCCGCTGGCATCGGCGCGCGTCCCCTGGACCAGACGAGCCCTGAGCCGTTCCTTGCATGGCCTGCGGCTCGGTTTTCATCGAAAAATCGAGCGCCATGGCTGCCGTACTACGGACCATTTTGCGGGTTTTCAATTCACGGGCATTTTCAGCTCACGCGATATCCTGGAGATGCTGCGCGAGCTGCCCGAGGGCGTCACGGAATTCATGTGTCATCCCGGGCGCTGCGGTCCTGAGCTGATGGCTGCCCGGACCCGTCTGAAGGAGAGCCGTGTGCGCGAGCTCGAAGCTCTGACGGACCCCGACCTGCGGCGCGGCTTGGCCGCGGCCAACGTCAGGCTGGTCAACTACCGGGATTTGGAGGCCGTTGGGGACTGGGAGCATTGAACCGGCGCGCGTGCATCCCCGTGCGAAAATAGCGGTGGGGGATGGTAATTTACGGCATCTATTACGCTCTAGCCCTTGCGGGAGCAGGAGTTCTGATCAGTTTCGTGTTGAGTTGGCCCTGGGCAGTCCCCTTGTACGCGCTCGCCGGGTTTTGCCTCTGGTTTTTCAGAGATCCCGAACGCGAGGCGCCCCCTGGGCCGGTGGCCGTGTCGCCGGCTGACGGAAAGATTGTCTCAATCAAGTCCCTCTCGCCCGCCTTGACGCGGATAAGCATCTTTCTAAACATCTTCGACGTGCACGTGAACCGGTCGCCAATAGCGGGCAGGATCACGGAGGTCAGGTACCAGCCCGGGCAGTTCCTGGTGGCGAGCCGGGAGGAGGCCAGCGCTCAAAACGAGCAAAACACCGTGGTGGTCCAGGACCAGGACACCACGGTGACGTTCAAGCAAATCGCCGGGCTCATTGCGCGGCGGATCATCTGCTACAAGAAGCCTGGAGATGTCGTGACGGCGGGCGAGCGGATCGGGCTTATCCGGTTCGGCTCGCGCGTCGACGTATTCCTGGGCCCGGAGTGGAACGTAAGCGTACGCACGGGCGAACGCGTTAAGGCCGGCGCCAGCGTGCTCGCCAGGCGGCGTTCTTGAGCGAATGCCGGACGTCGATTTCAATGATCGCTTAAACCCGTCGCACTCGCCGGCGCGCCGGCCGCGCCGCGCCGCATACGCGCTGCCGACCCTGTTTACAGCCGGCAACATTTTCCTCGGATACGTCGCGATTCTCCAGGCGTTTCGCGGAGCAATGGACGCCTCCGCTGGTCATTTCGGCTTTAATGAACACTTTGACGCGGCTGCCAAAATGATCGGGATTGCGGTCGTGCTGGATGGTCTGGACGGTCGTATCGCGCGCATGACGAACACGGTGAGCGACTTCGGCCGCGAGATGGATTCGCTGGCCGATGTCATTACCTTCGGCCTGGCGCCCGCCGTGCTCGCCTTCGCCTGGGGGCTTCAGTTCATCGACCGCTCGTTTGCAGGTCTCGACGCGCTGTTGCGGGCGGGCTATTTCATCTGTTTCATGTTCCTGCTGTGTGGTTCGGCTCGGCTGGCGCGTTTCAACGTTACCACCAATCCCAAGCCAAAAAATCCCGGGCGGCCGGACCGAAAATATTTCGTCGGCATGCCCATTCCTTCTGCCGCTGCGCTGGTGGCGGCGGTTGTTTACGCCTCCGGAAGCGCGCCGCTTCGATGGTGGCCTTTTGCAGTCGGCTGGCTGTGCCTGCTGGGCCTGATGTCCTTCCTGATGGTCAGCACGTGGCGATACCCGAGCTTCAAGGATATCCATCTGGTGCGTCCGCGAACGCCGTTGACGATCATCCTGGTCGCGAGTCTGATTTTTCTGATTTATATTGCGCCGCAGCCCATGCTGCTTCTCATTTCAGCGGCATACGTTGCTACAGGAATTTTTATTCGTGCGGGCGGAATCATACGGCGCCGCTGGCGGCATGAGCCCGCATCGGCGCGACCGGAGCATCAGGTTGGATGAGGCCATGAGAGTCGCCATTGTCGGCGGAGAGTCCCTGATCGGCCGTGAAATCCGCGAGATTTTGACGGAGGCGCGCCCGGACATTGACCTTCAACTCGTTTCCGGCGAGGCTGGCGCGGCGCAGCTCGCCCGCGACGATGAAGGCGACGCCGTTGTGCTGCAGCCGTTATCGGAAGACCTGGTTGCCGGCGCGAGAGTGATCTTTCTGGCCGGAGCGCCGGAGTCGAGCCTCCGGGCCGCCGATCTGGCAGGCGAGTCCGGACCCGCGCTGATTGATCTCACTGGAGCGCTTGAGGAGGACGGGCGCGCTCGTCTGCGCGCGCCGCTACTGGAGCCTCCTGACGCCGTGCGCGCGCCGGAGGCGATTCATGTCGTCGCCCATCCCGCCGCCGTATCGCTGGCGCTGTTCTTCGGCCGTCTTTCCCGGGCGTTTCCGCTTGCGCGCTCCGTCGTTGAAGTGTTCGAGCCGGCCAGCGAGCGCGGCGCCCGCGGTCTGCATGAGCTCCAGACGCAAACGGTCAACTTGCTTTCGTTTAAGGCGCTGCCCAAAGACGTGTTCGACGCTCAGCTCGGGTTCAACATGCTGGCGCAGTATGGCGCCGCCGCCCCGGATTCGCTGCTGGACGTCGAAGCCAAGATCGACCGACACCTGGCCACGCTGCTTCTGATCTCGACGCGCATGCCCATGCCGTCTCTGCGGCTGATCCAGAGCCCCGTATTTCACGGATACAGCTGCTCAATTTGGGTCGAATTCGAAACAGCGCCGGACGTTGCCGGAGTGGAGCAGGCGCTGGCATCGGCTCACATCGAGGTTCGCTCGGAGGGGGAAGAGGCGCCGACCAGCGTTGGCGCTGCGGGCCAGAGTGGAATTAGCGTGGGGGGCATCCGGCAGGATCGGAACAACTCTCGCGCGCTCTGGTTTTGGCTGGTGGCCGACAATCTTCGGACGTTCGCCGAGACGGCGATATCCGTTGCGAAGGAATACTTGTGAAGGATTCTCTCCTGTCGCGGCTCGATTCCGTCTGGACGGAGCGGCTCCTGCGCAGTGCGGCGCGCCTCCTGCTTGGCTGCGTTGCGGCGCTCGGCGGCTGCGGCTATCACGTATCCGGACGCGGCGATCTCGTTCCAAAAACTGTCCATACGATCGCCATCCCCGCATTTGGCAACGCGACGACGCGGTACCGACTTTCGGACCGGCTTCCTGAGGCGATCACGCGCGAATTCATAACCCGGACCCGCTACCGCATCGTTCAGGATCAGAATGCAGCCGACGCGGTACTGCGCGGCACGGTGGTCAACTATTTCGCGTATCCGATCGTATTCGATCCCGCGACGGGGCGCGCCAGCACGATTCAAGTCATCGTGAATATGTCCGCGACCCTGTATGAACGCGCTACCGGCAAAGTGCTCTTCTCGCGTCCCAGCTTTGATTGGAAGCAGCAGTACGAAATCAGCGCGGATCCACACGCTTTCCTGGATGAGAGCGACGCCGCAATGGACCGCCTGAGCCGGGACGTCGCTCGTATGCTGGTGAGCGCCATTCTCGAAAACTTTTGATCATGACGCCCGATCAATTCCTTCACCACTTGAAGAGGCAACGGCCTGCTCCCGCGTACTTGTTCCTGGGTCCCGAACGGTACCGTCGCGGGATATGTCGCCGGGCGCTGATCGAGGCGGCGCTTGCGCCCGAGGAACGCGATCAGGGCTTGATCCATCATGATCTGGATCAAATCCGGCTGCAGGATATTCTGGACGAGGCCCGGTCGTTTTCTTTGTTCGCAGCGCGACGCTTGATCTGGGCGTCAAGCGCGGAGGCCGCGCTGCCGAAGGGTCGCGCTGCTCTGTCCGAGGAGGAAGATGACGGTTCGACGCCCCGCAACGCCGCCGGCGGCGCGATTGAAGATTATATGCGCAATCCAGCGCCTGAAACGGTCCTGGTGTTCGAGTGCAGCCGGTACGAGTTTGATGGCGATGACCGCGCCCGTATCGAGCGCGTACAGAAGTTCTACAGCGCAATCCCCCACCAGGTGGAATTCCGTCCGCTGTCGATGGACGAGGCGCTCTCGCTGGCGCGGGACCTAGCCGCGGCGTCAGGGTTGAAGATCAATCCGGCTGATTTGCGCTTGCTGGTGGATACGCTTGCCGGCGATGCAGCGCGCATCGCATTGGAAATTGAAAAACTCAGTTTGTACTCTGGCGGAAACCGCCAGATTACGGCCGCGGATATCGCGCGCCTGGCGCCGAATGCCCAGGAAAACACCATTTTTGAACTGATCGCCGCGCTGGGGGCCGGCAACCGATCCAAGTCGCTGGCGGTGCTGGACACTCTGGTTCGCGCAGGCGAATACCTGCCACTGGCTTTGACGTTTTTGGACACTCAGTTCCGGCTGGCCCTGGCGGCGCGAGAGGCGGGGCTGCGTACAAGCTCAGAGATCGTTTCGTATTTCTCGCGCACAGGCGTGCGGATCTGGCGTGATCGCGCTGAGCAAATCCGCCAAACGCTTCAGGCGTTTTCCAAGGAAAAGCTGGAGGCCGCTCTGAAGAAGATCTTCGCCGCGGATCGAGGATTGAGAGAGGCGCGGCCGGACGACCGCATTGTGCTGGAAGAGCTGATCCTGTCGCTGACTGAATAGGTTGCCGGACCAGATCGGCGCTCTCATCGGCTTGAGAAATCCCTGAATCAAGATGACAAGCTTCGACGTAAGCGCAGCCCAGCCGGCGATACAGCTCGACAAAGCGGTCAGAGGAGCAGCGAGCAGAATGAACAGTGCGGAAATCGCATGCCTGCCTTGGAGACAGACAGCGACATTGGTCTCAGAGCACTCGATCGGCTCAACGGGCGTCAGTCTTTACGGCGCAGCAGCAGTATCGAACATGCCGTCAAGCAGCCGTCAATGCGCGCAAGCGCTTTACGATTCGGCTCTTATATCGGGCGGCGGTATTTTTCTTGATGATGCCGAGCCGCGCCGAGCGGTCCACGATTGAGAACGTCTGGGGCAATAAAGCCTGCGCCCTGTTCGCGTCTTTCTGTTCGATGGCGCGGCGGATGGCCCGGAGCTGATGGCGCAGCCGGGTTTTCCGCATGCGGTTGAACGCCGTCCGACGTTCCGTTTGCCGCACGCGCTTCAGAGCAGAAAAAGTGTTTGCCATCTATAAGACACCCATCCTTCGTGGTTTTCCAGTATTCAGAATAGCCTGACGCCCTCCCGCGGGTCAAACGGGCTTCGGGTAGACTGCTCCGGTCAAGTCCCGAGCGGCATCCGCCGATAAGTTTATCAGGCGCTCTATGATCCAGCTCACGCGCATCAACCACGCTCCGATAATCCTGAATTGCGACCTGATCGAGCACATCGAGGTCACGCCAGACACCGTGATCAGCCTTGTCACCGGCCAGAAGCTTCGCGTGTTGGAATCGCCGGATGAAGTTGTTGACCGAGTGGTGGATTTCCGCAAACGGGTGTGTGAGGGCCGGCCTCCTTGTGGATCGACGGCGCCCGTGTTGTTCCGCCCCGTTGAGGATGACGCTGCGGATTCCGGCGAGACGGAAGCGACCGAGTCCTGAAGGCGCAGCAGAGGAGCGACGTGGCCAATAACAACGCCAAGGCAGGCGGAAAATCATCGTCAAAGCCGGACTTCGCCACGCTGGGAGGAATTGTACTGGCGCTCGGCGGCATTATCGGCGGGCTGCTGCTCGAAAAGGGCAAAATCTCCGACATTTCGCAATATACTGCCGCCATCATTGTGCTTGGCGGAACGTTTGGAGCAGTGCTGGTCAGCACGCCGCTTTCGGTTGCGATCCGCGCGGCCAAGCGCTTGGGCTCGGTTCTTTTTGAGAAATCGCTCTCGCCCGATGCGCTGATTGAGGAAATCATCGGCTACGCCACCAAAGCGCGCAAGAACGGACTTGTGTCGCTTGAGCAGGAAGCCAGTCAGATCGCCGATCCGTTTCTGCGAAAGGCTCTCACGCTTGCGGTGGACGGGACCGACCTTCAGGAAATCCGGAAAATGCTGGAGCTCGAAATGAGCATCATCGAGCACCACGGCGAGGAGGAGGCTAAGGTCTTCGAAGGAGCTGGCGGCTATGCGCCGACCATCGGCATCATTGGGGCTGTAATGGGCTTGATCCAGGTCATGAAGAACCTGGCGAACATCGAGGAAGTCGGACATGGAATCGCCGTCGCCTTTGTCGCCACCGTATATGGCGTGGCGATCGCGAATATATTTCTGCTTCCAGCAGCCGCGAAGATCAAGGCCCGCAATCATGCCGAAATGCAGTTGAAAGAGCTGATCGTCGAAGGCGTGGCGGGCATCGTGGAGGGCCTCAACCCGAAGCTGATCCGCAGCAAGCTGGATGCCTATGCCGGCGGGCATCAGCACTCGGCGAAGGCGTCCAAAGCTGCCAAAGCGCCGTCGGGAGCTCCGGCGGCTGAGCGGGCTTAGGATCATGGCCCGGAAAAAGAAGCACGCCGCGCACGAGAACCATGAGCGCTGGCTTGTGTCCTACGCCGATTTCATCACGCTGCTGTTCGCATTTTTCGTGGTGATGTTTGCCTCGTCGCAGACCAATAAAAGCAAAGCGTCCGCAGTTTCCGAATCCGTGAAGAAGGCGCTTGAGGAAGGTAAAGTGTCTGCGGTGATATCGGCGATACTCGGCGGCTCCAAGGATGACAAAGGCAGAGGAAATGCGATGCTGATGGGCCCGGGCGGAGCGAGGCGGTCCAAAAAGGAGGAGGACAAAGACGGCAAGCTGGCAGAGTTGTTGCCTTCGCTCAAAATCTTGACCGAGCAGTTGAAAAAGGAAATCGCTTCGGGGATCATCCAGATCTCTATGGAGCCGCGCGGACTGACGATCAGCTTCAAACAGGCGGCGCTGTTTCCGTCCGGCGGGGACCAAATCTCGCCGGAAGCCTATGAAAGCATCGGGAAGATAGCGGAGGCGATCAATCAAATTCCGAATCCGGTACGGCTGGAAGGCCACACTGATTCGGTTCCGATCCATACGGCGAGATTCAACAGCAACTGGGAATTATCGGCGGCGCGCAGCATTGCTTTACTGTCGTTGTTGTCGGATCGATTCAAAGTTCCTGTGGAACGGCTCTCCATTGCCGGGTATGCGGATACCGCGCCGGTGGATACGAACGAGACCGAAAGCGGCCGGGCCAGGAACCGGCGCTGCGATATTGTCATCCTGAACGAGACCGGTGTGATGGGCGAACCGGCTAAAGCTTCGCCGCATTCTGGAAACGGCGAGCCCAAGCCTCCGGTTGGGGCGCATTCACCGGCCTAGCTTCACCGGTTTGCAACTGCTCCAAAATGCCGCGGGCGGCGCCTTGCTCGGCCGCCTTTTTGGAAGTACCCTCAGCCTGGCTTTTCAAATCGCGCCCGACGCGGGCTTCCACGGTGAAAATCTTGGCGTGCTCCGGGCCGGACTCGCCTACGATCACGTATTGGGGCGGAGGCAGCCGCCAGGCCTGCGCCAATTCTTTGAGAGCGGATTTGTAGTCCAGAACCTCAATTGCAGCCAGCCGCTCGACATCTTCCGGCAAAGGCAGGATGCGGGTCTCTACAAACGCCCGGGCGCGCTCAAGCCCGCCATCAAGGTACACCGCGGCCAGCACAGCCTCCAGGGCGTCTCCAAGAAGCGCCTTCTTATGCCGTCCGCCGCTCATTTCCTCGCTACGGCCGAGCCGCAAATAGGCGCCCAGATTCAGTTCCTGAGCCACACGGTGGAGATGACCCGCGCTCACCAAATGCGCTTTCATCTTCGAGAGCCGGCCCTCGCTGTACAGTGGAAAACGGCGAAGCAGACCCTCGCTCACTAGAAATCCCAGTATGGAGTCCCCCAAGAATTCGAGCTGCTCATTGTGCAGCGCCTGACGCTCGCGCGAATTCTGTTCGTAGGCCCACGATTTATGAGTCAACGCCCGGCTCAACGGTTCGCGGTCCTGAAATTTGTATCCGAGCGCCGCTTCGAGAACCGCGAGATCCGGTTGGCTCGACATTCGTGCGCCGGTCTACGGCTTGTTTACCGGCTCGGGCTGCGGCGTAGCCGGAGCGGCGCCCGGAGATGACGCCGGCTTCGATCCGCCCGATTTGATCTGAGCGGCGCGAGCCTTTTCCGCCTGCGCGACGGAGCGGATACGGGCGTCCAGGTTGGGCGTTGCCATGACTTTATCAATGGTGGCAAGCGCCTCGTCCGGCTTTCCGGCCTGATTCTGAGCCGCCGCCAACCGGACCAAGGTGGCGGGCTCTACGTTCGGCGCCTCGGCATCCGCGGCTGCCTTATACTCGTTCACGGCGACGTCGTACTTTTTCCGCAACATTGCGGCAGTGCCGAGAATCTCGTGCGCCTGCCCGACCAGCCCTTTCTTGGCCTCGTTCCATTGTTCGTCGGTCAGACTTGGGTTGGGCTTCTCGGCCGTTTGTAACGCCTTCAAGGCGTCGTTGGCGTACTTGTCGGCGCGCGCGAGCTTGTCTTCCTTGTCGAGATCGAACTCGCGGGTGTGAGCGGCCAGATTCTGCCCCAGCATGATCATCGCCTGATAGTCATTCGGGTCAGCCTGGAGCGCCCGCTCGGCGTAAATCACCATCTTCTCCTGATCGCCCTTTTGCTGGTACAACATCGCAGCCATGTTCAGCAGCGCGGGTTTGTACTCGGTGTCGGCGAATTTGGTCAGCACGTTTTCGATTGCGGCGATCCGCGAATCGACATCCGCAGCGTTCTGAATCGCCATCAGAGCTTCAGCTTCTTTTTTGGATTTGGGCTGAGGCGGCTTTGCCTGCGCGAATACAGCCGCTCCGGCGCAGGCGATGGCCAGCAGCGCTTTAATTGTCTTTCTGTTCATTTGACTCCACTCCTTTGTTATCCCACGCCCGCCGGGCGCCGGAGGTTACTCCTTCGGTTTTGTAAATGATTGCGCGAGACCTCTCTCAGCGGCTTGGCGCGCCGCGGGGGGCGCGTCTCGAACCGAGAGGGCGGCCTTATAGTTTTCCATCGCGGCGGTCCGGTCCTGCCGGGCATCCGCGAGGCGGCCCAGATAGACGCGGCTCCACGCTTCAACTTCGGCATCCGGATTCAGCTCGAGCGTTTTCTCGAAAAGCTTTTGCGCGAGCTCGGGATCTCGTTCGAGCGCCGCGATTCGCGCCAGGCCATAGTAGGCCCGCGCATGCAGCGTCTTTTCGTCCGTTTGCCGCATCGCCTCCAGGTACGCCTGCTTGGCCGCATCCAGCTTGCGCGCGCGATAGCGGTCTTCGGCCTCCTCCAGAGTCTTTCGCGCGCCCGTCAGCGCCGGCGCAGGCGGCGGAGGGGCGATCTTAGCGAGCTTTTTCGGAATCGAACTGACGAACGACACATTCGCCAGGCGCGCTTCTTCCTTACGCAGATCCACGCCTTTGATCAAGTCCGGAAAGTAGAGCCGAAATGCTTGATCTTGCTTTTCATAGACGGGCAGCAGCTCGGCAAAAGCTGGCGTCATCGTGTACCCTTCGCGCAGGGCTTCATCCACCAAGGCCTGTTTCTTGGCTGCGCCGCCCGGTTCGAGCCGGCTTTCGACCGCCTTGATCAGACACTCCGTCGCAAGCAGGATGTAGTCGTTCTTGTACGCGTCATCGAGGGCTGGAGCGGCCTGGGCATAATCGGCGATCCCGCGAATCTTTGCAAGCTGCTCGGAGTACTTCATCGCTACGGGATCCAGCAGATAATGCAGGTAGGAGTGCCGCACCTGCTCGGTTTGCGGTTCCGGCGAAGGCGTTACAACAACATAGAAATCATCTTTGTAGCTGCGCGTCTGAACCTGATGCGGGGCCGCAAGCAGGTCGATATAGATTTGAAAGCGGCGGCCCAGAAATCCGCTGGTTGGATTTCGCAGGTAGGCGTTGGCCTGCATCAGCGCGTTGGTCACCGGAATCTGGTAGGCGGCGATGGCTTTTTCGTACTCCGGCTGGACTCTCTGCCACAAGGCGTCGAGATCGGCTTCCTTGTAGAACCTGGCCAGCAGCTCATTGAATCCGGCAAGCGGAATGACGTCCGGGGGCAGTTCGTCTGGTTGAAAGCGATATTTGAAGTCCGGAGGGCCTTCAATGGACAGAGCGTACGAAATGTACTGGCTTAACTCGGATTCCGGGTTTGGCTTACGATGGGCGGCGAAAAACCGCTTCACTTCCGCAAGCGAGGGCGGATTCTTGGAGGCGACATATTGTCGGACGGCATGGCGAAGGGGGTGGTTAGAGGTGGAGTTCAGATCGGCATCATAGCCTCCGCAGTTGATTGCAGTCATGACGGTGAACAGCGCCGGATCCGCGTCTAATTGCGATTGTGCGGCGGCTTGCGCCGCCGGAGCGGATAGCAACGCTACGAAGGGAATGACTAGGCGGAGGGTGCGAGTCAACGGCCGGACCTGGCTCCCTCCTAATTTTACAGAACCAGCGCTAGCCGCGGCTGCTGGGGCTGATTGTTTGGATCCTTACCCATGCGGTACAATCTCCCTGTATTGTCTAGAGCAACCCTGGTGAATCCCAGGGATCGTGTCCCCTCGCCGCCACGGTTCTGGAAGCGGGGGCCAACGGCAGTTTCAATATTTCTGCCCCGGCTGTCCGCGGGAGCCCGCGACGTTTTGGGCGCTGGCCGTGCGCGCAGTTCTCCAGAATGCCGACTCAAATGAACGCCACGCAAGGCAAATCCAGAGCGAGTGAGTTTCGCGACCACTTCAGCCGGCGCGTGCTGGTGGCCGACGGCGCGATGGGAACGATGCTGTACTCCAAAGGCGTATTCATCAACCGCTGCTTTGACGAGCTGAACTTGTCTGCGCCAGCGATGGTGCGCGAAATTCATCAGGACTATGTGAAGGCCGGCGCGGATATTCTGGAGACGAATACATTCGGCGCCACGCGCACGCGGCTTGGCGCGTTCGGACTTGCGGAAAAGCTTGAAGAGATCAATCGCGCAGGCGTTCGCATCGCGCGCGAAGCGGCTCAGCAATCCGCCTTCGTGGCAGGCGCGATCGGACCGCTGGGGATTCGCATTGAGCCCCTCGGTCCGACGTCCTTTGAGGAGGCTCGCGCCCTCTTTCGCGAACAGGCGTCGGCGCTGGTTGCGTCCGGCGTGGATCTGCTGATTCTTGAAACCTTCTCGGACCTCAACGAAATCCGCGAAGCCATTTACGCCGCGCGCGAGATCGCTGGCCCGGACATGGTTATCATCGCGCAGGTGACCATTGATGACGAAGGTCGGATGCCGGACGGGAGCGTCACCGAGACGTTTACGCGGAAGCTCGACCAGTGGCCGGCTGATGCGATTGGGCTCAACTGCTCGGTCGGCCCGAAGGTCACGCTGGAAACCATCGAGCGCATGGCCCAATACTCGCGCAAACCGCTCAGCGCGATGCCCAACGCAGGCCTTCCTGCCAAAGTTGAGGGACGCAACATTTACCTGTGCTCGCCTGAGTATATGTCGCAGTATGCCCGGCGGTTTCTGTGGGCGGGGGTGAAAGTGATCGGCGGCTGTTGCGGGACCACGCCGGAGCATATCAAGTTGATCCGCGCGGAAGTTCGCTCGCTGCATCCCGTGCAGTCGCCCGCCGGGGTGGTTGTGGAAGAGGTTGCGGCGAAGCCCAAGGCGCTGGCGAAAATTCCGATGGCGGCGAAGTCGCAGCTCGGGGCCAAGTTGGCGGCGGGACGCTTTGTCGCCTTTGTCGAGATCTTGCCGCCGAGAGGCGTGGATGCTTCCAAGGAGATCGAAGGCGCCCGGCTGTGCGCGGCGCACGGGATCGATTGCATCAACGTGCCGGATGGCCCGCGCGCCAGCGCGCGGATGAGCGCGCAGGTGACTTGTCAGCTCATTCAGCAGCAGGCGGGAATCGAAGCGGTGCTTCATTTCTGCTGCCGCGATCGCAATATTCTCGGCATACAATCGGAACTGCTCGGAGCGCATACCGTCGGCATTCGCAACCTGATTTGCATCACTGGCGATCCGCCGCGCATGGGAACGTACCCGGACGCCACGGCAGTGTTCGACGTGGACGCGATCGGCCTCACCAACATAGTGAACAACCTGAATCACGGACTGGATATCGGCGGCAACCCTATGGGATCCCAGACCAGTCTGCTGATCGGCGTCGGCGCGAATCCGGGCGCGCTGAATCTGGACGAAGAGATCCGGCGCTATGAATGGAAGGTGCAGGCCGGCGCCGAGTACGTCGTAACGCAGCCGGTATTCGATTTAAGATTGCTCGAAGAATTTCTAAGGCGCACGGAGCAGTACCGGCTCCCGGTAATTTGCGGTATCTGGCCGCTGACCAGCTATCGCAACGCGGAATTCATGGTCAATGAGCTGCGCGTTCCGGTGCCCGAGCATTTCATGGAACGAATGCGGCGCGCCGATAACGCCGAAGCGGCGCGGCGTGAAGGCGTGGCCATCGCGCAGGAGATGGTGCGGCAGGTCCGGCCCATGGTGCAGGGTGTGCAGCTTAGCGCGCCGTTTGGACGCTACAGTATGGCCATCGAGGTGGCGGAAGCGTTGGGCGACCGCTCCGAGCCCATTGCCATTCAAGGACTCGGCTGTGTCCACTGATCTGATTGAGATTGATCCCGAACAGCCGGCGCCTGAAGTGATCGAACGGGCGGCGGCATCGGTGCGCCGCGGCGAGATCATCGCCATTCCGACTGACGCTCTGTACACTCTGATCGCCGATCCCATGAACCTGCACGCAGTGGGCAAGGTATTCGCAGCCAAGGGGCGGGAAATTCATCGTTCACTGCCGCTGCTAGTCACGGACATTCTGATGGGCGAGGAACTGGCTAAGGAAGTGAACAGCCGCTTCTATATGCTGGCCAGACATTTCTGGCCCGGACCGCTTACGATTATCGTGCCCGCCTCGGCGAAGGTCCCGCTCAAGGTGACCGGCAATACCGGCCGCCTGGCGCTGCGGCAATCGAGATCCAAAGTCGCAAACGCGCTGCTTGAGGCCTTGCAGCAGCCGCTTATTTCCACCAGCGCCAATATTTCGGGGCAGCCGACCTGCCGCAGCGGCATCGAAGTGTTCGGGATGATGGACGGCCGTCTCGACCTGGTTCTCGATGGCGGCCTCTGCTCAGGCCCGGGCAGCACGACCGTCGATATCACGGAGCCGTACTGGCGGATTATCAAGCAGGGCGCTATTGGGGAAAAAGAAATCGCGGCTTGTTTGAAGCCGGATTAGCATTCCATTCGGTTACCGGCGCCACGAGCGCCTCAGAGGTCATTCACGCTGCTCGATCCGCGGCAACCGATTTTAGCGGGCTCGAGAAGAAGCCGCAACGCGCCGTTGACGGATTCGGATTCTTGAGCGCTTGAGCGATGCCTGGATCGAGAGACCGGCGTGCGCCGGATTTGCGCCGCCTGCAATGCTCGCCCCGCACTCTACCAGAGAATTCGTATTCCGATCATCATCTCGCCGCCATATACGCCACCGCCAGCTCAGGCTGTTGAGGATCGGATATTACACTCTTTAACGTTACATCACGGCAGCCGACAGCGTTTTCATGGATGAGCGGATTCCCTCGAGGAGAATTGTTGCATGCGAATAAGCATCCGTACGGCCGCCTGTATTTTGGTTTTGCTGAGCGGCGGCATAGCCCAGACCGTAACGTCCCGAATCGTGAGCGCCGCGAATGCATTCCTTTCAACCCTCGATCAAAAGCAGCGTCAGATGGCGTTGTTCGCGTTTAATGACGAACAGCAGCGTGCGCGCTGGTCTAACTTCCCGACCTCTTTTGTCCGCCGCGGTGGTCTCAACATGGGGCAACTGAGCCCCGCGCAGCGCTCGGCCGCGTTGGCCCTGGTTTCGTCAGCGCTGAGCCGCCGGGGCTTCGAAAAAGTCCAGCAGATCATGGAAGCCGACGAGGTCCTCAAGAACAGCGAAAACAACAATCCGATTTTCGGAAAAGACCTTTACTACATCTCGATTCTCGGGACGCCCTCTGAAAAGGACCCGTGGATGTTGCAGTTCGGAGGTCACCATCTGGCGCTCAATATCACCATCGCCGGCGAACACGGCGTCCTCACGCCGACGCTCACCGGCGCACAACCCGCTCTTTACACGAGGAACGGCGCGATCGTGCGCCCGCTTGCGCAGGAGAGCGATAAAGCGATGGCATTGCTCAACTCTCTCGACGACGGCCAGCGCAAGCAGGCGATTCTAAGCTACCGCCTCGCCGATCTCGTGCTTGGGCCCGGCAAGGACGGGAAAACAATCCAACCCGAGGGACTGAAGGCGTCCGGCATGAACAAAAAGCAGCGCGCCATGCTCCTCGACGTCATATCCGAATGGGCGGGCGTCGTGCACGAAAGCGCGGCTGCGGCGCGCATGGCGGAGCTCAAGGCTGACATCGATGAGACCTGGTTCGCCTGGAGCGGCCCGACTACAGTCGCTCCGGGAACCAATATCACGGCGTACTACCGGATTCAGGGGCCGCATCTCGTGATCGAATACGCGCCGCAGCGGCTGGGCGGCGATCCCGCGATGCATGTCCACACCATGTACCGCGATCCGACCAACGACTATGGAAGGAAGTACTTCGCGAAATGAAAAGCTGCCTCGCTGCTGCCGCGATCTTCGTGCTGGCCTGTACGCCGGCGGATGGGCGCCGGCTCGATGAGTACCTCCAGGGCGCGATCATTTCCGTTGAGAAGAGCCGTGTTCAAGCCCAGATGACGTTGACTCCGGGCGTCGCCGTACTCCCGATTGTGATCGAGGGGATTGATGCTGATGCAGACGGAGTCATATCAGAAGCTGAGCAGCGGGCGTACGCCGCGCGCGTGCTCCGTGACGTATCGCTCTCGGTCGATCGCCGCCCCCTGAAATTACAGGTGCGTTCCGTCCGATTTCCGCGCATGGAGGAGATGAAAGACGGCCGCGGCGAAATCGAAATAAAGTTCGAAGCCGATTTGCCTGCCGGCGGGCCGGACCGGCGCCTCGCCTTCGAAAACCATCACTACAGCCGGATTGCGGCGTACCAGGTGAATTGTCTTGTTCCACGCGATCCGGATATCCGGATTGTCGCGCAGACACGCAACTACGAGCAGTCGATGTATGAATTGGAGTATGTGCAGGCGAACGCCAGCCCAGGCCCGCTGCGGTTGACGTGGTGGTCAGGCGGTCGCGGATGGCTCGGAGC
>Ga0070740_10000917_pt1 | contig 46953 bp, 47 predicted proteins | sample Coa_R2_FD_67286 | JGI IMG/M metagenome (GOLD analysis project Ga0070740, IMG submission 67286) | Surface soil microbial communities from Centralia Pennsylvania, which are recovering from an underground coalmine fire - Coalmine... | ecosystem: Environmental > Terrestrial > Soil > Unclassified ... | reverse complement strand
ATCTCGGAAGAGCTGAAATCGGCACTTGCCCGGCTTGAGGCCCAGGAAGGAGTTTCAGCCAAGGCAGTAGTTGATAGCGATGCTGGTATCATGAGAATTTATAGCGAAGACTCCGACCCGCTCAAGCGCGCATCGTCTGCGCTTTCCGAAGTCCTCGAGCTTTCATATACAACGGCAGAGCACCATCCATACTGGAGCATCCTCTATCACTCTACAGAGATCTCCAAAATTGTCTTGGACAGGTGGAATGAATCTCTTGAATCTGACCAGGTGAGCGAAATTCTCTGGCGGATGCAAGAGATCAAGATGACAGTTGAGAGGCTGGCGGAAGCGGCAAATAGTGAAAGCAAATAGCTAATCGAAAATGCAAATTCAAATTTGTGATCCGGTATTCTGTCATGCTAATGCAGTGATATATAATAATGACAAAAGTCTTGTGATATAGCGATGATAAAGATTGGGCTTATCGGCAAGACCAACACTGGCAAGACCACATTTTTCAACTCGGCAACCCTTTCATCTGCAGAGATTTCAAACTACCCTTTCACGACAAAGCAAGCAAATGTCGGCAACGCCCATGCAATCACCCTGTGTGTCCACAGGGAGTTTAACATGCAGGACCAGCCGAAGAACTCCCGATGCATAGACGGCTGGCGCTTTATTCCAATCGAGCTTGTGGATCTTCCTGGCCTTATCAAAGGAGCCTGGGAAGGAAAGGGCCTTGGCAACCAGTTCCTCTCTATAGCTGCGCAGTCTGATGCTCTCCTTCACATAGTCGATGCATCAGGAAGCATAGATGCATCAGGCAAGATAGCAGAGCCGGGCACAGGCGACCCTGTGGCTGATATTGCAGATATCGAGGAGGAGCTTGTGATGTGGTACCTGAAGCTACTTGAAGGTAACCGGGACAAGATATCCCGGGCAATCAACTCCGGCGTAGATACTGTTAATGCAATTACAGAAGTCTTTAGGGGAATAGGCGTGAGAGAAGAACACGTCCGGCTTGCCCTGGCCCAGAATAACCTTGGCGAAAAAGCCTTTGACGACTTTGGCCCGGACAAGTCCAAGGCCTTTGTCTGGAGCCTTCGGGATATATCAAAGCCCACCCTTATCGTGGCAAACAAGGTCGACCTCCCATCTGCCGCAGAGAACTTTCACAGAATCCGGGAAGAGTACAAAGACACAATCGTCGTGCCCTCAAGCGCTGATGCAGAGCTTACTTTGCGGCGCGCAGAGAGCAGGGGCCTCATCCACTACCTGCCGGGGGACGAGAGATTTGAGATAAAAGACCAGACAGAGCTCAACGACAAGCAAAAGTGGGCTCTGAATTTTATCAGAAAGGACATCCTAGGCGAGTACATGAGGACAGGTGTCCAGTTTGCAATCAACGTGGCAGTCTTTAAGCTACTGAAAATGAACGCCGTATATCCTGTCGCCGATGCCACAAAGATGACAGACAAACACGGGAACGTATTGCCGGATGTTTATCTTATGCGATCTGGCACAAGTGTAGAGGATCTGGCAAAGGAGATCCACAGCGAGCTAGCAAAGGGGCTACTTTATGCGCTGGACCTGAGAAACGGCCTACGACTGCCTGCAAATTACCAGCTGAAGGACAGGGATGTCCTCTCAATAGTGTCGGCAAAGAAGAAAAAACAGTAATCTGGTTCGGTGCGACCGCAAAGATGTGCAAGCCTAGCCAATTGGCTGTTTTTCCAGCCAGACCGCCATTTTATTTTTGATCCTGTGAAAACACTGCAATGCTTTTGAGCGATCGGTAGACCTCAAGGTATTTCATTCCAAGCTCGGTGGTCCGGTATGCAGTATGGATGCCCTGAGCGTCTGATAGCTGTGCAATCAACTTTTTGTCAATGAGTATCTGGATATAATGCCGCAGCTGTCCACTTGTAAGGTTGGCCTTTGTGATAAGTTTACTCTTTGTTATGCCGCCATTGGCAGATTCAAGAATCATGGCAATAATATCTGGCCTGCTGCGGTTTTTCACATCGTGAGAAAGGGCGTTCTGCTATAAAATGCCTTTGAAGTAAGAACATAGATAATGGAGCCGAATAATTTTGATAATAGAAAACCAGCTACAGGCAGGCATTGCGAAGCAAGGTTAACTAGCCTTGCGTCTTTATACATACCGCGATGTCCAAAATCCGGATTAAAAATAGAGACGAGCTGCTGCAAGCTCATGCAGGTTATGCCTCTATGAAGCTATGTCTTGGGGCACTCGAAGCTGCACTTCAAAGCTCAGACCCTGCACACTTGGTCAGAAGGTCTGTTCGCCTTCGGGGCTCTGTGCTTTCGGTGAATGACATTTATGGCAAAAGTGTAAAACTTGACATTGATAGCTTTTCTTCGATCTATGTTGTTGGGGCAGGGAAAGCTACTGCCAGCATGGCTGGCTCTTTATGCACGATACTTGGCAGGCGTATCAGTGGAGGGGCAATTACTGTGCCCTATGGTGCGCAAGTCAAGACAAAGGGGCTGCAGATAACAGAGGCATCTCACCCTCTTCCTGACCATAACGGCGTGGCAGGTACACAAAAGATAATCAGGATACTCAAAAGCACGGAGAGAAATGATCTGGTCTTTGTTCTTCTGTCTGGAGGAGGGTCTGCACTCCTACCTCTGCCAGCCAAAGGTCTGTCGCTGAGCACAAAACGTACTGTCACAAAGCTCTTGCTAGCCGCAGGGGCCTCTATCGGCGAGATAAACACAGTCAGGAAGCACCTGTCGGCTGTGAAAGGGGGTCGGCTTTTAAATTATGTTGCAAAGGGCTGCAGGGTTGTTTCACTTGTCCTGTCAGATGTAGTGGGGGACGACCTTGGAGCAATTGCGTCAGGCCCTACAGTTCCTGATCCATCGACCTTTAAGGATGCAATAGCAGTCATGAAAAAATACAAAGTGACAAAGGTGACACAGGCTTCAAGATACCTAAATCTGGGAGCAACCGGCGGCGCAAAAGAAACGCCAAAGCCCGGAGACAGCATATTTGAGACTGTCAGCAATATGCTGATAGGCAACAATTACACTGCCTGCAAAGGTGCGATCGAGTTTTTCAAAAGACATAGGGTAAAGACAACGTATCTGGGTTCGGAATTTAACTGCAGGGCAACAACTTTGGGCAAGAGGCTGGCCGATGCGGTGGCTTCTTGTAGCAGGCTTGCTGTATCCTCTGCTCTCGTCATGGGAGGCGAATCTACTGTAAATCTAGCTTCCAGGAAAGCAAAGAAAGTGGGAATAGGCGGCCGCAACCAAGAAGCCATCCTATCGTGTGCAGTCAGAATGAAAGCCCGTGGCAATGTCACCGTCGCATGCATGGGTACTGACGGTGTAGACGGTAACTCTGATGCTGCCGGCGGCATCGTGACTCCTAGGTCTATCCAGCTCTTCGCAGAGAAAGGCATAAACGTAAAACAGTTCCTTGCTCGGCATGATAGCTATAATGCTCTGGCCAGGGCTAATTCGTTGATTTTTACCGGTCAGACCGGGACAAACGTCAATGACATTGCAGTATTGTGCTATCTACCATAGTCAAGGAGGTCAATTCTGAAGGCTGGCAGATGGTCTGCTTATTTATTTTTCATAATTCTATTTTATTCTCTTCTCTTCTGCCACTTGGATTTTTACTGCTCTTCTCCGCCTGTCTTGTTTTATCTTAATGCAATTACATCCCCCGACGTGACTTGCCAGAGTTTTCCATTGGGTAGCCTTACAACAAGTGAGCCATCACTGGCAATATCTATGGCAGTGCATTTATGCACATTTTCATTTTCTTTTTCTTTTTTTACCTTTACTCTGCCAAGCTGTTGATTAACCAGAATTTCCCGGCCTATGGTATCAGACATTCTTCTCCACATGCCAATAATTTGTTCTGGCCCATCTTCTCTGCTGAGCAGGTTGCAACATGACTCTATCTGCTCCAAAAGACGCACTGTCAGATTCAAGAGGTTGACATCCCGGCCAAGCTCTGTCTTTAGCGAAGTTACTTCTGCGCCGCCTGGTGTCTCTTGCATGTGCCTGGTAATGTCAGCAGGATCAACATTTGCGTTTAGCCCTATACCTATCACAGCATAGTTGATCTTGTCTGATTCTGCGCTCAAGTCCACTAGAATCCCTGCTACCTTTTTGCCATGCAAAAGAACATCGTTTGGCCACTTGAGCTTGGCATCAAGTCCCGTAGTTTGTCTGATTGCAATGCAAACAGCAACAGCGGCAGCAATAGGTAGCAGCGTGCTCTGTGAAGGAACCAGCTGCGGCATCAGAATAACAGAGAGCCATAGCCCCCCGTATGGAGATACCCATTTCCTTCCAATTCTGCCCCTGCCATTTCTCTGAAGCTCTGCAATCACTACAGTGCCATTTGAGGCCTCTTGCTTTTCGGCCATTTCTAGCGCAACTTGCTGAGTAGAATCAGCTATATGGCGATAGACAATATGCCTTCCTACAAATTGTGTTTGCAGCTTTTGCCGCAGCTCCCACGGAACCGGCAATGAAGTAGTCTCTGCCAACCTGTATCCAATTCCTCGCTTTGCGTCTACCTTGTATCCATACTGTCGTAGCTGTCTTATCTGCTTCCAGACGGCCGCGCGTGATAGACAGAGCTTTTTAGCCAAGTCCTGGCCGGAGGCATATTTTTCCGTCCTGAGCAGAGATAGGAAAATCTGTGTCCTGTTTTCTGCGCTCTGCCGTACCATATATACCGGACTTCATGAGATCAAATATTTCTTGCTGGCGCTTGTGCGATAGAGTAAGAAGACAGACAGGGAATGCTCTGCACCTAGTTCCCCGGAAAGGTCTTGATCAGCTGTTTCGCAGTATGGGTATAGGCATAAATTATCTAATCTTAAAAGAGCTTTTTGCCAAAATGTTTGCGATGTACACGCCGCAGACTGCAAACAAGATTCTTCCAGAAGTGAGACGGCTATTCAATGAAATATCATCAGAGAGGAACCATGTTGTTAGGCTTCAGGAGGAGCTGCAGATGTCAGTCGAGTCTGGATCGCCGTTCCAAACTGTCATGACAAAAAAACAAGAATTGAATGCGGCCGTGGCAAACCTCTACAAGCACATCCAGCAGCTTGAAGATCTGGGAGTCATGATAAAAAGTGTCGACGAAGGGCTGCTCGATTTTCCTGCTATGCGTTTTAACGAGGAAGTTTGGCTCTGCTGGAAGGCAGGAGAGCCTGAAGTAAAGTTCTGGCACCACAAAGACGAAGGCTTTAACGGGCGCAAACCTCTTGGAACAGATGGATTTGAAGACGATCTGGCAAAACTGGTGTAGGTACAAGAAACCTTGCAACACAATATGCTTTGGGCGCACGCATAAATAATGAGTATATTATGAAAGAGTATATTCGTGCATCGCTAATATCAGTAAACCGTACAGTTTTTGTCTTGGTCAGTCAGTAGTAGATGATATTACCATGGTCCCACCCATCGATGCAGCCGAGTTTGATGCCCACAGGGACCTGTCGACTCTGATAGTTGAGTTTCTATGCAGAAATAAGGACAAGGGGTTTTCAGCCAAGGAAATAGCAAATGCCCTAGGTATAAGTGAAGAGGATGTGAACCATGCCATGCTCAAACTTGGTCTTTCGGACCTCGTTGGCGATTTCACAGGGGGGCTGGTCCGAAGAAAAAAGGGTGCTATTCGGTCCGGCGGAGAAAGGATCGAAGATGTCACAATAAATGGCAAGATCTACTACAGATGTACAAGCAAGGACTGATTGGTGGACCTACCATACTGGCAATAGCACAGAAGAGACCGGCCTGCCTCCCAGTCAACCAGACCAGCCAGTCAAAAAGGATACAAATGGCTTGGTTGCAACCATCCTGGTGATAACAGCCTGGCTGCGGGCAGTAAGGATAAGGTTCCTGCTTGCATCGGTAATAGCAGTCAGCAACGGGCTGGCCATTGCATTTTGGAAGCACGGGCAGTTTAACCTGCCGTATGCAATTCTGACATATGCCGGGGTAGTCTGCCTTCACGTTAGTGTAGATCTGCTAAACGATTACTGGGACTATAGGCGCGGCATAGACACGGATACTGTGAGGACAAAGTTCAGCGGCGGGACAGGTGTTTTGCCGGAGAAGGTCCTCAAGCCCCGGAGCGTATACGCCGCAGGTGTAATCTTTCTCGTTCTGGGTGCTTTGATTGGAACATATTTTGTTGTGGTCAGGGGCTTTGCGATAGCCTTGATCTTGGGTTTTGCCGTAGTGGCAATTTACTTTTATTCAACCAGCATAGTGAATGCCGGCCTTGGCGAGCTGTTTGTCGCCATCAAAGGTGCAATGATTGTACTGGGCGCCTGCTATGTCCAGACAGGCCTAGTGGAGCCTGCGGCCTTGTTTGTTGGTACCATCGTCGGATTGTTGTCAGCATCTGTACTCTTTGTAAATTCCTTTCCGGACTATGCCGCAGATAGCTCAAGAGGAAGGCGCACTCTTGTAATCATTATGGGGAAGAAAAGGGCTGCTGCGGCCCTTCCGCTATTTGTGGGAGCGACTTTTGTCCTTATAATTGCAGGGATTTTTTTAGGCTACACAAAAATCTATTCGCTTGTATGCCTGTCATCTCTTCCATTTGCCATAAGGTCAATCAAGTCGCTAAGAGAAAACCACGCTGCCGTCGATGTGCAGCAGATGATACCGAGTATGGCAGGAGTGGTGACATACTCAAGAATTACAGGCTCTCTCCTTGCCATTAGCACACTGCTCTAGCTAGCTAGTTAGTAATCAGCATAGTCGAAGAACAATTGACTTATATTCACAATTGCCTCCGAATTCCTCTGCCAGTTGTCTGCCGAAAAATATTTCTCGCTTGAAGGATTCGCCACACCAGCCGGAACGGCCAAATATGCAGCAGATGCAATCAGTAGCGGCAGGTCTGCAAAGCACTTTCGGGTCTTTGACGGTCTTTATCTTTCTAGCATTGGCATGGGAACGTACCTGGGCGATATTACAAGGCAAGACGATATGGCAGTTGAAAACGCAGTCTACGAGTCAATCAAGTCCGGAGCGGTTAATGTTATCGATACTGCCATAAACTACAGAGCCATGAAATCAGAAAAAAGCATAGGTCGAGCACTGCGCAGGCTGACAGATGAAGGCATAATTTCAAGGGACCGGGTCTTTATTTCTACAAAGAATGGCTATATCACAAATGATGGGGATTTTCCGTCTGTCGACGTTACAGAGTACATTCACAGAATGTACATAGCACCACAGCTTATCAGTGCAGATGATATTAGCTCCGGATACCATGTCATGCACCCAGACTATATTGCACGGTGCATAGACAAATCGCTTCTGAATATGCGCCTGGATACCATAGACCTTGTCTACATACACAACGCATACGAAAGCTGGTGCCATGACATTGGAAGAGAGGAGTTTATGCAAAAGCTTGCAAAGGTATTCGAAGTATACGAAAAATACCGGTCATCTAACAAGATCCGCTACTATGGCATGGCGACATGGACCTGCTTTAGGGTAGAACAGTATGCCGGGGAATATCTATCCCTTGAAGAGGTCGTAAAACTGGCGGAAAATGTCGGTGGCAAGGTCATGGCTTTAGGTTCATTCAACTTCCATACAACATTGCATACAGCGAAGCTCTCCTATTGAGAAACCAGACTGTAGGTTCAGAAAAAGGGTTGACTATACTTGAAGCGGCAGCGCGCTTGAAGATTGGAGTATTTACTTCTGTCCCGCTATTTCAGGGTCGGCTGCTTGGAATAAAGATCCCTGACTTTGCGGGCCCTCAGAGCAATCTAGCCAAATTGATTCAAATTGTCCGGTCGAGCCCATCGGTGATAGCACCCCTTGTGGGCCAGAAGAAGATGGAGCATGTCAGGGAAAACCTGGAGATATCCAATATCGACCCGTTAGACCAATCCCAGTTCAATGATGCTATAAAATCACTTATGGACAGACCTCTATCCTGATCTTGCTTGTTGATGTGTCCTTACTGTCAGTTCCTTCCCTTCTCCTTCTATTCCTTTCATTCATCGTCCCTGACGATGCCTCACCATATGAAACACAGGTAAAGAAAAGCTCTGAAGAGAAAGATAGATAAGGATAAAAAATTGCGACCTGCAAACATGCCTGTTGGAAACTACAGACTTGGAGAAATTCAGAAATAAAAGTCGACATTCTGTCAGATGTCTTGCATTCTTTAAGGCAAAGAAAGGCAACGGTATTATGTTAAAGAATATTTTGCTCGGTCTGGTCGAGCCTACTAGGCGCGAGCAGGGAAACATTGCTTATGTTCTCCACCAGTCGACAGAGGATCCTGATGAATTTGTATTTGACGAAATCTGGACAGATATGAAATCTCTACATGATCACTTGCAGCAGCAATACATCAGGTCGCTGCCGGAGAAAATAGAACGACTGGTCTTAAAACCGGTGGAGGTAAAGACCTACCTGGAGGTAATTGATTAACTGCTACTTTTACTTTAATTCAGCTATTGCATCTTCAACATTCTTTCTGTCCGGCGCTGCCGGGACCTGTTCCAGGTACCTTGTGAGATCTTCAACTGCCCCGGACCTGTCACCAATCTCGAGGCGGGCGACTGCCCTGTTCTTGTAAATCGGGCCATACCTTTGAGGATTGAGATCTATGGCCTTGGTATAATATGCCTCTGCCATGGAGTAGTCCTTTCGCTTCAGGTAATAGTTGCCAAGCCCCCTGTATGCAAGGTAGCATTTTGGATTGACTTTTACGGCCTGCTCGTAGCATTTGGTCGCTTCCTCCAATCCAAGTTCGTTGTACATGCCAGCCAAAAGGCACCATGCTTGGGAATTTTCCGAGTCTATACTGGTGGCTTTTTTTAGCTTGTCTGCTGCCTCGTCTATCAACCCTTGCAGTCGTAGTTTTTCTGCTTCAAAACAGAGCCTATTGGACTGGCTGAATACAAGCTCATCGGCATGCACAAGGTCACGCATATCCTTGGGAACAAGTAACACAGTAATCATGTCATCCTGGCTCCAATCCTGCTCAAACCTTGACTCTGGGATGGCGCCCAAGGCATCCTGCTGGGGAACATAGGTCAGAATCCTGCGCTCTTCGCTATCATAGCCTGATACTATAGTGGCGTGCTGTACAACGTCATGTATGCCAGGTAGAATGGCTATCGGCGGGATGCCCTGGTCAATCCGCCGCTTCAGATCCTTCAGGGACCCTCTGTACAGATATGATACAAACCCGTGCCTTTCAGCAAGCTCTATTCCCTCAATCATTATTGTGCCCTTTATCCCCGAATACCTTTTTGATATCTCGGCAGCTTCGTCTAGCGGCACGTTCTCGCCCCAGTATCTGATGAGTACATTTAGCACCAGAGGAAGGCATATTCTCTCTTCACTTGTGTCTACAAGTGGAAGTGGAATAAGGTGCTCTGACTGCTTGGGCTGAAAAGACAATACAACTGCTCCCGGGTGGCGATGCAAATAAAATCCTTTTTCATTGTTCTGCTGGAAAACCGGAGAACAACCAATTGATATGAAACCGCTTCTTATCCTATCATATCATTCGAGTCTTGCAAAGTTAGCCAGTATGGCCATTCCATCCTCCCAACTTTTCTCGGGATGGAATTGCGTTCCATAAATTTTCTTTATTCTGTGGGCAAAAATCTCGTACGGGCAGCTTTCAGACCTTCCGGCAGATACAAAGTCCTCCGGTAGCCTTGCAACACAGAATCCGTGGCTTTCATATACGTCCAGAGAGCTTTTCTTTGGCAAAATTGGCAGATTTGCTGATACTTTGATGCTGGTTCTTCCCTGTAGATGCCCTTGCGGCATTCTTCTGATGGAGCCTCCAAGCGCCAGTGCAATTATTTCTGCACCATAGCATATGCCCAGGATAGGCTTATCAGCATCAAAACAGTGTCTGACAATACCAGAGTTTATGACGTTTATCTGCCTGTCATTTTTTTGCCTTCCTGAAAGAATGACCCTGTCATACTTGAGGCCGCCGTCTTTAAAAAAGCCATCAAGATCGATGCACTTTTTGTGATCATAGGATATGCCAATTTTCTTCAAGCATTGAAGAATATCTGCGGTAAATGGTGAGCCGTTATCTACAACAAGTACAGTCAATTAGCCTGTTGACCTACCTCTATTGAAATGTAATGCATCTCTGCAACGCCATTCTGCATCTTTATCACTCCAAAGTCAACACTGGTATCTTGCTGCCATTCGTATATTCTGCCGTCAGCCTGCGATGCAAAATCTGTTATGAATTTTGAAACGTCCGCTTGCACTGCTGCAAAGTCAGAATCTGAAAGATACACTGATTGCATTTCCATAAATTCCACCGGCACAGAGATCAAGGTAGGCTTGACTACCGCCAACTCTGCACTTGAAAATATCTTTTCAAGATTGGCTATTCTATTTGCCGCGGCTGTCTCATTTTGCTGCCGGCCTTCTCCACCCGCCGTATTATTGTTATTGATGGCCTGGCCCTGCTCGGGGGATGTCGCGAGCTGGAGCAGGTAATTCTGAAACGCTTGGCTTGAAGAATTGCCCAGCCCGACATAATAGCTGCCAGAGGAAGTCACTCCAACCGCCGCGACTCCGGCCAACTTTTGTGGGCTGTTAAACTCGCCTCCTGGCGTATATAACGGAATAAAGTATATGCTGTGGTTCCCTATGCTGTAAAGGATACCGTCACCTATCTTGGGCTCTGACGCTGTCGATGTCTTGATGCTGGCGTATCCTCTGTCTTTAGCTATCGCAAGCTTTGCCGATGCCGGGTCCGGAAGGTGGGCATCTCCGGAGGCAGAATAAAACCTTGACTTGCCTAGATTCTGAAGGTCATTCTGAATAGCAAGATATCCGACAGGGTTTTCACTGCCAGTCGTTGAACCTTTGAGAACCGGTGCCTGCAAGACCAAAAATGAAGGGCTGCCAAAATCAGCAGGTTTGGCAAAAATATAATCAGGCGAGTCGCTGCCAGAGTCATAAAACCCATCTTCTGCAATAAATGAACCCGGGTCAGTCACATGGTATCTATCAAATTTGGCCAGCTTCCAGAGGAACATTTCACGGGGGTACTGTATCTGATTGTCCAGCCATGATGGAATATTTTTGGTAACCGATCCTGTATCTTTGTATTCCTCGAAGAACATATTGGAAAAGTAATCGTTGCCAAGCACCAGCACCTGTACATTGCCGTTGTATGTATCTATGAGCGAATAACCTACAAGCTGAAGAGTAAAATCAGGACCCCAAGGCACACGGCTTGTATCAAATGCAGCAATGAGTGGCATCAGCCAGTAAGTCTTGGTACCGTCGGTTACCGGGATTGCTTCAACTCTGCTTGCTTGGTCAGGTACCTGTGAGCTGCTGTATGCAAAGTCGTATGCAAAGAACGGATAGAGCAGACCCATCCTGTCATGAATGTCCTTGAACCTCATAATGTGAACGGGTGCATCAGGGTATGAGGCAATCAAATTTGGGTCAAATATCCAACTGATGGGCGGAAAAACCTCAAGCCCGCCAGTACCATTGTAAGTATCTCCATTGCCCGATAATGCAGTGCTAGAAGAAAAGCCAGACCAGTAATTGTTGCCGCTTGATGCGCCAGCAGATGCGCCTTGGTCATAATAGACCAGAGTATTTTTAAAGAATCTGGTTTCGTCAATAACTGTTCCATTGCTGGCGTCAAGCATAATTATGGACCTTTTTGAATGGGTGTTCATAAAGTGCTGTGTATACCATTCGCCCTTCTGGGACGATTGGGCTGAGGGATTTGGTACAGTGGTGGCCGTCCAGTACATCCTGCCTCCAAATCGCAACATGCTTATGTTTGAAATGGAATCATTATCCTGATCTGCTTGAGCCTTGAGAACTGCCTTAGCAGATGTCCTGTCCCAGAGTCTTATAACGCCGAGGATATCGCTGTTTTGCGCGACTGCTGACTTGACAGTTGTAACGCTTGGAGATGCTGGCACGCCAAGCGAAATATTTTGTATCTGGTCAAGCCCTGCCAGATATCTATTCAAGGCGATTTCCTGCGCCTTGTATGGACCTATCCAGTCGACCTTCTTTGCATCTGCTATACTATTGTTTATTGTCATTGCAGATAGAGCGGCAATTGCCACAGCAGTCACAGTCAATGCACGAAAGTAAATGCTTCTTTTAGCGGGATAAATTATCACTCTAGACATCTTGCGGTCATGTAATCCAAAAGCCATAAACATTCCTCCGATGGCAAGGCTTGCTACGATTGCGTATTTCGTATTAAAGTCCACATTCGACGAAAAAAACATGTTAAACCCTATCCACAGGGCTACAGTTCCTGTGATTATCTCTGAAATAGAGATATATGACAAGAACCTTGGCTTGTTCTCCGAAGCGTCTGCAGCATAGCCTGAAAGAATACGAATGGCACCACTTATTCCAACATATACAAAGATTCTTAATCCAACTGCAGCCAGGACCGGCGGAATAAACAAAGTCAGAGCAGGTATTGCAGGAAATACATATTGCTCTGCAATATTGCCGTCCATCCTTGCGCCAGCAAAAGGGATTGTAAAAACATTGACGGCAGAGGATAATCCAATGTCGCCTCCCTGTGCCATGTACTCCAGAACCATGCCAAACAGCGCACTGCCAAATAGTGGGGCGAACAGTACCACTTTGGTTATCTGCCATACGGCAAAGGGCACGGGGCGCATCTTGAATTCGCTGTAGCGCATTCGCTGCGAGGGGGATGCTGAGTACAAAGATTCCCTGTCTTTTTTCAGGTAATTTGTCAGGATGTGGACGCAATACCAGATAATCGAGTTCCTCGCCTTGTAATTGACTCTAGCAAGGACGACTGATGCAAGCGCCAGGCCGGATATTGCCGAAAAATAAAGAGGTTTTGTAAATAGAATGCCAAATTCCTCGATATTCATTATCATGTTAACAGATTGGTTAGACGCAACTGACAGGATTACTGCGCCCATAGCTGCAACAAGACCAAGTTGTATGAACCTGTTTATCTTTGGCCTGGCCGCACTATCCTCGTTGTATCTATCCCACAAAAACTGCTCTGCCTCTGCGATATCTGAATCCAAAAGACTTAATGTGCTTTACTTATCTCACGATGGGATACATTCATGTGCACTTATGCGGCCGTTTTCCTGCTCTTGGAAGCCTTTTCAATTTCTGCCATGTCTGCACTTCAGGAAAGAAAAATTAAAACGGGCATTTTCGGGGCTTTGCAATGCGTCAGCTGGAAATCTCTAGCTCTGCAAGTCCCTTGCATGCAAGGTAAACTGCAGCATAGGCAGGCAGCAAGATTGAACGTTCCTTTACCTCCAACCTGAACGTCTTGCCTCTGAGCCGGACTTTGACATCTGCCTTTGCTGTGGTTATGATCTCTTGATCTTCTAAAAGACAGGCCTCCGTAAACGGATCAAAAGAACCTATATTTCCGCATCTTACCTTTGCAAGCCCGCTCTTGCTGTTGAGCGTTCCGGGCATCCTAAAAACCCTGTGTGTATCTGTAGTGACCTGGGGGTCTATGACAAGGCCCTCCTCTCTGGCAATTCTTTCCAGCTCAGTCCTGAAGCCGGCATATCCTCCCTTTTGGGACACAATGTGCTCAAGCTTCTTTTCAGAAGAAGCATCTATTTTCAGTTTCTTTGCTACTCTGGCCCTCCAGCCGTATGAAATTCCACCCCTTGGAAACCTGATGGCAAATCCTCTGTCTCCAGCCTTCCTTACACCGATGCTTTCCGGCATCAGGCCATTTCCAGTCAGGTAGCCTACAATATCTGAGCGCGCTTGAGAATCAAGCTGGTTAAAAGAGTCATCTGAGACATGCAAATGAAAGCCGTTGTTTCCTGAAAAATATACCTTAATTCTATCCAGTTCAATGCCAAAGTCACCTGACAGGAGACTGACAAGACGGATTGCCTCGTTTTTGGATGCATCTATGCATTTTGTACATGGTAAAGATGTAATATTTGGTCTGCTGGCTTTGCATGAGGGGCAGACAAATGACAAGCCGGCCTGTGGCCCGTGAAGGTTTTCTTGCAGATCAGAAAATCCACATTCTCGGCATACAAGATATGAGTGCGACGGTACACAGGGCAGGTCAAAATCCTTGCCATCGATATCAAATATCAAATCCGCACCCCTCCACTCCTTTTCGCGCATTTCGTTTGCAGGAAAGCGATAATAGGCATTGGAGCAAAAGACATCGGCAGGCGGATCCCTGATGAGGCTGGCAACAAGCTCCCCTACGCTCCTGAAGGCCAAGTGCCTGACCATCGCCCCTCCAGCGGCAGGGAATGAATCTCCGAAGCGCATATAGCCAAACTCCCGCTCTTCAATTCTGTCTGGAACTTCGATTCTTGCCGCTTGGGTAAAGTAATACTTTCTAAAGACACTCTGCACTGCAATGGCAGTTGTACCTGGTGTCTTTGTCCTGCCGGCTGGCGTGTTATTATCGGCCTGCATTGTCATTATTTCTTGCTCTCCGTCCAAACTGCACGGGGTTTATTATTCCTGAGCATTCCGCCGTGGCAAAGCAGAGGTTTTCGTTGCGAAGCTTATCGCAGGATGGAACTGAGTATCTTGTCCTGCTCCCCTTTTCTCCTGCCAGATGTTGCACCTGGTACCGCGTTATCCTTTCGTTATAGTCTGGAGCATTCTGAAAGAGGGCAATAATTTCGTCTACCGGTTTCTCAATTGCAAGCATGTATGTGGCAAGCATGACCCTTGCAGAATGAGGCAAATTTTCCCCCCTGTTCATTACCTCGATAGCATGCTTCACGCATGGCGGATAATCTGAAACCTTGTAAGTTCTGTACTCAAAGTATGGTCTAAGCTTTTCTTTGAGATTTTCAGTTCTTGATTTTATGGCATCAGGAACTGACGGTATAGACATTTCTTTTACTCTGTCGTAAATCAGGGCGCTGAGCTCGACTCTGATAAGCCTCACTGTCTCGTCTGCATCAAGGTAAACGTATCCGCCGTGAACCAACCTGTTGACAAGTTTCCATTCCTGCTCATGAAAGTGTGAAGCGCGTAGCAAGTAATCTACTACCCTGACTTTAAACAGCCTGCTGTCTGTTGTGTCTATATCGACTTTGACTTTGAAAAGTTCCTCAAATATTTTGAACAGCAAGAGTTGCCTTTTCTCATTCTTGCTTTTCAGCTGCTCAAGATCCCGTACAAGAAATTTCTCTGCCCGCATAGATTCAAAAAGCGAATATTTCCTGAGTATTGGCTCCATCCCAAGTGATTTTACTATCATTAGGCTGATAAGAAATGTCAGAATCTCTGTCCTTTCATCAAACTCATCAAATACCTGGCCAGTCACAATTTCTTGTTCGATTCTCCTTGCTGCCCTGTCTACAATATATTGCATTTCTGGTCGGTCAAACTCCTCAAAGCCAAATCCTGTTTGCCTTACGTACTCTGAAGCCTCGCGAAGAAAAGGATACTTTGCGATATCTGAGGTTCCCAGCCGTATGGACATAGGCAGCCAGTATCCTTCTGTCCAAAACTGCAATAAAAACACAGCTTGGTCTGTAATGATGCGCCAAGCGACAATTGTGTAAGCTTTTCTAAAGATTCTGTCCTAATCTGCCAGTTCGGGTCGGTATGGCAATAAATCTATACTATTCTCTTCTATATTATTCTATTATCTGCCTGCCATTCGTTTTTACTTGCGGCAGAAAGAGATCAAGATACTAGATTGGCTGTAAAGGCTTTTTATATCAAGTATAATGCAGTACCACCTGCTCAAAATGGACGCTAGGGTAGGCTTTCACGTTTCCATTGCTGGTGCAATAGCAAATTCAATTGACAATGCAAAAAAGATAGGTTGCAGTGCATTCCAGATATTTAGCAGAAATCCTCGAGGCTGGTCTGCAAAACCTCTGGATGAAAAGGACGCGATTGCTTTCAGGGACAAGCTTGCTGCAAGTGGAATCAATAGCAATTCGGTTCTTGTGCATATGCCGTATCTGCCTAACCTAGCTGGTCCTAACGGTGAGCTATACAAAAAGTCGACAGAGACCCTTATCCAGGAGGTGCAAAGGTGTTCGCTTTTAGGCATAAGATATCTTGTTATTCACCTTGGAAGCCACAGAGGAGAAGGGATCTTGAATGGTATTACCCAGGTAGCCAACGCCTGCAGCATGGCAATTGACGAGGCAGGCGCTGGAACGACCACTGTTCAGATACTGCTAGAAAATAGCGCAGGCGGAAAAGATTCAGTTGGCAGCAAATTCGAAGAGATAGGTTTGATTTTAGACAAGCTCAACAGTAGTAGATTCGGTATTTGCCTCGATACATGCCATGCTTTTGCATCTGGTCATGATATTCGCAGCAAAGATGGTGTCGACAGTATGCTTGAAGAGTTTGACAACAAAATCGGTCTGGACAAATTAGAGGCAGTCCACCTAAATGATTCTAAATATCCATTCAAATCCAACAGAGACAGGCATGAACACATTGGACTTGGAGAGATCGGGATCAATGGATTTGCAGCGATTTTAAGTAATTACTCTACATCTAAAGTTCCACTAATCATGGAAACGCCCATAGATGCACGGAGAGGCGATGGTGATAACCTGAGGGTGGTTTTGCATCTGCTGGCTGGAGATAGGTACATGAAAGGGTAATACTGCACAAGAAAAATAAATTAGATTAGGTTAATAGATACTCAGGTGCAATCAATCTTGACATTGTAACACTTACCAACTTTCTATCAAAAAGTCATCTGCTTGAGACTGGCAAGCTTGTGTACCCGCATATGTCAAGGTCTACAATTAAATAGAAAATCCATTAGCATATGAACGACAGGATACCGCGGATGGATCGAGATCTGGACTTTCCTCAGGTTGCCAACAAAATTCAAGGCTTCATTGCAAGGCAGGTCAGAGAGCGTGGAGTAGACGGAGTTGTATTGGGTATCAGTGGTGGACTTGATTCATCTGTTGTTGCAAAGCTTGCGGTACAAGCACTGGATAGTAGTAGAGTCTACGGTCTTATTCTTCCTGACGGAAATATCTTTAAACAGGATGTAAAGGATGCAGAATTACTTGCAAAATGCCTCAAGATAAAATACAGAATTATTAACATCGGTCCGCTAAAAAAAGAGGCATTACACGTCCTTCCAAGGAACCGGCTGGCTCAGTTAAATCTGGTAGCAAGGCTTAGAATGTGTATGGTTTACTACTATGCATCTTTGCGGAAAAGTATTGTACTTGGAACGTCAGACAAAAGTGAGGTAAAACTTGGCTACTTTACAAAATATGGGGATGGCGCAGCCGACCTCTTGCCAATAGCTGACCTTTACAAGACACAAGTAAGGAAGCTTGCTCAATATTTACAGATCCCGGCTCCAATTTTGGCAAAGAAAAGCAGCCCATCTCTGCATAGAGGCCAGACTGCCGAAGGTGAAATCGGAGTAACATATGATGTTATAGATGAGATCTTGGACAGAATAGAGCAACATAAAGCAAGTCCCGGTAAACAAAAGTCAGTAGATTTTTCTGGGCTTGACAGGGCAAGTGTAGAACGTGTGCTCTACCTTGCCGGAAAGAATCAGCATAAAAGTGAAATGCCTCCAGTATGTAGAATTGATTAATGAAATCATGTTAACAATTGTTCTAAATTAAATTGCTTGTTTAATTCTTCCATGCTTTATGGACGTTGGCAGCAAAACATATCACTTTTAAATAGGTCTAAAAGATTTGTCAATATGGTATTTGGTAGAGACATCAGGCTTGGACGGATACTAAAAGATGGCAAGATGCTCTGCATCCCGATGGATCATGGCATTAGTAATGGGCCGATCCGTGGGCTTGAAGATATTCATAGAACGATTTACCAGTGCCAATATGCCGGCCTTACTTGTGTCCTAGTAAACAAAGGTATCATAAGAAGCATGCCAAAGCCACCTGGCATAGGCCTCATAGTGCACTTTTCCGGAAGCACGTCGCTTGGCCCAGCTCCGAACAAAAAGGTTCTTATGGGAAGTGTCGAAGAAGCGCTCAGGCTTGGCGCGGATGCAGTATCTCTTCATATCAATATAGGCGCAAAGGAAGAACCGGAGATGCTGCAAAAGCTGGGCATGATATCGGACAAATGCGACGAGTGGAATGTTCCTCTCGTTGCAATGATGTATCCACGTGGCGAGAATATAAAAAATCCTCACGACCCTGAGGTCGTAGCACATGCAGCACGCATCGGTGCAGAAGCTGGCGCAGATATTGTAAAGGCAGTATATACTGGAGATGCAGAATCATTCAAAAGAGTAGTAAAGGGTTGCCCTGTGCCGATCGTTATCGCCGGCGGACCCAAGGCCGAAACAGACAAGGAGATATTGGAGATGTGCCATGGTGCAATGGAGGCAGGCGCAAAGGGCGTCACCTTTGGCCGAAATATTTTTCAACATCAAAATCCGCCGGCAATAATTCGTGCCCTTCACAAGATAATCTTTGAGGGCAGGACTGCAAAGGAAGCCGCAAGGGAACTTGGAAGAGGCTGAGGACTATGGCTAGACATGAACGTATTACTGGCAAGGAAATAATCATAAATCCTGCTGTCCCGGAATCAAACCTTCAGGATTTTCTGGCCAAACTGACCGGTGTATCTATAATCAATATAGATCCAAAACTTCTCAAACATACTGCAAAGGAAAAGGAGTTTAAAACTATCTTCGAATCTGAAGAAGCAGATATGGTGATATGCAGAACATTTGAGATGCTTAAAAAATTCAAATCTCTATCTGCAACAAAGCAGATGGGGTATTTTAAAAAAGTCCTCAGCAACAGTGATGTCGACGAAATAGAAAAGGCAGCCCTAGAAGGAGCAGAATTTGTAATTGTAGATGCTGCTGACTGGAAGATTATACCACTTGAGAATATTATTGCAAAGCTTCACAAGTCGAGGACAAAAATCTATACAACCGCAGAAAGCGTAAGTGAAGTAAATACCATGCTTTCAGTTCTTGAGATGGGCGTCGACGGTGTCATTTTTTCAACGGGCAAAATTGAAGAGGTAAATCAAGTTATTCGCAATTTAGGACAGCATGACTTTAGAATACTGCCTGCCAAGGTGGTTGAAGTAAAGGATGTAGGCACCGGAGAACGGGTTTGCGTCGATACCGCATCAATGCTGTCATCTGGCGAAGGGATGCTTATTGGGAGCAGATCAAACTTTATGCTGCTTGTACATAACGAATCCGTAGGATCCTCTTTTACCTCTCCTCGCCCTTTCAGGGTAAACGCAGGCGCGGTATATTGCTACACCATCTCGCCTGATGGCAAGACCCGATACCTTTCTGAAATTGAATCTGGAAGCGAAGTGCTGATAGTTGACAGGAATGGAAATGCCAGGAGTGTTGTAGTTGGCAGGTCAAAGATAGAAACAAGGCCGCTGAGACTTATTAGAGCGGAAATCAATGGCGAGAGCGGAACTGTCATACTCCAAAATGCAGAGACAATACGACTTGTGAAAAAAGATGGCAGCCTTGTGTCAGTTACAGAAATCAAACCAGGCGATGAAGTGCTTGGCTATTCAAAGCCAGCTTCTGGAAGGCATTTTGGAATGGAAGTTGACGAGTATATAGTCGAGAAGTAGTAACCTCAAAACAGAAGAAATTTTCTTGATCAGCTTGTACATTACTTTAGAGTATGCCGGATATGGACAAACCGTTACATGCAGCACTACTTTATGCTAGCTCAGCAACAAGTCAGAGACCAAATAATCATAGGTAATTGCAAACAGGTACTGCCAAAACTCGATCCAGATTCGATCCAACTTACAGTAACTTCGCCACCATATAGAAATGCCATAGATTACGATGCCCATGTCTCTGGCAAAGGAGCGTATTATAGAGGCAAGCTCAAACTAGACACTGCCGAATATCTTGCAGACATGGTTGAGGTCTTTAATGAACATGTCTACCGGGTTACAAAGGAAGGTGGCTATTGTTGTATTGTAATTGCAAATGAAGTTGTAAACGGAACAATATTGCCACTTCCTCATATGTTGCTTTCCAAGCTTGTCAAGCCTTTTGGCAATTGGAATCTTCATGAAGAGATAATCTGGCACAAGGTCACAGGCGGCACAAATAGATACGGTTCGTTTGTGATAAACCCATACCCGAAATATTATAGAGCGAATATAATGCATGAGTTTATCCTCATATTAAGAAAAGGAGATGTCAACAGTGGCAGAATGAGGACAATGGAGGCGCTTCCTGCTACACATGAGGAGTGGACAAAGGAGATCGCAAACTCTGTGTGGCATGTTGCCCCTGTACCTCCCGGATACATCAACCACCCATGTCCATTTCCTGAGGAAATCCCCTATAGGCTAATGACACTTTATTCTTGCAAGGGTGATACTGTTCTGGATCCATTCAATGGCAGCGGACAGACGACAAAAGTTGCACATAACTTTGGTAGACATTACATCGGAATAGACGTTGTCAAAGAATATGCCCTTCTTGCCCAATCCCGTATCGCAACAGAGCCGGTCCATATAAGAAATCAGGCACTAATCGCAAACTGGAAAAAGATTCCATCACACTACGTAGAGGTATAGCTGTATTTGGATACTTGCAAGGACGTAAGTCGGACTAAAATATTTATCTAAACAACAATGTTATTAGATTATCAATGGCTGCCACTACTTCCAACTCAAAATATCCGAAGCAGCAGCGCTGCAACTTGTGTGGAAGATTGTTTGATAGCGTAGAAGCACTGAACGCACATCAGAAAATGGACCATAGCAACACAAGTTCGCCACCTGCCGGCGTGGGATAGAAAGATGCAGCTCTGTAGACATAACGGTTTGAGCGAAAATTCATAGACAAGTAGACAATGCATACACGGTCAAGTATCTGGTGGATGTACAGAGCAGCCTGAAGCATTGTTTAGTTCCAACTAGTATTCTCATTCTGCCTGCTTGCTGATTGGTTTATCTATCTGTCGCTTTTAAGAAAAGCCTGTACAAAAAGTGGTCCTAGGAAGAATCTGCACTACTTTGGCGGCTAAAAACCTAAAGGAACTTGAAGGCCAGATCAAGACAGCATTTTCCTTGGGCTCTGATTTTATAGAAATTCGCTTTGATTTTCTGGAACCTCACGTATTTGGTGATGCGCTGAAAATCATAAAAGGTATGGGCAGTGAAAGGAAAGCAATCTTTACTCTAAGGTCCAAAAATCAGGGTGGACAATTTGAAGGAAGCGAAAGTGAGAGGATAGCACTGTTAAAGATGTTATCAGAGCATGATCCAATGCTCATAGACATTGAACTTGATGCTCTCAAAAATGATGATAGTCTAGCAGACCATGTTGAAAGTCAGAGAAATCCAGCAATTGTATCATGGCACGATTTCAAACAGACACCTGCCTCTGATAAGCTGGCAGACATTCTTTCTGAAATGAGATCATACAGTAACTATGTAAAGGTCGTAAGTACTGCAATTACGGTCCAAGACGCACTACGAATTCTCGGCCTTTACGAAAACGCAGATGGATTGAATTTGGTGGCGTTTGCAATGGGTCAAGCAGGCACCCTATCTAGGATACTGTGCACGCTCGTTGGGAATGCACCCTTTACATATGCGACATTAGATAAGCCAGTTGCACCCGGACAGATATCTGTAAGGGATATGAGACGAATATACGATAAGATAGACAACAGGCTGAGCAATTCCAACAGCTGAATGTTGTCATCAAGATCTCCTACATTGGTCATTAAATTTTTTTTAGCTCGTATCTATTTATGATTCTGATAGTTGCTGCATGTAGATATATTTGATAATACCAAAAAATGTACTGAAGTCAAGCAAAACCATTGGAAAATATGAACAACCAATAATTGACATACTTGGGCAGTATTTTTCACATCAAGGGTATGAAGTCATTCCACATGCGAGATTCAATGTTGCATGGGGCAGTATTTTGTCAGATCTGGACCTTCTGATTGTAATGGATAGAAAATTGCTCACTCTGGTAGAAGTTAAATCAAAAAGGGATTCAATCTCCAAGGCAAGAAAACAGATCGAAAGGGTTCAGGATTATGTAGATTATGCATATGTGGCTACCGAGATGCAGATGCTGCGCTCACCTACTCAGAAAATGGATTTGCCCTCTTTTGCCGGAATTCTGGGCGTTGACGTGGAGAGGTGTCAAGTTGATCTGATAAAGAAAGCAGAATGGATCAGAAAAGCTCCTGCCATTGCTTCTGTTGCATGGCTGGAAAAGAAATGCTTGACAAGAATAACACAGCAAGCACTGCCGGAAGGTTATAGACGAGGATTGAATCGCAAGTGGAGGCTGGCAGAACATGTTAAAAATACAGTAGATGCAGATCCATTAAGGGAGATAATCAAGGAGATAGTTGTATGTGGACGGAATTGCGAAGGCGATTGTCCAATTACGAAGCATAAAATTGAATCAACCTGTCATACGACCGAATCTATCTCATGAGATATTCCGGCTTCTATCCAGATAGATATTATAAAGCGATCCACTTGATAGAGTGGCAAATGCAAGGCCAGTTTAAAACATATTGCATCATAGGTGATCCTGTCTATCATTCACTTTCACCCGGGATGCAAAATGCGGCCTTCAATTCGCTCGGTCTGAATTGTACTTACATATCTTTCAGGGTGCCCAAGGATGAGCTAAAAGAATCGGTAGAGTCTCTTCGTGCTACAAATGTAGCAGGATTTAATGTTACGGTTCCACACAAGGTAGAGATAATAAAATACCTTGACGAGCTGGATTTCACTGCAGAAGAAGCAGGGGCCGTAAATACCGTTCATAATGCTAATGGAGTTCTGAAAGGTTACAACACAGATGTCTATGGTTTCATCCAACCATTGCATCGGCGCAAATTGAATCTTCATGTATCTGTTCTTTTGCTTGGAGCCGGTGGCGCAGCCCGGGCCGTTCTTGCAGCATTATCGAAGGAGAACGTGGTCGATGTGATTATCGCTAATCGCGGCCTGCAAAGGGCTGAAGAGCTTGCTAAACGGGGAGAGAGACTTGGGCTCAAGTGTAAAGCACTTCCATTGGACAATGTACGCCAGATATCTGCCAACTGCGGTCTGATTGTTAATGCCACTTCTATCGGCATGAACGATGAAGAGAGTGTAATTGACTATGAACATATTACAAAGGGGGCCATCGTTTATGACATTGTTTACAAGCCTGTAAATACAAATCTAATAGAGAATGCAAAATACGCTGGTGCAACTGTTGTGTATGGATACGAAATGCTTTTGGAGCAGGGCGCAAAGGCATTTGAAATATGGACCGGGCTTGAGGCCCCCAGAGAAGTTATGAAGAGAAACTTGATCGGCATCTTTGGTGAGCCCACATGAAAGCGAAAGCAAGGGCAACCATGCATGGTGCAATTTCAATAGTGAATGCAATTGCGACAGGCTACGGGTCAGCGCTTGGTGTATGTCTTGAGGTCGTGTCTGAGGTAGCAATATCAGATGGCTATGGAATCCGCTTTCATGGAGGCAGACCTGATAGACTGGTAAGCAACATTGTCAAAAATGTCATTCCAAAAAATATTCTTGAAAACAATCTGGTCAATGTACAGATAAAGTCTGAAATCCCAGCTAGGTTTGGATTAAAAAGCTCAAGTGCAGTGTCAAATGCAATATCTCTTGCCTGTCACAGACTCGTCCAAGAAAATATAGACGATTATGCGGTATTGGATGCTGCTGTGCGTGCATCTCTTGACGCAAAAGTATCTATAACAGGCGCATATGATGACGCTAGCGCTTGCTATTTTGGTGGCTTTGTTGTCACTGATAACTATGGCCGAAAGTTACTTCGCAGGGAGGAGGCACCTATGAACCTCTATGCTGCAATTTTTTTGCCGAAAAACAGACAGAGAGGAGACCTAAACCGGCTCAAAGAGATGGTGGAGTTTTTCACAGATGCATTTGCCCTTGCTAAAAGCGGCGACTACTGGAAGGCAATGAAGCTAAACGGCATTGCAGCTTCGGCGGCCCTTTCAGCTGACTACAAGCCAGCGCTAGCAGCCCTGACTAATGGGGCAATATCTGCCAGCCTCTCGGGCAATGGGCCTTCCGTAGCAGCTGTATCGCGCCATGAGAAAATTCAAGAAGTTAAATCAGCGATGGCAAAGTTTTCAGGCAGGGTAATCGTTTGCCAATTGAGTAATGAAAAAGCGAGCGTCAGTCTAATAGATGGTTAGCATACAAGTAAAAAATTCAACAATTAACGGTTCCATTCGCTGCCCCTCCAGCAAGAGCTATTCCCACCGAGCAGTGGCTATTGCCTCACTTGCAGAGGGTACTTCTGTTATCAGCAATGCTCTCCTAGCTAGAGATACGTTGGCTACGATATCATTGTGCAAGGCTCTTGGAGCTGAAATAAGCCATGAGGGTGAGCGCCTTTACATCAGCGGAAGAGCAAGTTTTGATGCTCCAGATAATATTCTGAATGCCGAAAACTCTGGCACGACAATACGCATCATGACTGTAATGTGCAGCCTTGTAAAGGAAGGCTTTACGGTACTGACAGGAGACGAGAGCCTTCGTAAAAGACCGATGCAACCCATCATAGATGCTCTGTCTCAGCTTGGCGTAAGGTGCTTTTCTACCCGGATGAATGGCATGGCGCCGCTTGTGGTAAGAGGCGGAGGCATTAAAGGTGGCGTATCTGTCATAGACGGAACGGTATCAAGCCAGTTCATTTCAGGTATTTTAATTTCTGGAATTTACGCAAATTCACCAATAACTCTAAAGATCAAGGGCGAGCTTGTTTCAAAGCCCTATATAGAATCCACCATTGCTTCGATGAAAAGATTTGGAGTATCAATTGAATATGAAAAGAACCTCCTACAGTACCACATCAACAATTCAAGATACTATGGAACAAAATTTGAAGTGCCGAGTGATTTTTCTACCGCAGCTCTAGTACTGGCTGCAGGGATTATTGCGGGCGGCAAGCTAACAGTTAGAGGGCTTGACTTCAAGCTGCCGCAAGCAGACTCTAGGGTTATAGAAATTATAAAGGATATGGGCGGATGGATCAGAGTTGACCGCCAGAGAGGGGAGGTAACAGTACAGGGGACAGATAGACTAGATGGTGGCGATTTTTGCCTAAATGATGCGCCAGACCTTTTGCCTGTGGTCTCCATATTGGCACTAAAAGCGCGCTCGGCCGTTAGAATCTCCGGTGTTGCTCATGCCCGACTAAAAGAGACTGATCGAATTGCAAATATTGCATCAGAATTATCTAAGTTTGGTGCCACTGTTAAAGAATTCAAAGATGGACTTTTGATCAAAGCTCCAAAGTCTTGTAAAGGAGCATCTGTCGAAGCATTCAATGATCATAGGCTCTTTATGGCATTCACAATTGCTGCGATGTTGACTCCAAGGTCGGTTGTCGCAGGAGCAGAGTCTGTAGACGTTTCATATCCTAACTTTGTTGACGATATGAAAAAATTAGGTGCACTTCTTGAAAATATGCCGGATAGGGAATAGCTGGTGTACCGATAGAGTGGGAACAATTAGAAATCAAATCCTGTATCTAGCAGTTGCAGCCTATTCTAGTGTAAAAAAGACAATATATACGGAGCCGTACAGACATTTCCTCTGAATCCAATGGGCGGAAATCTACTGGGAGAGCGCTTTACTGCTCTGAGCTTTGGCGAGAGCCACGGCAAGTGTGTAGGTGTGGTAGTAGATGGCTGTCCAGCAGGACTTGCCCTTGACGAATCTGATATCCAACATCAGCTCGACCTCAGAAAGCCCGGTCAGTCTATCATAACAACCCAGAGAAAGGAAGAGGATAGAGTTGAGATTCTCTCTGGAGTTTTCAGAGGATACACCACCGGAGCTCCTATTTGCATGCTGATATGGAACAAAGACTCCGACTCAAAAGCTTATGAGTTTATCAAAAATATTCCTCGCCCGGGCCACGCAGACTATCCTGCGATGGTAAAATATGGTGGCTTTGCAGATTACCGAGGAAGTGGTAGATTTTCAGGACGTCTTACTGCCACCATTGTAATGGCAGGGGCAATAGCCCAAAAGCTTCTAAAGCATACCTTGGGCATAGAAACTATGGCATATACCCTGGAGATAGGTGGAATACGTGCCAGCCAAGTTTCAGTTGATGCAGCAAGAAAAGATAGATACAGCAATGAAGTACGGTGTCCAGACCAAGCTGCAGCTGAAAAAATGAAGATGGCCATTCTGGAAGCAAAAAGAAACGGTGATTCCCTTGGCGGGGTAATTGAATGCACAACTTTGGGTATTCCTGTAGGACTTGGTGAGCCTATATTCGGATCGCTTGAATCTGACCTGAGCAAAGCTCTCTTTAGTATTCCTGCGGTAAAAGGTGTTGAATTTGGGTCAGGATTTGAGGGTTCAAAGAAAAAAGGCTCAGAGAACAATGACCTTTATTTCATGCAAGACAATAAAGTTACAACAAGAACCAATAATTCTGGAGGTATCCTAGGAGGGTTGTCAAATGGTATGCCAATCGTGTCAAGGGTCGCTTTCAAACCTGCATCGTCCATAGCCAAGGAACAAACGACACTCGACATTTTAAATAAAGAACAGACAAATCTTGTGGTTCCAGGTCGCCATGACCCATGTGTTGTGCCAAGGGCCCCACCTGTAGTTGAATGTGCAGTATCCCTTGTCTTGGCTGACCACGCCATCAGGTCGGCTATGATCCCGCCTGTATTGAGGTAATTTCTATGGATAAAGTTGTCAATAAAGATACAAGAAAACCTGAAAACGAAGAGCTGGAACGACTGCGATTTGAAATGCGAGATCTAACCGCAAATATCGTGCGTCAGGTACATAGGCGTATGGAGCTTTCAAAGAAAATAGGCGAAATAAAGACCAATCTCAAGATGGATGTTAAAGATGAGCGCGTAGAGCAGGAAATCAAAAGCATGGTTTTAGAATTGTCTGATGAGATCGGCATGAGCAAAGAGTTTGCAACCCAGTTAATCGATATTCTCCTCACAGAATCTAAAAAGTTGCAGCAAAGACATAATTCAGAAACACACGATTTACCTGCAAATTCTGAGCAAAAAAAACAAACCCATCTCTCCATCTTTCTGAAAGCAAAACAACTGGAACTATCAGGTAAGAAAATTATTCACATGGAAGTAGGAGAGCCTGATTTTGCAGCGCCTGGTAACATAAAAGAAACCTTAGTTGATTCATTCAACACCGGACGCTACCACTATACTGAGCCAGCAGGAGTAATGAAACTGCGACAGGCCATAGCAAACAAGCTGAAGAGGGGAATAACAGAAGATATGGTTACAGTGACTGTAGGAGGAAGGTTTGCGGTATTTGCGACAATAGTTTCTCTTGTAAAGAGGGGAGAGGAGATAATTTCAATAGAACCAGCATGGCCCGCATATAGGGACTGCGCAGATTTCATTGGAGCAAAAACTTGCGTCTTAAGAACCAGTATCGAAGATGCATGGGTTCCAGATCTGGATAGACTTGAAGAGATGATAACTCCCAACACAAAGATGATCGTTATAAATTATCCAAATAATCCCACTGGAAAGGTCCTCGAAAAAAGAATGATGCAAAAACTGGTTTCGATAGCTAAAGATAACTCGCTCTACATTCTGAGTGATGAAGTATATTCCGATTACGTGTTTGGGGAATTTGACAGCATTCTTGACTATGACTATGACAAGAGCATAATGATCTCTTCTTTTTCAAAAAGTTACGCAATGACAGGATTCAGGGTAGGATATGCCGTTGCAAACAGAGCAATACTGTCAAAGATAGTTAAAGTGCAAGCGACGGCCCTTACAAGTGTGGCAGAACCAATGCAATATGCTGCCCTTGCTGCCTGTTCTTCTGATCCCTCAGATAACGTAAAGGTGATGAAGAAGCGGCTTGATTTTATTACAAGCAGGTTAAACAAGATGCCTGTAGACTTTGTAAGCCCGGATGGTGCAATGTATGTTTTCCCGAGACTGCGACAACAGTCCTTGGCAGACGATACTGTGGAAAAGCTTCTGGAAATGGGTGTTGCAGTGGCGCCGGGTGGCGGCTTTGGCGATTCATATGATAATTTTATAAGAATTTCTGCCTGCCAGCCGCAGAGTATATTGGAGAAGGGCCTTGATATTATCGGATCAGTTATTTCTGTAGAATAATTGGCGAGAAAAGGATTGTTTAGTAAGATTTCAATTATTGGTGCAGGAGGCAAAATGGGATTATGGTTTCTGCGTTATTTTGCATCAAGATCGGATATAGAAGATGTCTTGGCTTATGATATCGATATTGAATCATTAAAGGAGTCAATGAGTAAAGAGAATTACCCTAAGGACATTTACGTTTGCAAGAATATCAAAGAGTGCGTTAGGACGGCTGATCTTGTTGTGATCTGTGTGCCTGTGCAAGCTACAGCTAAAGTGATAAGGTCCTGTGCGGCAAGCATGAAGCCTGGCTCAACAATAGCCGAGATATCTTCTATAAAGAAGGATAGTTTCAAAGCATTAAGAAATGTTCCTAAAAATATCAAGCCACTTTGTATTCATCCGATGTTCGGACCAGGAGCAACAAGAAAAGCAAACATGAAGGTGCTCCTTGTACCTGTAAGGAATAGGGATCTTGAGGCCAAGGCTGCGAGTTGGATTTTTGAAGACATTAGCGTAAGGTCTATCTCATTTAGGGAACACGACAGGTACATGGGACTTATTTTGGGTCTAAATTACTTCATAAATATCATATTTACCGAAGTCATATCAGACGAAAATATTTCTCTGCTCAAGGAAATCTCAGGTACCACGTTTAGAGTGCAGTCGCTTTTGAGCGAAAGTGTACTCACAGACGAGCCAGAACTTGTAACTGCTCTAATAACAGAAAACCCATATGCTCGGCAATTTATTCAAACCTATATCAAAAGATCGTCATTTATGCTTTCTGTGATAAAGTCGAAAGATACTGTCTCGCTTAAGAAGAAACTATTGGAGTTAAGATCTAAGGTAGAAAAGCATCAAGATATCCATCTGTCGTATAGAAAGATGTACGAGCTTATCGAAAAGCAATGCTGAAATGAAAACTAGGTCGATTATTATGATTCCGCCACGGAGTAATATAATAATATCATAATATTCATTCGACAGACAATCCTACCTTAAGGCTGATACCACGAGGCATCTTAAACTAAAACAATAACATAAAATCTATATACGATTAGATATCTGGAAGTTAGCCAGTACTCAACTGTTCTGTTGGCTTGGTTTTTTTGGCATTGAATTTACTATTGATCTGAGCTCTTCTATCACCTGTGAAACTGCCTTCATCTCGGTAAGTGGGGTAACTGTTCTTGTCACAAGCGGCATAGACGGTAGCAGAAAAAGAATTTTCTGTAGCTCATCGTTGGACTCTACGTCCCAGAGAGTTATCCCACCCGGAGAGTCTGCAAATGCATAAGCAAACTTGAGCTTGCCCTCATCTTTTAATCCCTCATACATTTCAAAAGTCTGTTGAAGCATTTTTATCTGTGCTACAGCAAGATCCGGGGATACAAATTCTATATTCACACGATCTGTTACCAGAAATAACACAATTACTATGTGAGTTTTGAAGAATATATATTTGATCATACTTTTTGCAACTTGCGTTTGCAGAAACTTGCCAGCTCCTGTCTACAATGAGGAGTACAAATGACATGTTGCAAAATATCCTAGGGAAAAGGCCAGACAAGTTGCACAATTTTGAGCTATCCATCTAAATTAGCTTGCTCTTCATATTAACCTCCCATAACCCTCTACCATCGATATGCTTGCTAAAGATCAAGACTTGGAAAATACAAATCGGCCAATCTTTTGTGAAACGCACAGTAAACTATGTCAATTTTCTGATCGAACTCAAAAGTGTCCATGTTGCAGAAAACAAAATTGCCTGTGTGATTATATACTTCAATGAATAACCTGCCAAGCCAAAATTAATCAGTATTTTTTGCTTTTATTTTTGATTCCGATAGACTGAATAAGTGTCTTCTTTTCCAATTATCAAATGGTATCGGCTCTAACCATAGCCGGGAGCGATTCTGGCGGAGTAGCAGGAATTCAAGCAGATTTGAAGACCTTCTCGGCCCTAGGCGTCCACGGCTGCACTGCCATAACTGCTATCACAGCCCAGAATACTGTCAAGGTATCCAGTATCTTTGAAGTTGGTCAGGATGTGTTAAGAGATCAAATACGTTCTGTATTGACGGACATAAAACCAAATGCAATCAAGATCGGCATGGTCTATAGTAAATCCATAATAGAATGCGTTGCGCACACTCTGCACAAAAATAGGTCTCCTATAGTACTTGATCCTATCTTATCTGCAGAAACAGGAGTAAAGCTGATGCGGGATGATGCAATCGAGTATTTCATTTCCAAATTAATTCCAATTTCAACAATCGTAACACCTAACATAATGGAAGCAGCAAGGCTGACAGGTATAGATACAAGCTCAGAAAAAGGTATTATTGAGGCTGCGAGGACGATCAAGGGATTTGGAGCAGAAAGCGTAGTAGTCAAGGGTGGGCATTCAAAGCAAAAAATTGTTACTGACATCGTATTGGATAGCAACTCTTCAGTGATTAGAATTTCAAATTCGAGAATCGCAATTGGAAAGACTCATGGCTCCGGTTGCAATTTTTCATCGGCATTGACTGCATTCATAGCCAAGGGTATGTCTTTGATCCAAGCATGCAAAGCTGCAAATGAATATGTCCATGCTGCATTAAAAACTACCATTAATGTTGGAAAGGGACTCGCGTCGACCAATCCACTCCATGGGCTGTACTTGGATGCCAATAGATATCAGGTGATGACGAAAATGATGCAGGCTATTAGAGAAATTGAAGGAATAGAAAATTTCGGAGCCCTGATTCCTGAAACGCAATCAAACCTTGTTTTCGCCATACCAGGGGCATCAGGTATAAATGATGTTGCAGGAGTAGTAGGCAGAATAGTCAAGATTGGTTCAAATGCCAAGCCTGCTTCATGTGTTGAATTTGGTGCATCCAGACACGTAGCTTCGGCAATCCTTGCTTACATGGAAAGTGATAGTCAGACAAGGTCCGCAATAAACATAAAGTTTGACCAGAAACTTGTAAAGCTGTGTCGACTATTGTTCAGAGTTTCAAGCTACGATAGAAGGGCAGAACCGCCTATTGTTAAAAAGAAAGAAGGCGCAAGCGTATACTGGGGCATCAAGTCTGCTCTCAAGAAAGACCCTCGGGCAGATATAATATACCATACCGGGGATATTGGCAAGGAACCTATGATAATGATCTTTGGTAGGGAGCCATCTGAAGTACTTGTCAAGGTCAAGAAGATTCTGAAGAAGGATGGAAATGTTTTTTACCTTAAACCAATTCAAAGGCAGCAAAACTCAAAAGGTATGTATTGAAAGTGTCTGTAATATCAAGAAATTATGACTGGAGGCACACTGGACAATGAAGGCCGTGATACTGGCAGGTGGTCTTGGCACCAGACTCCAGCCCTATACTTTCTTCATCCCTAAACCAATGCTTCCGCTCGGCAATAAACCACTTTTAGAGCACATTATCGAGTGGCTCAAATCCGGCGGTATAGATGAAGTTGTTCTTTGCGTAAGTTATCTTCACCGGACAATAGAGGACTACTTTGAAGATGGCGCAAGATTCGGAATCGGAATAGAGTATGCACGGTCAGAACGACCCCTGGCTACAGCAGGCCAGCTAAAGACAGCAGAAAAACTTTTGAACGATACTTTTGTTTGCGTTTACGGCGATTCCGTATATGAATTCAACTTGCAAAGGATGATAAAGGAACACTTTTCCGCCCGGGCATTTGTGTCTATGGCTTTATTGTCATATACAACGAAATTGAAGTATGGCTTTATCGACGTAAACAGTTCAGGGAAAGTAACTGCTTGGCGTGAGAAGCCTGAAATAAGCGGATTGATAAATATAGGCTGTTACGTCATGGAGCCGGAATTTTTAAAACTTGTGCCAAAGTCCAGCTCATTTGGAATGGATGATGCTGTTAAAAAGGCACTGTCAATGAAAAAAACGGTTAGGGCATTTAATATAGAATCGGGCTTCATCGATATCGGAGACAAGAAATCGTACCTTGATGCCTACAAGAAGTATGCCGAGAGATTAGGCAAAATCTGAATCAGCCTCATACTACTTTTGCCAAGTGCTTTCATATGAGAATCAATGATTAGTTTTGCAGCAAGAAAGCGTGGTGATTATGTTTGAGTGGATCACAGATTGTGTCTCATAGAGTATTCGTGTTTTTTGAAATCAAGTTTTTCGTAAAATGGTATATTTTTCTCAGAGCAATCCAGTATTACCTTATAGCATCCTGTCTCTTTGGCAATAGCTAGTGCTTTGTTGATAACTGCACTTGCTATACCCATACCTTCGAATCCCTTTCTAGTAACCACATCCTCAATATGGCCCACTTTGCCACCATCATGGATGAGTTTTTGCTCAATTAGTAGTGTTGTCATTCCGATTATTTCACCATCGTTTTTAGCTGCAACGATGATATTGTACACTTCATTGGAGAGCATCTGGTGCAGAATTTTCTTTGCTCGTGGGATATCCTGCGCTATATTTCCTACCGTCGTCAAATTTGAAAGGCATTCAAACACTCCTCTTTCCAGATCATCTTCGGTTATCATTCTGACTGTATAGGTTATCTGATTTTTCAATAATTGCCTACCATTGGACAGATATTCTGTCCTGCTACTTTTATTTTTTCGTTATAGATAGATATACGTGAATAAAACTAACAAGTTTTGTCATTGTGATAAATAGAGGAATTTTTTCCTGTTGGCTCACGGTAATGGACCACAGGTAAAATCTGTGTGTTGAAATCTTTTCACTTTTTCTTTCTTGTCCTCTCATGCATCTACTCTTGCAATATACAAACAAAGCACAAGATTATCCATGCTAGTGAGAGTGGGCCTCTTGTTTGAAGAACCCTTTGTTTTATCTTTGTTGTCTTCAGCGCAGATCATCCAAGCTTTGCGTACGTCTGCTTGTCTTGATTAGTAGAATTACTCCAGTGGCAATAATCCCTGCACCTGCCGCCACAAACACATATGGTATGGAATCTATGCCCGGAACAAAAAATTGTGGACCTATTCTTGGCACCATTGTAGCAGTTACTGCCATTCCAGCAATCATCACAATACCGGCTGCTATTAGTAGCAGTCCCCCTGACTTTGTGCCAAAAGCCCTTGACATTGCAAATGCTATTCCCGCCAAGATCACTGCCGGCGCTCCCGATATTGACACCAGTTCGCCCAGTAAACCTTGTGGGTCAACTACCTGCTGGGGGCCTGACCCTCCAGGACCAATCAAAAAGTTGTAAAGAGAAATCATCAAAGCTACAAACATGGCAGATAGTGCCAGAGATGCAATGCTTACCCACGTTTCAAGCTTCATTCAGAAGAGCTATACAATTATGTCAATAAATAAACTATATTATCATCTGCGCTATCTGACGAAACATCTGAGCTTTATCTTATTGGGCTCAATATCTAACTACGTTATGCCTACTAGGCTAGCTAGCTCTTTGCGACAAGCCGAGCCCAAAATTTCTGCGGATTTTTCTGGTTTTATATTATTGACGTAGACTCCAAAACCACGTTCAAGACCAGACCAGCCATTCACCTGAGGGTACACCTCAATGTGCCAATGGATCTGCTTGCTGTTCTTCTTCTCAGGTGATAGGTGAAACACCAAGTTAAATGGCGCATCTTTTAAAGCCTTGGACATTCCTCCGAGCGTGGCCCTGAGCATGAGTGCCAAGTCATTTATCTCCTTCTGTGTAATCTTTGAAAAGACAGTAATGTGCCTTTTTGGGAATATCCAGAATTCGTACGGATACGTAGGGGCCCATGGACAGAATGCAAGAAAGCTATCTGTAGCCAGCACCTGCCTGGGTCCACTTGACTCTACTGACATTATGCTACATGCTGGACAGTTTCCATTTTCATTCATAAATTTATGAAATCCTTCGGCTTCCAGATCGATAGTTGGCGGTATGGTTGAAAATGTCAGTATATTGAGGTGTGGATGTGCAGAGGAGACATCTTGATCAAGGCCGCTGTTTATGTAGATTGAGACATATGTTACACTTTTTTGTGTGTAAAGCCATCTGATCCTGTCTTGTAGCACTACCAGTACGTTTGTCCACTGTTCTACCGAAAGCTGAGAGAATTTGTCATTATGCCCCGGAGCGGCAACGACAATCTGATGGTATCCATATGCCGGTTCACTGTATAGCGGTCTGTCTGTATATAGCGTTGTTGCTGGGAGCGAACTGGTGGTGACAATTGGGTTATCGCTCTCAAAGACCCTTACTGACCATTCTTCAACGACGTTATCTTCGCTATCAGTCAGGCGCTGCATCATGCCATCCTTCACCACCAGTGCAAGCAAAGCTGGTTCTGTCATCGATTCATTTCCAGGACAATACCTGCACTTTTGGCTATTGTCTCGTAGTTTTACTTCTCTTTCCTTGGATTTTTCCTCTGAAACCTGATCGCTCATCGGAGGAACCACCACAAATTTGTCGAGCACATAGTCTTTACGTAAATCCCTCAAGCCTTCCTTTCTCCCCTAGTTTATACAACATCGTCCAAGCTCTTTTAATTAAAGGTTCTGTATTTACTTTGTAAGAGAAGATGAACTAAATTGACTCGGCATGTCTTTCCAGACTCATATTTCCGCCTCAATACATTTGTTAGCCCAAGAAAAAATAAATTTATGTGCCTATGAAGAGCCGGCTGCGATGAGGAGCCCTCAGATCAGCAACATGCCAAAAATTGTCTATGTCCTCTTGGATGGAATAGGGGATTTGCCGCACCCGTCATTGAACGACATGACGCCACTTGAGGCGGCGTTCACACCTAATCTTGATGCCCTAGCTAGGAATGGAGCTATGGGCAGAGTAATAAGTGTCGGAAAGCATATTGCTCCTCAATCTGATATCGCTGTATTTAATATGCTTGGCTATAGTTTTCGAGATGGAAGCTATGTAGGAAGGGGTGTGATTGAATCCATCGGCAGTAATTTGGATTTTCGAGATGGAGACCTTGCAATGAGGGGCAATTTTGCTACAATAGACGATAACCTCAAAATAATAGATAGACGGGCTGGTCGTATAATAAGTAAACAAGAAGCCGAATCTGTCTGCGCCACATTAAGAAGTGACATAAAGTTCAGCGACCCGGATGCATCCTTTGCTATAGAACCTACAGTGGCTCATAGGGTGGTAATTAGATTCAGACATAACAAGGTAAAACTATCCGACAGGATTACCAATACAGATCCTGCTTATGACAAGGTCGATGGCATGGGAATAGCAAAACCTACTGCAGGAAACGAAGCTGTAGAGACATCAAGACCAGAAGAGGATAATCCTGGAGCTAGAATTGCAGCAGAAATGCTAAACGAGTTTACCCAGCAGACCATTGCTCTATTACGTAACCATCCAGTCAACAAAGCAAGAGTCGCAGCTGGCAAAAAACCAATAAACTGCATACTTGCAAGGGATTCAGGCAATCGTTACCCGAGCCTTGAGCCAATAAACAAGATGCATGGAATCAAAGCCGGCTGTATAGTAGATATGCCCGTCGAAGTAGGTATTGCAAAAGTTCTCAAAATGGCTCCTTTTGCGGCTGGCGGAACGACTGACTATGAGCAAAAAGCCCAAGTTGCAGCCAGGAGCCTAAAGCAAGTAGATTTTGTATACGTGCACATTAAAGGACCTGACGAATTTGGACACGATGGTGACGCAAGAGGAAAAAAGAAAAACATTGAAGAAATTGACTCGCGGTTCTTCGGAACTCTCTTGAGTAGGTTGAAACACGATTCTGTGATTGTGGTATCCGGGGATCATTCTACTCCTTGTATAAAAAAAGGTCACAGCGACGATCCTGTTCCTCTGCTGGTATCCGGAAACATGATAAAACGCGACGGAAGCGCAAGATTCACGGAATCTTCTGCAAGGAGCGGAAGTATAGGTCTGATAATGGGCGCTGATGTGGTTCCGACAGTACTGAGGATGGTAGGCAAAAGGTAGATCCTTCGCTGGCTCCATTATCCTAAAATAATTACAATAAAAGACTAAGACGGATATACCAAATCACATAAACAACCCCTTTTTGTAATACTAGCGCCTTGTACCAACTATTCCTAATCGGCTTGTATAATGTTCTTAGTATTCTGCCTGCAGGAAGTGTCAGAAATGAAACAGCATTCTTTGCACTTGTAATCCTTCTTTTTATCTTCATAGGTGTAGCAATCTATCTCAGACGAAGAAGGACAAGGAATGATGAACAAAAGATTTAACCTTGCGGCTGGCTGCCATAAATTGCAACGCCAGCCCTTACTAGATGGGGCGCAGCAGCTGAATCTGGGATTTTTTCCTAGTAGCTAACTTATGTTGTTGTATTCTTGGCCAGAGGTTTTACCAGTAGTGTAAGTTTAAAGTTAGTAAGTATATCTTTGCATCTGTTGCGAATGGTCACTTCGGTTACGCCTGATAGGCTTGATACATCTCTCTGAAGAACGTTTACGCCAAGAAGGATGGATGCAATATAGATATATGCAGCGGCAAGACCATTGGGTGCCTTTCCGTCTGCTAACATGTGATGGTCAGTTTTATGTGCAATGTCTATTGCCAGTCTTTCCACCTTGATATCAATTTTGGCCGTATTTGACAACTTTGAGATATATTGATCTATTGCAAGAGTAACCGTCGCGGTACTGGCTTGGGGGACAGCTGTGGTGTTGGCAGTGACTGGAACAAAGGTAGAGACCGTCGCTGTTTCCTTATTTGTCCTGGGGTCTGAAAAAGCGCCCATCTCCATCACCATCGTCCTGTAATACTTTGATGCCAGTTTTATATTGGACCTATCCTGCTCTGTTATTCCCGTGGCCTTGACTATTTCATCAAGTGAGCGGACTATTGAGCATTTTTTGCATGCCAAGTAAATGGCAGCTGCAGCTATGCAGGAAATGGATTTGCCTTTTGCTTTACACTTGTTCTCAAAGTTTCTATAAAACATTGCAGCAGTTTCGGCCATAGTCTTAGGCAGACCCATGCAGGCACAGGTCTCATTTATCTTTGTAAGTACATTTGAGAGCCGTCGTTCCTTTGGCGATATTATCCTGCTTCTAGCATGCCATTTGCGAATGCTGTTCATTTGTTCGGCTACTTGGTAGTTTATCTGCTTACCAGCATAATCCTTTGAGCCATAGGCTATTTCTGTTCTCAAGCCATAATCATGCAGTGCCAAACTTGTAGTGCCACTGGCTCTCACATTCTTTGATTTTTCCTCAAAATCTGTCGAGTTTGACTCTCTGCCGTAATCGTCAACCTGGTCTACCACAACATAGCCGCATTTATTGCAAATATATTCTCCCTTGCTGTAATCTTGGACGAGGCCTGAATTGCACTCAGGGCATTGCGTACAGTAATATTCTGCAGTAGTCATATGCTAGCCTACCTCTGCCTTGATGCACGAAAGCGAAAAGATTTCACTCTCTTGGTCTCCTTTCGATCTGGTGTCTTCTTAATTTTTTGAGATAACCCTGCGCCAAATACCTTGGCTCCAATTAATCTACTTGTCCTATCTGTTGCAGGAGTTACTGAAGCATAAGGCGACGAAACAGGCCCAATCAGTTCGACTATCCTGCCGACCTTCTTGCCGCTCGAATCAATTAACATCTCTCCGCTTCTAACGTTTTCGCCCTTGCCGTATAGTTTGACTATTAGCCTTCCGCTTTTTGCCAAATGAACAACCTCCCCCATTTCCCCCAACCCGGTAGTCACCATTGATATCAGCTTGCTTTCAATCGCTTCTGTCAATTAAAATTTAGTCTTATGGTTGATTCTGCTAATACAAATAGCAGTACCAATAGTCCTACCAATCAGGATGGTAGCTCTGTTATTTGCAGATACGGAATATGACAAAGTCATTTTGACTTGCCACCTGAGGCCAGATATTATTTATTGTAAATCAAAACCGTGCCTACTTTTGACCGCTCTTTTGCTGTCTGGATCTCTTTTGCAGCATTTTTTCTGCTATCTTGTCTATGATATGAGATTTCTTTTCTTCTCCCTTGAGAAGCATGATGTATCCTGACTTGACATAAGGTCGCCGCGGATATTTTGCTTGGTCATTTGTTACTTCTTCAGAAATCTCAAATCCTGCAGACCTTGCAGCCTCTGCAAGCTCTGCAACCGTGGGATCGAATACTGCTCTATCCTTCTTAACCTTGCGACCTTTGCGTATTGATAGATTTTTGTTAAAGTAGTCAAGCCAAAGTATGACATGATCATAGTCTTTCAATAGATATACTTGTTGCCATACTATCCTAGGGCTTATAAATTATAGAGCAGGTCTATGAAAAAATGTACAACTGGGCCAAGGCACATAAGTCATCGCGCTCTTTTGCTGTCTCAGTCTTGAGTGCTCCAGCGAAAAACATCCGCCGCGCATAGCCTTCTCTTGAAATCTCTATTGGAAGAGTGACATAGTATTTCCATAGCAAAAAGCTGATGCTGTTCATTGTAAATGATCGAGCCTGTTATCTCGTATGTCCTGATTCTACCCTCAATCCAGCTTGCTAGAATGCTAATCTCGCCTCGCCATGTCGTCGGACATAAAAAGTTCTGCAGGTAAACATGTGCTTTCAACAAGTCATTGCCTGCGACTTTAAAGTTTCCTTTTTCAATTATTGAACAATACTGCAGTAATTGACCTAATATCCACATGCAGATTAGTACGTGGTGTCGGTGACAACTCCCTGTGGACGGCCTAAAATGAATTGAGCTCCGAAGCTATCTCTTATCACAAACCGGACTGGGAAAGATAGAGAGTCATTATTGGCTGAGGTGTTCTTATTATGTGTCTGGCTATCCACAGGCAGCAACCGGCAATTTTGTTCTTAAACAGTATGACAAAGAGTGCCACTGGGTTCATCGATCAAGGTAGAGAAAGAGAATTATGATTATGCGAAAGTACGCATCTCATTGCGGGTAGGATAATGCTAGGTGGCTAGTATCATTGCTTTACAAGGATTGCATTGATGGTGGCATGCTGGCCCGGCCTTGAAACCACCTTGGCCACTCCAAGCTCAGTTTCTATCAACGCACCTTTGCTTATTACTCCTCGCCTTTCATAGTCTTTGTTTGCCGGGTTTTTTGTTACCCTGAGAATCTTTGATTTTGTTACCTTGTTTGATTCTTTATCTATGATATTGGCAAAGTCGGCCGTCTTGAATGCTGCCTTTGTATTGCTACCACGAACTCTTCTTGTCACTATCTGGGTTGAACCTACAATGGCCTCATTTGGGTAGCGGTCAATCTCAAATTTTCTTCTCCCTCTCATTGGGACTTTACGTCCACCGGTGTATTTGCGACCAGCAAGATTCTCTATTGATTTTCTCATTAATTGCTGTCATTTAATAACACTCTAATTAAGACTTTTCTGGCAAAGAGCCGGATTGAAGTTCTGATCCTGATTTTTTAGCCGGACTATTACTACTTGCAATAACCAGTTTGCTCTTTACTGAATTTATGTCGGTGATCCCAAAATATTCCTGAAACTTTTTGGTTGTCTTGTATACTTTTAATCTTCCAAGACTTTCGTGCTCTATGAACATAAGCTGCTCTAGGTATTTGAGATGTGGGTAAACCTGACTTCCCCTGATCTGTACCAGACGTTTTGAAGTTACAGGCTGCTCATATGCAATGTAGGAAAGGGTCTTGAGGGCTGCAGAAGAAATTATTGGTCTCTGTGCAAACCGCCGGATCAAAGGCGTATAATCAGGCTTGAGCTGAAATACGTAGCTGCCATCTTCTAATTTTGCGATCTCAATTGCCTTGAATGCTGATTTTACCTTTCTTGCAATCTCCTCAATAGTCCGTACTGTCCTTTCCTTGGAATTTGTTCCGGATGCTCTTACAAGTTCATCAACTGAGAGCGGCCGGCCTGAGGAGTACAGAGCAGCCTCCAATCTGGCTGTCACTTCATCCTCCGGCAGGCTTGGCAATTTGCCTTCGTAGAATCAATCAATCAGAGATTGATTTATTGCTTGTGCCAGTTGTAACGACATTTCCCTTTTTTAGTTTCCCTGCTTTACTTTTTTCAAGAATCAGCAGGACTGAGCTGGCAGAATTCTTATGTCATCTGACCCTTCGTTCTGCTCAATGATAACTTTGCCTTTCATCGCAAGGTAGAGCATCGCAATAAAGTATCTTGCCACTTCAACAGGCTCCATATTTGCGATCAAGGCCTTGAACATTGTTGGTCCGTCTGCATGGATAATGTCAGAGATCATGTCCTCATATCTCTTTATTATCTGCTCGAACTTGACAAGGTACTGACCAAAGTCAAAAGTTTGTACAGGCTCCAGATCGATCTGTTTTTTCCTTGGCCGCGGATTTGCGAGTTCAGAGATCATGTTCTCAAGGACCACCAGCAATTCCTCGACTGACACCGGGTAGGTAGGTTCAAGCCTAAAGGGAACCTCTATCGCTTTCAGTTCTGGAAAAGAGGTTGACTGTTGATCTGCAAGTGCCTGTCTTTGCATTGCGATTTTTTCCAGGGCAAATATGCTTTCAACCTTTAGGCGGTATATCATTGAAGAGGTCAGGGCTGCAATTCCACATATTCGCAGATCTTTGTTTCCACTGGAATTGAGAATCTGCAAGAATAAAGTCAAAAGAGAGGCAAGATCAATACTCCAAACATCTTTTCTGGCAAGGCTCGAAGGGTTGAAAAGCAGATTGATCGGAGGCTGAGATATAGTTTTCTTTACACTGGTGTCATCGCCTGTAGATTGGACGTCTGATGGCGCATTATTAGGCTCCGACAACAGCAAAACTAGCCAGTTGAGTATTTAATATCTTTTGGACCAAGAATACTTGGTCTCGGCGTTATTTTGATTGATTGAACAAATCACGATTATAATACTTACAGTTGCAACTTTTGCAACATTTATTTTGTTCTGCAATTCTAGAGCACTATAAAATGCGGAAAAGACAGGTGCAGAGAATCGCAACCTTTGCAGGACTTGGAGCGATTGCAGTCGTTGTAGCCTTTATGGTATCTCTGCAATTGGAGAATGCAAAAATAACTGCATTTGCAGGATCGTACGAATCTATCGCATACGATACGAATAACCTGACGCAAAGCTATCAGAGCGAAGTTGCAAAGTGGAAAGCCAAGCAATACTCAAACAGCACAATGATTGAAATAATAAACAACTATCTTCCAAAATATCAGGCCTTGATTGATAGGGCACAATCTCTCGATGCTCCACAAAAATATCAAAATGCAAAGGACTTTTTGATAAAATCACTCAGATCGGAGATGCAGAGCAATGAACATTTTGGCAACTATTTAGCCACAGGCAATCAGAGCGAGTATGAAACATCAAATCAACTTTTGACTGATTCCTTTGCCTATAGCATACAAGCAGATTCAGCAATAAGGGAAGCACAAAGCTAAATTCGGAAATGAAAACCAATATCACTGATCGCAAGAAGAACCTCGAAATTCTGAATATATTTATGTTTTAAATATGGCGTATATTGCTTGTCACATTCTGGGCCCATAGTTCAGCTTGGATAGAATGGCTGCCTGCGGAGCAGTTGGTCGAGGGTTCGAGTCCCTCTGGGCCCGCCTATCTATCAGCTCAGAACCTAAAACGCTTGCTCGAACCTGATTTATCTCCATATGGGGATTTCTCATTGTATCACACACTATGAAGGTTGCATACGAACTAATATAGAATATTATCGTAGTGGTTTATGTCAAGTAATAATATGGTTGGCTTGTAAAGATCTTCATAACCATTATTGAATTATAAACAGACTGTCAAACGACACAAGTTTGGCTCTCACCTGCTCCACAGCCTGAAGCCAGAATGTCCTATAGTGGTGCCTAAGAGTCTGCCTGCATTGTATGCTCCTTTGGCAGAACCAGCAGGTTTGTAAATGCCTATTGCCAGATTTGCAAATTAACCCAGTACAACTAAGTTACTGACTTCAGGATGCCTCAGCTGCGTTTCTTTTATATTCAACGATTGACATTTGACACACGACAGGCCATATGTCGGATTCTAGCCACTTCAAAGCTCAGTTGCGCGAAGGGTGGAACGGCGCAGCCGTTGGATGGAGATTATGGGCTGAAACGTTAGAAGTTGCGGCGCAAGGTCTTTCAAACAGACTAGTAGAGCTTGCCCAAGTCAAGGAAGGAGATCATGTGCTCGATATAGGGACTGGAATTGGTGAGCCTGCAATTACTGCGGCGCGAAAAGTAGGACCAAATGGCAGGGTACTTGGAGTAGACCTATCTCGGGAAATGCTTGCAGTAGCTAGGGAAAGAGCAAAGGCTGTTCAGCTGCAAAATATTGGTTTTAGAGAAGGAGACATTGAGAATATCATACTGCCCAGTTCTCATTTTAATGCGGTTATTGCTCGATGGTCGTTGATGTTTCTTGTCAATGTACACGATTTTCTGGTCAAAGTGCAAAAAACAATGATTCCTGGAGCACGATTTGCAGCTGCAGTCTGGTCAGAACCTGCCAAAGTTCCAGTTATTACAGTTACGACAAACGCTGTTGCATCCGTTCTTAATCAATCGCTCCACACATCCGGAATGCCAGGGCCTTTTGCTCTTTCTGATTCTTTAGCCCTTGAGCAGGTTTTCAACAAGGCAGGATACAGAGACGTAAAAAGCGAGAGATTTGAAGTAACATTTCAGTTCAAGTCAGCTAGAGACTACGCAAATTACTCGCAATCTGTCAGTGCACTCGCTCGCCCGATGCTGAGCACCAAACCTGCTGATGTTCAGGAACAGGCATGGAACGCCGTCGAAAAAGCAGCAAAGCAGTATGAAAGCTCTACTGGAAGCATCATTATGAAAAATCAGGCCATCTGTGTAGTTGGCACACGATGACGTACATGCAAATAAAATGAATCAGATTTCAGGCTGGATAATCACTGGCAATTTTGACTGCCTTTTTGCAGATAGGTGGACTGTAGATGTCTGTTCAAATCAATCATGAAATTTGAGCTGTTTCAAGCTTTTCGCCGGCGTGTCGAATAAATTATCATTCGCCTTCTTACGCTGTTCAAAGTCAAAATTAACTAAAAGTAGCAACTTTATAAGATTTTCTCGGCGTACTGTATTTAAAGTGCCAGATCCAGTCAAAGTTGTTTGCCCAGCGCCAGACTTCTCATGACAAAGATGTTCTACACATTGCTTCTTCTGGATATGGGCATGGCAAGTATTGCCGTTGACTTTTGGCTGCCTCGAAAGAAATATTGAACTGCTTGCAGTTGATACACTGAACAATAACCCCTGACATACCCTTGGTCTGCAGGAAAATGTGACGCTGTGGAACTTGGTCTTTGAACCTAGTGGTATTCAATGCCTGCTTTCGATGTGAATTGCCAGCTCTATTCTTTCGGCAAAGCCTGAATCACATACCGGACACTTGAATCTTGTTGCCTTTTTGTGTAAAAAATGCTTAATTGAGGTCAGATGCATTTGCATTTTCTATTGGATAACCCACCTATATTTGATTGGCATAGTTTATTATGTAAGAAAGATACTCGCCTTCTCCAACGCAAGTTATTCTTCATGTTGGCGTAGGTTAAGCAAAAAGCTGACCAATATGGCTTTTATTTTCACATAAATCGTTTCATTGATCCGACGAGAATAATAATGTGTTCTGTTAATTATATTGATATGAGCATCCGAGGCCAGGGTCAGAGGGAAGAAGGTAAAGTTCTGCTCACACTTTCAAATATACAATACTTGGTGGAGGGACTGAACTCGCTACTGCAGACAAACCTTGATGGAGAAAAACGTTCGAGAGTAATACAGCTAAGGGATGAGCTTGTGGCCCAGATTGACAGCATATTTGCGGACTATTCGTGATGGCTGCCCAAACCAAGCTCTGGTGCAATGCTAACTTCATCAGTGGTCGAATAGCTTGCAGTCAGTCGCAGAGAATAGCGACATCCAGCCTATTCAACCAGCTTCATCGAAATCTCTTCCCCATTTCCAATCGGCACTGTGACTGACTGGACATTAGGAAGTTTTCTGATGTACTTTGCAAATCTTTGCATTTGTGGTCTTAGTTCCTCAGGATAGAGCATGTTATCAGTAGAAATGATGCCGCCGGGCTTGACCAAGGACAGAACAATATTGAAGTATGTTGGCAGATTCTCTTTGTCAGCATCTAGGAAGACAAAATCAAACAAATCTCCAGGCTTGCCTGCCTCCGGGTCCTTTGAAATGCTATGCAGGACAGACCTAGCTTGGCCTTGAATTATCTGTACAATGCTGTCCACACCGGCGTCAGAGAAGTTCTTTTCTGCTCTCCGAACTTTTGAGCGGTTTGATTCTATAGTTGTGATGAACTTTCTATCCTGCAGCCGTTGTGAATTTTGTCTTTGCCCCATTGACATCACTGCATCTGCAAACCAGAGGGTAGAATAACCAGTCGAAGTTCCAACCTCCAAGATCCTCTTCGCTTTTGATGCCTTTAGAAGAATGTTAAAGAATATACCTGTATCAAAAGAGATGGCAAGCATTGCATCTTTGTGTTTTACCTTGACCTCTCCAGACTTTTCTTTGCGCGACTGTTCTTCAAGTCTGGTCAGCACTTCGAAAATCCTTTTATCAATACTAGGACAGCGGGGGATCATCAGCCCTGTACAGCCAAGAACGGGTACATAAATACATCAAACAGATTTTTACTGCAAGGTACAAGACCAGACAGTGCCTTTATTGGAAAGTGCGAGGCGATAAAGTCGGGTAGTCAGCTACTTGGCTGAACAGCTCGATCACTTTGCTGCGCTTTGGAAACTAGATTTATTCTCTCAGTTTCTTCAATAACATTGGCCACAGATTTCTGCTGTTTGTACAGCTGTTTTTTGCGCGCCTTCCAGCCTTCAATCGCCAAGTGATGGTCAGCTGCTACAGAAAGGTCGCCTGGGATTGGGTCATTATTATCCACGAACAAGGTGCACCTATGCTGACCTTTATTCCTTGTCCTTTCTGTCAATAGTGGTTTATTTGTTTCCCATCTTTTCTTTGCTCATCTGTCGACAAGTACTTGATTGTGAACAAGAAGAAGCGATCTATTGTGCGAGGCGTTGAGGTTGTCAAGGGAGAGGATCAGCTCTACTTAAATGCAAGGATTACGCACTGATAGGATCGATATGGTGATGGCCAAGCATGTCTTCATATGATAGCTTTTTCGATGAATTCTGCAAGAAGGTTATATTGCTTGACGGGGCTATTAGATTTAGTGGGATATCCAATCATCTCGGTCAGCTGGTCAGCACATCATACCGAGAGGGTCTGGTACCGCTGATGACTCGTGAAGAGACTGAGAGATATGCCATACAGGCTGCAATCAGAGCTGCCACCCGTGAGACATTTGAGGCAAAGATAGGCGAGCTTCAATACTCTGTTAGCAGGTATGCGAGGCTTGTCAGGGCAACAATTCCAATAAAAGTTGCAAAAAAGACAAAGTTTTTGCTTCTCTTGTCGTTTGATATTGATGCAGAGGCTGACTCAATTATTTCAAAAAAAGTCTGGCCTGCCATACTAGACAACAAAGAATATTTCATCTAATGGCCATCGCATTCATTCATTATTATCGACGTAACAGGCGGAGCGCAGAATTTAATTGTCTGTTTGGCTACTATATATGGTATTAACTATGAGCAGGGTCAGGCTTGCGGCCGCCAGATGGATTCCCTATAGCCTTGCTGGGGCTGCAATCTCTGTCATCGTGGGTCTTGTATTCCATCTTTCGGTAGCCCGGCTACTAGTTTCTGCGCTACTTGCTGTTGCGCTGATATTTGGCGGACTGGCATTCAGGTCAGTCGGCAAGGAGAAGGAAATTGAGTTTCGAGAGAAAGATTCGGAAAACCGAAATCAGGAGCAGAATCCGTAAAGACCTCAGCTCAGCTAGTCAGCTATTACAGCCGACCTATTCTGTTATCTCCCTTAAGAAAATGCCTGTATCTAAGCTGGAGAATCTGCTCAAATCAATTCCAGCACCTGGCTCCATAATTTCCCTGATGTATCTTCCAGTATTGGGCTCTGTCCACCAAGTCTCTCCAAATCTGTCTTTTAAGTGGCTGTCGAGTTCTGCAGCACGCACAGCAGCTAACAGGTAACTTGGAACATACATTATGGCGTCCGGTAGTATGTGGTGAAGCATCCAGTAGCTTCCAGGCATGTCTTCGATTCCGGTATATTCTTTTATGAGTTTTGAATAAAGGTCACCTGCCTGCTCTGCGGTAAGGTTTTTGCGCCAGAACTCTGCCTTCATCAGAGAATTGGCTGTATAAAACGTGACAAAGAATAGCTCCATAAAGCTGTTTCTGGCTTTTAGTTCCCGAAGTATTTTTTCGTCAGTTATGCCCATACCTTTCAGATAGGCTTTCTTCTTGGTCAGCCTCTCCAGAAATATTGAAAATATTTCAGCTACACCCATTGGGAATCTGTACCTGTCCCAGTAAGGTAGCGATTCTTTTATTGAACTAGCATGTATGGCATGCCCAACTTCATGGAAGCAGCCTTGCAGGTCAAAATACGGACTTTCGTTTTTGTAAAGAACCCTTATGTCATTTGGAACTTGAACAAAGAAACAGATGGGAGAAGGATACTTGTTCTTCCGATTCTCCGTATCTATTGTTATTCTTGACATATCAAACTGCATTTTCTTTAGAGTCTTTTCCACTTCCTCTATTGGCCTGACGGCTGCAAAAGGTGCTTCGATGCCAGCATATACTCTGTTGCGGAAAAAATAAAAATCATCATAATATTGCACTGGTCTGCCAAGAATCTTTTTGGCCATTTCCTGAAGTGCATCCTTGAATGGTTTTT
>Ga0070740_10000916_pt1 | contig 47108 bp, 31 predicted proteins | sample Coa_R2_FD_67286 | JGI IMG/M metagenome (GOLD analysis project Ga0070740, IMG submission 67286) | Surface soil microbial communities from Centralia Pennsylvania, which are recovering from an underground coalmine fire - Coalmine... | ecosystem: Environmental > Terrestrial > Soil > Unclassified ... | reverse complement strand
AATTTCTTTTCGGCCCGGCGCTGATGGCCTGCCCCGTCACCGAACCAAGCGTGACCCACTGGAACGTTTATCTACCCGGTCAGGGCGCGTGGTATGATTTCTGGAGCGGCCGGCGCCTCGCAGGTGGCCAGCGAATTGACACCGCCGCGCCGATTGATTCGATGCCGCTGTTTGCGCGCGCCGGCGCGATCGTGCCGATGGGACCCGTCGTCCAATACGCCGCCGAGCAATCGGGCAAACCCCTGGAAATCCGCGTCTATCGCGGCGCGAACGGCACCTTTACGCTCTACAACGACGAAGGCGACAACTATGATTACGAAAAAGGTGAATACTCAACCATTCCGCTGACCTGGGATGACGCGGCGGGGACACTGACCATCGGACCGCGGCGCGGAAGTTATCCTGGCATGGCGAAGACGCGAACCTTCCGTATCGTGTTCGTGAGCGAGGGACATGGCGCCGGCATCGCCGAAACCGAATCGCCCGATGCCGTGGTGAATTACACCGGCCAGGCGGTGACCGTGAAGGCCAACAAATGAATTGGGCCGAAGGCGGTGGTCAACAGCAAGAACGGAAAATCAGCGTTTTCAAAAATCGCTGCCGATGGGTAAAAGGCCTCGTGAATAGGAAATCAAACTTAAATCAATGCCCGATACCTCAATGATCACTGTTTTCAATTTCGCGGCGGAATCATTGTCTTCAAGCTCTTTCGATGTGACGTCTTTGCGATACCAAGTCACTTCGTAGTAGGGCAGACGTCTTTCATTGGCCGGCAGAGATTCCGGTGTGCTGACCCAATAGCCTTGGGTGACTTCTGGCGGATAAAAGTCCAGGGAATGGAAATTTTCCTTTTTGTGGCCGAGTGACTTGAAATATTTAGCGGCCAGCGCTGCGGCGGTTTTCTTGTTAAGTTTGTTTTGAAGATTCAACGCTTTCAACGCGTCGATCTTTTCCTTTGGCGGATTGTTCAATTCAAAATAAGTCCTGATGTTGCGATGAAATGAACAGACTTCCGATTTGTTTGACTCCGTGTAGAAACTGAACACAAGACCGTTCGTGAGCCTCATGTCGGCGGTGCAGCCAGGACGGTCGCCAAAGTAGCTTACCCTATATTTTTGCACTTGGTTCGTTGTGAACGGCAGACCATTCGTCTCTCCGATTCGCTGCAAAAATTCCTGCGCCAGCGGAATCATGATTGCTTTAAGGTAAGCCTCTTCCTTTTCTCCGCCCAACAGCAGCGCGGGGAAAAGGAACAACGTGGCAAAGATGGAAATTATTTTTTTCATCGATCGCTCCATTTCAGCGAGCCATTGCCACACCATTGAATCGGCACATTGTTGAGCACTGACGGGTCGTGTTGATAGGCCACGCGAATGGCATCGGAGGCGGTCTCATCATAGGACGGGTCATTCATCCAAGCGGTCCAGAATTGTAGCGTCCAGTCCAGATGGGAACTGTCAAACTGAAAGACCACCGGCGCGCTCCAGCCCATGAACAGGCGTTTATGAAGTCCCGCTTCATTAAGACTTGCGCCGGAGACATGTTTGGGAATTCCGAAGGCTTCGGGAAAATCGCCCAGCGCTGTGTTGCAGCCGTCCAGAAAAACCAGCGAATACGGATGATGCGTCACCAGTCCGGGCTTGCCCGCCAGATACCCGTAGGACGGCGGCAAAGCAGGGATAAAATAATTTCCCAATATTGTGCCTACATCTTTGGCCCAGACGCCGGCGCTCGTTGTGCCGATGGCGTTGCCATTGGTGTTGCCATGCACGTAAAAATAAAGCGCGGTGATGTTTCGATTGACAAATGCGTTTGTCAGGTTGGCCAAATCTCCTGCGCTTGAAATCACTTGAACGGTGGTGAGATAGACATCCCGATTATTGCCAACCGTATCGGCTGCGTTCTCGATTAAAGCGGCGATTTGGTTGCAGTTGTTGGCAACTGTCGTTCCAAAGGCGCCGGAGATCGGCACGCGTGCCACGATGGTCTGGCCGCTGTTCCATGGGTTTTCCCACCAAACAAGCGTTTTCGTTGAACCGCTCCGCAGGGATGACTCGGCGTCTAAAGGCGATGTTCCCGAAAGGGAATGTTCCGCCAGAAAAGTTTCCGCCGCCGACATTTCTTTCGGCGCGCTGACCGTTGAACGCGTTGTGGAAACAGGCGGTGGCGGCAGCGGCGGGTAAAGCATTTTGATTTCGTCGGGAGCGTTTTCGTAATTCTCCAGCAGTTCAAGAGAGGACGTCATCGGATCGGATTCGGCGGAAACATCGTTTTCCACCGTTGTGCCGGAAGCCGTCGCGCTCGATGCCGACGTTATCGAAGAACCTTGTTCAACGACCATAACTTGGATTTGATACAAGTTTTCGACGGGCAAATACTGGCCGTTGTCGTCTGTGCCATCCCAATTGGTTTGGATAATGCCGTCGTCCGTTGAACCGATCATGGTGCGGACGATGGTGCCGTTGGTGCCCATCACCGTCACCATCCAGTCCGCCGGATAAATGTCCGATTCCACGTCAATCGGCACAAGGGAATTGAACATCGAACAGGCATCCAGCCAGCGCACGGGATTTTCAAAGTCCAGCGTGATCGAACTGGAAAGCGTTTCGTTGTTTGCCGTGTCCACAGCGCCAACATAAATCGTGTGCTGGCCGTTGGCAAAGTGCGTCGTGTCCAGTTTGAAATCCATGCCGCCGGAATCGAGGTAACCGACCAGCGCGTCGTCCAGATAAAGGTTGACTCCCTGAACTTGCGCGCCGAGTTGCGCGCCCATGCGGACATCAATTTCGCCGCTGACGATCTGCGCGTCGGCCGGAGAAAAAATTTGAACGGCGGGCGAAGCGCCATTCGTGGGAATTTGAACCCGAAAGAAGCCCGTGGAGCTGTCGGCAGTCGAAACACCGACGGAAACTATGAAATCATCCGAGAACGCATCCTCCAACGGCGGCCAAAGCAAAAGCGGCGTAGCGATGTCGGGCGTGAAAAACACGCGATAAGTTATTCCGACCTGATTTGTCCAACTCACTTGAACCGATGCCGGAGAATCATTTGAGATGCTCAAACACGGCGGTGTTTGGGCAAATGATTTTGCGGTGAGTGCCAAGACCAGCGCGCTCGCCGTGACTACTTTCTGAACTATTTCATGACTTCTGCTTTCTCTTTTTGGCCGGTTGTTTGTCCCCAGAACCCCGGAAGGCGCACACCTCATGCGCCCCCAGAGGCACACCGATCAAGGCGCCACAAGAAACGACACAAGGTGGCGCCCGCTTGGGCGCGCCTTGGCCTTGTTCTTGTAATGCCTTGAAAAATTTGGTCGGTTTTCTGGAGCTTTGAGTAGCGGCCAACGCTCCGCAAATTGCTTTTGCAAAGAACTTTCCATTTCTACGCTGTTCGCCATGAATTAGCAAGCTTTTTCTGAAGAAATAAAATCATCAGTTCCTTCGCCGCATTGACATTTCCGTTTCCGAACCGAAAATGCCGGCGATGAAAGCGGTTTACACTCACAAACCCGGCGGGCCGGAGAAAATCATTTACGGCGAGTAGCCCGAACTGAAGCCTGGCTCGAATTGCTGCCTTGTCCAAATTATTGCCGTGGATGTGAGCCCGGCAGGCCTGTACATTCGCAGCGGCGGGGGCCGGCGAAGGAATTTTGCCGCGTCCTCATCCAGCGGTCCGCCCGGCAGGATGTATCTCAAGTCCATTGGGGCAAAAAAAATTTTCAAATTTTGCTTGCAATTTAAATTTAACGGGATTAGACTTGCGCATTATCAACCCTAATTAAACGTTAATGTGCCTGGTGTTCAGGCGCTTGGGGATAAAGGGAGGGTGGAGCGGATTGAATCTCGGTCACTGCATGAATGTGGGGCAACATGCTCGTCAAGCCGGATCGGTCGCGGAAAAAATTTCACCCGGCAATTTTACGGTGCTGCGCTGGCTTCGCGTGGCGGCGGTGGCGGGATTCATGTCGTCAGCGGCCGTGGACGACGATGCGCAAACCACGCTGCTTTCGGAAGGATTTGAGGGGGCGTTCCCTGGCGTCTGGAGCGTGAGCGATCCTGGCGCGCCGGCGGTTTATTGGAAAGACGTTTACACCGCTTTTGGCACCGTGCCGGCCCATACCGGTTCCTGGAAAGGCTATTGTGCCGGCATCGGTTATGGCGGCACCAGTTCCAATCCCACCTACACCAATAACATGACCGACGCCATGAGCCGGACGGTGAATTTATCCGGCTACACCGGCGCCAATCTCAGCTTCTGGTACGACATTCCTTCCATTGAAACCTGCTGTGACCATTTCCGGGTTTACATGGACGCGACGCTGTTGTTCGACACGCATACCAACACGGCCGGCTGGCAGTTTCTGGCATTGCCGCTCAATGCCTACCTTGGCGGGAGCCATACGCTGAAGTTTGAGTTCGATTCGGACGTGAGTGTTTTTTACGAGGGCGCGTATCTGGACGACATCCGTGTGAGCGCGGCCAACCAGCCGGTTACCACTTCGTTGCAATCGCTCGCCAACGCCAATTACACCGGTTACGTGCTGGACTCGGACGCGGCGCTGGGCCGCAGCAACATCCAGGCGCAGGCCGTCTGGAACGCGGAGAATTTCACCGGCGCCAGCGCGACTTACACTAATGTGCTCGCCTTCCGGCTCATCAACACCAACGGCAACACGCCGCAGCCGATTTACGATTGGGGTAACACGGCGACGAACACCGATTACACCTACAACATCACCAACGTTCTGTTGCTGGCCGCCGGCACCAACGTGACGGTCACGAATACCGCCTACATCCGCCCTGCGGCCTGGATGAGCCAGTTCACGCAATTTTACCTGGAATGCCGGCTGTTCACCAATGGCGTGCTGGCGCAGACGCTCACCACGGTGCCGACGAATTATTATCATTTCACCAACACCGTCAGCGGCGACACGGCTTACAACGTGCTGCTCAATCTCACGAACAACTCGTGGTCGCGCACTTATGCCGTGCAGACGATTCCGGGGCAAAACACCTTCCAGGTCAACGTCGGCTATCAAATCCGGCGCTGGGACGATTTTAACGCGGCCATTTCGTCGGCGAACATCCCCGTCGTGTTCAATTACACGCTGCGCGATGCGGGGGGCAACGTGGTGCCGCTCGCGAACACCAGCCAGACGTTTTACGATTCGGTGGCCAATTACACGTTGATTTTCTTCAAAACGCCGACGGCGCTCGACGGCGCGCATGTGCTCGATATTCAGCCCGCCGGTCAGTTGGATTCCGTCAACAAGACTTACTACCTGACCGTCACGCTTTCGCACACGAACAATCCATTCAGCGGCCAGGTCCTCACGGCCAACACGCTGGTGACCGGAACGGACGAACTGCTGCATTTCAACGGCAATCTTTATTTCGGCGCCCTCGCCACAATCATCACCGGCCTCGGCGCCGCGCCCCCGGTCAATCCGCCGGGCGGCGGCGTCATCCCCACTTCTCTCGGGCCGGTCAGCGGCTATCTCGCGGGCAAGGCCGGTTTCACCTTTTCCACCGCGGCGAGTTTGGGCGTGAATTTGCAACCGAACGGCGATGCGATTCTCACCGCCGGCAGCGTCACTCTCAATCCGCCGGCCTCGCCGGATTTGGACAGCATCGCGGGCGTCAAATTCCAGCGCGGCCCGATCACGCTCTCAACTTCGGGCGCAAACGCCGACCTCACGGTGACATTGCCGACGGGTTTCGGCTATCGTTTGAACGACACGACCAATCTGGTGGTGTCGGCTTTTCTGCCCTTCAGCGGCGTGCCGCTGACGCAGACGTTGACGCCGGCGGGCGATTTGGCGTTTTTGCCCGGCGCGCGTGTTTATGCGGTGGAAGAAGACAAGCCGGCCTGGCTCGTTTCGGATCGAATCCTCTGGCACGTCAGTCTCGGGACTTTCGACGTGCCGGCAACAGGCATCGGTGAAAAATACGTGCGCGCGGATGAATTCGCGTATCTGCAGTCCGTCTCCAATCTGCTCGTGGACCCGCCGAACATGGGCGACAAACGGTCCAACGAGAAATACTGGCTCTCGCTCAACGCCCTCGTCGGCACGGCCACGGTGCGTCCGGACGTCCAGGGCAATTCGCTGCTGACGGCGACGTTCAATTTCGGCGCCGGCGCATTCCGCGCGCATTTCCCTTACGACACGGTGGTGCAATGGAGCGGCGCCGGCAGCATGAAGGTCACGGACGATCTGGTGGCCGTCGGCGCTTCCAGTGTGTTGAATGGCGCGACGACGGTGACGGTGCCTTACACGCGCAATTGCGTGGATTGCGGCAGCAGCAGCTACCCGCCGGGCACACCGACCCTGTCGGCAGCCAGCGGGCTGTTTTATTTCACGACCGATGGCGGATTGATCGCCTCCGGCGCGACGACGAGCACGGTGGATTTGCAATGGGGTTACATCGGCTCGCCGGTGTTTGATTTCGCGCAACAGGCGCTCGGGTTTACCAGCGCGGTGTTCCACATGCCGGGCGCGTTTTTGCGGGGCGACCAGAATCTGCTGCCGCCAGTGCAGGGCGCGACGACAATTCTGTTCACCGGCGTGGCGGCGTCGAATTTGAATTATCTCGAACGTCCGCTTTCGGCCGGTTACACGGCCGGGCTGGCGGATTACGCCGGAATGAATTTCCGCTGTCTGGCGGACAACGCCCACACGGCGCGCAGCACCATTGCCGGCCAGACGGGCATCAACTGGTCGCTCACCGGCCGCTCGAAATACTACGTGCGTTATGGCGGCGTGACGGGCATTCACGAGGCGGTACCCGGATCGTTCCCGGCAACGCTCACGTTGTGGGGTTACCAGTTCAACTTCAGCAATTACGGCCTGTCTTACCTGGACAGCCGGAATGACCAGCCGCCGGCCACGTCGCTGGTCAACGGCCTCATCACGCTGCCGTATCCGGCGAATTTCGCCCAGGCATTCAATCACATGACCTTTTCCTGCCTCGGCGCGCCCGAAGCGGGCGAAGTGCCGCCGGGCGACGGCTTCAAGCTGATGGCCTACTGGCTGGCGGATTTCAAGACGCATTCCATCACGTTCAAGAGCAACAACGGCTGCTCGCCCACCAGCGGATTTCTCGTGCTGGGCATCGAAGGTTACGCGTCGCATGTGAACAAACCGCTTTACGGCGAAATCGGCTTTTTCCCGGGTGGCGACCAGATTCCGGCCGCCTTCGGTTTGAGCAACGTTGTCTCGCGCTTGAAACTGCCGAACCTGATCACTTTGGACGGTCCAACGAACACCAGCTACACCTTCACGCCGGCACAGGACGGCTATTACAACACCTGGTCGAATCGCGATGCCGCCTCGTCCGCTCCGGGCTGGATGAACCTCTTCGGCAAGATGGACGTGCCGTTCTTCGAGGATTTGCAACTGCATCTGGAAACCGGTTGTCACACCAACGGCGCGGCGGCGAGCAACGCGGTGGTTTATCTCTCTGGCGGCTGGCCGCGCGTCGGCAGCAGCGATCCCAACCACGGCTGGGAAATTTCCGGACGCACGCCCTTCGAGACGAACATCTTCGATACCGTCAACGCCGGCTGGACGAGCGCGGCCGGTTCCATTGAAAAATACCACGACAACACCGGCGAAGATTATCACCCGCGCGCTCAGCGGCTCTGGCTGGGCGTGGTGGATTTCGATTATCCACTTTCGTGGAATTTCTCGCTGCGCACGTTCAAATCCTGGCAGCCGGTCACCAACGACCTGTTGATCGTCAAAATCGAACATCAGGTCACTTACCTGGACCCGCTGCATTGCTCGCTGGATTTCGGCGCGCAATATTCCGGCCTGCCCAAAATCAGCATCGCCAACCTCGCCTTCAACGCCATTGACCAGGCCACCGGCGTGGGCGACGCCATCGTGAAATCCGCCACCAAACCCATCGAAGACGCCTTGAGCACGGGTTTGGATGAAATGGACCAACTGCTCAACACGCAGATGAAGCAGCTCATGGACGGCGTGTTCGACCGGACCGTGGACCCGGTGATTGATGCCTTTTACAACGATCTTTCCAACCAATGGGCCAATACGTGGAACTCATTAAGTCTCGCGCAACGCCAGCAATTCATTCAAGGCGTCTATAACAGCGGCCTGAACTATTTTGTCGGCAACGGCGGCAATCCCGTCAGCAGCAATCTCACCGCCGTGCTGACGCAACTGGGCAGCGGCGTCAATTCGGCCAGCGACCTCATCGGGCAAATCCAGAAATACCTGCGCGACGGCACCAACGCCATCGAATCCATCATCGGCGTTGTGAGCATCGGCACCAACGGACAGAACCTCGGTTCCAATGTCGTCGGCCTGATTACGAAGCAACTGGACGGCAGCCGCGACGGTGTGGGCAAACTGGCCTCCTCGCTCATTGGCGAACTGGCGCCGCAATTCATTGACGCCACCATCGGTCCGACGTTGAGCAACCTGGTGGCGCAGGCCGAGCCGGCGTTTTCGCAAATCTCGCAGTCGCTGGGCCAGGTCGAGGCGGCGATGATCCAGGTCAATACCCAATTGAACGCCGCCGGCCAGTTCACCGCCGAATTGAGCAACATCCTGGCCGGCGCCACCCTCGCCTTGAGCAGCGCGACCATGCAGGTAACGCTCGCCACCACCCAATACTTCGGCAACCTCAATCTGAACATTGACAACCCGTTCCAGGCTGTCAGCGCCGGCGACGTGAAAAAATTCATCCGGCAGCGGGTCGAGGACCAGTTCTTCGCGTCGGTGCCGGCGGTGCAAATTCAAACCGCGCTGCGCCAGCGGCTCTACGATTTGGACGCGCTGATGGAGCAACAGATTGACTCGGTCTTCCAGCAGGTTAACGGCATGATGCGCGACCTTATCAGCCAGTCGCTGGCGCAAATTGACAATTCCATCAATTCCTGCCTCGGCTCGGTCAGCGACGTGATGGGTGCGGGCAGTCTGCAGGGTCACGCAGACATCGTGGGCGATTCGCTCAAGCTGCTGCGCATTGACGGCCATTTCCAGTTCAAGGTGCCCGACAACATGGAGCTGGACGCCTTCCTGGAAATCAAGGAACTGAACTCCGACGGCAGTGGCAACGGCTGCGGCGACATCAACGCGCCCTTCACCGAAGTAACCCTCGGCGCCGACAAAGTGCCGCTGAACTGGATCAGCTCCGGGCTGACGGCCGACGTGGAGGCCAAGTTCACCTTCGACGGCGTGGTGCCGTTCCCGATTGATCTCGGCGGCCAGATGGCGCTGAACGGCGACGTGAATTTCCAGACCTTCGATCTGCACGACCTGGCGGTGGCCATGGCGTTCGGCGCCACGGAAAATTACATCGCCCTCAAGGGTGGCGTGCGGTTCAACGGCTTTGATTTCTCCGGCGCGGCGTTTTTCGGACGCACCTGCACGCTGGACCCGTTGAAACTGATTGACCCTGACGTGGCCAGTGTGCTGGGCAACCCGCCCTTCACCGGCGGCTACGTGTATGCGCAGGGCTGGCTGCCGGTGTCGCAACTGGTCACAGGCATCCCGGCTACCTGCCTGTTTGAAATTTCGGCTGGTGTGGGCGCGGGCGCGTTTTACTTCGCCGAAGGCCCGACCTTCGGCGGCAAGATGTTTCTGGGCGTCTCCGGCCAGTTGCTGTGCATCGTGAGCATCGAGGGCGACGTGACATTGATCGGCGTGGATCACGGCGGCAACGTGCAGTTCCTCGGCAAGGGCCATTTTGAAGCCTCGCTCGGCCCCTGCCCGTTCTGCATCTCGGTCAGCAAGGACGTGAGCATAGCCTATTTGAACAATTCCTGGAGCATTCAATGAAATCGCCCACGACCGTTTTCGTCACGAACGAACGCCCGGAGCGCAATGGAATTTTCCCGGCTTCGAGAGCCTGGCGCTCTGCGCAGGCGTTTGCGGCGAATTCATTGCTCCTGTTGCTGGTATTTCTGGCCGGCGCCGTCCGCGCCCAAAACGGCGTCGGCGACATCGTTTATACCGTGGGCACCACGGCACGCGACACCCACGGACGCGACTGGGCCTACCTTTTGTGGCAGGGCGTCGAACCGAGCCTGGTGAGCAACCGCCTCTTCGCCATTTACGCCAAGCCGGGCGAGGCGACCAATCCCGTGCCTTACGCCCGTCTCTCGCTGGTCGCAGTGCAGACCGACCCCCGCGTCATCGAACCGCTGTTGGAACGCGCGGCCAACGTGGGCGATGACCTGGTCAAGCTGGACCAGGATATTGAGCAATTGTTCGGCAGCTTCATCCCGTCGTCGTCGGTCACGCGCGCCGAACAGCTTTCGGCGGTCATTCGCGGCTCGCTCGGCAATGCGGTGTATTACCAGAACCTGTTGCTGCTGGCGCGCAATCATCCGGGGGTGGATATGGCGCTGGGTTTGGCCGACGCCGAATTGATGCCGACCAATTCGCCGGTATGGACCTATGAAGTGCGCGTGTTCGACCCCGTCACCAGCCAGGACCTGGCGGTGATTGGCCGCGTAACCATCGAGGCCGGCAACCCGACCGTCCTGCCCGCGCCCGGCCCGCCCGTCCTGGTGCCGGTGAACAGTCCGATGGGCGACTTGAATTTGAAATTCCGCTGGGGCACGCCCGACAATCTGCGCCGGCTCGGCCTGATGCAATTCGGCTTCAACCTCTACCGTGTCGAAAAAAATTACGCCGGCGCGCACGGCTGGAATGCCGCCACGCCGCCGCCGGACGCCGCATTGCTGGCGCTCATCGCCACCAACCCTGCCGCCGCCAAACGGGTCAACGTCGTGCCCGTCACGCCCGCGGTGCAGTTCACACTCACCGAAGCCGCGAATCTCACACCGCCGACCGGCGATACCAACACGTCATTTATCATGGACGACGACGGTCGCGGCCGGCCCGGCTACACCAATTACAATTGGATCAACGGCGCGCAATTTTACTACTACGTCGCCGCGCGCGACGTGCTGGGGCGCGATGGACAGCTTTCCAGCGGACTGCTGGCCACGGTGTGCGATCGGATGCCGCCGCTGCCGCCCACCGACGTGCATGTGGTCAATGATTATCAATACGACCCGCTTACCGCAGTTTCGAATCAGGCGCTGCGCGTCACCTGGAAGCAAAACCTCCACACTAACGACACCATCGTCAATTACTGGATTTACCGCTGGACAAACCTCATGGAGATGAACGCGTATTCCGGCGACCCCAACAACAATCTCATCGGCATTGTTGCCCACCTTCCCGGCGCGACAAACAACAGTTTCCTCGACAACGGCGCCGGCTCGCCCTCGGCACTGGGCGCCTATGGCAAGACGTTCTGGTATACCGTGCGGGCCGGTGATGCGGGCGCCTGTGGACAAAATTTGTCCCAGCCGGCCGGACCGGCTTATGGTGTGCTTCGCCAGCGCGTTGGCCCCGCGGCGGGCACGGGTTACATCGAAATCAATTGTCTGCGACCGGTCGTAAATTTCGTGGGCACGCGCTATGTCAAAGAGGCCGCCGACCCGACGAATTTCGATTTTCAACTGAACTGCGCGCGGCTCGATTCACGTTTTGACTGGGCGGAATTTTATGGCATCGGCACTTACACCGTGGCCGGCGCGGGACCGCCCATCGTCATCACGGTGAGCAACTATTTCGGCCGGCTGTATTACCTGGGCAACTCAACGGTGACCGCGTGGTGGACGCCGCCGCAGGACCCCAGCGGCCAGGGCTACCAATACACTTCGATCAGCTTTCAGGTCTGGTGCCGTGCGGCATTGAACAATGGGAAAATTTCGACGTTCAACATTCAGAACGTCACCGCGCCGGGCTTGGGGACTTATGCGGCAGTGGATTTCCAGGCGGTGGCGCAAAGCATCCGCACCGTTGCCGGCGTGCGGGGCCAGGAACAGGGCTGCACCGAGCACGATCCCGGCGGCGGGGGCGGAGGCGTTTTCGGCACGAACAACATCTGCGTCCACGTCCAGCCCTCGGCACGCAGCCAGGAATATCGCATTTACCGCCGCGTGGACGACGGCCCGCTCACGCTGCTGGCGGCAGGCGCGGTGAGCAACAGCCCGGACATTGAGGCCTGCGACAACAACACGCCCGTCAACGGCGGCACGATGTGTTTCTACGTGCAGTTTCTGGATGAAAACGGCAATCCCAGCCCGCTCACGTGGATCGGCTGCGTGGACACGGCGCCCGTGGAAAAATTGCCCACGCCGGTGCTGGCCAAAATCACGCCCATTGGAACGGATCCGACAAATGCGCAAATGAGCCTGGCGTGGTTCTGCCCGCCCTACGGCGTGGACCGTTTCGAGCTTTACATTGCCGGCAAACCGACGCCGCCGGACACGAATTACAACGCGCTTTCGCCGCAACTGTTGAGCACCGGCGCGCCGCCAACGCCGGTCGTGTTCACGATCAACGGCACCAATCTCAACGCCTCGTTTTTCTCCTTCCTGACGCCGAAAGTCGGGCCGCAATTCGGGAACGGCGCGCAGTTCAGCGTCCCGTGCGCCATCGAACCGGGCAAGCAGTATTACGTGGCCGTTCGCGCGTTGAGCCGGCACGGCGACCCGGGTGATTGGAGCAATTTTCAGCCGTTCATCTGGACGCCCAGCAACCCGCCGGCGCTGCAGGTGCCCTGGCCGGCACGACCGTTGCCCTCCACCAATGCCAACTTCCTGGCGTTGGCGTTTTATCTCTCACCCACCAACGCGGCAGCGGCGTTCAAAATTTCCACCGCCACCCCGTCGGGCATCGGGGTACTAATCGGGTCGGGCAACATCGGGCGGGGAGTGAATGTGAACGTCAAGGAAATTTTCGGACGAGTGAATCCCAACGCGTTGCTGGAGACCAATGGGTTGGGCGACGTGATTTTCCCCTGCGCGCTGTATCGTTACCAGACGCCCAACGCGAATTTCCCGACGGTGTCCGGCGACGTCATCCAGGTCTCGCCGCTGATGGAAAACATCGCGTATCAGTGGAGCGGCGTTGCGGGACAGGGCACCAACACGTTCGTCCTGGACCCCTTTGTGGCGTTAAGCGCCAGTTATCCTTACGCCTTTTTGTGGCTGCGCGACACCCAGCCGCAGATTTCCGGCGCGCGTTACAAATATCTCCTGGTGCGATTCGATCCGGTAACGCACGAGATTGACCAGCTCATCCCGTCCAACGAGGTGGATGTGCCATGAAGGAGGGATTTATGATCTGCCATCTGCGATCTGCGATTTGCCGGACGCCGGCGCGAGGCTGGTTCAATCACAAACCAACCGTGAATCATAAATGGCTGTTGTCACTGGCGACGGCGTTCACTTTTGGCGCGCAGGCGGCGTTCGTTTATGACAACCCTTTCGAATTGCAGTCCGGCGGCGATTTTGACGGCGACGGGCGCAGCGATTTGCTCATCGTGGACAAGGTCACCGGCAATTGCCGCGTCGCCTACCAGTTGTCGCCGGGGCATTACACCTGGACGCCGGCGCGCGCCAGCGGCATTGCCAGCGCCACCGGGCTGGGCATCGGCAAATTGGATTCGCTCACCTTCGATTCGCTGGCCGTGACCGGACCGGACGCGAACCGCCTGGTCATTCTCGACGCCAGCAACACCGTGAGCGCCAGTCTGCCGGTCAGCGTGTTCATTCCGTCGCTGGGGCCGAACCTCGTCGGTGTCCTTGACATCGGCGGCGGCGGCAATACGGCGCACGACGATCTTTACGTGGCCAGCATTTACAATGGCGCAGTGTCCAATCGCGAAACACTCGTGCGCAACGACGGCACGACCAACCGCACCGTGCTGGCGGACAATCCCCTGGCCTACGAACGCGAGCGCGCCAACCCGGTGCTCATTCACACGAATCGTTACCCGCGCCTGGCGTTGTTCGACCGGAACGCGGGGGCGAACTTCGACGTGCTTGAAATCCTCGACCTGTCCGGCGGCACGGCGGTGAGCGTGGCCTCTGTGGCCACGTCGCGCACGCCCCAGCCTTATGAATACGTCACCGGCCAATTCATCAGCACAAATCCTTACACGCAATTCCTGCTGTATCCGCCCGGCGGCTGGTATTTTTACGAGTATCAAGTCATTGAGCCGACGTCAGGCAATTACGCGCTGGCTTACACGAACACGATCACGTTCACGAATTTTGTGGACCGTATTTTCGCGTTGCCGGGCACAAACGGCACGAAGCTGCTGGTGCTGTATTCCAACGACACGACGGCGGCGGTGTTCAATTTCGACGGCGTGAATCCGCCGATGCCGGTCCAAACGTTCAATGCCGATGCCGGCCAGCATTTCACCGGCGCGGGCGTGCTGGCCAACAGCGGGTTCATGGCTTACTCGGCGCCGCTGGGCATCAACACGTCGGCGAGTTTCCGCCAATGGGACTGGACCGGCGCGGGCTACTCCAATTCCGCGTCGGGCAGTCTGCCGCGGATTTCGCCCTTCAGCGCGTCGGGCAACGTGATGCAGTTTCGCTTTGAGCCGTTCGTGACGAACAATCCGATCCTGCTCCGGCTCAACAACGCCGGCGACTGGACCGAGCAGCCGGGTTTCAGCGGCGGCAACATTTCGGTGAAGACGGAGACGTTTTTGAGCGCGACGCAAGGTCTGGCCAATCCGACGCCGGTGACAGTCGGCCCGGCGCATCCGCTGGCACAGTTCGGTCTGGCCAATCAGTTCAGCAACATGATCTCGCTCTTCAGCTTCACGCCGCCGGCGGGCGACCAGGTCAGCGACGTGACCATTTCGCCGCCGGCGGGCGTTTACGCGAAGGCGTTCAAACTTCAGTTCGCCGCCGCCAGCGCCGGCGACAAAATTTTCTTCCGAATCGGTTCCGGCGGGTGGAATTTGTGGAGCAACGGGGTGACGGCCTGGGTTTTCAGCAACACCGTGGTTCAGTATTACGGCCAGCCGACCAACAGCGGCAACGCCAAATCGCTTGTCAAGTCCGCCGCCTATACCTTCACCACGCCGGTTTCGACGCAGGATTCCGACGGCGACGGCGTGCCGGATTTTGTGGAGCTGGCCTACGGTCTCAACCCGACCGGTGGACGCGACAGCGACGGTGACGGTTACTCCGATCTGGAGGAATTGATTCGCGGAACCAGTCCCACCAATGCCGCGAGCGCGCCGACGAATTATCCGCATCTGGACGACCAGGCGGTGTTTAATCTGCGCGTCACCCCGCAGCCGTGGGACGGATTTTCCAATGCGCCGACACTGGCCGCGACCGGCGCGGTGTTTTACGCCTACGATTTGCAGGGCAGCTTGTTGAGCGAGGGCACGCTGTCCAACTTTTACCCCGCCGTCGCCTTGAGCAACATCACCATTGTTGCCGAAGACCCGCTCATCGCCGAGGCTTCGGATTTGCACTACAACATCGTGACGACGAACGTGGACACGAAAGTGGGGCGCGAAATGATCGGTCTGGTGCCGGTGCCGGCGCTGCAATTTCCCGCCATCAACTACACGTTCGGCAGCGCCGGCGGCGTTCTTTCCAACGAAGCCGCGGCCTGGGTGTTGGCGGCGTCCAACGCCCTGGTCAACCTGCCGCATGCCACGTTGACAAACCGGTTGACCGTGGCCAGCACTCTCGAATCGCTGCTGTTCGAGCGCAGCGTGGCGCAATTGCTCGGCGCCCGCAGCAACGTTTGGTGGACGAATCTCACCCTGTTCCCGTTCCGGCCGGCCGATGCCGGACGTGTCAACCCGTCGCAGGACACGCTGCTGGCGCTGGAAACGGCCACAACCAATCAGCCCGGCCACCGCCTGCAGACCATATTCGCCACCATCAGCAATCTGGTGGAAAATTCCGCCGCGCCGGACATCGCCAGCCTGCGTGCCGTCGCGCAGGACATTTATCGCACCTCCAGCCTGCTCAACAATTCCCACCCGGCTACGTTCGTTTCGCCGGTGGACGAAATCCGGTATTTCCTCTGGCACGGGACCGAGGACACGAACTATCTGGCATGGGCGACGACCGTCGGCCAGTTTGCCGCCGCCAGCAACGGCGCGGTGGAAATCCTCGCCGCGCTCACGCCGCGGCCCACGACGAACGTGCTGCTGGTGGTGCGCGCCGATACGTTGAGCGCCGATTGCCGGCCACTGGATGTGTATGGCAGCGGCGGGACGTTTGCGCTGGTGGACAGCCGCGGGCTGCCGTTCGCCTTCCCCGGCAATTTTCAGATGTTGCCCGGCACGCTCGTCGCTGTTTCCGGATACACGGACGTGGGCAACGCGCCGTGCGGCTGGCCGGCCATTGAAGTAACCGCCGCCATGCTCAACAGCGTGCCCATTGCCAGCGACGCCGACAACGACGGCAACCTGCTGATTGATTCCTGGGAAAAACGGTTTTTCGGTCGCACTGGCCTGGACCCGTTTGGCGACGCCGACGGCGATGGCTACCAGAATTTGCAGGAAATGCTGGACGGCTCCGACCCGAACGATTCTTACGGCCGCCCAGCCGGACCGCCGGTGGTTTTCACGCCGCCGGTGCTGGCATTTCAAAGCGCGGGCGGGCAGGTGGAACTGCATTTCCTCTGGCCCGCGGCGTATATCGGCCGGTTCAACTTCGGCGTGCGGCACACGGCGGATTTGACCCAGCCGTTCACCGACCTGCCGGTGTCCGCGCCCGTTCAGGTGGCCGGCGACGAATTCAAGATCACCTTCACCGCGCCGGCCACGCCGCAGCATTACTATTACTTGACGCTTTCCCTGCGCTCGCCGTGAGGTCCTGCTGCGGACGAAGGGTTGTCGGCGCAAAAGCTTCGGTCTAAAATGACCTCATGATGGATGCCCGCCCGCGACCGGTCGCCAGCCTCTATGTTCACGTGCCGTTTTGCGCGCAGAAATGCGCCTATTGCGCCTTTTATTCCGAGGCGTCGTCGGGCGCGATGATGAACCGCTACGTGGCCGCGCTGCTCCGTGAGCTGGAACTTGTCGCCGCCGACCTGGCGCCGCGAACGGTTTTCTTCGGCGGCGGCACACCGTCGTTGCTCACCCGGCAGCAATGGGAAACCATCCTGCGCGCCATGGAAAAGCTCCGCCTGCTCGGCGCGGAAGAATTCACGGTGGAATGCAATCCGGCGACGGTCTCTCTGGACAAGGCAAAATTGTGGCGCGATTTCGGCGTGAACCGTGTTTCGCTGGGCGTCCAGTCGCTGGACGAAACCTTGCTGGAGCGCCTCGGCCGGATTCATTCGCGAAGGCAAGTCTTCCAATCCTTCGATTTGCTGCGCCGCGCCGGTTTTGAAAATGTGAACCTGGATTTGATGTTTGCCATTCCCGGCCAGACGCGGGAACTGTGGCGCGCGACGTTGAACGAGGCACTGGCGCTGGGCAGCGAACATCTCTCGTGCTACGAAGTGATTTACGAGGAGGACACGCCGCTGTTCCACCAGTTGCAGGCCGGCAAATTCGAGGTGGACGAAGATTTGGCCTGCGACCTGTATGAGGAACTGTTGACGCGGGCCGCCGAGACGGGATTTGTGCAATACGAAATTGCGAATTTTGCGAAAGACAAAAGGAGCTCTGGAAGGCCGGAGCGCGGGAATAGGCAAACGGGCGCCCCCTCCGGCTCTCCTTCTTCCCGGCCCCGTGACTGTCTTCCGTCATTCGCCTGCCGGCACAACGTCAATTATTGGCGCGGCGGCGATTTCTACGGGCTGGGGCCGAGCGCGACCAGTTACGTGCGCGGCGTGCGGACGAAGAATGTATCCCACACGCAGGGCTATTGCGAACAACTGGAGCGGGGGCATCGCGCCATCGAATCGCGCGAGGCCCTGCCGCCGCTGCAACGGGCCGGCGAGACGGCGGCGTTTGGGCTGCGCCTGACGACCGGCTGGCCGTTCGAGGAGTTCCGGCGCGTGACGAACTTCGATCTGCGCGACGAATGGAATTCGGAAATGGAACGGCTCGCCCAATGGGGCTGGGGCGAAAGATCGCCGGAGGGTTTCCGGCTCACGCCGGCGGGCTTGCGGTTTGCCGACGCGGCGGCGGAGCTGTTCCTGCGCTAAACCCCCGGCCCCTCCGTTTTCCAAAAGGGACAGCGTACGTGGCGACCAGGCTCGACTTCGAGCAGTTCGGGAATTTTTTGTGAACATTCCGGCCGGGCCATCGGGCAGCGCGGAGCGAAACGACAGCCGGGCGGGAAGTTGCCGAGGCGCGGCACATTTCCGGGAATGGCCACCAGCCGGCCGGTGTCGCCCCGCAATTTCGGCACGCTGGCCATCAGCGCGCGGGTGTAGGGATGCAACGGCCGACGCAGTAATTCCCGGGCCGGGGCCAGTTCGACTATTTGGCCGGCGTACATCACCGCCACACGGTCGGCCAGATCGCCAACGATGCCCAGATTGTGGGTGATGAGCAAGATGGCCATGCCCAGCCGTTGCTTCAGATCGCGCAACAGGTCCAGAATTTGTGCCTGAATGGTTACGTCCAGCGCCGTGGTGGGTTCATCGGCCACCAGCAATTTCGGTTCGCTGGCCAAAGCCATGGCAATCATCACCCGCTGTTGCATGCCGCCGGAAAGTTCAAAGGGATAGCTCCGCCGGCGCGCTTCCGGCGCCGGGATGCCAACCAGTTTGAGCAGGCGGATGACTTCCTGGTCGGTCGCCTTTTCCGGGCGATGCAGTTTGAGCGATTCCTTGATCTGATTGCCCACGCGGAAAACGGGGTTGAGGGCCGCGCCGGGTTCCTGAAACACGTAACTGACCACGCCCCCGCGGATTTCCCGCAGCGCCCGGGGGGACATTTTCAGAACGTCACGGCCGTTCAGCAGGATTTCGCCGCCCACATAATGGGCCGGCGGCGCCGGAACCAGCCGGGCGATGGACAGCGCGGTGACGGTTTTGCCGCAACCGCTCTCGCCAACGAGGCAGACGGTTTCCCCGACCTTCACGGTCAAGGAGACGTCGTCAATCGCGCGCACCGCCCCGGCATTCCGGCCAAAGTCCATTTTCAGATTTTTGATTTCGAGCAGATTCATATCGTCTTTACGTCCGCCGCGTCTCTCAAGCCGTCTCCCAGAAAATTGAACGCCAGAACAGTAATAAAGATGGCCGCGCTGGGCGCCAGCAACCAGGGATAATTCCGGAGGTATTGGACGTTTTCCGCCGCCGTGAGCATATTGCCCCAACTGGCCTGCGGTTCCTGAATGCCCACGCCCAGAAAACTCAGGACCACCTCGCCCAGGATGTAATACGGCACATTCAACGTGGCCGCCACGATGACGTAGGAAAAGGTGTTCGGCAGGAGGTGGCGCACGATGATTTTGGCGTGCGACTGGCCGATGGCGCGCGCCGCCAGCACAAACGGTTGCTCGCGCAACGACAGCACCATGCCGCGGATCACCCGCGCCATGCCCGCCCAGCCGATGAAACTCAGGATGATCACAATCATCGCGTAGATTTCCGACGAACTGAGGTTCGGCGGAAACGCGGCCCGCAGCGAAATAATCAAATACAGCGCCGGCACGGACATGATCAGTTCGCACAGGCGCATGATCCCGGTATCCGTCGCGCCTCCAAAATATCCCGAAATGCCCCCGATCATCATGCCTAAAGTGAAGGAAAGGGAAATTCCGATGAGTCCGATGGATAGCGAAATTTGCGAGCCATAAAGGATGCGGGAAAAAACGTCGCGCCCAAACTGGTCGGCTCCAAAAAGATAAACCGGGTAATGCTCGTCCCCGGTGCCGAACAAATGGATCGAAGCGGGAATGAACCCAAACAGTTTGTACGGGTCGCCGCGGATGAAAAAACGGAGCGGTCGGGAATCTGTCGGAACTTCCCGGTAGGCATAACTGCCGGGCAATTCTTCCGAACGGGGCACCACCAGATGTCCGCCCTCCCAGCGCGGCCAGACCGGCGGATGAAAGAAACTGTTTTCCTGGATGTGATTGTAGCCGTAAGGGGCGAGGAACCCGGCAAACAGCGCCACGGTGTAAAGAACAATCAAAATCACGCCGCCGGCCAAAGCAACCTTGCGGCGCCGGAGCCGCAACCAAAACAGCCGCCAGGGTGACAGCGGCGTCGGGGTTTCCACCGGGGAAAGAAGGGCGGCGGTTTCCATCGTCAACAATCCTCCAAAAACACGCGCGCTTTGCTCCCCCCGGCGGCCGTCGGGCCGGAGCTGGCGGGCGCGGGCCGCTGGAGCGGCTGCCGTCCAAGCCGTCCGGTCGGCGGCGTTCCTTCGTTGCCTGGCGTCGTCGGTTTCATTCCAGTCGAATCCGCGGGTCGCTCCACGCCAGCAGCAGGTCAGCGAGGAAATTACCCGCCACCAGCAGCGCCGTGGCCAGGACCACACAATCCACCACCAGATACGAATCGCGGGCCAAAAAGGCTTCCATCGTCAAGCGCCCCAGGCCGGGCCAGGCCATGATGTTTTCCACGATGAAGGCGCCGCTCAACAGGTTCGCCAGCGAATAGCCGAAAAGTGTCAGCAACGGGTTGATAGCGTTGCGGAGCGCATGTTTGCCGACGACCCGCATTTCGCTCAAGCCGCGGGCGCGCGCCGCCGTGACGTATTCCGCCTGCAGGGTGTCCAGCAAATTCGAACGCATCTGGCGCATGATGCCGGCGATGTCCGCCGCGGACAGGACCAATGCAGGCAGGACCAAATGGTGCAGGTAATCCCACCATTGCTCAGCCGGCGACATCAGGTCGTGCAGCGGGCTGACGGCGCCGCCGATGGGAAACCAGCCGGTAACAGCGGCGAACCACAGCGCCAGCAGGGCCAGAACGATTTCAGAAATCGAGAGTCCCACAAAGGCCAGCAGCGAGCTGCCCTGATCAATCCAGGAATCGCGCCGAACCGCCGCGAAAATGCCCAGGGGAATGGCCACCCCCCAGGCGATCCACAGAGCCGCCAGCGACAGGGCAAAAGTGTTGGCCAGCCGCGAACAGATGAGCGACGTGGCCGGAACGTTGTAAGCCATCGAATAGCCGAAATCGCCCCGCAACACGTTCCTGAGCCAGAAGATGTATTGAACATACCAAGGCTGGTTGAGATGAAATTGCGCTTCCAGTCGGAGGATGGTTTCGTGCGAGATTTGCGGATTTTGTTGCAGCGTGGTGAAATAGTTGCCCGGAGCCAGCGACAGCAGCAGAAAGGTGAGCAGGGACACGCCCAGCAGCAACGGAATCATGTGCAGAAATCTCTTAAAAACAAATTGCCACATTGCCATCGCGCGAGGCAACGTGGCAAAAAACATCTCCGGCGGCCAGAACAAGTTTTACCTTTCGGCGGCGCGCCTGGCGGAGGAATGGCGCGCCGGAAATTGAAAACTTGAAACCGCCAGGTTCCTTGTTCACCTTCAACCCATGAAGAATTTTTTCAAAGCCGGCGCCGTGGCGGCGGCCCTGGCCTTTTGCCTTTTGGGCTGCAGTAAACGGCCGGAGGGCGCCTCTTCCACAACCGCGGTGACGAACTATCCATTGCCCGATCCGCCGCTGGTGGCTCATTGTCCTCCGGGCAAACCGGGCGGGCGACTGGTAGTGGCTTCGTTCACCGACCCCAAAACGTTCAATCCCATCACCGAAAATGAGCAGTCTTCCGACGAAATCGTGCGCTTGATGTTCGCCTCGTTGCTGGGATTTGACTGGCCTTCGCAAGAGGTGGAACCGGGGCTGGCCGATGAGTGGACCAATTCGCCGGATGGCAAAACGTGGACGTTCCGGCTCCGCAAAAATCTTCGCTGGAGCGACGGCACGCCGCTGACTGCCGCCGACGTGGCCTTCACCTGGAACGACATCATTTACAACCCGGCCATCAACAACGTCACCCGCGACCTGTTCATCGTCAACGGCAAGAAGTTCACCGTGACGGCGGTGGACGATTGGACCGTGAAAGTGGTCACTCCGACAATCTACGCCCCCATGCTGCAAAATTTTGGCAGCGTGCCAATTCTTCCGCAACACGTTCTGGCCCGATCAGTCGCCGACGGCACGTTTCTTTCCGCCTACGGCATCAACTGGAAGCCGCGGGACATCGTCGTCAACGGCCCGTTCCGACTCAAGGAATTCAAACCGGCCCAATACACCCTGCTGGAGCGCAATCCTTATTTTTTCGAGGTGGACAGCAACGGCCAGCGCCTGCCGTACCTGGACAGCGTCATTTACACCGTGGCGCCGGACATGAACGCCATCAACCTGGGCTTTTTGAGCGGCGAAAGCGACGCGGATGATTTCATTTCGCCCGATGCCTATGATCAGTTCAAGGCCGCCGCGGCCAGCGGACGCTTCCGACTTGAGGAACCGGGCATCGGCCTGGAAACAAGTTTCTTCTGGTTCAACGAAAACACCAACATCAACCCGCAAACCGGGCGACCTTACGTGGACCCGGTCAAGCTGCAGTGGTTCCGCAACAAGAAATTCCGTCAGGCATGCTCTTACGCCATCAATCGTGAGGCCATCGCCAAATCTGTTTTTGCCGGGCGGGCCGTTCCCAATTACAACTTTGTGACGCCCGGCAACAAAAAATGGTATGATCCGCATGTCAAAACGTACCCTTACGACCCCGCCAAGGCCCGCCAGCTTCTGGCGGAAATGGGCATCACTCGCCGCAACGCCGAGGGCATTTTGGAAGACGCCGATGGACACCCCATTGAATTTGTGCTCAATACCAACACCGGCAACGACGCGCGTGCCAAAACCGCCGTGATGATTCAGTCGGATTTGAATCGCCTGGGATTCAAGGTTGTCTTTCAGCCTCTCGAATTCAATACGCTGATCAACAAAATTGATGTCACCTACGATTACGACTGCGTCCTGCTGGGCCTCGGCGGCGGCAGCACTGATCCAGGTTCCTACATGAACGTTCTGAAATCCGACGCCTACACGCATCAATGGTTTCCTCGCGAAACGACCCCTTCCACACCGTGGGAAGCGCGCATTGACGCCTTGATGGATGCGCAAATGCGGACGCTGGATTTTGCCGAGCGGAAAAAAGACTTTGATGAAGTGCAGGAAATCCTGGCCGAAGAGCAGCCGATGATTTTTACCGTCACCCCGTATTATTACGCCGCCATTCGCTCGGACATTGGCAATGTGCGCCCCACGGCGCTGACCTATTACCGCGTCACCTGGAATGCCGAGGAACTTTACTTCACCAAATGACGGTGCCGGCAATCAGGTCTTTTCCTCAATCAGTTCCCTCCGCGGACCGCCCAGCAGATGATCCACAAAGCCCGTGGAATAAACGCCGCGCCGGAAATTCGGGTCCTGCATCACCGCCTGCTGAAAGGAAATGGTCGTCTTGACGCCGGTGATGAGATATTCCCCCAGCGCACGATTCATGCGGTCAATCGCCTCCCGCCGATCCTTGCCGGTCACAATCAACTTGCCAATCATCGAGTCGTACGTCGGCGGGATGGTGTAACCGGCGTAAGCGTGCGTATCCACGCGCACCCCCCGTCCGCCCGGCTGGTAATACATCTCGATCCGGCCGGGGCTGGGGCGGAAATCATCAAAGGGATCCTCGGCGTTGATGCGGCATTCAATGGCGTGGCCTTTGATTTCAATGTCGCTTTGAGAATGTTGCAGCGGCTCGCCGGCCGCCAGCAGAATCTGGTAACGCACCAGGTCAATGCCCGTGACCTCCTCGGTCACCGGATGTTCCACTTGAATGCGTTTGTTGACTTCGAGGAAATAGAAATTTCCGTGTTCATCCACGATGAATTCCACCGTGCCGGCGTTGGTATAGCGCGCCGCCTCGGCAATCCGGATGGCAGCCTTGCCGATCTTCTCGCGCAGTTTGCGAAATTTGTTTTCCAGGAGCGGCGACGGCGCTTCCTCGATGACCTTCTGATTGCGGCGCTGGATGGAACAGTCGCGTTCGCCCAAATGAATGATGCGCCCGCGTTGATCGCCCAAAATCTGGATTTCAATGTGATGCGGATTTTCAATGTACTTTTCGATGTACACTTTTGAGTTGCCAAACGCCTTTTCCGCCTCGCTGCGCGCGGTGTGATAACCCTTGACCAGCGAAACGTCGTTGTGCGCCACCCGCATGCCGCGTCCACCGCCCCCGGCCACCGCCTTGATCATCACCGGGTATCCGATGCGCTTGGCAACCGCCAGGGCCTCTTGCTCCTTTTCCACCGGACCGTCGGAACCCGGCGGGGTGGGCACGCCGGCTTTTTTGGCCAGCGCACGGCTGACCGCCTTGTCGGCCAACGCCTGCATCGCCCGGGGACTTGGGCCGATGAACCGGATGTTGCATTGTTCGCAAACCTCCGCAAAATGGGCGTTTTCGGACAGAAAACCGTAGCCGGGATGAATGGCGTCCACATCGGAAATCTCCGCCGCGCTGACGATGCGATCAATCCGCAGGTAACTTTCCGTGGCCGGAGCCTTGCCGATGCAAATCGCTTCATCGGCCATCTGCACGTGCATGGAATTGGCATCCGCCTCGGAATAAACCGCCACGGTGCGGATGTTCAGTTCCTTGCAGGCACGAATGATTCGCACCGCGATTTCACCGCGGTTGGCAACCAGAATTTTCTCAAACATGATCGGCGTTAAAGCATTGAACCCTTGAAGCGTGGAAGTCCGCGATTGGATCGTGCTTCAACGCTTCACCGTTCAACGAATCAACTGGGTCGAACCTTGAACAGCGGCTGGCCAAATTCAACCGGCTTGGCATTTTCCACCAGCACCTGGGTGATGATGCCTTTAACCTCGGCTTTGATTTCATTCATCACTTTCATTGCTTCAATGATGCAAACTACGGTTTCAGGGTTGACTTCGCTCCCCACTTCAACGTACGCCGCCGCTTCCGGCGACGGTGACCGATAAAACGTGCCGATCATCGGCGATTTGATCTCAATTTCTCCTGGGGTGGCTGGCGGTGGCGGAGGCGCCGAGGCGGCTGGCGTGGGAATCGCCGGTGGCATAGGTACGCCCAACACTGGCGCCGGTTCGTCCACTTGAACGGGTGGGTTGCTGTTTAATCCCCGTTTGAGCCTGATTTTAGAATCTTGACGCTCCAATTCAAACTCCGTGATGGAGTTTTTCTTCATCAGGTCAATGATGGCTTTGATGTCTTTTAAGTCCACGATTCGTTTTCGTTAAAGTGGCTCTGCCTTTGGCCTATAACCAAAAAAGCAGTAGTCGAAGAACGACTCTGCTTTGAACAGCATTTAATTCAGTGACAGTTTAGCCAGCCATAAAACTTTGGTCAAGCCACAAAAACTCGGCAGATTCTGAAGTCAAAATTAGTCAAAAACCGGTTGTTTAATGGTGATTTTTGGTTTCGTTAACGTGAACGGCAGCGTCTACAGCCAAAATGTACGATTTCACGCCAAAACCAGTAATTTGACCGCAACAAACCGGAGCAATTAGCGACTTTTGCCGAAATTCCTCCCGCGCATGGATGTTGGAAAGATGGATTTCAATCGTCGGCACCCCTGCCGCCACAATCGCATCCCGCAAGGCAATGCTGGTGTGGGTGTAAGCAGCGGCGTTGAGAACGATCACGTCAAATTTTCCTGAAGCTTCTTGAATCCAATCCAGCAATTGGCCCTCCGAGTTGGTTTGGCGAAAGTCCACTTCAATCTCCAATTGTCTGGCGTGCTGCCGCACCTGACCCTCTATGTCGGTCAATGTCGCGCGGCCATACACCTCCGGCTCACGGCGGCCCAATAGATTCAGGTTTGGACCGTTGAGGAACAGAATTTTCATGGGGCGGCAAGAATATTCGGCCGCCGCACGTTTGTCGAATCGTTTTCAGAACCTCGTCCCTGCTGAATTCCAAGAGATGTCGCTTCCACCACTCGGATGAAACGACGCTGTTGCGCGGCGCAGCCTCTCTCCAAAATCCTTGTCAACGTGTTCCTGTCCGGGCTTCCGGCGCCGGAAAACGGCATCCAAACGACGCGTCTGTTCCCTTCTTCCGGCCAAAGGGCGGTTTTGTCTGATTTACCCGGGGGGACGAGTCGTTCAATTTTTTCAGGTGAATGGCTGGTTTCCACTCGATCACAAAATGGCGTTTCCCTGTCCTGGCGGCAGCGATTCATTCGTCACTCCAGTGAGAGAACAACAAAATGAGCAGAAAGAGAAAATTAAATTTCGCAACTTTATCCCCACGGAGGTCCGTGCCTGGACATTTCGTTCGAGCGGCGATCAAAACGGGAACATTGGATGACCGGCAAAATCGGAGCCGCGTTTGGGGAGGTCTCATTGATTTCCATCGCGAGCGTTGCGGCCGGGTATGTGGCGGGAAGTGGCGGGGGAGGCAAGGTCTGCAAAAAAATTTGACATCGGACATTGTCTTACTTACCATTCGGTAAGTTTATGGCGAGCTTGGAAAGCCATCTGCGGTCCGACTCTGCGACGCGCCGGCATATCCTGCGCGCGGCGCTGAAGCATTTTGCCCACGCCGGCTACGCCGCCACGTCGGTTCAGCAGATTGTGGATGACGCGCGGGTGTCCAAGCCGGCGCTGTATTATCATTTTCGTGACAAGGCCGGTTTGTTTCAGGCGCTGGTCAGCGAAGCGCACGAGGAGCGGTATGAGGCTATGCGGGAGGCGGCGGCGCGGGGACGAACTTTGCGGGAGCAACTGGTGGAAATTCTTACGGCATTGTTTGATTACTTTCACAAAAATCGCGAGCTGACGCGTCTGGCGTTTTCCACGGCGTTTGCCGCACCGGGCGAAGTGCCGGCGAATGTTTGTTACCTGGACAAATGCCGCCGCAACTTTGAGGTGGTGCACTCGGTGATCAAGACGGCGCGGGCGCGGGGGGAGCTGGATCGCCGCTTTGACAGTCGCGAACTCGCCTACGGATTTTATGGGCTGGGTCATTTTTACGTCGTGTCTCATCTGATGCTGCCGAAATACCGGCTGGATCGGCGCGCTGCCGAGCGAATTGTGGAGCTGTTCCTGTCCGGTGCCGGCGCCAAAACCAAAACGAAAGGAGAGTAGTGAACATCCTCAACAGATTGGCCAGCGTCTGGCGTTTGCGGTTGCCACGCCGTTCCCGGACGGCGATTCGGCAGTATCTCCCGGCGGGTCTTGGGGCGCTGATGGCGGTGTTGGCCGGTTGCAGTCGTAATTCAAGCGGTCCCGGCGCCTTCCAGATGCCGCCGCCGGAAGTGGGCGTGGTCACCGTGCAGCCAAGGTCGGTGCCGCTGACGACGGAATTGCCGGGACGCGTTGCTCCGGTGCGAGTGGCTGAAGTGCGCGCCCGGGTGACCGGCATTGTGCTGCACCGTTATTTTCGCGAAGGGGCCGATGTGACCAACGGCGAAGTGCTGTACCAGATTGATCCGGCGCCGTTTCAGGCGGCTTATGACGGCGCGACGGCCACGTTGGCCAAAGCCGAGGCCACGTTGAACCAGGCGCAAGCGCTGGCCGACCGTTACCAACCGCTGGTGGGTATCAATGCCGTGAGCAAACAGGATTACGACAATGCCGTCTCGGCCGCCGCGCAAGCAAAGGCCGACGTGCTGGCCGCTCAAGCGGCGCTGGAAACGGCGGCGATTAATCTGGGCTACTGCAAAGTCACTTCGCCGATTGACGGGCGCATCGGCGCGGCGCTGGTGACCGAGGGCGCTTTGGTCAGCGCCAGCGCGGCCACGGAAATGGCCGTGGTCACCCAATTGGACCCCATCTACTGCGATTTCACCGAATCCTCCACCGAATGGCTGCGGTTGCGCCAGGAACTGGAAAGCGGTGTCTTTCAAAGCGTGACGCCTGGAGCTGCGCCCATCACACTGAAACTGGAGGACGGAACGACTTATTCGGAACGGGGGCGGTTGTTGTTTTCCGACGTCACCGTGGATCCGAGCAGCGGGATGATTACTCTGCGCGCGGAATTTCCCAATCCGGCGCATCTGTTGTTGCCGGGGATGTTTGTGCGCGGCGTACTGACGCGCGCGGTGAACAATCAAGCGCTCACCGTGCCCCAGCGCGGCGTCAGCATCAGCGGCACCGGTCAGGCCACGGTGATGGTGGTGGGGCCGGACAACAAGGCGGAGCTGCGGAGCGTTGAGATTGGCCAGGCAGTGAGCAATCAGTGGGTCATTACCTCCGGGTTAAAGGCCGGGGAGCGTGTCATCGTGGACGGTTTGCAAAAGGTCCAGCCCGGCATGGAGGTCAAGCCGGTGCCCGCGGCCACGTCCGGCTCCGCGGCGACGGATTCAACGTCCTCTGCTTTCGGGAATTAAAGGGGATCCGCCATGCCGAAATTTTTCATAGACCGCCCGATTTTTGCCTGGGTGATTTCCCTGCTGATCATGATCGCGGGGATTCTAGCCATCACCCATTTGCCGGTGGCGCAGTATCCGAGCGTGGCGCCGCCGTCCATTTCCGTCAATGCCACTTATCCCGGCGCGTCGGCGGAAACGGTGCAGGACACCGTCACCTCCGTCATCGAGCAGCAGATGAACGGCATTGACAATCTGCTCTACATCCAATCCAGCAGCAGTGCCAACGGACAATCGCAGGTGCAGTTGTTTTTCAAACCCGGCACAAATCCGGACATTGCCCAGGTGCAGGTGCAGAACAAGTTGCAACTGGCCATGCCGAACCTGCCGCAGGCGGTGCAGCAACAGGGAGTGACGGTGCTCAAATCCACCCGCAACTTCCTGATGTTTTTCACCCTTTCGTCCACCAATCAGGACATCAGCGACACCACGCTGGGCAATTACATTGCCACGCGGGTGTTGGATCCGATTCAGCGCGTGGACGGCGTGGGCGAGGCGGATTTGTTCGGTTCGCAGTATGCCATGCGCATCTGGCTGGATCCGGCCAAGCTGGAAAGTTACAACCTGGACGCCGCGGATGTGATCGCCGCCGTGCAGGCGCAAAACGTGCAGGTGCCCGCTGGTCAGTTGGGGGCCGCCCCCGCCGTGAAAGGACAGGAATTGAACATCACGTTGCAGGGGCAGGCTACACTGCAAAGCGTTCAGCAATTTCAAAACATCCTGTTGCGCGTCAATCCCGACGGTTCGCGCGTGTATTTGCGGGACGTGGCGCGAGTGGAACTGGGCGCGGAGACATATGGCTTTCGGGCGCGGGTGGACGGCCGGCCGGCAGCGGCCGTGGGCATTCGGCTGGCGCCCGGCGCCAACGCGGTGGCCACGGCCGGTCGCGTCCGCGCGCGTCTGGCTGATCTCTCCAAATTCTTTCCGGAAGGTCTGCGCATAGATTTTCCGTATGACAGCACAGAATTTATTCGCGCCTCCATTCATGAAGTGGTGGTGACACTGCTGGAAGCCATCGTGATGGTTTTTCTGATCATCTGGTTGTTCCTGCAAAACTGGCGTGCGACGTTCATCCCCACCATCGTCATTCCGGTGGCGTTGATGGGGTCGTTTTGCGTGATGTATGCGCTGGGTTTTTCGATCAACGTCCTGACGCTCTTCGGCCTGGTGCTGGCCATTGGCATGTTGGTGGACGACGCCATTGTGGTGGTAGAAAACGTCGAGCGCATCATGAGTGAAGAAGGCCTGCCGCCCCGCGAAGCGACCATCAAGGCGATGCAGCAAATCACCGGCGCGCTCATCGCGATTTCGCTGGTGCTGACGGCGGTATTCATTCCGATGGCATTTTTTGGCGGGTCGGTGGGGGCGATTTACCGGCAATTCTCGCTCTCCTTGGTTTCCTGCATGGCCTTTTCGATTTTCCTGGCTTTGTCGTTGACCCCGGCGCTTTGTGCTTCGCTGCTGCCGCCGGTGGAGAAGGGACATCATTTGCGCAAGACCGGATTTTTCGGTTGGTTCAACCGCGGTTTCGCCGCCACCCGGAAGAATTACGAGGGTTTTCTGGCGCGCACCATCCGCCGGTCGGGGCGCTATCTGGTCATTTATGCGGCGATTTTAGCGGCAGTGGGCTGGCTGTATGTGCGGCTGCCATCGTCGTTTTTGCCGGCGGAAGATCAGGGGTATTTCATCACCAGCATTCAACTGCCGGTGGGCGCCACGCAGCAGCAAACCATCGGCGTGCTCAAGCAGATCGAGCATTACTATTTGAGCCAGCCGGAGGTGGCGGGCATGGTGGACGTGGCCGGCTTCAGTTTCAATGGTCGCGCTGAAAACGCTGCCGTGGCGTTCGTGCATTTGAAGCCGTGGGACGAGCGGCCGGGACGGCAACATTCCGTCCAGGCCCTCATCGGACGCGCGTTTGCGGCGCTGAGCGGCATCAAGGACGCCATTATTTATCCCATCAATCCGCCGCCGATTCCTGAATTGGGCATCCAGGCCGGATTCGATTTCGAGCTGGAGGACCGGGCCGGTCTGGGACATGAACGGCTGATGGAGGCGCGCAACCAATTGTTGGCGATGGCCGCCACCAACCGCGACATCACCCAACTGCGGTTCCAGGGACTGGAAGACACGCCGGAATTGAAGGTGAACGTAGATCAGACCAAAGCGGCGGCGCTGGGTGTTTCCCTGGCGGAATTGAACACGGTGCTGACCACCTGCTTCGGCTCGTTCTACATCAACAATTTCATTGACGCCAACCGCGTCCAGAAAGTCATCGCCCAACTGGACGCGCCGTATCGGATGCAGCCGGACGATCTGGGACGGGTTTTTGTGCGCAACGACCAGGGCAAGATGGTGGCGCTTTCCAGCCTGGTCAACGCGCACTGGATTTACGGCTCGCCTTCGTTGCAACATTACAACGGCTTCCCCTCGCTCGAACTGGTCGGCGCGCCGCCGCCCGGCAAGAGCACCGGCGAAGCAATGGATGCCATGGAAAGCCTCGCCGCGCGATTGCCCAATGGGTTCGGCTACGAATGGACCGGCCAGTCCTACGAGGAACGGCTCTCGGCCAAACAAGCGCCCCTGCTTTACACCATCTCCCTCATCGTGGTGTTTCTGGCCCTGGCGGCGCTTTACGAAAACTGGTCCATCCCCCTGGCGGTGATGCTGGTGGTGCCGCTGGGCATCATCGGCGCCTTGCTGGCCGCCACGCTGCGCGGTCTGCCCAACGACGTGTTTTTCAAGGTCGGCCTGCTGACCATCGTCGGTTTGTCGGCCAAAAACGCCATCCTCATCGTCGAATTTGCCAAGGACCTGGAAGCCCAGGGCAAAAGCGCTGTGGAAGCGGCGTTGGAGGCGGCGCATTTGCGGCTGCGCCCGATTCTCATGACTTCGCTGGCGTTCATTCTGGGAGTATCGCCGCTGGCGTTCAGCACCGGTGCCGGCGCCGCCAGCCGGCACGACATCGGCACGGGCGTGGGCGGCGGCATGATTTCGGCCACGGTCCTGGCGGTGATTTTTGTACCGATCTTCTACGTCATCGTGCGCCGGTTGTTCAGGAGCCAAAAGCCCTTGCACACCGTGATGGCGCCCAAACCCAGCGGCCTTGACGAAGATGAAGGCAACAACCCCACGGCCCAGCCATGAAGACTTTGTTTTCGCCAATTCAAGAGCCGTTCGAACTGCCGCGAGGTTTTGGACTGCGGCGGGCGGCGGAACGCGACGCCACTTTCAAGAGCCGATGGGCTTGCTCCGATCGGTCCCGTTCCAAGGCGGCGTCACTGCCCGCGCGCTCCCCGGCACCGGCGCGCGCTGGCCAAGGCGTCTTGATTCGGGGTTTTGCGGCGCATTTTGGGAGAACATTTCTTTCCGCATGCTGCGCGCTGATCCTGGCCGGCTGCACGCTGGCGCCCAAGTATCATCGCCCGCCGACGGCCATCGCGCCGGAATGGCCGGCGGTTTCGGGCGCGCCATTGGTTTTGACCAATGCCGCCCCGGTTCCGGCCGCCGACATCGGCTGGCGCGATTTTTTCCGCGACGCGCGGCTGCAGCGACTGATTGAACTGGCATTGACCAACAATCCCGACCTGCGCGCGGCAATGCTGCGGGTGGAGCAGGCGCGCGCGCTGTATCATGTGCAGCGTAATGCGCTGATTCCCACGGTGAATATCAACGCCAACGGCTCGCGCCAGCGAACGCCCTTCGGCTTCGGCGGTCAGGGCCACGGCTTCACCTACAGCGAATTCAACGTCAATCTTGGCGTGGCCCAATATGAACTGGACTTGTTCGGCCGCGTACGCAGTCTCAAGCGCGAAGCGCTCGAAACGTATTTCGCCACCGAGGAAGCGCGCAAAAGCGCGCAGATCGCCCTGGTGGCCGAAGTGGCTGCGGCGGATCTGACGGCGCGCGAAGCCGCCGCGCAACTGGCCGTGGCCCGGCAATCGCTGGCGGCTGCACAGCAAACGTACGATCTGACCCGCCGCAGCCGCGAAGTGGGCATTCTTTCTCAACTTGATCTCGACGCCGCAGAAAGCCAGTTGCAAGCCGCCCGCGCCACCGTGGCTGGTGATGAACAGCAACTGGCGCAGGCAAACAATTATCTGACGCTCCTGGTGGGTTGTCCGTTGCCGGACGACCTTCCGGCCCCGCCGCCATTCCATTCGGACATGTGCCTGTCAGACATCCCGGCGGGACTGCCTTCCGATTTGCTGGAGCGCCGTCCGGACATCCTCGAAGCCGAGCATCAGCTCAAGGCTTCCAATGCCGACATCGGCGCCGCGCGCGCCGCGTTTTTCCCGACCATCACGCTCACCGGCTCCGGCGGCACGGCCAGCACCACGCTCGAAGGTCTGTTTGCGCCTGGCTCGCAGGCGTGGAGTTTTTCGCCGCAACTGGTCTGGCCTATTTTCGACGCCGGCACCGCCTGGAACGAATTGCAAGCCATCAAGGCCGCCGAACGCATCGCGGCGGCGAACTATCAAAAGGCGGTGCAAACCGCCTTCCGCGAAGTGGCCGATTCGCTGGCGGCTCGCGCGGCCATTCAAACGCAACTGGCCGCCAGCCAGTCTGCCTTTGCGGCGGCGCAACAAAATTACCAACTGACCCGGACGCGTTTCCAAAACGGCGTGGACAGCGCCCTCAAGCTGCTTGCCGCACAAGAGGCGCTCGACAGCGCCCAGCAAAACCTCATCCAGTTGCAATACTCGCGGCTGTTCAATTTGATCAATCTCTACCAGGCGCTGGGCGGCGGCTGGCGGGAAAACTCCCTGCCGGCTCAAACCGGAAAACGAGTCGTCAAGGACAATGAAAACAGCCGGCGTTCCTCGTTGAAAACGAGTCGGTCAAACCAGGTGAATAAATCGGTGGAACCGATAGAAACAACCCGGCAGCGCCAGTAGATAAATCGGGCGGTAAAAATGCGGCCGGGCCAGGGAAAAATCCGGTAGAGCCGCGCTGCGGCGCGGTTCGGAAGAATCGGGTCGGCCGCCCCGACCGTTACCTTTCAAAGCTATGAGCGAAGGAAGATCTGAATCTCCCGCCCCGCCTCCGAACGGCGGGGCGCTGGCGAAACTGAACACGCCCGGATTTCTCTGGCCGGCGACGGTTGCGCTGGCCGGGCTGTTGTTTTTGGGGCTGGATTATTTTCTGGATTTTTTGACGCATGAATCCACCGACGACGCCTTCATTGCTGCGCACGTCGTGTCCGTAGCGCCGCGTGTGGCCGGCCAGGTTATCGCCGTTCGCGTGCTGGACAATCAAATGGTTCAGTCCAACGACCTGCTGGTGGAGTTGGACCCGGAGCCTTACGCCGTGGCGTTGGCGCAGAAAACCGCAGCGCAGCGCGCGGAAGATTCCAACGCCCAGGCCGCCCGCGCCGCTTACGAAATGATGAAGGTCAAAGTGGCCACCGCCGAGGCCACGGCCAGGGAATCACAGGCCGACGCGGATGCCGCCGCCGCCGCCGCCGCCAAGGCCCGCGCCGATTTCATCCGGGCTAAAAGTTTGCGGGCGGACAACACGATTTCGGCGCAGGAATTCGATCAGTTCAAAGCAGCGGCGGATGCGGCGCAGGCCAATCTCATCGCCGCCCAACAAAAAGCCGCCAGTGACCAATCCAAAATCGCCGAGGCGCGCGCCCAACTGGAAGCGGCCCGGGCCGAGGCCGACGCTGTCCTTTCGCAGGTGAACCAGTTCAACAAGGAGGTGGACGCGGCACAATTGGACTTGTCCTACACGAAAATTTTTGCGCCTTGCGCCGGTCGAGTCACCCGCAAGCAGGTCGAACCGGGCGATTACGTGGAGGTGGGCCAGCAACTTTTATCCCTGGTGCCCACCGACGTGTGGGTGGTGGCCAATTTCAAGGAATCACAATTGAAACACATGCAACCGGGTCAGCCGGCGACGGTGGCCATTGACGCGCTGGGCGGCAGGAAATTCCGGGCGCACGTGGACAGCATCCAGGCCGGCAGCGGCGCGGCCTTCAGCCTGTTGCCGCCGGAAAATGCCACCGGCAATTTCGTCAAAGTCGTGCAGCGTGTGCCGGTGAAGATTTTGTTCAATGAACCGTTACCGGCGGACAAGCCGCTGGGTCCGGGATTGTCGGTGGAGCCGAGCGTGCGGGTGAGTGGATTTGAAGTCCCGGTCTGGGCCGTGGCGTTGGCGGCGGTCGCGCTGGCCGGGGCGGCAAAATACATTTTCCAATTCATCGCGCGACGCCGAACCCGGCCGGTGGCGGAATGAAAATCACGAATTTGTTGGGTTATGTCCGGCGACGCGCCTCATCTCGAATGGCATCCCCGCCACAGTCCGTGGGCGGTGGCGCTGGGCGTGATGCTGGCCACGTTCATGCAGGTGCTGGACACCAGCATCGCCAACATCGCCCTGCCGCACATCGCCGGCAGTTTGTCGTCCTCCACCGACGAATCCACCTGGGTGCTGACCAGTTACCTGATCTCCAACGCCATCATTTTGCCGATGACCGGCTGGCTGGGAAATCATTTCGGGCGCAAACGGGTGTTCATCACCTGCATTGGGTTGTTCACGGTGGCCTCGGCTTTATGCGGCGCGGCGTTGAATCTACCGATGTTGATTCTGGCGCGCGTGTTGCAAGGCGCCGGCGGCGGTGCCATGGTGCCCATGGCGCAGGCGGTGATGTTGGAAAGTTTTCCGCCGCAGAAACGCGGCGTTGCCATGGCCACGTTTGCTCAAGCGGTGGTGGTGGCGCCCATCATCGGCCCGACATTGGGCGGCTGGATTACCGATAATTTTTCCTGGCGCTGGATTTTCTACATCAATCTGCCGGTCGGCATTCTGGCCATTTTTCTGGCAGCCTGGCTGGTGGAGGACCCGCCCTATCTCCAGCGTCATCGGGAGGCCAGGATTGATTTTATCGGATTTGGCTTGCTGGCGATCTGGCTGGCGACGCTGCAAATTGTCCTGGACAAGGGGCAGGAGGCCGATTGGTTTGCGGCGGTGTGGATTCGTTGGTTTGTCGCGGTGTCGGCCCTGGCGTTCGTGGGCTTTGTCATCCGGGAATTGCGGGTGGAGCAGCCGCTGGTCAATCTGCGGATTTTGGGCAGCGGCAATTTTCGCACGGGTCTGTTGTTGATGACGGTGGTGGGAGTGATCCTTTACGGCACCACAGCGGAGCTGCCGCTGTTTTTGCAGACGCTGATGGGGTATCCGGCGCTGCAAAGCGGGCTGGCGTTAAGCCCGCGCGGCGCGGCGGCGTTTGTGACGACTTTTTTTGTGGGGCGGCTGGTGGGCCGGATTCCGTTGCGCATTATGCTGTTCATCGGTTTCGCGCTGTTGAGCCTGTCGTCCTTTTTGCTGGGGCAGATCAATTTGCAGGTGAGCATGGCCAGCGTGGTCCTGCCCACGGTGCTCAACGGCGCCGCCATCAGTTTCATCTTCGTGCCGTTGACCACGGCCACGATGAGCCAGTTGCGGCAACGCGACATCGGCAGCGGCACGGGCCTTTACAATCTCATGCTCAATCTGGGCGGTGGCATCGGCATCGCCTTTGTCACCACGGCGGTGGCGCGCGGCGCGCAGGCGCATCAGGCGCTGATGGTCGGGCATTTGACGCCCACGGACCCGGCATTCGTCCGGGGGCTGGCGCTGGCGCAACACGCGCTGGCGCGCCAGTCCGATCCGGTGACGGCGCGGGATCAGGCCTGCGCCATTTTCTACAATTTGCTTGACGGACAGGCGCATTTGTGGGCGTTTGTGGACACCTTCCGCATTTTCGGTTTGCTGGTCTTGTGCTGTATTCCGCTGATCTTCCTCTTCCGGCGGGTTCGACACGCGCCGGTGATCCCGGCGGCGGAGGCCTAACAAACGATGCGGCGTGACAAAAGGGACTTGCCTGCCTTAAAAGAAGGGAACAAGCGCCGGCGGCGGAGTCAAAGCTGTTTCGAGACCGGCTGGCGGAAGTTAACCGCGCCACAATACACTTTCCCTCGCGGGGAAAACCGTATAAAAGGGTGTCAGATTCACTTCCGTGGAAAGGCTATGAAAAAAATTTTAAGTTGCAGGATTTTGTTGATGGCGGCCGCGTTGCCCCTGCTGGCCGGTTGCCTGGTTTATGAACGGCCGCCGGCGCCGGCGGCCACGGCGCCCGCCGGGGGCGGAACGGTGGTGGTGGAGGAAAACCCGCCGCCGCCGGAGACGGAAGTGGTGCCGCCGCCGCCCGGTCCGGTTACCGTGTGGGTCTGGGTGCCGGGCGCATGGGAATGGCGCGGCCGTTGGACCTGGGTGCCCGGGCGCTGGCAGATGCGGCCGCATCCGGGGGCGGTGTGGGTGCCTGGAGGCTGGGTTCAGCATGGCCATGCCCGGGTGTGGGTGGAAGGCCATTGGCGGTGAGGCGGATCAGAAACCTTGACGTGGCCGGCAATTTAGGTTGACTCATCGGCGGGGCGGCTGGCCTGGCAAGCCCGTTTCATCATGTTCTGGACGAAGAAGAACAAAGCGCAGCATCGGTTTTATTTGCTGCCTGGACAAGGTGGCCGGTTGTATTGGCGCAAGCAGAAAATCATTCTGGCCTGGTCGCTCGGCGTGGCGCTGGTGGTGGCGGGTATCATGGCCGCGATTATGTATTGGGCCGACCGCATCAGGCATTAGACCGTGCCACGCGTGTTAGAGCGCGCGCAGTACTTTGGCGGCGGCACGGACGGTTTTTTCGACATCCTGCGGGGTGTGCGCCGTGGACAGGAAACCTGCTTCGAAGGGCGATGGGGCGAGGAAAATGCCCGCCGCCAGCATGCCGTGAAAAAATTTTCTGAACCGCTCGCGATCGCTGCGCATCGCGTCAGCCAGATTCCAGACCGGCCCGGCGGTGAAATAGGCGCAAAACATCGAGCCGCAGCGATTGAAGGTCATCGGAATTTTCGCCGCCTTTGCCGCGTTGTTCATGCCGGCTTCGAGTTGCCGGCCGAGTTGTTCGAGTTTGGCGTAGGGCGTCTCACAGACGTGTCTGGCGTTTGACTCTTTGAAATCTGCCGGGGCCAGTTCGTCCAGCGCGGCAAGGCCGGCCGCCACCGCCAGCGGATTGCCGCTCAAGGTGCCGGCCTGATACACCGGGCCGAGCGGCGCCAGACAATCCATGATGTCCGCCCGACCGCCGAACGCGCCCACTGGCAGGCCGCCGCCGATAATTTTGCCCAGACAGGTCAGGTCGGGGGTGATCCCCCAGCGTTCCTGCGCGCCGCCGCGCGCCAGGCGAAAGCCGGTCATCACCTCGTCGAAGATCAGCAGGGCGCCGTGCGCCTGGGTGATTTCTCGGAGAAATTCCAGAAAGCCCGGCCTGGGCAGATAAAGTCCCGCGTTGCCGGGGACCGGTTCGACGATAACGCCGGCAATCTGGTTTTTATTCGCCGCAAAGGCCGCTTTCACGGCGTCGCGGTCGTTGAACGGTAAAACGATAGTGTGCCGGGTGAACGCCGCCGGCACGCCCGCGCTGTCCGGATGACCAAACGTCAGCGCGCCGCTGCCGGCCTTGACCAGCAGGGAGTCCACGTGCCCGTGGTAACAGCCGTCGAACTTGATGATTTTGTCGCGCCGGGTGAAGCCGCGCGCCAGGCGAATGGCGCTCATGCACGCCTCCGTGCCCGAATTGGTCAGACGCACTTTTTGGATGGACGGAACCCATTGGCAGAGGCGCCGGGCCATTTCGACTTCGAGCGGATGCGGCATGCCGAAGCTGGCGCCGCGCCCGGCGGCGCGTTGGATGGCGGCGGTGATTTTCGGATGAGCATGGCCCAAAATGGCCGGCCCCCATGTGCAGACGTAATCAATCCATTCGTTGCCATCCACGTCGTAAAGACGGGCGCCTTTGGCTTTGCGGACGAAGAACGGCGTGCCACCCACGGCGCGGAAAGCGCGCACGGGCGAGTTGACGCCACCGGGAATGGATTGCAACGCCGCGGCAAAGAGCGCTTCGGATTTGCGACGTTCGCTTCTGGTTTTGGAGGCGGTGGTCATCGGAAATTGCGGAGTGAATGTCGCTTCCAGGCTTCACTTCTGCCAGAACGTCTCCGCCAGCGAGCCGCGTTCGGTGCGCACCAGAGTGCCCACGCCAATGTGATGCCGCGCAAACCAGCCATCGTTGACTTCCAGCACGTAGAGGATGTTGTCGTGGCTCGCCAGAACGGGGGTATTGTCGTTTTTTTCCAGGTGATGAATTTCCTCGATGACGCCGTCCGGCCCGATGTAGGCGGCGGAGAGCGACACCGGGCAGTTGGTCATCCAAAAGCCATTGGGCGGCAACAGCGGCTGCGGCAGAACGAAAAGCATGGCACTTTGATCGGTGACGTTGGTGCGGAACATCATGCCGATTTCCTGCTCGCGCGGTGTCAAGGCTAATTCGGCGTCCAGCACTTCGGCGCCGAGATAAATTTTCATCGTCGGCAACTTGGGCTGCGCGTGCGTGGGCATGGAATTTTCCGGCGGCGCGGGTGGCGGCGCTTTCTGGCAGCCGATGACCAGGGCGATCGGCCAGCACCAGGCAAAAAGCTTCCAAATTTTCACGCGCTCAAATTGCCGCAGCCGGCGGGTGGTTTCAATGAAGGATTTGCCCCGCCCAACCGGCGTCCATCGGCAAAAAGCGTTTCGGAGGCCAATCCGCGGCCAGTCCTCCGGCAGCGGCGCGCGAGGGAAGGAAATGGCACGCGCCGGGAACACTTGTGCCGGCGCGAGGCGAAAACATCTGCTGGCGGAAATGTGTTTCGGGATTTTCCCCTTCTTCAAAAACGTTTATGCTGCCGGAAACTTATGCCGCAAAACCAAATGGCCTCCGAGGCGCCCCCGGCGGCGCTGGGTTATCGAATGCCTGCCGAATGGGAGCCGCACGCTGCCACCTGGCTGGCCTGGCCGCATCGGGCCGATGATTGGCCGGGCAAATTGGCGGCGGTGCAGTGGGTCTATGGCGAAATGGCCCGGAAAATTGCTGCCGGCGAGCGGATTTACCTGCTGGTCCGTCATCAGAACGACGAACGGCTGGCGCGCCGCATTTTGCAAGGCGCCGGGGTGAATCTGCGGCGCGTCCAGTTCCTCCGCCATCGCACCGACCGCGCCTGGACGCGCGATAGCGGCCCGATCTTTTTGCAACGCCCGGCGCCCGGCGGCCGGAAACAGACGGCCATCGTGCATTTACATTTCAACGGCTGGGCCAAATATCCCGACTGGCGCAACGACACGCACCTCCCGGAAATCGCCGCGCGCCGGCTCGGCCTGCCGTTGTTTCACGCCCGAATCCAAACCCGAAATGCAAAATCCCCAATCCAAAATTTCGTTCTCGAAGGCGGCGGCATTGAAGTCAACGGCCGCGGCACGCTGTTGACAACCACGGAGTGTTATCTCCACCCGAAAATTCAGGTGCGCAATCCCGGCCTGGGCAAAAGCGAATTTGAAACGGCGCTCAAAGACTATCTGGGCGTTACGAACATCTTCTGGCTGGGCCGCGGCCTGGCGGGCGATGACACGCACGGTCATGTGGATGACCTTTGCCGCTTTGTCAATTCCCGGACTCTCGTGCTGGTGCACGAAAAGAATCCTCGCGACGTCAATTACCGTCCCCTGGCCGAAAACTGGGAGCGCATTCGGGATTTGCGGCTGGAAGACGGCAGCCAGCCGGAGGTAATCGCGCTGCCGCTGCCCGCGCCGCTGTATTTCAACGGCACGCGCCTGCCGGCCAGTTACGCCAATTTTTACATTGCCAATGCCGCCGTGCTGGTGCCGACGTTCAACGACCCGAACGACCGCGTGGCGCTGGGCATTTTGAGCGAATTGTTCCGCGACCGGCCAGTCGTGGGCATTCACGCGGTGGACCTGGTGTGGGGCCTCGGCGCGGTGCATTGCCTGACCCAGCAACAGCCGGCATGACACAGACCCGTTTGAGCCTCGCAAGGTAAGTCCGGCCCCGATGCCGCGGCGACGAGTTCCCGGACCTTTCTTGCGCTTCCCGACGCGGCAATTTTTTAACTGTTGCGGACAGCGGACAAATTGATTTTCATTTGCCGCCGGAACCAAAATGTTCCGCTGGGGCCCGATTCAAATGATTTCCCAACCGGCGCTCAAAAGACCGGGTGCGCACCGCGGCGCGCCGTCGTTGAAGAGGCGCTGTAGGGATGGCGTCACCATGACGCCGTGTTCAAAAGGCGTTTGGTTTGCGGCGCCGGCAGGGCACTCATGACCGAGGCGGACATTCCATGAATCCCAACGATTTTTCCAATTCCCGCGTGTTGGTGACCGGCGGCGCGGGCTTCATCGGCAGCGCGCTGGTCTGGGCGCTCAACCGGCGCGGCTGCGAGAACATCGTCGTTTGCGATTTCCTCGGCACCAGCGCAAAATGGCGCAACCTGGTGCCGCTGCGCTTCCGCGATTATGTCGAGGCCGACCAGTTGCTGCCGCGTCTGCAAAACGGCGCCCTGGGAAAGTTCGACCTGATTTTGCACCTGGGCGCCTGTTCGTCCACCACCGAGGGCGATGCAAGTTATCTGGTCCGCAACAATTATGAATTCACAAAGGATTTGTGCGCCTGGGCGCTCGCCAACCGGACGCGTTTTGTCTATGCCTCGTCTGCCGCCACTTACGGCGACGGGGCGGCGGGCATGAGCGACGACGAATCGCAACTGGAAAAACTCCGCCCGCTGAACATGTACGGCTACTCGAAACACCTGTTTGATCTGCACGCCTGGCGCGGCGGCTTCCTCAAAAAAATCGTCGGCTTGAAGTACTTCAATGTCTTCGGCCCGAACGAAGATCACAAGGGCGACATGCGGTCGGTGGTGCACAAAAGTTTCGCCCAGGTGAAAACCGAGGGCGTCATCCGCCTGTTCAAAAGTTATCGTCGCGATTTTCGCGACGGCGAGCAGCAACGCGATTTTTTGTATGTCAAAGATGCGGCGGCCATGACCCTTCACCTGGCGGCAAACAAAAAAGCCGGCGGCCTGTTCAACATCGGCAGCGGCGTCGCCCGCACCTGGAACGATCTGGCCCGCGCGGTTTTTGCCGCCCTCGGTCGGAGGCCGCGCATTGAATACATCGAAATGCCCGAAACACTCCGGGACAAGTATCAGTATTTCACCCAGGCGGACATTTCCAAATTGCGCGCGGCCGGTTATCGCCAGCCCATCACGCCGCTGGAAGAAGCGGTGAACGATTACGTCCGGAATTATCTGGCGCCGGACAGGCGGCTGGACCCGACAGATCGCTGAACCCGCGGGCGAAATGGCGGCCGGCTGAAATTTCGGCGATGATGCCGCGGCCGGATATACCTTCGGCCGGAAGCCTGTTCGTTCCGAATTTCATTCGGAATTTGAACATGGCTGGCGTTGCACCGTCCAAAACACTGCGGTATTGTCAATTTAAGGAGTGACTTGTGAACCTCCGCTGGCTGTGGTTCGCCATTTGCCTCGCCCTGAGCGCGGTTTTGCTGGGCGCCGGATTGCTGGTGCCGGCGCATTTGCGCGCCGTGGACGCCAGCGTTTTGCTCGTGGCTGGCCGCAATGGACCGTCGTTGCCGGAACAAATCCGGGCGCTCGCCGAGGAAAAGAAATGGGGCGCGGCCAGTCTGCTGGCCCAAGCGGCCCGACAGGCGCAAATCCCAGACGCCGACGCTTGGGATGCAACGGTGACAAACTGGATGCGGCAAAGCCCCGGCACGGTATTCTGGGGCGATGACGAACGCACCGCCAAAATTTTCGGCAATCCGCTCACCCTGACCGAAGCACCATGGCCGCTGACCGATTTCCTCATTCGACCGGAAAACCGTGAAGCGGCCCTGGCGCATCTGGGCGAATCGCCGGTCGCGGCTGTTCAGGAACTGCTGCGCGTGCGTTCCCTCAACGACACGGTTCTTTTCCCGCCGTCTTCCTCCGCCTCCGGCCAGGCGCTCGATGCGGCCATTGCCATTGGCGGCCTGTTGCTGGACGGCAATCGCTTGACGCCGGATTTGAGCCGGCAGATTTTCAACCTGGCGCGACGGGCCAACGGCGGCAGTTCCGAACCGCTGGAGCAGACGTTGATGGATTTTCTGTCGCTGGGCCGGCGGTTCAATTGGGATCAGCTCACGACGTTCGTGGCCGAAATTCGCCGCGTCTCCACCCTGCAACGACTGGCTGCAGAGGCCCGCGCGGCGGATGAGAATTTGCCGGTGCTGTTTGCCGCCGTGCAGCTCTCCGGTCAACCGGCGGCGGTGGCGGATTACCTGGCTGCGTTTCCGGAGACCGGGTGGAGGGATTTGAAGGCCGGCCTGCGCTACGGCGCCGGCGGCGTCGCGGAACTGGTCAAAAGCCGGAAGCGGTTTTACGATTCAACGGTGGAACGGCGTCTGACGGCCTACGATCCCTTCGGCGCCTTTTATTTTCGGGCGGCGAACGTCACCGCGCAACGGCCGCGGCTGGCGCTGACGGCCAAATGGTTTCTGTATTTGCTGGCCGGATTTTTCGCGGCGCTGGCGCTGCATTGTGCGCGCCCGGCGGTCTCGCCGCTGGAACGGCCGCTGCAGGTGCGGGGGTTTCATCTGGCGCGCGAGTTTTTATTTTCGCTGGCCTTTCTGCTGGCGGTGTTGCTGCTGAGCGAGCCGTTTCTCGCCCAGGAAAGCCAAAACCGGCAGGGAATCTTTTCCCTGCGACTGATTCCGTCCACGGCGGGCGGGACGGTCCCTGCGGGAATCGCCGGCTTCAAACAAACCGTTATGAACCCGACCATTGTGTTGACGCTGTTGGTGTTTTTCGTGCTGCAGGCGTTGCTGTATGTTTCGAGCCTGGTGAAACTGGCGGAAATCCGGCGCCAAAACGTGCCGCCGCGCATGAAACTCAAATTGCTGGAAAATGAAGACCACCTGTTCGACGCCGGTCTGTATCTCGGCTTCGTGGGCACCATTGTATCGTTGATCATCGCCTCGCTGGGGCTGGTCAAATTCAGCCTCATGGCGGCGTATTCCTCCACGTCGTTCGGCATCGTATTCGTCGTCATCTTCAAAATTTTCCATCTGCGTCCCGCGCGCCGGAAATGGCTGCTGGAAGCCGAAGCGCAGGAGGCCCCCACCCCTGCGCCCGCCGCGCCCGCACCCGCGTTGTCATGAACCGCAGCATCCTCATTGTCATTTGCGATTTCCTGCTGTTGAGTCTGTTGACGTTTTCGACGGACATCAACCACATGGCTGATGAAAACACGCGTCCGCCGACGACGGTGGTTGTGGCCACCAACACTCCCGTCTCCGCCGGCAATGATCTGGCCGCGGTCATGAAACTGGCCCTGGAACAGGAACGCCAAAACACCCGGCGGTTGCAGGAGCAACTGGCCGCCGCCCGTCAATCGGCGGCCCGGCAACAAACGCAATGGCAGGAGCAACTGGCCGCGCGCCAAGAGGCGAACGCCCGGTTGCAACAACAACTGGCGGCCGCGCAGACCAACCTGGAAGATTTGCAGCGCCGCCTGCAGGACACCTTCGCCCGCGCGCAACAGGCGCAACAACAGTTGCAACATCAGGCCGCCGAGGCGCAGCATCAGGCCGAACTGGCCGCCACCCTGCGCCGTCAATTGGATGAGCTGGCTCGAAGCAATCAACTCGCCCAGGCCGAAAAACAGCAGTTGCTCGGTCAATTGCAACTGGCCGAGACCCGCGAACGCGCCGCCAGCGAAAAAGCCGCGCTGCTCCAACAGGAAGCCGCCGCCGCGCGCGCCGAAAATGCCCGCCTGGCCGAAAGTTTCCAAACCCTGGCCACCAACGCCACGCAATTGGCGCAAACCCTCCGCGCCAACACCCCCCTGGCTCCCAACGCGATCTTCAACGGCTTTGTTTCCAATCGCGTAGCTGTTTCCATCCTTGCCGCCCGCACCAGTTTCTTTGCCCAGGACACCACCCGCAATAAAAACACCGAAACCGTCCTGGCCACCGACGGCACCAACATCTTTGCCGTCTGCCACGTGCAGGACACGCCGCTGACTTTGTGGGACCCGGGCACAGACTGGGATCGTTTGAGCGGCACGCTCACGCGCGGCGCCGTGCAAGTGCCGATTCATTCCCTGGCCTTCGACGCCCAGGACCCGCGCGTGGTGCTGTTGCCGGTGTCCCCCGATGCCGCCCGCCAACTCGGCGGCAAAATCTATCGGCTCTCCTCCGATCCCTACAAATTTCAGGACGCCGTGCTGGTTGGCGCCAACGAAGGCTACTACGGCGAATGCAATTTTCAAATTGACGAGCGCACCCCCTCCTACGTGAAGCTGGACCGCAGCCTGTTGCGCGGCTTATTCGGCAAATTCAATCCCTCGCGCGGCGACCTGGTTTTCAGCCGCACCGGCGAACTGCTGGGCATCATGGTCAACGACACTTATTGCCTGACCCTGCGCGGATTCGCCGCCGCCGCCACGCTGGCTTTTGACCAGGATTTGCGCAGCCGACATACCGGTGAAACGCTGGCGCAACTTTACGACACCGTTTTCCAACTGCCGCCCCGCTTGCAGTAGCGGAGGAAAGACGCCTGCGACCGTGTCAAGGCCATTTCCAGAAACCTCTGCAACGGGGCGCCTCCGGGCGAAGGGGCGTCGCCCTTGGGACAGAGTGCTCCTCCGGCGCGTTTGAAGGGCCGGCGAGTGGATTGAGACGGGCCGAAGGGCGCGCTCGCACTCCGTTTTTCTCACGGCCGTCAAACGGTTTCTTTCAGCGGGGACTTTGTTACACTTTGGCCGATGCCGGTCCAACCTGATCCTGATGCCGCCCTGATGCTGCGCGTCAAACGCGGCGACCGCGCGGCCTTTGCCGAACTGGTGGAGAAATACCAGCAGCCGCTGCTGAATTTCATTTTCCGCACCCTGCGGGATGAGAGCGAGGCGGAGGACCTGGCGCAAACGGTTTTTCTTCAGGTCTACAAATCCCGCGCCCGCTACAAACAAACCGCGAAATTTTCCACGTGGCTGTTCACCATTGCGCGAAATTTATGTTTGAACGAGCTGCGCCGCCGTTCGCGGCACCCGGCCGAATCCCTCGAGGAAAGCCACGCCGAACATGAGGATTGGCCGCGCCAGCAATTCGAGGACAAGGCCCGGTCGGCGCCGCCAGAGGAGGTCCTGCACACCGAACTGGCGCAAAAAATCGAAGAAGCACTGGCCGAACTGCCGGAGAACCAGCGCCTGGCCATTTTGCTCTGTCGCCAGGAGGAACTGAGTTACGAAGAAATCGCCGCCATTCTGGACTGCTCGCTCTCGGCCACCAAGTCACTCATCCACCGCGGCCGGGAAACGCTTAAGGAGAAATTAAAGCCGTATTTGCAGACCGGCGAATGGTGATTTCAATCCTTTGCACTGACCAGGCCGAAGCGCAGGCAAAACCGTCGGCCGCGTCCGGTGAGCAACCCTCCGGCCAGCAGCATCAGCAGAATATTTTCCACCAGTTTGCGACAGACCCAGACCGCGCCGGTGCCGCAGCCGCAATCGAACTTCACCGCGCAAAACGGGAGGTTCAGCGCCGAAGAAAGGACCCAGGCGCGCCGCAGCACCAGCCAGGTGAACGAGACCAGCAACAGCTCCAGTATCAGGGCCGTCCCCCGCACGGCGACGCCGCTCAGCAACAGCAAACCGCACAACATTTCAAACCACGGCAGCACACCGGCAATAGAGTTCAATACCCACGGCACCGGGGGCAGATCGTATCCCCGCAGCAACTTCAAAAAGTCCACAGGGGCCAGTGCCTTGTGCCATCCGGTGTAAATGAAAACGGCCCCCAACGTCCATCGCCCCAGGACGGTGATCATCTCCGCCACCGTCCCTGCCGGAATAAACGGATTGGCTTTCATTTTTCCGCGGGGCGCACCGCTCCACCGGGGTGTCCGCCGGTTTCCACCGGCAGGCCGTGGGCGGTCCATTCGGCCATGCCGCCGGTGAAGATGAGGAGTTTTGCATTCGGAACGCCGACATCCCGCAGCAGACGGGCCGCAGAGACGCTGTCGTCACAATCGCCGCCGTGGCAATAAACGACGATCTGTTTCGCCGCCTGACAGACGGGCAGCACGAGAGGAAAAAATTTTTCCGGTTGGTAGGGATCAAATTCCCAGGCGAGCGGGATGTGGCCGGCGGCGTATTCCCTCTCCCCCCGCGCGTCCAGAAATATCACGGCATGGTTTGAAAGACGGGCGAGGTTGAACAGTTGCCTCGCTTGGGAAAGGTCAATTGCCCGCAAACCCTGAGCCTTTAACTCCGCCGCCATTTGCCGGGCAGGGGCAAGGGCGGAAAAGTCGGCGCCCGCGGCGGCTTTTGGCGGCGGGGGAAAATAGTCCCGATTCAGCACCAGCCCGCGCGGCGAAAGTTTATTGGCGCTGAATCCGAAGATCAGGCCGATGAGCGCCACCAGGACCGTTTCCAGAAAAAGTCCCCGGGCGGAGGCAGGCGGCGGCGCGGCGGCTGAGGCCAACCCGGGGCTTTGACGCAGTTTCATTATTGTTAAAATAGCTGATTTTCCAACATAAAAAGAATATATTTTTTAATACAAAAATTGCCCATTTTTGGCCAAAAGAGGGTTGGTTAATTTTCGATCGTTGCTGGACATTGACTCCGAAAGGCGCCTGACGCGCCGGAATGAACAACGAACAAACGAGTCAACATGAAAAAGTTCATAATAGTTGCTGCCATCCTCGGCTGCGGCGCCGTATGGACCGTTTCCGCTGCGGACGCCAAGGCGAACTGGGATTCGCTTTGCGCCAAGTGCCACGGCGCCGACGGCAAGGGCGATACCAAAATTGGCCATATCCTGCACATCAGGGACTTCACCGACGCCAAGGTTCAGGCCTCCTTCAAAGATGAAGACGCCTTCAAGGCGATCAAGGACGGATTGAAGAGTGACGAAGGCAAGACCTTGATGAAGCCGTTCACGAATCTATCGGACGAGGAAATCAAGGCGCTGGTCGCCTACGTGCGCCAGTTCAAAAAGTAAACGGCGTCGAGCC
>Ga0070740_10000915_pt1 | contig 47124 bp, 46 predicted proteins | sample Coa_R2_FD_67286 | JGI IMG/M metagenome (GOLD analysis project Ga0070740, IMG submission 67286) | Surface soil microbial communities from Centralia Pennsylvania, which are recovering from an underground coalmine fire - Coalmine... | ecosystem: Environmental > Terrestrial > Soil > Unclassified ... | reverse complement strand
CTATCCGAGCCGTCTCGAACTGGAGCTGCGCGAGCGTTTCAAGAGGGCGCAGATCACGGTAATCAACCGGGGTCGGCGGCGAAGAAGTGCCCGACATGCTCAAGCGGTTCGATCAGGCGGTGATCGCCAATCGTCCGGACCTCGTGATCTGGCAGCTTGGTACCAACTCGGTCATCCGCGATCACAAGGTCGCCGATCATGGCGCCCTTATACGAGCCGGCATCGAACGCATCCGCAAGATCGGCGCCGACATTGTGCTACTCGATCCGCAGTTCGCGCCCAAAGTGATCGCCAAGCCGGAAGCCGAGCGCATGGTGCAACTGATCGCTGTCACTGCGAAGAACGAAGACATCGATCTTTTTCCGCGCTTCAACGTCATGCGGCATTGGCATGACGCGGAACACATCGACTTCAAGAGCTTCGTGTCGCCCGACGGGCTGCACATGAACGACTGGAGCTACGCGTGCCTCGCCAAGAACCTGAGCCACGCGATCGCCGAGGCGGCGATGCGCCCGGTTGTCTCGGCCTCGGTGCACGCCTTCGCCGACTAGCTGCTAGACGGCATCGAGCGCTGTCACCAGATCCTCGATCAAATCGTCCGGGTGTTCGAGCCCGGCAGAGAAGCGCACCAGCCCGTCGCCAATACCGAGTTCGGCGCGCTGCGCCGGCGTCAGCCGCTGATGCGTCGTCGTGGTCGGATGCGTGACCAGGCTTTTGGCGTCGCCAAGATTATTGGTGATGCCGATCAGCTTGAGCGCGTTGAGGAAGCGGAAGGCTCCTTCCTTGCCGCCTTTGACTTCGAACGAGCATAGCGTCGAACCCGCCTTCATCTGCTTCTTGATGATGGCTGCCTGCGGGTGATCGGTGCGGCCCGGATAGATCAGGCGCGCGATCGCCTTGTGACCGGCGAGCGCGTCGGCCACGGCGGCAGCATTTCTCGTCTGCCGCTCGACGCGTATCGACAGGGTTTCCAGGCTCTTCAGCAATACCCATGCGTTGAACGGCGACAGCGACGGCCCCGTTTGGCGGATGAGCTGATGGACGTGGTCCATGATGAATTTTTCCGAGCCGAGGATGACGCCGCCGAGCACGCGCCCCTGGCCGTCGAGATGCTTGGTGGCTGAATAGACGACACAGTCGGCACCGAGCGCGAGCGGCTGCTGATAGAGCGGCGTGGCAAAGACGTTGTCGACCACCAGCTTGGCCCCGGCGCCATGGGCGATCTCGGCGACAGCGGCGATGTCGTACACCTCCAGGCATGGGTTTGTCGGCGTTTCCATGAAGAACGCCTTGGTGTTCTTGGTCACCGCACCCTTCCATTGCGACAGGTCTTTGCCGTCGACCAGTGTCGACGTCACACCGAAGCGGCCGAGCCAGTCCTCGATGACCCACCGGCACGAGCCGAACAGCGCCTTGGCTGCGACCACGTGATCGCCGGCACGCACCAAACCCATCAACGCCGTGGTAACCGCGGCCATGCCGGTTGCAGTCGCGCGTGCAGCCTCCGCGCCCTCGAGCGCGGCCATGCGCTGCTCGAACATGCTCATGGTCGGGTTCGAGTAGCGCGAGTAAACGTAGCCGGGGATCTTGCCGGAGAAGCGCGCCTCGCATTCCTCGGCGCTATCGTAGAGGTAAGCCTGCGTCAGGAAGAGCGTTTCGGAGATTTCCTTGAATTCTGAGCGCTGGATTCCAGCGTGCACCAGGCGGGTTTCGGGGCGGTAGGTTTTTTCACGCGACGCGGGCATCATGGCCTCCTTCTCGGCGCGAATGGCGCAGGCGCCATGCGGCGGCCGAAGCAACAAAAAACCGGCCGGAGAAATGTCTCGGCCGGGCTCACGCGTCCCCGGCCTTTTAGCGAGTTGTTTAACGTGGCTGCAAGCCGGCCGGCTCAAATGACCACGGATTAAATTGTTTGTAGCCGCGCGGGCCGCTTCCCGTCAAGGCTGGGCTCGGGTTAGATCGCGACCGCTCGCCTGATCCTGAGCAATGAGGCACCCGTTGGCAATCACCTTCGCCGTCGAAGACAGAGGCATTTTGCCCGACCGGATGATCGCGGCGTTGGGGCGTGATGGCGGGATTCTGCCCGCCGCCGACTTCGCGCCAGACCAGATTCAACCGGCGAGCCTCGATCTTCGCTTGGGTGACGTTGCCTATCGCGTACGCGCAAGCTTTCTGCCCGGTTCCAGCACCGTGGCAAAACGCATCGATGAGCTGAAGCTGCACGAAGTGGCGCTCGGCGACGGCGCGGTGCTGGAGACCGGTTGCGTCTACATTGTCCCGTTGCTGGAAAGTCTCGCTTTGCCGGAGGAGATTTCCGCCGCCGCCAATCCCAAAAGCTCGACCGGCCGTCTCGACGTGTTCACGCGGGTTATCGCCGACGAGATTCGTGGCTTCGACCGGGTCGAGGGCGGTTATCACGGCCCGCTTTACGCCGAGATCAGCCCGCGCACCTTTCCTGTGCTCGTGCGCGAGGGCTCGCGGCTGTCGCAAATCCGCTTCCGCCGCGGCGGCGCGCTACTCGACGCCGCCGCGTTGCAGGCATTGCATGCGCGCGAGCGGCTGGTCGATACCGATCGCGCGGACGTCAGCGAAGGTGTTGCGGTGAGCGTCGATCTCTCCTGTCAATTGGCGCCTGCGCACGCGGGCGCGTCCGGCGGGATCGTCGGCTATCGCGCCAAGCGCCACACCGGCGTCATCGATGTGGAGCGCCGCGCCGGCTACACCGTACTCGACTTTTGGGAGCCGATCGCGGCGCGGCCTGACAAGACGCTGATCCTCGATCCCAACGAGTTCTATATCCTTGCATCCAAGGAAGCGGTGCAGGTGCCGCCCGACTATGCCGCCGAGATGGTGCCGTTCGATCCACTGGTCGGCGAATTCCGCGTGCACTATGCCGGCTTCTTCGATCCCGGTTTCGGCTATGCCGGCGCCGGCGGCAAGGGTGCCCGCGCCGTCCTCGAAGTGCGCTCGCGCGAAGTGCCCTTTATCCTCGAACACGGGCAGATCGTCGGACGGCTGGTTTACGAGAAAATGCTGGCCCGGCCGGACACGCTCTACGGTCAAGGAATCGGCTCAAATTATCAGGCGCAAAGTCTCAAGCTGAGCAAGCATTTCAAGACGTGAGCGGCTGGCCTTGCCGGCGTCTTAATGCTTTCGCTATTCTGTTGCGGGCAGCTCTTTAGGGGGACTTTCATGCGCGTTGCGCTTTGCGCACTTGCCGCCGTGCTCAGCTGCGCGAACGTCGGCTTGGCGCAAGAAGCGCAGAAGGTGAACCCGCGCTGGAAGCAGATCGAGATTCCGACAATCGACCCCAATATGGGATTTACCGCGAAGTTCGGTGCCGATCAGTCGAACGTCTGGTCGACGCCTGACCCGTCGAGCATCGGTCAGTCGCGGCGCAGCTGGAACGATGACGATCGGGCTTTTGGCCTTACCATTTCCCGGCCGCTGCGCTAGCGTCTTTCATGCCCGTGTCGGACATGGCATAAACAGAACCGAGGCGGGCGTAGTTCAATGGTAGAACGGCAGCTTCCCAAGCTGCATACGAGGGTTCGATTCCCTTCGCCCGCTCCAATCCGCATCAGCACTGATCGCCTTTGAGCGCCGCCTGCGCGATGTCGCCGCGCGTCAGCCCGCGCCTGGCAAGCTCGGCAGCGGATTTTGAAGCGAGCGCATGGTAGCGAGATTGAATTTCCAGCCCTTCGCGGGCGCCGGCCAAAAACTCGGTCAAGAAGGCGGTTGGCACGAAGACGGCGCGCTCGCGGCGGTCGCCGGCAAATGTGAGGGTCGAAGCAGTCATGGCGGTCTCCCATACCTTGTGTCCTCGAGCCGTTGGCTCACTGGATGGTCCAAGAATAGGGCGTGCCGACCGAGCATGCTGTGACCCGCGTCACAAACCGATGAAACGCAATTCCATTTGGGATGCATGAAGTTAGCGGGCTGTTTGTGAAGCGGTTCACAAGCGCTTGGACGCCGATTTTCGTTTGCCGCGGCAACCGGCGCCGCCCGCATGCTCGCCCGAAATTAACCCGAATCACCCTATGTGACTGTTCTCGCAATTCGGGTGGGGTTCATGGGGCTGAGGGTCGTTTTTGCGCTTGCGCTATGCGTGCCTGTCGGGGCGTTTGCCGCCTCGCTGCCGCCGATCATCGTCACCGCGGACAATCCTGTGCCGAAGTGCGTTGCGCCCGACACGCTCATGGATTTTGTCGCGGCGACCAATGCCGCAAGGAATGGCCCGCGCGTGATCGAGTCGCGCTTTTCTCACATCGCCTCGCTCTACCAAAGCATCGGCCAATGCGTTGCCCGTCCGCCAGCGCAATGCGTCGGCGTGCGCTGGGATTATGCGTTCTTTCAGATGCTGATCGAGACCAACTATCTGACTTTCCGCCGCCCTGACGGTGCGCCCGCAGGCGTTCCGGCAAGCGACAACAATTTCGCCGGCCTCGGCGCCACCGTTTCCGGCCGGCCCGGCGAGCATTTCGACGATGTGCGGACCGGCGTGCTTGCGCATTTGCAGCATGTGCTCATGTATTCGACGACACCGATCCCGCAGCCGGTCGCCAAGCGCACGCGCCAGGTGCAAAATGACGTGCAGGAGATGATGCGCCGTCTGCATCGGCCGGTAACTTTCGCCGACCTGGCGCGCGAATGGACGGGGACCGACCGGAACACCTACGGCCGCGATATGCTGCGCATCGCGGAGAAATACACGCAGCACTACTGCATCGATCAAAAGCTCACGGCGCGGTGATTACAAGCTCGCGTGATTGCCGGAACTGCGGTTGCAGCGCGAACGTTGCTCCTACAAACCGTACAGGAGCAATAAGAAAATGCCTATGCTTTTGTATTTTCCGTTGATCGTCTGGATGGGGCTTTGTGCCGCCGCGCAAGACGAGATGCGCCAGGACAAAATGCGCCTCGCCGAGGTCAAAATCAGGCGAGCGCGCCGGCGACCTCGCTGACCCGGATTTCGCTCAACAAACGCCGCACGTCCTCTTCGCGACATAACTCGGTGCCCGCACTCATGACGGCGGCGCAGCCCGCGGCGGTCGCGACCTGGAAGGCCTGCATAAGCGTTTTTCCTTGCGCCAAGGCAGCAACCATTCCGCCGAGGAAGCTATCGCCGGCGCCCACCGTGCTGACCACCTCGATGGGCATCGGCGCTGCGCGCCAAGCCCCCGAACCGGTCACCAGCAGAGCGCCGTCTTCGCCTAGCGTCAGCGCAACAGCCTCTACCCGTTTCGCGGCGACGAGCTTGCGGCATGCGGCGATCCAGTCTTGCTCGCGCGTCAGCGAATGACCGACGAAATCGCTGAGCTCGGCGAGATTCGGCTTGATCAGCATGACGCCCTCGGCAAGTGCGGCCTTGAGCGCCGGGCCCGATGTGTCGAGCACGATCTTGGCGCTCAGGGCCTTCGCGATCCGCGCAACCCGCGCGAAGAAATCTTCCGGTACGCCGGGAGGTATGGAGCCGCTTGCCACGACGATCTTTGGCTTCTCGGCGAGCGTCTCGAGTTTGTTGAGGCAGGCCTCCCACTCGGCGGGATGCAGCGCCGAACCGGGTAGAACGAAGCGATATTGCTCGCCGCTCTCGCGTTCGTAGGCGGTGAAATTCTCGCGCGTTTCCACATGCGAGGGGGTGGTCACACTGGCGATGCCTTCCCGCTCGATCAGCTTTTGCAGCAATTTGCCGATGGCGCCGCCCGCCGGATAGATCGCTACGACTGTCGCGCCAAGCCGGTGGGCGGCGCGCGCTACATTGATGCCGCCGCCACCCGGATCGCGTTTTGGCGGCGAGCAGCGCAACTTCTTGACTGCCTCAACTCGGTCGACGTTGACGAAGATGTCGATGGCCGGATTGATCGTGATCGTTGCGATATCTGGCATCGTAAAATCCGCTGCCGGTAGCACGTTAGGGCGAAAACTATTCTGCACGCAGGCTCGCGCAAGAAATAGGTATTTTTACGCCGCGATGAACCCCGCGAGGAACGAGCGAGTCAAGACAGGAACTCGCATAACTCGAATTCGTTTCAGTGGCTGGCCTCACTGCGATATGATAACTCGCCCGGCCGCCTGTCACGCAGAGTCACGTTGATGATCGATCCTCTGTATTCGCTTTCGGGATTTTTGGTCGGCATGCTTGTCGGGATGACCGGCGTCGGCGGCGGCTCGTTGATGACGCCGCTCCTGATCCTGCTGTTCGGCATTCATCCGGCAACGGCCGTCGGCACGGATTTGCTCTATGCCGCGGCCACCAAGACCGGCGGCAGCCTCGTGCACGGCTTTGCGCGCAGCATCGATTGGCGCGTGGTGCGGCGTTTGGCAAGCGGCAGCATTCCGGCGACGGGCTTCACACTTTTCCTGCTGTCGCAACTCAATCTCAACGGGCAAGGCGCGAGCGGGCTGATCACACTGGTTTTGAGCGTGGCGCTGTTTGTCACAGCGATCGTTCTGGTGTTCGGCGATCCTATTATCGCCTTCTATCGCAACCGCATGGCCAAGCTTGACCCGCGGCGCACCGCGCTGGTCACCGCGGCGGTCGGCGCCATGCTTGGTGTGCTGGTGTCGATTTCGTCGGTCGGGGCCGGCGCCATCGGCGTGGTGGCGCTGATCATGCTGTACCCGCAACTCCCTATGGCCAAGATCGTGGGCTCGGATATTGCGCATGCGGTGCCGTTGACGCTGCTCGCAGGCCTCGGCCATTGGATGATGGGCTCGGTCGACTGGCACATCATGGGCTCGCTGCTGCTGGGCTCGCTGCCGGGCATTTTCGCCGGCAGCTATTTCGCCATCCGTATCCCTGAACGCGCCCTGAAGCTGGTGCTGGCGGCGACCCTATTCGTGGTCGCCAGTCGTATCGCCTACGAGCACGCCATCGACGCATCCTCGATCTTAACCGCGTTCACGCGCCGCGCGCCGAACTGACCCGAGCCGATGCCTGGCAAGCGCATCCAGTTCGACGAGGAAAGCTGGGCCGCACTTGATCTTCTGGCGCGCGACCGCCTGATGACCTTTCAGGAGCTGGCCGACGAAGCTTTCCGCGACCTTCTGCGCAAGCACAATCGGCCGCTCAGCTTGAAAGAAGCTCTGCGCAAGAGTGCAGGGGATAGGGCGGCCGTCGTCAAGCTGAAAACGGCGCGCAAAAAGAAAGCGAAGCGCAAGCGCTGATCTCGTTGCGGACGGGTAAGCGAGCGGCCGACTGCCGGCGTTTGAGGCCGCGCGTCCTCAGAGATATTTCTTCAAGTCCTCGGCCACCTCGGCAGGGCGCCGCTTGAGGTTTAGAGGCGCGACGAAGCGGCCATTCTTGTCCATCAGGTAGACGAGGGCGGTATGGTCCATGCTGTAGTCACCGTTGCTGGTCGGCACTTTTTTGGCATAGACGCGATATTCTTTTTCGACCTGTTCGAGCGTCTTGGCCTCGCCCGTAGCGCCGCGCAGATGCGGATCGAAACTCGACAGATAGTCCTTCATCACAGCGGGGGTATCCCGGTCAGGATCCACGGTGACGAACAGCGCATGAAGGCGGTCGGCGTCCTTGCCCATTGCATGCAGGACTTCCGAGAGCTCGAATAGCGTCGTCGGACAGACGTCAGGGCAGTGAGTGTAGCCGAAAAATACCAGGAAGGGCTCACCCTTCAGGTCCTTGTCGGTAATCGTCTTGCCGTCCTGGTCGGTCAGCACGAAGGGGCCGCCGATTGCGGAGCCGCCGGGACCTCCGTTTCGGAACTGTCCGGAAGCGACGAGAAAGACCACCAAAAAGACTACGAGCCCGGCCAAAAACGCCGAGAGCACGAGCATGACGTGGGATGTGCGTGCGGTCATGGGAGTCGCGTGGCGCTCAGAAGCAGGCGGCCCAGCCGGCACGCACGAGCTCGAAGAACACGGCCGTGCCGTAATAAGCCCAAAGGCCGAACGCACCAGCCATGATCGCCCCGCCGAGACACGCGAGCACAAGCAACGGCCGCGGACGGTATTCCGTGATGAAGGCCGCAGGCGGCATCGGTATCCTCGGAAGCGCCATTGGCATCATCACATAAGTCCGAACGGGCTACTGGGCAATCCCGCCAGTGTCACGGCGGCAAAACCGCGCGGAATTGATGTCATGAAGGTCGGGCGCACTTGTAGGAATATAAGCCAGAAGAAAATTAACCATGTTTTGTTAAGTGTGTGAATGAACCCCGAAACTGTGTTCCGCAACTAATTGATTGATGGCACATGAAATTTTTGCGCAGATTTGGACAGTGGCGAGCGTGTTCCACGCGCCTCTCGTTGACTCGAATAGTTAAAGTCAGGCTACATAGATGAACCTTTCCCAGCCGAGGCACTTACGCCCAACAACAAGGGCAATGGAGAAAAAGATGCGTACCGCTCTGGCTTTCGCTCTGGCGCTTTCGATGTCGGCCGCGGCCACGGCCGCATGGGCCGAAGATGTAAAACCGGCTCCTGCGCCGGCACCGGCCGCCGCGGCTCCCGCTCCGGCGCAAGCCCAGCCAGCGCCGACCACATTCCCGGCCTTGACCGCCGAGAAATGCACGAATCCGAATGCGCTCGGTGTTGAACGCGTGGTCGAAATCGACACCACAGGCGGCCCCGGATTCGGCTTCCAGAACTTCAAGGCTTACGACTTCCTCAAAGACCACGAAGTCGTACTTACCTTCGACGACGGACCGTGGCCGGGCAACACTGAGCGCGTCCTCAAGGCGCTCACCGATCAGTGCACCAAGGCCATGTTCTTTCCGATCGGCCAGCACGCTGGCTGGCACCCCGAGATCCTGAAAAAGGATCTCGCCGCCGGCATGACGGTCGGCTCGCACACGTGGTCGCACAAAGACCTCACCAAGCTGTCATTCGAAGAAGCTAAGGCCGAGATCGAAAAGGGCATCGCGGCGGTGAGCGTCGCCTCGGGCAATAAGCCGATCGCGCCGTTCTTCCGTTTCCCGGCCTTGCGCATGCCGCCGGAAATCGTGAAATATCTCGCCTCCCGCAATATCGCGATTATGTCGACCGACTGGGATACGTTCGATTTCAAACTGCGTCGGCCTGAGCAGGTCGTGAAGTCGGTGCAGGAGCGGCTCACCAAGCACGGCAAGGGTATCATCCTGATGCACGACTTCCAGCGCGCGACATCGGAGGCTGTTCCTGAGATCTTGAGCTGGCTCAAGAAGAACAACTTCAAGATCGTGCAGGTCGTCGCCAAGGCGCCGCTCGAGCCGCTGCCCGAGTACGTCAAGGAAGTGGATAAGGAGATGGGCGGAGGACTTGAGGCCGCGCGTCCAATGTCGAGCGTGATCAAGACCATCAGCGGCGGCAACGCGAACTGATCTTGCGACCATCTGGTGGCCCGAACCGGCCGCGCATCCTGCGCGGCCGGTTTGCTTTTGTGCTATTCGAGGAGCGCCATTTGCGCCTTGCGCGTCCGGCGTCCGCGCTTGCTCCGGGCCCGCGGTCCGCGGGTGACATTGCTGCGCGGGTTTCGCGGCGGGCCCATCAGCACCGGCTGGAACAAGACCGCAGCCGCCAGCGTGCACACCAGCGACAGGGCCAGTAGCTTACCCATGCTCGACGTGCCGGGATGATTCGAAAACCACAGGCTGCCGAAGGCAGTCGCGGTGGTGAGGGCGCTGAAGAACACCGCGCGAGTCAAGGGCGACTGCAAAACTTGGCTGTGCCCCGCGCGCCATGACATCATGTAGTAGATTTTGAATGCGACGCCGATGCCGAGCAGCAACGGCAGCGCAATGATATTGGCAAAGTTTAATGCCAGTCCAAGCGCCACGCACAACTCCAGCGTCACCACTCCGGCGACCAGCAGCGGAATCAGAGTTAGCAGCACGTCGCCGACCCGTCGCAGCGTCAGCCATAGCAGGATTGCAATCGAGATGAGGGCCCACAAACCGGCCTCGAAGAAAGCGCGGATGATGGTGCGCCCGGATTCAAGAATCGCAATCGGCCCGCCGGTGGCCAACGGCTCGGCCTTCTCCACCGCCTGCGCGAAGGCCCGAATCTCCGCGTTATCGTTGAGCGCGCCCTTTGGCAGAATCTCGACCCGCGCACGGCCGTCGGGGGTGAGCCATTGCCGGCGGATACGGTCTGGTAGCGACCGGTCGGTCACCTTTTGCGGATGCATCGCGCTGCGTAAGCCATCGAGCGCCGTCTGCAGCGGCGTGACGAACACCGCCTGAGCCCGGGCCCGCAACTCCGGACTGGCCGCCGCAAGCTGCGCCAAATCGGCTGCCAGCCGATGCGCCGCCGCAGCGCCTGCGCCGGCACGATTCCCGGCGGCGCGCTCGAGTGCCTGCTGCGCCTGCCTCAGCATGCCGACATTATCCTGATCGGTGGGCGCGGCGCGGTGCGGCGCATTGAGTGCCGGCAGCAGCACCCGCGCAGCTCCCTCAATGAGCGCGATTTTGCGGTCTTGGTCGGGGGGAACGAAATTCGCCAGCGTTCTCACCTCGGAAACTTCTGCTAGCTTGCTCAAGCGCTGCGCAACCTCGACGGCCTGCCCCTCTGAGCGCGCGAGCACGTCAATGGCATTGGCGCCGACCGACGGATCACTTCGCACGTCAAGATAAGTGGCGATCGATTCGGCCTTTGGATTGCGCAGGTCGATCGGATTGAAGTCGAATTTCAAGTAATAGAGTAGTGGCAGCGCCGCTACGATTACGGCCACAGTGCCGATGAGGATCGGCATGCGGTAGCGCTCCATGAAGCGATCGACCGGCGCCAATGCCGCGTAACCCAGTGGCTCGCTTTCTCCGCGCGGATTGAAGATCGTGAGCAGCGCCGGCAGCACCGTAATACTGCCGAGAAATGCGATGATCATGCCAAGCCCGGCGATTTGGCCAAGCTCGGAGACGCCGCGATAGTCGGTCGGCACGAAGGACAAGAAGCCGGCGGCGGTGGCTGCTGCGGCGAGCGCAAGCGGCGTGCTGATATGTTCGGCGGCGTTGGCTAGCGCGAGACGCAAATCGTTTTCGGCGTGCCGCTCGGCACGATAGCGAACACTGAACTGAATGCCGAAATCGACGCCGATGCCAACGAACAGCACGGCAAAAGCGACGGAAATCGGATTGAGCGCGCCCACCATCATCAGACCGGCAGCGGCTGTGATGGCAAGACCGATCGCGACGGTCGCGAACACTGCGGCGATAATCCGCGCTGAGCGCAGCGCCAACCACAAGATGATGAGCACGACGGCGGCGGTCGCCAAAAGATTCGGCAGCGCGCCTTCGGAGATGGTGGCAAATTCTTCGTCCGCGATGGGCACTGACCCGGTCAAGCGCACCGTCGCCCCCAAATCTTGCTCGAGCTTCAGGTCGGCGGCCGCTCGGCGGATGGCGTCGGTCGCCTTCTTGCCCGGTTCCAGGGCCGTGAAGTCGAGAATGGGGTGAATTTCAACAAAGCGCCGCAGGTCGCTCTCGCGCGGCGGCGCATGCGCAAGCAGCTCGCGCCACGAAAAATAGGCGGTCTTACCGGCAAGAATGGCGTCGAGCGTGGCCGCTGCCTGATTGAGCGTGGCCGCCATTGGTCCGAGGCCGCCTTCACCCGCCTGGGCGCTTCTGAGACCGAACAGAAGGGTTTGCGACAGCCCACGAAGAGTGGGATCGGTTGCAAGTACTTGGATCAGTGGTGCGGCCTGCTGCAATTGGGTCGCGGTCGAGGCGACCTGATCGGTCGGCAGATAAAGGAGCGCCTCACGCGCGAAGAACGGCGTCTCGCTGACCCCGTCGACGGACTGGAACAGATCTTTCCGATCTTTCAGCGAGTCCGTAAGCAGCTGCGCGGCGCGGCTCGCAGCCTCCGATGTCGGCGCATCGATCACCGCCGTTATGACTTCTTTATTTTGTGGGAAAGCGGCGCTGAATGCGAGCTCACGCTTGCGCCAGGGCAGGTCGGGCGAGATCAGTCGGTTGATGTCGGTGTTGATCGCAAAATGATGAGCGGAGTAGATGCCCGCGCCTGCTGCGAGCAATACACTTAAAGCGATGACCGTCCACGGCCAACGCGTGCAAAACTCGACCAGCGTCTTGATCGCTGACGTGACCACGGCGGCCCTCGGATAAAGATTCGCGCTCCGGCAGGCACGCGATTATCACATGGCGACGGCGGATGCTCGGGGATCAACCCCGTCCGGTGGTGCTGCTCGGTGTTTTTGGCGCGAAAAAGGCAAGCGCCGCCTTGAGCTGCGCATCCTGCGGCGTTCCGATCAGATCAGCCTTGATGGGCGCCGAATTGGCCTCTGCCGTTACAGCCGGTTTGCCCGGATTGCTCTGCGATTTTCCGGTCCCCGTAAGCGGTCCCGGATTGCGGAATGCGCCGTTAAGCGATTGCTCATGCGGCATAAAGGCGCCGGCGACCTGCTGATCCTCCGGAACCTTGACCACCACGTTGGGCGCAATGCCCTGGCCCTGGATGGAGCGGCCAGCCGGCGTGTAATAAAGCGCCGTGGTCAGCCGCAGCGCCCCATGGCCTTCAAGCGGGATGATCGTCTGAACCGATCCTTTGCCGAAGCTTTGGGTGCCCATGATCGTGGCGCGCTGACGGTCCTGCAGTGCGCCGGCAACGATTTCGGACGCGGATGCCGAGGCGCCGTTGATCAGCACGACGATGGGCGTGTGGGGAATGAGGTCACCGCCACCATCGGCCTTGTAGGCATGGTTATCATTGCCGTTCCGGCCCTTGATGGTGACCACCGTGCCGCCGTTGAGGAAATCGCCGGCCACGGCGACTGCCGACGACAACAGCCCGCCAGGGTCGTTACGCAAATCGAGCACCAGCCCCCTGAGGCTGCCGCCCGCTTCCTGCTTCATCTTCTCGATCGCTTGCTTGAAATCGCGCGGCGTGTCACCGCCGAATTCGGTGATGCGCACGTAGCCGATATTGTTCGGCTCAAGCTTCGACTTGACGGTTTGCACCTGAATTATGGCGCGTGTGATGGTCACATCGAATGGCTTCTGGGTGCCGCGGACGATAGTGATTTTGACACTGCTGCCGGGCGCGCCGCGCAACAGGCGCACCACTTTCGACAAATCCATTCCCTGCGCGCTTTCGCCATTGATGCCGACGATCAGATCACCGGGCTGGAGTCCGGCGCGCGCAGCGGGCGTACCGTCGATCGGCGAGATAACCTTCGGTACACCGTGGTCCTCGGAAATTTGGATGCCGAGCCCGCCAAACTTGCCGGCAATGTCGGCCTCGGACTCCTTGAACTCCTGCTCGTCCATGTAATCGGAATGCGGATCGAGCCGATTGAGCATCCCCTTCAGCGCATCCTTGGTCAGGGTGTCGGCATCGACTGGATGAACGTAGTCGTGCTGAACCAGCTGCATCACGCCGTTGATGAGCGCCAGATCGGTCGGTGAGGGGCCGGCCGCGCGCCGTGCGCCGACCGCGTAGGCGATTGGCAGGACAATGAGGGCTGTGAGCGCGACGCTGAGAACGACGACCAGGCGCGATTTTCTCATTCCGGAACCTCGGGGCTCTGATCTCTGGGCCGCCATGCCGCGCCGGGCAGCGCCCCTTCGCTAAAAACGACGCACCGTGGCCAATGTTCCGTGCAGCGCCGGTACCGGGTGCACGGCCTCAGGCGATGTCTTGCGGCAGCCGGTCCGGCACGAGGGGTCTGTCCGCCGAACGCGTCAGTTCGCCCGATTTCTGCAGGCGGGTGAGATGGTGCTCAAGTCGGTGCAGCGATCGTGTGGTACTCTCGGCGCGCCGCGAGTGCCGCGCCAATCCATGCTCGGTCTTTTCCCAAAGATAGGGGGCGGTCATGAGCTGGTAGAGCCCGCGCCACGCCGCAAGGGACAATATCAGCCAGTACAGCGGCATGACGATCAGCATCCATGCGATCGAAAGCAGTCCTCTGCATCGTAGTCCGAGCCAGCCGAGAAACGCCGACGTCAAATAGCCAACTACGAGATTGCCGCCATAGCAGGCCGCGAGCATCCTCGCCATTTCGTCTTCCGCCCATGTCGGATAACCGCTGATCAGAGCGTAGAACCAGCCGGCAAAAAACAGCGGGTGAACAAGGGCCGCTAGAACATTGCCGCCGACAAGAAGCTGAAAAACAGTGAAACCAGCGAACCCGAGTTCGGCGAACAAGCGGCGCGGTCGCCGCATGTGCACCAGCCAGGTCTGCATCCATCCTTTGTACCACCGTGTGCGTTGGCGCAGCCAAGGTCCGAACTCGGCAGGCGCCTCTTCGTAGGTGGTCGACGCGATCATGCCGGTGCGATAGCCGAAGCGTGCGAGCCGTAGGCCGAGATCGGCGTCTTCCGTCATGTTGTAAGCATCCCAGCCCCCGACCTTGCGCAAGGTGTCGGTGCGGAAATGATTCGAGGAGCCGCCGAGCGGCAACGGCAAGTGCAAGGCGGCGATGCCGGGCAAAAAGACGTCGAATTGGCCGGCATATTCGGCGGTGAACAAATGCGTGAGCCAGCTGTCCCGCGTATTGTCAATGCATAGATGCGCCTGCACGCAGGCCAGATCGTCGCCTGCGCCGCTGAAAGCCTGCACCGCGCGGCGCAATTGGGTGGCATCCGGCCTGTCCTCGGCATCGAAGATCACGGTGAAGGTGCCGCGCGCGAAGGTGAGCGCCACATTGAGTGCCTTGGGCTTGGTGCGCGGGCCCACCGGCGGGACCTCGATCAACGTAATCGGCAAACGCGTCTTACGCGCCTTTATTGCTGCGATCGTTTCATCGTCGTCAGCCTCGACGGCCAAAATGACATCGAGCTTCTCCCGAGGGTAATCGAGGCTTTCGATTGCCTCGAGCAAATCATCGACGCAGGCCGCTTCGCGATAGAGCGCCGCCACCACGCTGTAAGTTGGCAACTGATCATCAGGCCATCTGGGTGCGGGCTTCGCAGCGGTCCGATCGACACACGCGCCGAAAAGTCGCAAACCGGTCCATCCCAGGAAGACCGCCCCCAACGCGATCTCGAGCGCATAGAATGCGGTCGTGGGCGCGACGGTCATGGCAGCAAGTGCCGCCAGAACCGAAACGACGGCTACGGCCGCGGCCCGGATCCTATGCCGCTCGCCGCGCGCGGCGGACAATATCGGCCAGCGAGTCTTGAGGCCGTCACTTGCTTCGGCCGCAATTTTCTCGCGCGCATTTTGCAGGACAAAGCGATTGATGCGATCGATGCTGGTGAAGCGAACGATGCCCGCCTGAGCTCGATTGGTCTGGATCGATTGCATGAGGCGCCGCGCACCCGCGGCGCGTGGCGCAATCACCAGACATCGCACGCCGCCGATCACCAGCGGCACGACGCCGCGGGCGGCGGACACGATCAGGCGCTCGTCGCTCAGCGGGCACATTTCGCGTGTCCTGCCGTCCAGCGGCTCGAACAGCACGTCGAGATGGCGCGCGAGTGCGCGCGCATAGGCTTCTTCGCTGATGGCCCCGGATGCGATCAGAACGTGATCGGCCTCAACGTCGAGTGAGAACGCGCGCCGTTCTGCGTAATTTAGTGTGGCTTCTGAAAGCAGATCCCGGACGCAATCGAGCTCTGGAAGATGAGGTATCCGAGCTGCAGCCTCGGTGAGCTGCGGTGAGTGCGCGTTCGACGTGCGTCCAACGGTCGCGCCGAACGGTTCTCCCGAGCGGCCAGATGCCGCTTCCGCAACCACACCATACGCCATTACGCCGCCCCCACCGCGGCCGATGATAATCACGGGACAACTTTTTCGCGAGTCCGAAGACACGACGGTGCGGCTGGCCGGGGACAGCCGGGGGTGTTAGAAGGCCTCGGTGTCCGGCCTCATGTCGCATTATGTGGTACCGGCCGCGATCGCCGCGGTGGCGGTCGTGCTGTGCCTCGGCCTCGTCAATATGATGCGCGGCGGCTCGCCAAATCGCTCGCAGAAGCTGATGCGATTGCGCGTGCTGCTGCAATTTGTCGCCATCGTCCTGATCATGATCACGATCTGGGCGATGGGCCGCTGAGCGCGAAGGGAGCTATTTCGCTCCAGGGGGCATCGGCGCCGCGCGCATATACTCGACCTTCGGCTTCTTTCTCGCCGCCGCTCTCTTCTTGCTCGGCTTCTTTTTGGCAGACGCCGTGTCGGCCGCGGTTGCTTGCGCCAACGCCATTTGCCCATCGTCTTTCAGGCTGATCGCGGCAGCGGCATGGCCCTCGCAAGCGGCCGCCGGCCCACCAAATGAAAAGGCCACAAACACGGCGGCCAGACCGGTCGCAAGAAATCGCATGGTGTCACCCCATACCTTGAGCTCGAAAGCGGATAAGATAGAGATGAGAGCAGAATCCGAACCCGGGCGAAAGGCCGGCGTTGACCCGCATGGTGGTCCTCAACCGTATCTACACGCGAACTGGCGATGACGGCACCACGTCGCTCGGCTCGGGCGCGCGCCGCAAGAAATATGACCTGCGCGTGGAGGCTTACGGCACTGTCGACGAGGTCAACGCCGTCATCGGCCTGGTTCGCCTCTATACCGCCGCCGACAAGCTGCTCGATGCAGCGTTAGCGCATATCCAGAACGATCTTTTCGATCTCGAAGCCGACCTTTGCCTCGCCGAAAAAGGGCCCGGCGGCGCACGTCTCACCGTCACCGATACCCAAGTGGCTTGGCTGGAGGGCGAGATCGACCGTCTCAACGCAGAGCTGGCGCCGCTTAGGTCTTTCATTCTGCCCGGCGGCAGTCCAGCTTCCGCTTATTTGCACCTTGCGCGCACGGTATGCCGGCGCGCCGAGCGCATGATGGTGGAGCTGAAGGACAAGGCAGGCGAAGGCGTTTCGGAGCCATCACTCAAATACATCAACCGTCTATCGGATTACTTGTTTGTCGCCGGACGGCATGCCAACGACAAGGGCGCGCGCGATGTGCTTTGGGCGCCCGGCGAGAATCGGTGAGCCGCAGATTGCGACGTGGCATAAACGTTGACATGCCAACGGCACGGCCTTTAGCTTCCGGCCGCTTTCTCCCGCGGCCGCCCTGGGATGGGGGATCATGAAAATTCTTGTGCCCGTCAAACGGGTGGTCGATTTCAACGTCAAGATCCGCGTCAAAGCGGACGGCTCCGGGGTGGAGCTCGCCAACATCAAAATGTCGATGAATCCCTTCGACGAGATCGCCGTGGAAGAGGCAATCCGATTGAAGGAGGCCGGCAAGGCGACCGAAATCGTCGCCGTTTCGATCGGACCGGCGGCCGCGTCGGAGACGATCCGCACCGCGCTAGCGATGGGCGCCGACCGCGGCATTCTCGTGAAAGCGGAAGGCAGTGTCGAACCGCTGGCTGTGGCCAAAATTCTCAAGGGGATCGTCGAGGCCGAAAAGCCGGGTCTGGTCATCATGGGCAAGCAGGCAATCGACGACGATTGCAATCAGACCGGCCAGATGCTTGCGGCCCTGCTTGGCTGGTCACAAGGCACCTTTGCGTCCAAGCTGGTGCTCGATGGCGACAGCGTAGCGGTGACGCGCGAGGTGGACGGCGGCTTGCAGACGGTGAAATTGAAGGCTCCTGCCATCGTTACCACCGACTTGCGCTTGAACGAGCCGCGCTACGCATCGCTGCCGAACATCATGAAGGCAAAAAAGAAGCCGATCGATGAAAAGACGCCCGGAGATTACGGCGTCGACATCAAGCCCCGCTTGCAAGTGCTCAAGACCAGCGATCCGCCGGGACGCAAGTCCGGTGTGAAGGTCGGCTCGGTCGCCGAGCTTGTGTCCAAGCTCAAGGACGAGGCGGGAGTGCTATGATTCCCTGTGCCGCGTTTGCGACGCCCCTGATTACGCGCGAGATGACAGCGCGGCGCGCGCGGAGATCATGTAAATGACTACGCTCCTCGTCGCCGAGCACGACAACAAGACGGTTAAGGACGCGACCGCCAAGGCGCTGACCGCGGCCAAGGCGTTGGGCGGCGACGTGCATGTGCTCATTGCCGGGAAGGACTGCAAGGCTGCGGCCGAGGCGGCTGCAAAGTACGATGGCGTCGCCAAAGTGCTGGTAGCGGATGCAGCGCCCTATGAGCATCAGCTTGCCGAGCCGCTGGCCGCGCTGATCGTGTCGCTCGCCGCCAATTACGACGCCATTGTCGCGCCGGCCACGACGACGGGCAAGAATGTGATGCCGCGTGTCGCCGCATTGCTCGACGTGATGCAGGTGTCGGATATCACCAAGGTGCTCGGGCCCGACACATTTGAGCGGCCGATCTATGCCGGCAACGCCATCCAGACGGTCAAATCTTCGGACGCCAAGAAAGTCATCACCGTGCGCACCTCCACCTTCCAGGCGGCGGGGCAAAGCGGGTCGGCAACCATGGAGACCGTCACGCCAGCCGCCGATCCCGGCTTATCGGCCTTTGTTGGCGAGGAGTTGTCGAAGTCTGATCGTCCCGAGCTGACCTCGGCGCGCATCATCATCTCCGGCGGCCGGGCCATGCAGAGCCGCGAAAATTTTTCCAAGTACATCGAGCCGGTCGCCGACAAGCTGGGAGCGGCAGTCGGCGCGTCGCGGGCCGCCGTCGATGCGGGTTACGCGCCCAACGATTGGCAGGTCGGACAAACGGGGAAGGTCGTTGCGCCCGAATTGTACATCGCCGTGGGTATATCCGGTGCCATTCAGCATCTGGCCGGGATGAAAGACTCCAAAGTGATTGTTGCTATCAACAAAGACGAAGAAGCCCCGATTTTTCAGGTGGCTGACTACGGCCTCGTCGCGGACCTTTACCAGGCCCTGCCGGAATTGGCGGCGGAACTTGGGAAGCTTGGGCGTTGACCACGTCGGCCAAAACGGCTGGCGCGGCCGTGGCTTCGCTGCGCGGTTCGGCGTAGAAGATCGGACAAAGGCCGTCCGAGGCATAGAGTTGGGGCTTTGCATCGATCGGAAGCAACTATGGCGCTCACTATCAAAACTGTCGGACTGATCGGCGCGGGGCAGATGGGCAACGGCATTGCCCATGTTTGTGCGCTGGCCGGTTACCCGGTCTTGCTCAATGACATCTCCGGCGACCGCGTCAAAGCCGCTCTGGCGACCATTAACGGCAACATGGCGCGGCAAGTGACGCGAAAGGCGATCAGCGAAGATCAGAAGAAAAGTGCGCTGTCGCTGATCAAGCCGGCGGAAAAATACGACGATCTCGCCAGTTGTGATCTCGTCATCGAGACCGCGACGGAGAAGGAAGAAGTCAAACGAAAGATTTTTGCCGACTTGTGCGCGGTGCTGAAGCCAGAGGCGATCGTCGCCACCAATACATCGTCGATCTCGATTACACGGCTCGCGGCGTCAACCGACCGGCCGGAGCGCTTCATCGGCATTCACTTCATGAATCCGGTGCCGCGCATGGAGCTCGTCGAAATCATCCGCGGTATTGCGACCGACGACAACACCTTCGAAGCCAGCAAAGCCTTCGTCAGCAAGCTCGGCAAGACAATCGCGGTGTCGGAGGATTTTCCCGCTTTTATCGTCAACCGCATCCTGCTGCCGATGATCAACGAGGCGATCTATACGCTCTACGAGGGCGTCGGCAATGTCGAGTCGATCGATACGGCGATGCGCCTCGGCGCCCATCATCCGATGGGGCCGCTCGAACTTGCCGACTTCATCGGCCTCGACACCGTGCTCTCGGTCATGCAGGTGCTCTATGAGGGGCTCGCCGACTCCAAGTACCGGCCGTGCCCGCTGCTGGTGAAATACGTCGAGGCGGGATGGCTTGGCCGCAAGACGCAGCGCGGTTTCTACGACTATCGCGGCGACAAGCCGGTGCCCACGCGGTAGAACGCATAGCGCGCGGGCGCAGCAGGACGCTGCGGATGCGCGACATGGCCGGTCTCTGCGAAAAGTCGTTTCTCACGCCTCCGGCGTTTTGTGCATCGAGGAGTTCCGCTGCACCAGTCATGCCGCTGCGCCGCGGGGGAATTGCGGCGCCGTGTCTTTCCAGCACGGCAGCGCCGAGACGCGGCCGAACCAGTCCTGCAGATGCGAATAGGGCTGCACGGGCATTTCAGCCTCCTTGGCGTACAGCAAAGTCGCGGCCACCGAAAAATCAGCGAGGCTCAATTCGCGGCCGACCAGATAAGGCTGCTTGGCCAAATGGCCGTCCAGCACTTTGGCATCACGGTGAAATACCTCAGTCGCTTTAGCAACGGCCGCTTCGTCCGGCGGGCCGAGATTCAGCACCTTCTTCACCAGACGGTTGAAGATGAGCGGCACGCAGGCATCGCTGCTCCAGTGAGCGAGTTGCCAGCACTGCCAGCGCATTATGTCGGCGCGTGTGCGAGCATCGTTGGGCCAAAGCGAGTTCGGCTTTTTGCTGGCGATATACTGCAGGATCGCATTCGATTCCCACAGTGTGAAGTCGCCATCGACCAGTGTGGGCGTGCGGCCGGTCGGATTGAGGGCAAGGTAGTCGGGCTTGCGCTGCTGGCCCTGGCTTAAATCCACCAGCTCGAATTCGAGCGGAATTTCCAAATGGCCGGCGCAGGCGCGCACTTTCCATGTGTTCGGCGAGGGAGGAAATCCGTACAGCTTCATCGTCAGCTCCTTTATGCACGCCCGGAAAACCGCCGCATCAAACGCCGCAGCACCCCATTTTCAGCGGCGGCTGCTGATATTTCGTCGTGACGCTTGACCCAGGCCCTTTCAAGGCGACGTTTAGATTTCGTTTATGCACAGCCCCTAGACTTGCCGCCATGGATACGGCGGCATTGGCGGCGATGATGGCGAGTGCTCAGGTGATCCGGGCACAGCTCGCCGCTGCGGCCATGCTGGCGCGAATGACCAACGACGACGCGTCGTCGGTGGTGCAGGTGGTGAACGCCGCCGAGCACAACATGAGCAATCTCGCCGCCGGCGTCGGACAAAACGTCAATATCACCGTATAGCTGCTAGCTCTTGCCGAGAGCGGCCTCGATCAACTTGGTCCCATCTTGGCTCGCCCACTCGGCGGGACCGGCAATGGTGCCGAGCTCGCAGCCGCGCGGGTCGACCAGCATGGTCGTCGGCATGCCGAAGGCGCGGCCGATCGCCTTCAGGTCCTGGAAAATCTTTGCGGTGGGATCGGCATAGTAAGCGAGCTTATGCACCCCGATGTCCTGCAAGAACTGCTTCGGCTTGGCCGTGTCGCGGGTATCGATGTTGACGGCGACGACCTGAAAATCCTGACCGCCAAGCTCGCTTTGCAGCGCGTCGAGCGCCGGCATCTCTCGGCGGCAGGGCACGCACCAGGTCGCCCACAGGTTCAGCAAGATGGTGCGGCCTCGGAAGTCGGCGAGCGTCACCGCTTTGCCGCTGGCGTCGGTAAAGGTTACATCGGGGACTTTCAGCGGCGCCTTGGCAACGTTAATGGCGGCCACCTCGCCGCGTGCCAAAGGCGCAATTTTCCTGGCCATTTCGACCGCCGGCCGGCAGGACGGATCGCCGGCCAGATTGCCTGTCAGGGTGGAAACCCCGTATACCCCGGCGAGCCCGACGATCACGCCGACGAGCCCCCCCACCAGAACCATGGCGAGGCGCTTTGTCGCGTAACGGGATCGGGTCTCGGTCATTGGCGCAGCGCAACCTCGATGGTCAGATCATGAGCAACAAGATGTGGGGCGGACGCTTTACGTCCAGTCCCGGCGCCATCATGGAGGAGATCAACGCTTCCATCGATTTTGACCGGCACCTTTACCGCCAAGACATCGCCGCGTCCAAGGCCCATGCCGAGATGCTGGCCAAGCAGGGCATCATTGCGGCGGACGATGCGAAGAAAATCGCTCACGGTCTAGACACGATCCTGTCAGAAATCGAGGCGGGCAAATTTGCCTTCCAGCGTACGCTCGAAGACATCCATATGAACGTGGAGAGCCGGCTTGCCGAGCTGATCGGCCCGGCAGCCGGGCGGCTGCACACCGCGCGCTCCCGCAATGACCAGGTGGCGACCGACTTCCGTCTCTGGATGCGCGACGCCATCGACGGGCTCGATGCGACGCTCGCCGCCTACCAGCGCGCGCTTGCCGAGAAGGCGCTCGAACACGCCGCCACGGTCATGCCCGGGCTCACGCACCTGCAGACGGCACAGCCGGTCACCTTCGGCCACCATCTTCTCGCCTATGTGGAGATGGCCGCGCGCGACCGCGGCCGCTTGGCCGACGCACGCAGAAGGCTCAACGAGTCGCCGCTCGGCGCCGCAGCGCTTGCCGGCACCTCGTTTCCGCTCGACCGCGACATGACCGCGAAAGCGCTCGGCTTCGAGCGGCCGATGGCCAACTCGCTTGACGCTGTCTCCGGCCGTGACTTTGCCATGGAAACGCTTGCCACAGCCGCGATCGCCGCCGTACATCTGTCGCGGCTGGCCGAGGAGATCGTCATCTGGACGTCGCCGCTCGTCGCGCTCGTCGGGTTGTCGGACAAGTTCACCACCGGATCCTCGATCATGCCGCAAAAGCGCAACCCGGACGCAGCCGAACTGGTGCGCGCGAAGTCCGGCCGCGTCATCGGGGCGCTCAACGCGTTGCTCATCGTCATGAAAGGGCTTCCGCTTGCCTATGCCAAGGACATGCAGGAGGACAAGCAGGGCACGATGGATGCGCTCTCCGCCCTCACGCTGTCGATCACGGCCATGACCGGCATGGTGAGCGACCTCACGCCCGACGTCGCGCGCATGAAGAAGGCCGCAGGCGCAGGTTACGCTACTGCCACCGACCTTGCAGATTGGCTGGTTCGTGCGCTTGCCATTCCCTTCCGCGAGGCCCACCACGCCGCCGGCCGTATCGTCGCTAAAGCCGCCGAGCAGAACACGGCGCTGCATCGGCTGCCACTCGCGGCGATGCAGGCGATTGAGCCGCGAATCACTGATGACGTATTTTCTGTGCTGTCGGTCGAGCGTTCCGTCAAAAGCCGCACGAGCTACGGCGGCACCGCGCCTAAAAACGTGCGCGCGCAGGCAAAAAAATGGCTGCGCAAACTCGAAAAGGAGCGATCCTGACTTCGCCTTGAACGGACGATTTGCTAAGCTGGCTTAAATTGAAGGAGCCTTTCCGTGCCGCGTTTTGCGCCTCCGCTTTTTCTTCGCCCGGCGTTGATCGGCGTTTTTGCCGTGGCGCTAGGCTTGGCGGCATGCGGCCGCAAGGGTCCGCTCGACCCGCCGCCCGGTGCCTCGCTCAACGGCGTGGCCCAGCCAAACGCGCCGGGCTTGATCAGCAATAACGGTCGCGGTTCGATCGGCAGCAAAGCGGACACCGATAATCCGGGCGTCGATGAGAACGGGCAAGTTCGCGCGCCCAAGGGCCCGAACAAAAGCATTCCGCTCGACAATCTGCTCAACTGAGCCGTCACGATGCATCATTTTGCCTATCGCGACGGCGTGTTGAACGCCGAGGCGGTGTCACTCGACACGTTGGCGCAGCGCGTCGGCACGCCCTTTTATTGCTATTCGACGGCGACGCTTGAGCGGCACTACAATGTTTTCGCGGGCGCTTTTGCCGGCGCCGACGCGCTCGTCTGCTACGCCTTGAAGGCGAATTCCAATCAGGCGGTGATCGCAACTCTGGCGCGGCTCGGCGCCGGCGCCGACGTCGTTTCGGGCGGAGAGCTCAAGCGCGCGCGGGCGGCGGGGATTCCTGCCGCGAAGATCCTGTTCTCCGGCATCGGCAAAACCGCCGATGAACTTGCGCTGGCTTTGGACGAAGGCATCCTTTGCATCAATGTCGAGTCTGAGGCCGAGTTGGCGCTCTTGTCATCGATCGCCTCATCGAAGGGACGCACGGCACCGATTTCAGTGCGGGTCAACCCTGACGTCGATCCGAAGACGCACCACAAGATTGCCACCGGAAAGGCCGAGAACAAATTCGGCATTCCAATCAGCCGCGCGCGCGCCGTTTACGCGCAAGCGGCGAAGTTGCCGGGAATTAAGGTTGCCGGCGTGGACATGCATATCGGCAGCCAGATCGTCGACCTCGAACCGTTTGCCGATGCGTTCGCACTGCTCGCCGATTTCGTGCGCGACCTGCGCAGCGACGGTCACGACATCGGTCATATCGATCTCGGCGGAGGGTTGGGCATCCCCTATCACGACAGTAACGAACCGCCGCCCAGCCCGGATGCTTATGCGCAAATCGTTAAGCGCGCCACGCGCGGCCTCAACTGCCGCCTGATCTTCGAGCCCGGACGCCTGCTCGTCGGCAATGCCGGCGTGCTGGTTACCCGCGTCTTGTTCGTCAAGCGCGGCGAAGCCAAGCGCTTTGTCGTCGTCGATGCAGCCATGAACGACTTGATTCGTCCCACGCTCTATGACGCCCATCACGAGATCTGGCCGGTGCGGCCGCCCCATTCCTCGGCCGAGCGGATCCGCGCCGACATTGTTGGCCCGGTCTGCGAAAGCGGCGATTTCCTGGCGCTGAACCGCGATCTGCCGGAACCGAAGCCGGGGGAACTGCTCGCCGTGATGTCGGCCGGCGCCTATGGGGCGGTCCAGGCCGGCACCTATAATACGCGGCCTTTGGTACCCGAAGTGCTGGTTAATGGGGCGGAATGGGCTGTTGTGCGACCGCGCCTTGATGCCGACCAATTGATTGCGCTCGATCGCATGCCGGTTTGGCTGACCGCGCATAAATAGCTGCGTATGCCGGGGAACAGGCGGCATGGTAGCCTGTTGGCGAACAGAGATTCTTCCAGCCCCCTGCGACGGAGAGGCGTTTGGATGCCCTGAACGACCAGCCTCGGGATCACGAGCGGACCAAGCGGCTTATGCTGGCGCGAGCGCTGCAGCGGGCGCGGGGAAGCCTGTTCTGGGAAAGGCTGTGGCCTGCGTTGGCGATGATGGCGACGGCGCTCGGCCTGTTTCTCGCTTTCTCATGGGCCGGTTTGTGGTTGGTGCTGCCGCCTTTGGCGCGCGCCATCGGTCTCTTTATTTTCCTCGTAGTCGCGGCGGCGGCGGCGGCGCCGCTGGTCATGCTGCGCCTGCCCAGCATCTACGACGGCTTGCGGCGGCTCGACGGCAACAGCGGTGAACGGCACCGCCCTGCGACGGCTGTCGCCGACCAACTCGCCGCCAACGCGCACGACCCTATCGCGCAAGCGCTCTGGCGTGCCCATGTTGAGCGGGCACTCTTGTCCGCGCGCAAGCTCAAAGCCGGCTGGCCGCGGCCAAAGCTTTCGCTGCGCGATCCGATGGCGCTGCGCGCGCTGGTGTTGTTGTTGTTGGCGGTAACGTTCTTCGCCGCCGGCGGCGAGCGGGTCAAACGGATTGCCGCCGCCTTCGACTGGGAAGGCGTGGTGGCGCCGGCGAACTTCCGCATCGACGCGTGGGTGACGCCGCCGGTCTATACCGGGCGGCCGCCGCTCATGCTGCCGGGCTTGCGCCCCGGCGAGGCGGCCCAGGCTGCGGCACCGGTCGCAGTGCCGGTTGGCAGCCAATTGGTGGTTCGCGCGACTGGCGTCTCGCGCTTTGACGTCGCGCACAAAGGCGGCCTCGCGGAGGCCAAAGCCGATCCCAAGGAGCCGTTGCCGAAAGGCGCCGCAGAACGCCGCTTCACCATCAACGGCGACGGCACGGCAACGTTGCAGGGGGTCGGCAGCAATGTGGTCTGGGCTTTTACGGCAATTCCCGACCATGCGCCCAAAATCGAACTGATCAGGGATCCGGAGCGTCAGGCGCGCGGCTCGTTGCGCCTCGATTATCGCGTGGAAGACGACTATGGCGTCGTCGACGCGCAGGCGACCTTCGCGCTCAAGGACAAATCCAAGCCCGATGCGCATCCGTTGTTCACGCCGCCGGAATTCCGCCTCACCTTGCCGCAGGCGCGAACCCGCAGCGGCGCGGCGCAGACCACTCACGATCTCACCGAGCACCCTTGGGCGGGCGCCGATGTGGTCATGACGCTGATTGCGCGGGACGAGGGCGGAAACGAAGGACGCAGTCAGCCATTCGAGCTGACGCTGCCCGAACGCACTTTTGTCAAGCCGCTCGCGCGTGCGCTGGTCGAACAAAGGCGCATCCTCGCGCTCGACGCCCACGAGAAGCCGCTGGTGCTGACGGCGCTCGATGCGCTCACCATTGCGCCGGAGCAGTTCACGCCCGAGGCGCCCGTCTATCTCGGCTTGCGCGCGATCTATTACGATCTGCAGCAGGCCAAGAGCGACGATCAGTTGCGTGAAGTGGTCGCGCGCCTGTGGGACATGGCCGTGCAGATCGAAGACGGCAACATGTCGCAAGCCGAACAGGCGCTACGTCAGGCGCAGGATCGGCTGCGCGAGGCAATCGAGCGCGGCGCCTCCGACGAAGAGCTCAAGAAGCTGATGGAAGACCTGCGCGCCGCCATGGACAAATTCCTGCAGGCGCTTGCCGAGCAGATGCAGAAGAATCCGCAGCAGCTCTCGCGTCCGCTCGACCGCAATACGCGGGTGCTGAGCGAGCGCGACCTCAAGAGCATGCTGGACCGGCTGGAAGCGCTGGCGCGGTCCGGCAATCGCGAAGCGGCGCAGCGGCTGCTCGAGCAAATGCAGTCGATGCTGGAAAACCTGCAAATGGCGCAGCCGGGCCAGATGGATGAGGGCGACGACGACATGATGTCGGCCCTCGACGATCTCGGCGACATGATCCGCAAGCAGCAGCAGCTGCGCGATAAAACCTTCAAGCAAGGTCAGGATATGCGGCGCGATCGCCAGCGCAACCAGCAAGGGCAGCGCTCGCTGGGGGACTTGCAGAAGGATCAGCAGGCTTTGCGCGAGCGGCTTAACAAGCTGCTCGAGCAACTACGTCAGCACGGGCTCGGCAATCCGCAGGAGGATCAGGAGGGCCAGCAGGGCCAACAAGCCCAGAAGGGCAAGGGCAACCAGGCGGGCCAGCTCGGCGATGCGGGTAAGGCCATGGGTGAAGCCGAGGGCGAGCTGGGCGAGGGCGATGCCGAAAGCGCGGTGGACAGTCAGGGCCGCGCGCTCGATGCCATGCGCAAAGGCGCGCAGGGGCTGGCGCAACAGATGCAGCAGCAGGGCATCGGTCAGGGGCCGGACGGCCGCCCGGGCCGTAGTCAGCAGCGCGCGCAGAACAATACCGATCCGCTCGGCCGGCCGCTGCGCGGGCGCGAATATGGCGACGATTCGACGGTGAAAGTGCCGGGCGAGATCGACCTGCAGCGGGCGCGCCGCATTCTGCAGGAATTGCGCAAACGCTATGGCGAAAGCTACCGGCCGCAGCTCGAGCTGGATTATATCGAACGTCTGCTTAAAGGCTTCTGATACGGCACGCGGCTGCGATGATCGCCCTTGTATGGGCGTTGGGCCGTTTCAATGCCGCACGATCAGCGCCTCGCGCACCGCGCTTTGGATCTGTTCAACCGAAAACGGCTTGTTGATCACCTCGTGCACCAGCGCGTCCAGCCCATGCGCACGCTCGCGCTGGTCGGCATAACCGGTCATCAGCATGATCGGCAGCTCGGGATGGTCGCGCCCTGCGGCCATCGCCAGTGCGATGCCGTCGAGGACCGGCATTTTTACGTCCGTCAATAATAAGTCGAATTCCGTGCGACCCAGCATTTCGAGCGCAGCGGCGCCGTCGATCGTGGCGGTAATCTCATGACCATCCTCGCCGAGCGCCCGCGCAATGAGCTCGCGAACGGCGTCGTCGTCTTCGGCGATCAAGATGCGCGCCATCGCAGTCACTTCACCTCGGCAGCCGCATCCTGCGCCATGAAGAAACGCACCATCACATCGACGGCCTCGGGCGGCGGCGAGGCGAGACGGCTGCGGAATTCGAGCTTTTCACCCGGTGCCAGAATGCTGCGGCTCGGCAACATGGTCCAAGTATATATTTCCTGTCCGGCCGCATTGCGCGCGGCAAAGCGAAGGCGCGGCACCTCTACCGGACGGCTCGCGGCCGAAACGATGGTGCCCTCGACGATCAAGATATTGACGTTGTCCTGCGTCTCTTTCGCAATGTGGACATTCTCGAACCGAAGGTGCCGTAGGTTGACCGGCAGTCCGATGGCCGCAAACAACGAGGCGGTTTGCGGCAAATAGCGCACGACTTCGTCGCGCGCGCCGATCAACGCGACGTTGGCCGAGAACAGCACCAGCGCAATGGCGGTCCAGCGCGACAAGCGTCGTGACTGCTTGCGGCGTTGGCGCATGCGCTCGCGCCGGGCGGCATAGCTCTCGATGTCGTCTGCGTCGACCTCCGCTGCCGGAGCCTCCATCAGAGGCGGCTGTTCGATCGGAGGGACCAGCGAAGGCGCGTCCGCAATCGCGACCGGCTCGGCTGCTGCTTCGGGCGATGTTGTTTCCGGGGATGGTTCTGGCACTTCCGCCCGCGCGACCGGGCTTTCCGCTTCTGCGCCAAAATCGTCTGCGGCCGCAACAGGGGCGGGCTGTGGAGGCTCGGAGGCGGGATGTGCGGAGGCCTCGCGAGGACGAACCGATTGCGCGTCCGCTTCCGCAATGACGCCATCGACGAAAGCGTCCACATCGGAAATTTGTTTGTGCGGGCTCGCGAACCAGGTCGCCTTGCAGCGGGCGCAGCGCACGGTGCGGCCATCCTCGCCAAGCGAGGCCGGATCGATCTTGTAAGATGTCGTGCAGTTCGGGCAGACGATCAGCATGGTTCGGGCGGCACTTTGCCGCCAGACCCTAGCAGCGGTCCGTTAATGGACCGGAAACCATGGGCAGGAGGCGGGCGCTTGGGGGAAACCGCGGTTCCGGCGGCCGGCCTGCTATGGCGGAGACGCAATAATCGGTAAAAAAGCGCGTTCTGGGCCTGCGCGTCGGCAGGGCATAGCTTCGCCGCTCCTAGGCACGGCGCCGCCGGCCGACCCGGGGTCCGGTCTACGCCAGCATTACATCGGAGAGCCGGTTGGTCCGATTCGAGAACGTGGGCTTGCGCTATGGCCTGGGACCAGAGGTGCTGCGCGACCTCACGTTCCGCATCGAACCGCATTCGTTCCAGTTTCTGACCGGCCCCTCGGGCGCCGGCAAGACGTCGTTGCTGCGCCTGCTCTTCCTTTCGCTCAAGCCGACGCGCGGCCTCATCACCCAGTTCGGCCATGATGTGGCGACACTTTCGCGCGACGCCGTGGCGACGCTGCGGCGGCGCATCGGCATCGTTTTCCAGGATTTTCGTCTGCTGGATCACATGACGACTTATGAAAACGTCGCGCTGCCGTTGCGGGTGATGGGGCGGCCGGAGAATAGCTACCGCGACGAAGTCATCGAGCTGCTCAATTGGGTCGGGCTCGGCGACCGCATCTGGGCGCTCCCGCCGGTCCTATCGGGCGGCGAGAAGCAGCGCGCAGCGATCGCCCGGGCGGTCATCGCGCGGCCGCAATTGCTGCTGGCGGATGAGCCGACCGGCAACGTCGATCCTTCGCTGGCGCAACGGCTGCTGCGCCTGTTCATCGAGCTCAACAAGTCGGGGACTTCGGTGGTGATCGCCACCCACGACATCGCGCTAATGGATCAGTACGATGCGCGGCGGCTGGTTCTGCACGAGGGACGTCTGCACATCTATGATTGAGGATCGATGGCGGAAACTGCAACCGATAACTTGACAGCCTCGCGCATCCCCGGCGTGCCGCTGCCGCATTTCGACACCGCACTGGTGCCTCGCAACTCGATCTCGGGTCGCGCGCTCGTTGCCGTCGTCGCCATCATGACGTTTCTGGCTTCGCTTACCACGGGTGCGGTGATCCTCGTCGGCAGCGCGGCAAGCGCGTGGCAGTCGGATGTCGCGCGCGAGGTCACCATTCAGGTCATTCCCGCTCCCGGACGCGATATGGATGCGACGGTGCAGAAGGCCGCCGCGCTGGCGCGCAACTTTCCCGGCATAAGCGAGGTATTGCCCTATAGCAAAGAACAATCGACCAAGCTGCTCGAGCCGTGGCTCGGCAGCGGACTCACGCTCGATGAACTGCCGGTGCCGCGCCTGATCGTGGTGCGTATCGCGCCGGGTGCCGCGCCGGACATTCCGGAATTGCGTCGGCAGCTGATTGCCCAGGTGCCCGGCGCGGTGCTCGACGATCATCGCGGTTGGATCGAGCGGATGCGCGCAATGGCCGGAACGGCTGTGGCGGCGGGCATCTTCATTCTGGTCCTCGTGGTCGCCGCGACGATGCTGTCGGTGACGTTTGCTACGCGCGGCGCCATGGCGACCAACAAACCCGTGATCGAAGTCCTGCACCTGGTCGGGGCCAAAAACGGCTTCATCGCTGGACATTTCCAGCGCCATTTCCTGCTGCTTGGCCTGCAAGGCGGGGCGTTGGGCGGCGGCTTCGCCGTCCTCTTGTTCGCGATCGCCGGGATGCTCAGTCGCTGGTTTGCCGGCTCGGCCGCGGGCGAGCAGACCTCGGCGCTGTTCGGCTCGTTTTCTATCGGGCTGGTCGGCTATATCGCCGTCCTGGCGCAAATCGTACTCATCGCGGTGGTGACCGCCTTCACCTCGCGACATACCGTCAACCGCACCCTGGAGGCGATCGACTGATGATTGCCGGGCTGGCGCGCTGGATCGGGTTCCTGACCATGGCCGCGATCGCCGCGGCGCTCGTGCTGCTGGTGTGCGGCTTTTTCTGGTTTTGGCTGCAGATTCCCAACGAAGAGGTGCAGCTCGACCGCAAGGCCGACGGCATCGTGGTGCTTACGGGCGCGGCCTCGCGCATTCCCGACGCCATCGAATTGCTGGCGACCGAGCGGGGTAAGCGGCTGTTGATTACGGGCGTCAACCGCGCCACCAGCGCCCGCGAAATCGCGCGTATTACGCCGCTCTACACGAAATATTTCAGCTGCTGCATCGATCTGGATCGTTCCGCGCTCAACACTTTCGGCAATGCCCTACAGACCAGGCGCTGGGCGCGCGAGCACAACTTCAATTCGTTGATCGTCGTCACCTCCAACTGGCACATGCCGCGGGCGATGACAGAGCTCGAGCATCAGCTTCCCGACGTCACGTTGATCGCCTTTCCTGTGATTTCGGACAAATTCAAGAACGATCCGTGGTGGTCGAACAGCGTAACGGCGCGGCTGCTCATGGGGGAATACGTCAAATACCTGTTCGCGCTCACCCGTATGCGCATCGATCCGGACAGCGGCGATTGAGGCGCCAACATGACGCTCGTTCGCTCGCTGGTTTTCAACGCGCTGTTCTATCTCAATACGCTTTTTTGGCTGCTCGTGGCGCTGCCGACCTTCGTCATGCCCTACCGCGCGGTGATCCGTGTGGCGCAGATGTGGGGCCGCGTGAACCTCATCCTGCTGCGCATTGCCGGCATCCGCTATGAGGTGCGCGGCCGCGACAAGATCCCGCGCGGCGCGTTGATCGTCGCCGCCAAGCATCAGTCGGCCTGGGAAACATTTGCGCTGTTGCCGCTGTTTGACGATCCGCTGTTCATCCTCAAGCGCGAGCTGCAATGGATCCCGGTGTTCGGCTGGCTGCTGATCAAAGGCCGTATGGTCCCCGTCGATCGCGGGGGCGGCTCGCAGGCGCTCGCCGCCATGACCGAGCGCGCGCGCAAAGAGCTCGCCGACGGTCGCCAGCTCATCATTTTCCCCGAAGGCACGCGGCGAGCTGCCGGCGCCGAGCCCCGCTACAAATACGGTGTCGCGCACCTTTACGCGGCGGAGGGTGTGCCGTGCCTGCCGGTGGCGCTTAATTCCGGCGTGTTCTGGCCGCGCCGTTCGTTACGGCTGCGGCCCGGGACGGTGGTCGTCGAGATTCTCGATCCGATCGCCCCTGGCCTCGACAAAGACGCATTCTTCAAGCGGCTGCAAAACGACATCGAAGGTGCAACCGCCCGGCTGATCGCCGAAGCGCACAAGTTCTAAGCGCTTTGATGCGGGCCGCGGAGACGCGCGGCCAGCAACTCGAGCTCCTTGTCGCGGTAGCCCTGCGCGTCGATCTCCTTCACCGCCGCCAGCACATAGTCGCGATTGTTGCCGGAGCGGCCGTGGCCTTGGCGGACAAAATGAAGTTGCCGCTCGATCGGCAGCCGTCCCGCGTATTGACGATGGCCGCGGTCGACGACGTAACAGAGAGCGGATACGGTCTGCTGCGGATCGTCGTCGAGCCAGACCGGCCGCCAAGCCTCGCGATAGACCAGCGTCACTTGCTCGCGCGCACGAAGATAGGCAATTGTCGCCTCGCGCTGGTCCGCCGCCACGCGATAGGCGATGCCGCGGCAGTTGCCGCCGCGGTCGAGCCCCAACACCAGGCCCGGCCGCTCCGGGGTGCCGCGGTGCACGAAGGAATAGACGCACAACGCGCGGTGGGCCCCGACCAAGCGGGCATGCCGGCGCTCAAGATAGTCAAAGCCGGGACGCCACATCAGTGAGCCGTAAGCGAAAACCCACAGGTCGTCGCGCTTTTGTTCGATTTTCGCGGTCATGGAGATTGGGTAAATTGGCGCGGCTTGGGGCCGGCAGTTGACCGGGTAACAGGCGGTCCGTTGCCGCGCAACAGCCCGGGCGCAGAAACGCCGCATTCGGCGGGTCAGTGGAGCCCATGGTCCGGAATCCGAACAGTCTGCAATCGCGTCGCCGCACCGGCCGGCGCTATGTAATTCTGCTGTTTGTCATCTTTGCGCTCGTCGCCGGCTGGACCTGGTTCTGGAAATACGCCGCCGCCCAGGCCGAAAATGCCGTCGAAGGTTGGCGCGCGCGCGAAGCCAAAGCCGGGCGCATTTACAAATGCGGTTCGCAAAGCGTCGGCGGGTTCCCCTTCCGCATCGAAGTGAACTGCGAACCGGCTTCCGCCGAATTTCGCAGCAATCAGCCGCCGGTGGAGCTGAAGGCCGGCAATGTGGTGGTGGTGGCGCAAGTCTATCAGCCCAATCTGCTGATCAGCGAATTCCAAGGACCGCTTACGATTGCCGACCTGGGACAAACGCCGAAGATCGTCGCCAATTGGCGGCTCGGCGAATCGAGCTTGCGCGGGACGCCCTCGTCGCCCGAGCGCGTATCGCTGGTGTTCGATGAGCCGGCGATCGAACTCGTCGACGGCGGCCGGCAGACGGATCTGCTGCGCGCAAAGCATCTCGAATTGCACGGACGTATTGTGGAGGGCTCCGCCGCCGACAATCCCGTCCTGCAGGTAGCGCTCTATCTCGCGCAAGCCTCCGCGCCGCTCCTCGGCCGTGCCGCGGTCAAGCCGGTCGATGCCGAAGTCGTGGGCACCCTTCGCGGTCTCGGCGATCTGTCGCCCAAGCCCTGGCACGAGCGCTTCCGCGAATTGCAGCAGCGCGGCGGCCGTATCGACATCACGCAGGCGCGCATTAGTCAGGGCGAAACGCTCGCGACCGGGAGCGGCAGCCTCTCGATCGACCCCAACGGCCGGCTGCAGGGGCAGTTGTCCGTCACCGTTGCCGGGCTCGAGCCGTTTCTGATTTCCATCGGCGCACAACAGGCGGTGCAGAACTCCGCCAATATGGACAAGCTTGCCGGCATGCTCGATCGATTCTCGCCGGGGCTCGGCGATGCCGCGCGTCAACAGGCGGGCGCAAACCTGAGCCTCGGCATAAACATGCTCGGCAAACCGGCGACGCTCGAGGGCCGCCGCGCGGTGACGCTGCCTCTGATCTTCAAGGACGGTGCGGCGTACCTCGGTCCCATACCGTTGGGATCGACGCCGGCGCTGTTTTGAGCGGCTTGGTTATGGATCGCTAGTCGTCCGCTGCATAAGGCTTGGGCAGAGGAGAATGCGGCAGGCCGGGGTGCGGCCGGCCGAAATCGGGCGCCGGTGAATCCTGCCCAATGTCCACGATGCCTTTGCGGATCGCGCGCGTTCGCGTGAAGTGGTCGAACAACGCCTTGCCGTCGCCGTTGCGGATGGCCTTGGTCAGCAGCGAGATGTCTTCGTTGAAGCGGCCCAGCATCTCCAGCACCGCGTCCTTGTTGGCGAGGAAGACGTCGCGCCACATCGTTGGGTCGGAGGCGGCAATGCGCGTGAAGTCGCGAAATCCGCCGGCAGAAAATTTCAGCACTTCGGAGCGCGTTACCGTCTGCAACTCATCGGCGGTGCCGACGATGGTATAGGCGATCAAATGCGGCAGATGACTGGTGATGCCAAGCACCAGATCGTGGTGCTCGGCCGTCATCTGCTCGACATTGGCGCCGAGCAGACGCCAAAAAGCGGCCAGCTTCTCGGTCGCCCGCGCATCGGTGCCGGCGGGCGGCGTCAGGATGCACCAGCGATTGACGAACAGTTCGGCAAAGCCGGCGTCGGGTCCGGAATACTCGGTGCCGGCGACCGGGTGGGCGGGGACGAAATGGACGCCACGGGGCAGATGCGGAGCCACGTCGCGCACCACCGAGCCCTTGACCGAGCCTACATCCGACACCGTGGCGCCGGGCGCGAGATGGCCCGCAATTTCCTTCGCCACCGCGCCGCAGGCGCCGACCGGAATGCAGAGAATGACGAGATCGGCGCCTTCGGCAGCCGCCGCATTGCTCTCCATGACCTGGTCGGCAAGGCCGAGTTCGGCGACGCGCCGCCGCGTTGCCGCCGAGCGTGCGGTGGCCACTATGGAGCGTGCCGCCCCTTGCGCGCGGGCGGCGCGCGCAATCGACGAGCCGATCAGGCCGGCGCCGATCAGCGCCAGGCGATTGTAGAGCGTCGGCTGCTTGCTCATTGCGACAGTCCTGTCGTCGCCGGCTTGATTCGGCGACCGTGTTCACGGCGGCGCCGCGGACCCTTGCCGCGATGACTGGACCGCGGCGCTGCGTGCCGGTCCGGTGACGGCAATAAAGAAAAAGACATTACGCCGCCTGTCCCAGGAAGTCCTTTAAACCCTGCACCACGAGCCGGTTCGCCTCCTCGGTACCGACGCTCATGCGCAGCGCCTTCGGCAGCTTGTAGGCGCCGACCTGCCGCAGGATCAGGCCGCGCTTGGTGAGAAAAGCGTCAGCATCTCGCGCCCGTTTTTCGCTCGGAAAATGGATGAGAACGAAATTCGCAACGCTCGGCGTCACCGGCAGGCCGAGCTTGCCGATCTCCTCGCTCAGCCAGGGCAGCCATTTCGCATTGTGCTCCCGGGCGCGCTCGATGTGCGCGGTATCCCGGATCGCCGCGATTCCGGCAGCAATGGCCGGACCATTGACATTGAACGGACCGCGGATGCGATTGACGGCGTCGACCACATGCGCAGGGCCGTACATCCAACCGAGACGCAGCGCCGCGAGGCCATAGATTTTCGAGAAAGTGCGCGTCATCACCACGTTGTCGGTGGTCGCCACCAATTCGATGCCGGATTCGTAATCGTTACGCCGCACGTATTCGGCGTAGGCGGCGTCCAGAACCAGCAGCACGTTTGCGGGCAGCGCGCGCTGCAGACGCTTGACCTCGTCGAACGGCACATAGGTGCCGGTCGGGTTATTGGGATTGGCCAGGAAGACCACCTTGGTGCGCGGCGTCACGCATTTGAGAATGGCATCGACATCGGCGGTGTAGTTGGTTTCCAGCGCGGCCACCGGCTTCGCGCCGGTGCCCATGGTCGCGATCGGATAGACCAGAAAGCCGTGCGTGGTGTGGATCGCCTCATCGCCGTCCTTCAGGTAGGCCCGCGCGAGCAGGTTGAGCAAATCGTCCGAGCCGGCGCCGCAAACGATACGATCAGGGTCGAGGCCGAATGCCTCGCCGATGGCTTCCCGCAGCGCCGTCGCCGCGCCGTCGGGATAATCCTCGAGGTGCTCGCCGGCGCGCCGATAGGCGGCAATTGTGCTCTCGCTCGGCCCCAACGGGGTCTCGTTGGAGGACAGCTTGAATACCTTGGCGACGCCGGGGGCGCTGCTCTTGCCCGGAACGTAAGGGGCAATATCGAGCACGCCGGGACGTGGTTGCGGTCGCGAGCCGGACATTCTCTCAACTCCACAAAGGAGCACGTCGTTGTGTTCGCTCTCGCCAGCTTTGTGAGAGGGTAGGCTGGCGTCGCTCGCCGACCTCCCCCGCAAGCTGAGGAGTAAAGATCAGGTGGCGGCAACCGTATAGCGGGTTGCATGGCTGCCGACGAGGGCTGCCGAGCGCACGCTGGCGCCGGCCTTAACCAAAGTGGCGTTGACGGCATCGAGCGTCATGCCATGCGGCAGGGTAACCAGCAGCGCGGCGCCGTCGAAGGCGCGGTCGGGCGCGGCAATGAAATCTGCGTTGGCGGAAAGCGCTTCGGCCGGCGCCGCTCCCCAGCCGGAGACACGGACGCTCCAAACCGCGGCTTCGGTGGCCATGGCGTCCGGCGCTACGCGCGACAGCACGAAGACCGGCATGGCGGCGGGATGGTCGGCCCGCTCGACGAAAGGCAGACGAGCGATGATCTTGGGTGCCGCGTCGAATTCGAGTGCATTCCACCAAGCGCCGGCGCCGGCGACCGCGACCGCTGGTACAAGGCCGAGATCGCCCGTTGAGCTCGAGACCGCCTCGACCACCGCAGCCGCTCCCATGTGCGGGACGAAGGGAACGGTGAAGCCGAAATGGAAACGGGCGCTATCCCGCATCAACGCATCGCCGGCCGACAAGTCGGCATGAAGCGAAAATGGCGCCTGCACGAAGGTGAACGTCGAGATGATCACCCGCCAAATACTTTCCACGGTGTCGAGCGGAAGAATGCCTTTGTGACGCTTGACCAGGCGGCGCATCATTTCGGCTTCGCGCGCGGGCCGGAAAGCCGAGCTTGCCTCTTGGCTGCGCTTGACTGCGATCAGACGGTCGATGATCTCGCTGCGCTCGATCAGGAGCTGGTGCATTGCTTCGTCGATGCGGTCGATCTCTTTGCGCAGATCGCCCAGTGACGGTGCTTCGGGCCGTTTTGCCATGCCCGCACTAATAGGTGGGCCGCGCCTCGAAATCAAAGAAAACGTCTGGCGCTCGGTCCGCAGCATGTCGTTCTATCTGCCTTGACGGAATGAATTACGGAGCCTAAGACCAACGCACCGTGGTCATTTGAGCCGGCCGGCTTGCAGCCACGTTAAACAATTCGCTAAACAGGCCGGGGAGCTTTGGTCCCGGCTGAACCTCGTTCAGGCCGGGTTTTTTCATGGCCTGTGCAGTTCAGGGGACCTCCTGCGGAGGCCAGATTTCGATGACGACAATTCGGCTGCAGGATGCCACGGCACCCGATCCCGCTTCCCGTGGCGCGGATTGTCCACGCGATTCGGACGTCGTGCATTACGGCCCCGACCAGCCGCTCAAGCTCGACGCCGGCGTCTCACTCAACCCCTTCCAGATCGCATACAAGACCTATGGCGCGCTCAATGTTGACCGCTCGAACGCGGTCCTCGTTTGTCATGCACTCACCGGCGATCAACACGTGGCAAGCACGCACCCGATCACCGGTAAGCAGGGATGGTGGGAGACCATGGTCGGCCCCGGCAAGCCGATCGATACCGAACGCTACTTCGTGATCTGCCCAAATGTGGTCGGCGGTTGCATGGGTACGACAGGGCCGTCGTCCACGAACCCCGCCACGGGAAAGCCCTGGGGGCTCGACTTTCCCGTCATAACGATCCGCGACATGGTGCGCGCGCAGGCCATGCTGCTCGACCATCTCGGCATCGAGACGCTGTTCACGGTGGCGGGCGGCTCGATGGGCGGCATGCAGGTACTGCAATGGGCAGCATCTTATCCCGAGCGGGTGTTTTCCGCCCTGCCGATCGCCTGTGCCACGCGTCATTCGGCGCAGAACATCGCTTTTCACGAGGTCGGCCGCCAAGCGATCATGGCCGATCCCGAGTGGCGCGGTGGTCGCTATCTTTTGGAAGGTACGAACCCGCGCCGCGGGCTCGCTGTCGCACGCATGGGCGCGCATATTACATATCTGTCCGACGCGGCACTGCACCGCAAATTCGGCCGCAAGTTTCAGGACCGGGACAATCCGACTTTTTCGTTCGACGCGGATTTCGAGGTCGAATCCTATCTGCGCCACCAGGGCATCTCATTCGTTGAGCGCTTCGACGCCAACTCGTATCTTTATCTCACGCGCGCGATGGATTACTTCGATCTGGCTGCCGACTATGACGGCTTGGTCGCGAATGCCTTCAAGAATTCGCCGACGCGATTCTGCGTGATCTCATTCACCTCCGATTGGCTGTTTCCGACGTCAGAGTCGCGCGCCATCGTGCATGCTCTCAATGCGGCTGGGGCGCGCGTCTCCTTCGCCGAGATTGTCACCGACAAGGGTCATGACGCCTTCCTGCTTGATGAGCCAGAGTTGTTCGCCATCGTGCGCGGTTTTCTGGATGGCGCGAGCAAAGCGCGCGGGCTGAAAGGCTTGTGATGAAGCCGCGCGCGAATCCCAAGCTCACCGTCGAGAACATCGCACGCAACGGCAGCGGCGCGCGTGTCGACCTGGTGCTGGTATCGGAGATGGTAGAGTACGGCGCCAAGGTGCTCGACGTCGGCTGCGGCGACGGCGAACTGCTGCGCCTGCTGGCCGAGAAGCGCCAGGTCGACGGGCGCGGCATCGAACTGTCACGCGAAGGCGTCAATGAATGCGTCGCCAAGGGGCTCGCGGTCATCCAGGGCGATGCCGATACCGATCTACGCGACTATCCCGACGATGCGTTCGATTACGTGATTCTGTCGCAGACCTTGCAGGCGACACGGCATCCGCGGGTTGTGCTCGAGCACATGCTACGCATCGGCCGCCGCGCCATCGTCTCGTTCCCCAATTTCGGCCATTGGCAGGTGCGTCTGCAGCTTCTGTTTGCCGGTCATATGCCGCAGACCGACATGCTACCGTACAGCTGGTATGACACTCCGAATATCCACCACTGCACGGTCAAGGACTTTCGGGCGCTCTGCATCGAAATAGGCGTGAAGATGGAAAAGGCCGTGGCCCTCAATGCCTGGGGCTCGCCGTTGCGCCTGAGCGCGCCGTGGTGGTTCTGGAACTTGTTTGGCGAGCAGGCCGTGTTTTTACTGAGCCGCGCTGCCTGAAAGGCCCATTTTCAGTGTTTTCGCCGTCTGCTGCACTGCACCTTAACTTTGTGCCTGCCAGGCCATGACATCGTTCGAACGTATTCGGCGGCATGAATACTGTATTTGACCTGCGCGGTAAAGTATCGATATTGAATTCGGCATATAAATTCTTTGTCCAAAGTATTAATCGTGAATACCCGCTATGCATGCGGCACGATGACCTCCACCTGATCACGAAATTGCCATATCAGCCAGTCGTCTAAGCTCTCAAGTTTGCCTCCGATTCTGCCCAGAACGGAGGCGTTGCTTTGAACGGGGACTGACTGCATGACACTCCACTTCCGACAGTTGAGCCTTTTGGCGATCTCGCTGATTGTCGCCGCATCAGCCGGTTCGGCTGATGCGCGGTTGAAGCACCGTCAACAAGCAAGCGAGCCGCCGTCTCAGATCGACAGTGCCGACCGCGACATGCGGTATCCCTCCGCCAGTGGCCAAGCGGCCTATGCTGCGGTTCCGCGCGGGCGGACCTGGCACCACCGGCGGGCGGCGCAAGCGGCCCAGTCGCATTCAAACTCCGCCTCTGCCGGATTTACCGGCGACGCGCTGGTGGAGGACGCGCGCAAATATATCGGCACCAATCCGACCGGCCGCGCCAGCCTATGGTGCGGTGCGTTCATGGACATGGTGCTCAAGCAGACCGGCCACAAAGGCGGCGGCAATCTCGCGCTCGGCTATCTGCACTACGGTAGGCGGGTCGCCGGGCCGCAGGTCGGCGCCATCGCTGTGATGGGACGGCGCGGGGGCGGCCATGTCGGCGTGGTCAGCGGGATCGACGCCAACGGCAACCCGATCATCGTCTCGGGCAACCACAATCACACCGTAGCGGAATCTGTGTATCCGCGGTCGCGCATCGAAGCCTACGTGCTGCCGAACTGACGACCAACGAGCTCGACAAACATTGCGCCCCGCCGATTGAGCGGGGCGCTTTGCGTTTGATGTGCCCGTTAAGGTTACGCGCCGCGCGTCAACCATTTCACCGTTAATTCAAACCAGTCGCTTCGCGCAAAAAGCTCCGTGCTAATTCCGCTCGGCTGCAGGCAACAAAAGCCTGCGCGTACAAGAAGACTGGGGTGACGGGGGACTTTCATGCGCACCAGCACTCGCATCGCGCTCGCTATTGGTTTCATGGCGGCGTGCGCGCCGGCTTTGAGCGAACCACTCCGTGCTGCGCCATCGCTCGTGTCCGAAGCGCGCAAATACATGGGCACCAATCCGACCGGCCGCAAAAAGCTGTGGTGTGCGGCCTTCATGAATTTGGTTTTGGCCAAGGCCGGCTATGACGGCACGCATTCCGACGCGGCGAGGTCCTTTGCCTATTATGGCCGGCGGATTCCCGGCCCGCAGGTCGGCGCCATCGCGGTACTGACGCGCGGCAAGCGCGGCGGTCACGTGGGCGTCGTCGCCGGCATCGATCGCAACGGCAACCCGATCATCATTTCCGGCAATCACAACCACCGCGTCGGCGAGGGCGTGTATCCGCGCGACCGCGTCATCGCCTACGTGATGCCGACGGAGCGGCGGGCGGCGGGCATCCCGCTCGCGCCGCGCCCCGAGCGGACTTCGACCGCCATCGACTCGCCCATCGCCGAGCTGCTGGCCGCCATCGAGGCCGAACAGACGCGTAGCAACCGCGGCCCGCAACAACCGCAGCGGCCGCAGCGCGGGCCGGAACATCTCGACATGGATCCGTTTCTCGCCGATCTGCTCGGCCTGAGGCCGCACGCGCAGCCGGCGGCCCAGCCGGCGCCGCAGCGTCCCGTCCAGCGCCAGCAGCTGGTCGAGCAGTTGCCGGCGCATGTGGCCATGGACCAGCCTCGGTCTGCCGCCGCCAACCGGCGCTGACGGCCCTCAATCGGTAACGACGGGATCGCCGGTACCGACCGCTCCGCCGCCGATCACTTCGGCATAGATGCCGCAGTCGGTATGCCCGACCGTGTCCATCAGAATGCGCGGAACCGGGACATCGCGAATGCCGGTCTCGGGATCGACCTCAGTCGCCGCGCAGCGCACGATGCGTTTAACGACCCTGAGCCGCGCCGCGCCGAGGCCGATCTCGCGGCCGACCAGTTCAAGCTCCCGCCACGCCGGCCAGCCTGCGACATAGACGTTGGCGCGAAAACGCAAGGGATTGACCGGTTGTCCGGCGGCACTCTCAACCGCCGCAACCGAGGCGAGATTAATGATCGAGACCACTTTCTTGGCCACGTCGGAAAAGCTGTGGCCGCCCCCGAACAGCACCTTGGGCGGCCCGCGCAGCTCGTCCCGCATGAAGCGGGCAAAGAACGCTTCAATGGCCAGGCGCCCCGCCGGGCTTCGCAGCTCGCCGCGTGCTGCTTCGGCACCATCCTGGTGGATCGTCAGCGTATGGGTCGCCTCCTCGAAGACCGTGTGCAGTGCCGCCAGCCGCTCATTGCGCATCAGCATCAAAAAACGCTGCTTGGGGAAATAGCTGGGCGCGGCGGGATCGAAGCCAGTCGGCCCATTCTCGATGGCGTAAAGACGGTCCAGCGGGACGGTTTGTCCGGGAGCAAGGGTCGTCCGGGCGAGGGCTTGCGGCGACAGCCCCTTCACCGGATAGCGATAGATCGCCTGAACCTGGGCGTCGGACATAATTTCCAAATCCGCAGCATCCGCAGCCGAAAACGGGGCTTCCAACCGCAATGCCGCATCCCAATATAGAGACATGGCGGGCCGCCTTCGGGGACCCGCTTTTCCGGTGCCATAATGGGCCGAGGGAGTGAAGCTATGAATTTCGAGAAATACACCGACCGCGCCCGCGGTTTCGTGCAATCCGCCCAATCGCTGGCGCTGCGCGAGGGCCATCAACAGTTCGCCCCCGAACATCTTCTGAAAGTTCTGCTCGACGATCCGGAAGGACTGGCGGCGGGCCTGATCGACCGCGCGGGCGGCAACTCGCGCCAGGCGTTGCGCGCCGTCGAGGCGGCGCTCGCCAAGCGGCCGAAAATATCCGGCGGGGGTGCCGGCCAAATCTATCTCGATCCTGCCTTGGCGCGGGTGTTCGACGCCGCCGAGAAGGCGGGGGAGAAGGCCGGCGACAGTTTCGTGACCGTCGAGCGCCTGCTGCTGGCGCTCGCGCTGGAGAAAGACAGCGAAGCCGGCGGCATTCTCAAGGCGGCCGGGGTGACGCCGCAAAGCTTGAACGCCGCCATCGAAGCCTTGCGCAAGGGCCGCACGGCGGATTCGGCCTCTGCCGAAAATGCCTATGACGCGCTGAAGAAATATGCGCGCGACCTGACGCAGGCGGCGCGCGACGGCAAAGTCGATCCCGTCATCGGCCGCGACGAGGAGATCCGTCGCACCATTCAGGTGCTCTCGCGCCGCACCAAGAACAACCCGGTGCTGATCGGTGAACCCGGCGTCGGCAAGACGGCGATCGTCGAGGGCCTCGCCCAACGCATCGTCAATGGCGACGTGCCGGAGAGCCTGCAAGACAAGAAGCTGCTCGCGCTCGATCTTGGCGCCATGGTTGCCGGCGCCAAATATCGCGGCGAGTTCGAGGAGCGGCTGAAGGCGGTCCTGCAGGAGGTCACTGCAGCGGCCGGTCAATACATTCTGTTCATCGACGAGATGCACACCCTGGTGGGCGCCGGCAAAGCCGACGGCGCGATGGATGCCTCGAACCTGCTCAAGCCGGCGCTGGCGCGCGGCGAATTGCACTGCATTGGCGCGACCACGCTCGATGAATATAAAAAGCACGTGGAGAAGGACGCCGCGCTGGCGCGGCGCTTCCAGCCGGTCTATGTCGACGAACCTTCGGTCGAGGACACCATCTCGATCCTGCGTGGGCTGAAGGACAAATACGAGCAGCACCATGGCGTGCGCATTGCCGATTCGGCGATCGTTGCCGCCGCGACGCTCTCGCACCGCTACATCACCGACCGTTTTCTGCCCGACAAAGCCATCGACCTCATCGACGAAGCCGCGGCGCGGCTGAAGATGCAGGTGGACTCCAAGCCGGAAGAGCTCGATTCGGTCGATCGTGAAATCGTCCGCCTGAAGATCGAGCAGGAGGCGCTCAAGAAAGAAAGCGATCCGGGGTCCAAGGAGCGATTGAAGAACCTCGAAGCCGATCTGAAAAGGCTCGAGAAGCGCTCTGCCGATCTCACCAGCCGCTGGAAATCGGAAAAGGAAAAGCTGTCGGAAGCGCAGAAGCTCAAGACCGAGCTCGACCAGTTACGCGCCGAGCTCGCGCAGGCGCAGCGGCGCGGCGAGTACCAGCGCGCGGGCGAGCTCGCCTATGGCCGCATCCCCGAGATCGAGAAAAAGCTCAAAGACATCGAAGCGTCCGAAACCAAGCGCGGCGCCATGGTCGAGGAGACCGTGACCGCCGATCATGTCGCCCAGGTCGTGTCGCGCTGGACCGGCGTGCCCGTCGACAAGATGCTGGAGGGCGAGAAAGAAAAGCTCCTGCGCATGGAGGACGCGCTGTCCAAGCGCGTCATCGGGCAGAAAGAGGCCGTGCAGGCGGTGTCTACGGCGGTGCGGCGCGCCCGCGCCGGCTTGCAGGACCCTAACCGTCCGATCGGCTCATTCATGTTCCTGGGGCCGACCGGCGTCGGCAAGACCGAGCTCACCAAGGCGCTCGCCGAATATCTGTTCGACGACGAAAACGCGCTCATCCGCATCGACATGTCGGAATACATGGAAAAGCATGCGGTGGCTCGTCTGATCGGCGCGCCGCCGGGCTATGTCGGCTATGAGGAAGGCGGCGCGCTGACCGAAGCGGTGCGGCGCCGGCCCTATCAGGTCGTCTTGTTCGACGAAATCGAGAAGGCGCACCCGGACGTGTTCAATGTGCTACTGCAGGTGCTCGACGACGGACGCCTAACCGATGGGCAGGGCCACACCGTCGATTTTCGCAACACGCTGATCGTGATGACGTCAAATCTCGGCGCCGACTATCTGGTCAATCAACCCGAGGGGCAGGACACCGACGCGGTGAAAGATCAGGTGATGGCGGTGGTGCGCTCGGCGTTCCGGCCTGAATTCCTCAATCGCGTGGACGAGATCATCCTTTTCCATCGGCTGAAGAAGACCGAGATGACGCGTATCGTCGACATTCAGGTCAGACGGCTGCAAAGGCTGCTCGACGACCGCAAGATCACCATCGCGCTCGATCCGAGCGCGCGCGATTGGCTGGCCGAAAAAGGCTGGGACCCGGCCTACGGCGCGCGGCCGCTCAAGCGCGTGATCCAGAAATCCGTGCAGGATCCGCTCGCCGAAATGATTTTGGCCGGCCGGATCAAGGACGGCGAAAAAGTTGCGATCTCGGCGGGCAAGCAGGGCCTAACCTTCAACGGCAAGCTGGCGCAGGCGGCCTAGCCGTTGCTTATCCCCCCATGCTTGCGGGGGAGGTGGCGAGCCGAGCGAACCGGTGTGAATAGCCAATTTGACACGCGACCCCACGTCGATCGCGCTTCGCGCGTTCGACCCTCCGCTTGAAGGGGAAGGATTACAGCCAGGCTATCTTGTCGCCACCCGTGCCGGCTTGCGGGCCATGATGGCGTCGAGCCGTTCGCGTTCCTGCTCGAATGCGGCAAGGATCGGCCCTTGCAGCTCGCGGCCGCGCGGCAGCTTGATGCGCATCGGGTCGACGAAGCGTCCATTGACGCGAATCTCGAAATGCAAATGCGAGCCGGTGGACAGGCCGGTCGAGCCCATGAAGCCGATGACTTGCCCTTGGCGCACGTGGTCGCCTTCGTTGACGCCGCGTGCGTAAGCGCTCATGTGCCCGTAGGCGGTCTCGTAGCCGTTGTTGTGCCGGATCAAGATGAATTTGCCGTAGCCCGATTCCCAGCCCTCTTTCTCGATGACGCCGTTGCCGGCGGCGTAGATCGGCGTACCGGAGGGCCCGGCCCAATCGACGCCGGTGTGCATCTTGGTGTAGCCAAGCACAGGGTGACGGCGCAGGCCGAATCCCGAGCGCATGATGCCTTCCGCCACCGGCTTGCGCACCAAGAACTTCTTCGCGCTCTTGCCGGCGTCGTCGTAATAATCGACCAAGCCGTCGTCGGGCGACTGGAAACGATAGAGCTTCTTGGTTTCGCCGCCCACGGTGAGCGCCGCGAACAGCACGTCGTTGCGGCGATCGGCTTCGGGCTGCTGGTCGTCATCGCCGGCGAAAAGCACCTCGAATGAATCGCCGGGCTGCACCTTGCGTTGGAAATCGACATCGTAAGAATACATGCGTACCAAGTCTTCGATGATCGGGCGCGGCACCTGGTCCCGCAGCGCGGTTTCGTAGACGCTCTGATAGAGCGTAACGCCGCCAGCATCGCCGCCGCCGGATGCATCCTCGGTATTTTCGGCGATCTCGGTGTCGACGTTTTTGATATCGACCTGCACGTATTTGCCCGTGTCCGCGAGCGCGACGGCGGCTTCGACGCCCATATCGTTGGCGACGATCACGCGGACCGGCTGCAAGCGCTTCGATCCCGAAGCCGGCGCGAGCAGCACGCGCAATTTCTCTCCATCCTTGAGTGCACCGGGCCTGCCGAAGCTGCCGAGCGTCTGCGCTACGGCGGCGAGCTCCTCGGGCGTGCCGCCGAGATCCTGCAACAGCGTGGCGACGCTGTCGCCTTTCTTCGCCGGGATAATCTTTTCGTTGAACGGATTGCCGCCGGTGGTTTGCTCGGCGGTCTTGGGCAACAACGTGATATTCTCTGGAACGACGCGCGCCTCGAAGCCGGCATACGGATCGGGGTTGCCGACGCCGGCATAAGCCAGCTTGATGCCGGTGACATTGGACGCCAGCGGCGCGCGATTGGCGGCTTTTGCGCTCCACTCCGCCGCTTCGTGCACGCGCGCGGCGACTTCATCCTGCGGCGTCACAAACGCGATCTTCAGTTTCGACAGCATGGGTGCAAGGTCGCGCATCACGAAAGCAACCTCGGCATCGGGCTGCGCCTCAGGCGGCTTGTCCGCGGCGTCGTCCCCGGGCGCCATTTCCGCGAGCAAACGCTGCGGATTGAACGGGGGAATGTTCGCCGACAAGTCGGAGACGGTGAGGGAAAGATTGCCGGCGACGCGAACGTAGGGCCGTACTCGCACGACCTCATGATTGCCGGCGCGCGTGGTGGTGGAGACGCGGATGAGCTGGCGCATATACGAGGGCTCTTCCGCGGTCGGCAATCGGTCGCTCTTGCGCGAGATGCCCAGTCTGTCGCCCGCGGCGCCAAGCGCGCCGCGCAGCGCGACCTCGACGCGCTCGGGCAGCGCGGCGAAATTCGTTTGTCCGTCAAGCGAAGTGAAAACGGCGCCGCCCATCAGAGCAGCGCCGCACAATGCGGTCAGAATCGTGCCGGCGAACCATTGCACCGACACGCGGCGGCGATCGACAAGACCCGACGTGCCGCCGTCGACCGACAGCGGCGGCTCGTTGCCGAGGTCGATGGCCTCGGCCTGCTTCGCCCGATGTGCGCCGCGCGATCGTGGATGGTCCAAGCCCGCCGTCCCCTCAAGCCTGCGCTCCCGGATGGCTTCGCGACGGGTTCGCCTGCGCCGCTTGAATCACGTCGGGCACGATGCCGGCCGGTCCCTAACCCGTCAATGACGAGCGAGCGCGTGGTCAAAGCGACTTGGCGAATAACGGCGGCAGAACGCCCCCGCTTGCGATTCCATCCCTCGGAACTACATCGAAGGACGACCTATGAATATGGCCTGAGTGCGGCGCGGTGCCCGCTCCGGCCGGCGAAAACTGAATAGGTCACGGCGCGCGTTGGGTTATTTCCGGCCGTCAAATCAGCCTTTTCGGTTGACATTTGAGCGGGGCGGCCCCTATATACGCGTTCCGGCGCGCTGTCCGCTCACGGCGTGATGGCGCGCCCCTGAAGCTCCTCACTGGAACAGTGAAACCGCCCCCGATTGTTTTCGGGCGCTGGGCTTCGACGGCTCTCCGGTTTACCGGGGGCGGGATCGCCAATGGTCCCGGTTGTTTGACAAGTGAATCGGAAGAAAGAGAAACGTGGACGGCGGAGTCCTTGCGAGCCGCTTTCGCGCGGGGGAAGCAATTTCCTCGAACGGAGCGGCTACGGAAGAGACATCGGCGGTCTTTACGTTTCAAGGTACACCGCTGGTCGCGCGAGCGATCAGTGAGTGGACCTCGTCAAGCGCAAACGACCAGCCGGGAAAAGTTCTCATCCAACTTGAGAGTTTGATCCTGGCTCAGAGCGAACGCTGGCGGCAGGCCTAACACATGCAAGTCGAGCGGGCGTA
>Ga0070740_10000914_pt1 | contig 47162 bp, 41 predicted proteins | sample Coa_R2_FD_67286 | JGI IMG/M metagenome (GOLD analysis project Ga0070740, IMG submission 67286) | Surface soil microbial communities from Centralia Pennsylvania, which are recovering from an underground coalmine fire - Coalmine... | ecosystem: Environmental > Terrestrial > Soil > Unclassified ... | reverse complement strand
CGCCGCGGCCCTGAACATCGTGCCGTCCTCGACCGGGGCGGCCAAGGCGGTGGGCCTGGTCATCCCCGAGCTGAAGGGCCGCTTCGGCGGCATGGCCTTCCGCGTGCCCACGCCCACGGTGTCGGTGGTGGACTTCACGGCGGATCTGGGCGCCGAGGTCACGGTCGAGGAGGTCAACGCCGCCTTCAAGGCCGCCGCCGAGGGTCCGCTGGCGGGCATCATGGCCTACACCGAGGAGCCGCTGGTCTCGACCGACCTCAAAGGTGACCCGCACTCCACGATCGTGAGCGGGCTCGACACGCTGGTGGTGGGCGGGACCCTGGTGAAGGTGGTGGCCTGGTACGACAACGAGTGGGGCTATGCCTGCCGCGTGGCCGACCTGGCTGCCCTTATCGCACGCAAGGGCCTGTAGGGGTCGCAGCCCCAACGGCTCGTCCCTGCGATGGGCCTTAACATCGCGCCATAGTGCATGGGGTACCTACTGTGGAGCGCAGCCCTGGGACCGCCGGCATCCCTGCCGGCAAACGGGGGCCGGCAGGGATGCCGGCGGTCCCAGGAACGGCGTCCCTCCGCAAAGTACCCCTCAGAAACAACAACAGGAAAGGGTCGAACGATGTCCAAGCAGACCATCGACGACGTGGAGGTGCGCGGCAAGCGCGTCCTCGTCCGCGTCGACTTCAACGTACCCCAGGATGAACGGGGCACCATCGCCGACGACACGCGCATCCGTGCCGCGCTGCCCACCATCCGTGCGCTGCTGGACCGCGGCGCGGCCGTGATCCTCATGTCGCACCTGGGACGGCCCAAAGGCAAGCGCGATAAGCGCTACTCGCTGGCACCCGTCGCTCAGCGCCTCTCGGAGCTGCTGGCGCTGCCGGTCGCGTTGGCCCCCGATTGTGTGGGGCCCGAGACGGAAGCGCGAGCACGCAGCCTGCGCCCGGGCCAGGTGTTGCTATTGGAGAACCTGCGCTTCCACGCCGAGGAGGAGGCGAACGATCCGCAGTTCGCGCGTCAGCTTGCCGGCCTCGCCGACATCTACGTGAATGACGCCTTTGGTTCCGCGCACCGCGCGCATGCCTCCACCGCCGGCGTCGCGGCCTACCTGCCCGCGGTCTCCGGCCTGCTGATGCAGAAAGAACTCGCGGCGCTGGGCGGAGCGCTGGAACACCCGGAGCACCCCTTTGCCGCCGTCATCGGCGGCGCCAAGGTGTCGAGCAAGCTGGCCGTCTTGCAGCACCTGCTGCCCAAGGTCGACCTGCTCGTGATCGGCGGCGGCATGGCCAACACCTTCCTGGTCGCGCAGGGCTACAAGGTGGGGGCGTCGCTGGTGGAGCCCGATCTGGTTGAGACGGCGCGTGCCATGCTCACGGAGGCCGAGACGCGCGGGACGGAGATCCTGCTCCCCGTCGACGTGATCGTGGCCGAGCGGGTGGCCGCGGACGCGCCGCACCGTGAGGCGGCACTGACGGCGGTGCCCGAGACCTGGTCGATTGTCGATATCGGCCCCAGGACGGAGGCCCTCTTCGCCCAGAAGCTGGCGGCGTGCCGCACCATCATCTGGAATGGCCCACTGGGCGTCTTCGAGATACCGGCATTCGCCGCGGGGACACTCGCGGTCGCCCAGGCAATCGCCGCCAGCGGCGCGGTCAGCGTCGTGGGCGGCGGCGATCTGGTGGCCGCCCTGGACGCCTTGGGCCTGGCCGACAAGATGACGCACGTGTCTACCGGCGGTGGCGCTTCATTGGAATATCTCGAAGGGAAGGTGCTGCCGGGCGTGGCCGCGCTAAACGACGCACAGGCATAGGGCGGTCCGGATGGTGAGACGGTCATCTCCGGCATGCGGCAAGAACCAGAAATGGGAGCCGCTTCCGCCGGGTGACCATAACCGCAGCGTCACGGACCTGTTGAGCCAGGTAGCCCAGGTCACTGAGTCGGACCCCGACGGATTCCCCGGCGATAGTCAGGTCGATGGGGTGGAGGAGCGTCGGATCGACGCTCCTCCACCCCAGTTTGCATGATGCAGGTCGGGGAAAGCCGGGACGGTCATGGCGATGATTGAGACGCTTGCGCATGGCGGGTGGCACGCCGCCGCCGGGCGCTGAGTTGGCTCTGCGCCAACGCACGCCCGCACCAATACAGCCCTCCGAGCGCCAGGGGGCCGCCCCACAGCAGAGCGCCCAAGGCATGATCGGTCAGGGCGGTAAAGAGCATTCCCGTGCCCACGATGCCGGCGCCGGCGGTGAGCACGACCAGACCCAGCGCGACGATCATTTGTACCCGTTTCACTTCTGACCCCCTGCCGTCACACCGCTGCTATGTTGCGGTATAGGCGCCTGCGCGGCACTCTTGGAACGATAGTAGTCACGCCAGATCAGGCGGTAGACGCCGAGCAGGCGCGGCAGCCGATTGAGCCCGGGGATCCACGGCAGCAGCAGCAGTGCCAGCGAGAGCACCGCCATTGTCGCCCACACCAGCACGTCGGCGTTGGGCGAGCTCGCATACGCCGGCACCTGATACCAGAAGGTGTACAGCCATAGCCACGCCTGGCCGGGATAGTTGCCCGTCTCGTTCATCATGCCCCACTGCGAGCCCACCAGGTGATACTGCTGAGCCAGCGCCGGCAGCGCCGAGGCCTGCAAGAAGAGCAGGCTGCGCGTGTTGTCAGTCGAGTAGATGCGCCCACTGTGATCGATTGCCGGCTCCAGCAAGCCGGCCCGGCCCAGGTTGAGCAGCGCCGTCATCATCGAGGCCACCGGTCCGTACGGGCCGGGTGGCAGGCCCACTGCAGCACCCCGCACCCGCGCCTTCGCCAGCGCGGTACCGAACGCGGCCTCCCACGCCGCCTGCCGCGCGGGCGTGGCCCGCTCGAAGGTGGCCAGGGCCGTGGCCACGCGCGCGTCGCCCTGTGCGACCATGGTCAATGGCCCCAGCACGTCGTCGCGAACCGTGTCGATGGGGATGTGGACGCCGGCCAGCCGTTGCAGCGAGAGGGGTCCCAAAGACTGCACCGACCCACTGCCGCTATTGTAGGGTGGCCCATAGCTGCTGATGCTGTCGGTCCCGTTTAGCTCGCCCAACGCCGTCTGCAGGAAGGTGATGGGGTCGGTCGTGGCCACGTGCTGGATCGTCAGTGGCGGCTCATCGGGCGACGACAGCCAGGCGGACAGCCCGCACACCAGCACGGCGATCACAAGCAGCGCGATCAGCCCCTCCTTGATCAAGTCGTAGGGAGCGAATGTAATGCCACGATAGTAGTCACGCTGACGCGGGCTCATGGTGTCCCCTCCTCTCCCGCCGCCGGATACGGTCGCACGACACCGTGCAGGCGTATCAGCAGCAGGTGTAGCCCCACCAGCATACTCACGATCACCGGCAGGATCACGATATGGAAGCCGTACATCTGCCCGAAGTTGAGCACGTTGAAGAAGGCGCCCACGCCGATGGCGTTCATGGCGTCCTTGCCTTGCACGGCGATCCACTGGGCATCGAAGTTCTGCTGCGAGATGTAGCCGGTGAAGGCCGTGCCGATGCCGACCAGGAAGCAGAGCACCCCGACGGCCCAGGTGGCGCCGCGCCCGTCGCGCCAGGCGCCCTGGAAGAAGGCCGTCCACAGGTGCAGCACCATGAAGAAGAAGAACGCCTGCACACACCAGAAGTGCACGCTGTTGATGAAGTGGCCCAGCCCGGAGCTGTGCCACCAGGTGGGGCCGGCCGCGGCCAGCCAGATGCCCGAGGCGATCAGGATGACCAGGCTGGCCACGGTGGCGATGCCGAACAGGTAGACATAGGAGTGGACGTAGGCCGGCAGCTCGTCGGGCAGCAGGTCCTCAATGTCCACGTCGCGCTGCAAGCGCTGACGCAACGCGCCGGTCAGGTTCATGGCGCACCACGCTTGGTGCGGCGACGCGGGTACGGCAGTAGCAGCGCCGCGGCGAAGACCACGAGCATCAAGACGATGACGATCAGGTTAGGGACCGATATCTGGAGGAACCACCATTGTATATACTGCGGAACATGCTCCATCGTGCCGTCTCTCCAATCTGTTCGGTGTGGCGCCGCCCGATTCGATGCACCCTGGACGCCGCCACACGTTCGCCGCGCAGCCAGGGTAGGACCCGTCGTCAGGGACCCTGCGGTTTCGGTGCCTCGCCTGCGACGCTTCCAGCCTAGCATCGCTCTACAGGCATTCACAGAGCCGTTCGTCCCGATGTGTGGTCCTAAAGTCCCGACGTTGGGAGGCCGTTGGTCCTGCCGTTGGATGCAGCGGCGCACCGCTGCACTTTCTGTGACCTTCGGTCCCGTGCGGAGGGACCAGGTGGCCGTAGGCAGGTCACCGCGCGGGCAGTACGGTGAGGGTGAGAGGCATTCCGCCACTGGCCCCGTCGCCCACAACACGGAGGATCAGGGACTCGCCTCTCCTCAAGTGCGCCGAGTCGGTCCACCATAGGTGGTCGGAAGGAGGAGGACACCATGATCGAGCAGATCACACCAGAGACGCGCATGGCTCGTGGTGAGCCAGGTCGGGCGACCGGGGATGACCAGGCGGTGTATTGCACGCACTGTGGCGAACGGAATGCCGCGGATAGTCGGTTCTGTGTGCGTTGCGGGCGGACCCTGTATGTACCGTCCGAGGCGGGATCACAGGATACCGGACCGAGCGCGGCTGAACCCACACCCTACCCTCGGCCGAGCGTGACCTCGTACAAGACGTGCGGGTGCCCGATGGGAAGCATCTGCGGACACGACCGCCTGGCCGGATTCGGCCCGCGCTTCCTGGCTTTTCTCATCGACGTGATCCTGATCGGGATCGTCGCTAGCCTGCTACGAGACGTCCACCTGTGGGGCGCGGCATCCCTGGCCGATGCCGTCTACTTCATCGCCTTCTGGTCCACGACGGGACAGACGGTCGGCATGCGCGCCCTGCGGCTGCGGGTCGTGCGCACCGATGGGCAGCCGCCCTCCTGGGTCACGGGCCTGCTGCGCTATGTCGGCTACGTCCTCAGCATCGTCGCCCTCTGCCTCGGCCTGCTGTGGATCATCTGGGACCCCAACAAACAGGGCTGGCACGACAAGATCGCCGATACCGTGGTCGTCCATACCAACTGAGGCCGTGACGAGACCATGTATGCCCAGACCTGGGAAAGCGGCCTGCTCGCCCGGGCCGACGAGGGGCAGGATGCGCTAGCTACGCCGGCGCAGCGGCCGCTGGCAGATCGGGCGCTCCTCGACCGTGCCTATGCCTATTGCGCGGCGCTGACCGCTGCGGCCAGCCACACCTTCTTCCTGGCCAGCGGCTTGCTCCCGCCTGAGAAGCGCCGCGCGGTACGCGCCCTGTACGCCTTTTGTCGCCGCAGCGATGACATCGTAGACCGCGCCGGGCAGATTGGCGCGGACTCGCCGACCACCCTAGCCCTGTGTCGGCAGTCCCTTGACGGCGTGGACCGCGCGGCGCGACATGCCGACCGTGTCCTGGCCGCTTGGCGGCAGCGAGCGCTGGCACCGGTACCACCCCCGGATGACCTGGTGGCCGTCGCCTGGGCCGACGCCCGCTACCGCTATCGTATCCCCCTCTGCTACACGAACCAACTCCTCGATGGCATCGAGCGGGACCTGCATCAGGCGCGCTACGCCACCTTCGCCGACCTGGCTGCCTATGCCTATGGCGTGGCCTCCACCGTCGGCTTGATGAGCATGCACATCATCGGCTTCGCCGGGCCCGAGGCGATCCCCTATGCCGTCAAGCTGGGCGTAGCCCTGCAGCTCACCAACATCCTGCGCGACGTCGGAGAGGATTGGCGGGCCGGTCGCGTCTACCTGCCGCGGGCCGAACTGGCCGCCTTTGGGCTGGCCGAGGCGGACCTGGTGCGCGGGCAGGTCGATGCGCGCTGGCGGGCCTTCATGCGCTTTCAGATCGAGCGCACGCGTCGCCTGTACGCGGAGGCCTGGCCCGGCATCGCCTTGCTGCACCGGGATGGGCGCCTGGCTATCGCCGCGGCCGGCGCCTTCTATCGCGAGATCCTGGCCGACATCGAAAAGCACGACTTCGACGTATTCCATCGCCGCGCACACGTGAGCAACTGGGGCAAGTTGCGCCAACTGCCGGGCCTGTGGTGGAGCAGCCGATGAACGGGCACCTTTACGACATCATCATCGCCGGGAGCGGCGCGGCCGGCTTGAGCCTGGCCTATCACCTGCTGCAGAGCCCGCTTCGGGATCGCTCGCTGCTGATCATCGACAAAGATGACAAGGCTTGCAACGAGCGCACCTGGTGCTTCTGGGCCGACCGGCCCACGCTCTTCGACGACATCATCTATCGCTCCTGGAGCCGGCTGCGGATCGTGGGCCGGACGGTAGACGCCGCCGCAGCTTCAACGGCCTGCTCCGCTTTCTCGCCGAGGGCGAGCGGCATTATCACATCGCCCTCCGGCACTTCATCGGCCGCAACTTCGACAACCTGCCGCAGTACCTGAGCCCCGAGAACATCTTCCTGATCCTCTTCCGGACCAAGGCATTGCTCAAACACTATGACAACGTGGGCCGCTACTTCCGCGACCCGCATCTGAAAGCCGCCTTCTCCTTCCAGAACATGTATCTCGGACTCAGCCCGTATGACGCCCCGGCCACGTATTCCTTGCTGCAATACACCGAACTGGCCGACGGCGTGTGGTTCCCCAGGGGCGGCATGTACCGCGTCGTCGAAAGCCTGGCCGCCATCGCCGAGCGACGTGGCGTGCGCTTCGCCTACAACACGCCGGTGGCGCGCATCGAGGTCGACGGCGACCGCGCGACGGGGGTTGTCCTGGAGGACGGCACCCGCCTGACCGCGAACGTCATCGTGGCCAATGCCGACCTGCCGTACGTCTATCGCCGCCTGCTGCCGGATCGCGTGGAGGCTGCGATCCTGGAGCGCCTGAAATACACATGCTCGGCCATCATGTTCTATTGGGGCCTCGACACGGTCTATCCGCAGCTCGGGCCGCACAACGTCTTCCTGGCCGACGACTACCACGCCAGCTTCGAGCGGATCTTCACCGACCACCTGCTGCCGACAGCACCCAGCGTCTACGTGCATGCGCCGGCGCGCATCGACCCGACCGCGGCGCCGGCCGGTCGCGACACGTTGATGGCGCTGGTGCCGGTCGGGCACCTGGACGCGGCGGCCGGGCAGGATTGGGCGACGTTGCAGGCGCGTGCTCGCAACGCCGTCCTTGGACGCCTGGCCGCCATGGGCGTCACCGATCTGGACGCGCACGTCACCTGTGAGGTCAGCTACCTGCCGCGCGACTGGGCCGACCTGTACAACATGACCAAAGGGGCAGCGTTCGGCCTGAGTCACAACCTCTTGCAGGTCGGATACTTCCGGCCCCACAACCGCCACCACCGCTACCGCAACCTGTACTTCGTGGGGGCCAGCACGCACCCGGGTGGCGGCCTGCCCATCGTGCTGCTCTCGGCGCGACTGACCACGGAGCGCATTCTGCAGGCGCACGGCCGGCTGTACCCGGCACGTCACCTATCTCCGCCGGCCATAATCCCGCGTCACGGCATCGGCCATCGGGCCGCCAGCCCGCCACCGGCCGCCGTGGCAAGCGGCCATGGGTGAGGTGCGGATCACGAGGCCCCGAACGCCGCGGCAGCCGCTTCGCCGGAGCGGACGGCCCCCTCGACGCACGCTTCCTGGGTCCAGTCGCCGGCCAGCACAACCGGTGGGCGCTGCCGGAAGGCGGCCAGCCGGCGGTACCGGCCGGGCGCCATGACCGGCAGCGCGAGCGGCCAGCGCACGAGTTGCACGACCTCCGCCTGCTCCAGCGGGAATAGCTCCGGCAGGGCGGCCCGCCCGGCGGTCCACAACTCTTCCGTCGCTTTCGCGGCCGGCCCATCGAGCAAGGTCGGGCTCGCCTCGCTCGACGCTGTCACCAACCCCCACTGCCAATCGGGCGGGCAGGCACCCCAACCGCCGCGCCGTCCCGCATAGAACTCGACGCTCGCGACCATGTGCGGCTGGGGCACGTGGACGCCGTAGGTGGCGTCGACGGGCGAGGGCCGCGCCGCGTAGACGCGCACCGCCGGCACATACTGCACCTCGCCGAGCCAGGAGGGCGCGAGCTCCGGATCAGCGCTCAGCAGGGTGCGGGCCTCGGGCGCCGGCACCGCCAGCACCACGCCGTCGTAGCGGCGCGCGCCGGCCTGGTCCACCACCTCGATGGCACCCGACTGCCGCCGTACCGCGGCCACGCGTGTGCCCGGACGCACCTCCACCCCGGCGGCCAGGTCGCGCCATGGGCTATCCATACCGCCGGCTACCTGATAGAACGCGGCGCCCTGCATGGCGCGCAGCCACGCCCGGGCCATGGCGGCGGAGATGCTTTTGAGCGGCGTGAAGAACGGTCCTTCGAAGGAAGGGCGGATCACGTAGTCCACGACCCCTGAACCGAGCGGCGCGAACTCGGCCACCGCGTCGTGGTCGTCGCGGGCCGGATCCGCCCGCAAGTCCCCGCTCTGCTCGACGGCGAGGCGGCTGAGGTATGTGGTCAGGGCCTGCTTCTCCGATGTCGTCAGGAGCGCCGAGGCGGCGATGGCCGCGCGCGAGAAGGGAAACCGGCGCACCTGCCAGTGCAGGAGAAGGCTGTCCACCTCGCGTGCCGTCCGCGGCGCCAACAGCCGATCGTGCAGGCCCAGATCGTCGAAGAGCGCGAGGGTGCGCGTGTAGAATGACGCCAGCCAGGCCGCACCCGTGTCCAGGTAATGCCCGGGGCCGAAGTGGGCGGTACGGGTGCGTCCCCCCACGACGTCGAGGGCCTCGAGAATCTCGACGCCGTGCCCCGCTTGGCGTAGGCGGTATGCAGCCGTGATCCCGGCGACGCCGGCGCCAATAACAGCGATGCGCATGACTGTCTCCTTCCAGTGAGGAGTTGCCATCGCCGATTCCTCCGCGGGCAACTCCCGCTATCGTGATCATCTCATCGTGCGTACGGTGGAAACAAGGCCAGCATGCCACTTCCGGCCAGGATATCGGTCCGCGACCTACAACTTTCGCCAGGCTGGGTTTGAAGACGTGACCTACGGCCCGTAGAGACAACTCCTTTCGGCCCTACTGCCACCGCGCCTGTGGGCCATATGGTGAAGGTAGCGGCAGTCACCGCCACGCTGCCTCGGGATGGGACGGCAGGGCGCCGAATTGCAGCGGATCGTCGGTGTGGAGGGCAGGAGTCCGTAACTGCGATCCAGATTCGAGTGGAGGAGGTGTCCACCATGACAGCGCCCATTCGGCGTGCCCCGGACAGGCCGGCCATCTCGCCCCATCCACATATCAGTCGCCTCGGGGCGGGCCTCACGGCGCTTGGCGGGGCAGGAGTGGTCCATGCCATCTGGGGCATGGGCGTCGATCCGCTCCTGCTGGCCGTCGGCATCTTCGGCCTGGTGTGGGCGCTGTGGGCGCGCCACACGACCGGGATGCTGGCCGGCACCGTACTCGTCGCCATGGCCCTCTTCGCGCTGCTCGACGACCACGGCACGTTCACCGGTGCCGCCGACGCGCTGACCCTGCTGGCGCTGGCGGCGATCGTGGTGCTGGCGCATGGGCTGCCCGTGTTGCGCGGCGACGCCTGGCCCTTGCTGCCGGCGGGCGTGCTCGCGCTCCTCGCGGCCTTCGCCCTGACGCGGCTAGTCGTGATCTGGGCGGGCGTTCCGTGGACCTACCTTGCATCCGCCTGCGTGCTGGCAGCCGGCCTGGCCTTGCTGGCCTGGGATGCACGGGGAGGTAGGGCGCCATGAGGTGGGCCCACACTGTGCTGGCCGGGGTGCGGCGCTATCCGTTGCCGGTCCTGGCGCTGGCCGGCCTCGCCGGCGGGCTCCTGGTGCTGTATGCCTTCAACGCCCCCGACATCTCGCGCCTCATCCTCATCGTCACGCTGGTCGTGGGCGGCTCACCCGTGGTGTTGGGCACCCTGCGTGGCATGCTACACGGGGACTTCGCGGCCGACATTGTCGCCTCGCTGGCCATCATCGGCTCCGCCGTGACCGGCGAGTACCTGGCCGGCGTCGTGATCGTTTTGATGCAGACGGGCGGCGAAGCGCTGGAATCGTATGCGGTCCGCCACGCCTCGGCGGCCCTCGAAGCGCTGCTCGCCCGCGCTCCACGTGTCGCCCATCGGCGCAGCGCAGCGGACGCCGGCATGGAGGATATCCCAGTGGCGGAGATTGCCCCCGGCGATGTGCTGTTGGTGCGGCCCGGCGAGATCGTCCCCGCCGACGGTGTGGTGCTGAGCGGCACCTCGGCCGTCGACGAGTCCGCTCTTACCGGCGAGCCGGTGCCGGTGGCGGCCGGGCCGGGCCGCGAGGTGATGTCCGGTAGCGTCTGCCTCGACGGCGCGCTGGAGCTGCGGGCCGAGCGCACCAGCGGCGAGAGCCAGTACGAGCAGATCGTGCGTCTGGTGCGCATGGCGCAGGACGAGAAGGCGCCGATCGGGCGCCTGGCCGATCGTTATGCCATCATCTTCACGCCGCTCACGCTGGCCATGTGCGCCCTGGCGTACGTCCTCACCCGGCGTCCGGAGGCCATGGTGGCCGTGCTGGTCGTGGCCACGCCCTGCCCGCTCATCCTGGCCACGCCGGTCGCCATCATCTCGGGCATCAATAGGGCCGCGCGCCGCGGCATCATCGTCAAGAACGGCGCGGCAATCGAGCAAATCGGCCAGGCAAGCGCTGTCGTGTTCGACAAGACCGGCACGCTGACGGCCGGCACTCCCGTGGTGGACCGGATCGTGCCGCTGAACGGCGTGCGAGCCGACGACGCCTTGCGGCTGGCCGCCGGCCTGGAGCAACTCTCGGGGCACCAGATGGCGCGTGCGCTGGTCGCCGCGGGCCGCGAACGCGTCGGAGACGTGCCGCTCCCAACGGATGTCGTCGAGGTGGCGGGCCTGGGCGTCTCGGGTTGTGTCGAGGGGCACACGGTCGACGTAGGCTCCATCGCCTATGCCGAGCAAAGGGGACTTGGTCGCGCCGATGAGCTGCGCCGCGCCCGCGAGAGGGCGGGCGTAGACGGCGACGCCACGGCGATCGTCGGCATCGACGGGCATGCCGCCGCGCTGGTCGTCTACGCCGATCCGCTGCGCCCCTCCGTTCCCGCGCTCCTCGGCCGGCTAGCGCGGCTCGGCGTGCGCGAGACGATCATGCTGACCGGCGACGACGAGGCGACCGCGCGGGCTATCGCCGCGGAGGCCGGCATCGCCGCGGTGCAGGCCGACCTGCGGCCGGCCCAGAAGGTAGAGGCCGTGCGGGCCCTGCTGGAGAGGCACCACACGGTCGTGATGGTGGGCGACGGCATCAACGACGCCCCCGCCCTGGCCATGGCCACGGTGGGGGTGGCGATGGGCGCCCACGGGGCGGCCGTCTCGGCGGAAGCTGCCGACGTGGTCATCACCGTGGACGATCTGGAGCGGGTCGCCGACGCCATGGAGATCGGGCGGCGCACCCTGCGCATCGCCCGGCAGAGCATCTGGATCGGCCTCGGCATCAGCGGGGCCATGATGGTCGCCGCCGCTTTTGGTCTGATCCCGCCCGTCCTCGGCGCCCTCTTGCAGGAATGCCTCGATGTCGCGGTCATCCTCAACGCCTTGCGCGCCCGCTGATGGAGCCGCTTACCGGCAAGGCCGGGCTGCCTCGTCTGGCCGGCGCAACGTCGCAGGTTGAGAGGGTCAAGCCCTGCCTAACGGGTCGATCACGGCGCCCGGCTGAGGCGCAGGCGCGCGTCGAGCGCCAGCACGCCCCGCCCGGCCTCGCGCACCATGACAGGGTTGATGTCGAGCTCGGCGATTTCGGACACGTCCTCGACCAGGCGTGAGATGCGCAGCAACAGATCCCGGAGGGCGGCGACGTCGGACGGAGGGCTGCCACGGTATCCGTGCAGCAGCTTGGAGGCCTTGACGCTCGCGATCAATTCGTCGGCGTCGAGGTCGGTGAGCGGGTGGACGCGGAACGCCACATCGCCCAGCGCCTCGGCCAGGACGCCGCCCAGGCCGAAGGCGATCAGGGGACCGAAGATCGGGTCGGTGACCACGCCGACCAGGCATTCCACGCCGCCGGTCACCATGGGCTGCACCAGCGCCCCGTCCATGGCGTCGGCCTGTCCGTGCGCGGCCAGTTGTGCGGCGATATCCCGATAGGCCTCGGCGGCGGCGTCCGGGGAGCCGACGTTGAGGTGCACGCCGCCGACGTCCGTCTTGTGCAGCACCCGGCGCGAGACGAGCTTGACCGCCACGGGGCCGTCGAGCCGGCGCGCCGCCGCGGCGGCCTCCTCCGGCGAGCGGACGATGATCTCCTCGGGCATCGCCACACCATAGGCGTGCAGGACCGTCCTGATCTCCTCGGGCTCCAGCCAGGGTTGCTCCTCCCGTTCGAGCGCCCGGTCGACCACTGCCCGCGCCGTCTCGGCATCGATGTCGCCGAAGGCGGGCACCTCGCCGGCCGGCCGCCGCAGCCAGGCGGCGCGCGTGGCCGCGTGGCCGAGGGCCCGCGCCGCGGCCTCGGGGAAGGTGTAGGAGGGGATGACCGTGGCGCCGCGCAGCGCGGCCGGCGTGCCCTGCGCGCCGACGAAGCAGGTCAGCACCGGCTTGTTGGGCGCGGGGTCACAGGCCGCGGTCAGCGCCGCGGCGACATCCGCGGCGGACGTGATCAGGGGCGGGATGAACAACACGATCACCGCATCGAGGTGCGGATCGGCCAGCAGGTGACGCAGCGCCTGGCCGTAGCTGGCCGCCGATCCCGATGCCAGCATGTCGACCGGGTTGGCCACCGCGGCCTCGGGCGGCAAGAGCGCCCGCAGCGCCGCCTGTGTCTCGTCGGAGAGCATCGGAAGCTGCAGGCCATTGGCCTCGCAGGCGTCGGCGCACAGGATGCCCAGCCCCCCGGCGTTGGTGAGCACGCCCACCCGGTTGCCGGCCGGGAGTGGTTGGTGGGTCAGCAGGGTCGCCACCTCGAACAACTCTTCGAGGGTATCGCAGCGGGTGACGCCGGCCTGGTGGAACAGCGCTTCCACCGCCACGTCCGAGCCGGCCAGCGCCGCCGTGTGCGAGGCCGCCGCCCGCTTGCCGGCCTTGCTGCGGCCGCTCTTGACGGCGATGATCGCCTTGCGGCGGCCGACGCGCGCGGCGATGCGGGCGAAGCGCTGCGGGTTGCCGAACGACTCGAGGTAGAGCACGATGACCGCGGTGGCGGGATCGTCCTCCCAGTGCTCGAGCAGGTCGTTCGAGGAGACGTCGGCCTTGTTGCCGACGGAGATGAAAGAGGAGATGCCGATGCCGAGTTGCCGCGCCTGCTCCAGGATGGCGATGCCCAGCGCGCCGGATTGCGACGAGATGGCGACCGAGCCGGCGGGCGGCCGCGTCGGCGCGAAGGTGGCGTTCATCGCCTCCCCATCGGAGTTGACGAGCACGCCCATGCAATTCGGGCCGATGAGACGTGCGCCGTGCGCGCGGCAGAGGTGTAGCAACTCGTCCTGGCGGCGGCGGCCGTCCTCTCCCACCTCGGCAAAGCCGGCGGAGATGACGACCAGGCCGCGGACGCCGGCCTCCAGGCTCTCCCGCGCCACGTCGAGCACGGAGGCCGCCGGGACGACGATCACGGCCAGGTCCACCTGATCGGGGATCGCGCCGACGCTCGGATAGGCCCGCACCGACGCGACGGCCGTCGCGGACGGATTGACGGGATAGACCGGGCCGGCGAAATTGCCGGCCAGGAGATTGCGCAAGAGCTCGTGCCCGATCGTGCCGGGCCGGCGTGAGGCGCCGACCACGGCCACGGAGCGCGGATGGAAGATCGGCTCCAGCGAGGCAGTCGCGGCGACGTGCCGGCGTGCGTCCGCGCTGGCCACGTAGGCCGGATCGACGCGCAGATCGACCGTGGCCTCGATCACCCCATGCGCGAACCTCCGCGTGACGGTGAAGCCGAGGCCCGCCAGGAGCGCGAGCATGGCGCGGTTGGTGGCGACCACCTCGGCCAGGAAGCGCCGTATCCCGGCCCGCCGGGCGGCACGCGAGAGACATTCGAACACGGCGGTGCCGATGCCGCGGCCCTGTTCGGCATCGTCGACGACGATGGCCATCTCGGCGGTGGCCGGATCGCGCAATGGGTGATAGGAGGCGAGCGCGACCAACTCTCCGTTCAACTCGGCCACCAGGACATGTCCGCTGGTGATGAGGTCGATGGTGCGGGCGTCGATACGGTACCCCGCGGAATGGAAGCGCAGGGCGCGACTCTCGGGGGAGAGCCGCCCGAAGAGCGCTTCGACCGCGGGGCGGTCGCCGGGCAACAGAGGGCGGACCAGCACCTGGCCGCCATCGCGCAAGAGCACGTATTCAGCCTCAGGTATGGAGAGGGTCATCCGACTGTCCTACACCTTTCTATAAGCCCGTACCCGCGGGTTCAACAGATGCGTGGTAGCTGCTCACCGCTGAGCATGTCGACGATTCTGCCGGCACCTATGCTGCTCGTGAGGACCACGAGCCCCGCCGTCGCGTCCGTCACTTGCCCGATCATGCAGGCGCCGGTTCCCTGGTCATGGCTTCGCATGATGTCCAGGGCGCGGTCGGCTTGCTCCGGGGCCATGATGGCGATGAAGCGGCCTTCGTTTGCCACGTAGAGCGGGTCCAGGCCAAGGATCTCGCAGGCGCCCCGCACGTCCTCGCGCACCGGGATGGCCCGCTCGTCCAGGTCGATCTGCACGTGCGCGGCCTCGGCGATCTCGACCACGGCACTGGCCAAGCCGCCACGGGTCAGGTCGCGCAGACAGTGCACCGCGATCCCGGCGTCCAGCAATGCGAGTACGAGGTCAGCGAGCGGGGCTGAGTCGCTCTCGATCGCGCTCTCGAAGGCCAGCCCTTCGCGCACAGCCATGATGGCGATACCGTGGCGGCCGATATCGCCGCTCAGGAGCACGCGGTCGCCCGGCTGGACGTGCCGCGGCGCGATGGGGCGGTCGTGCTCGATCACACCGATACCCGCCGTGTTGATGAAGAGGCCGTCCGCTTTCCCTCTGTCCACCACCTTGGTATCGCCCGTGACGAGGCGCACCCGGGCCGCCACTGCCGCTGTCTGCATCGAGCCTGTGATTTGCCGCAATATCTCCATCGGCAACCCCTCCTCCAGGATGAGACCTGCGCTGAGGAAGAGCGGACGCGCACCACACATGGCCAGATCGTTGACGGTGCCATAGACGGCCAGCGAACCGATATCGCCGCCGGGAAAGGTGAGCGGGTGCACCACGTAGGAGTCCGTCGAGAAGGCGAGCCGCGCTCCGCCGACGTCGACGGCCGCCCCGTCATGGCGCTCGTCCAGGTACGGATTCGAGAAGGCCGGCACGAAGATCTGCTCGATCAGTTGGTGCGTCAGCTTACCGCCGCCGCCATGGGCGAGCAACACGTGCGGATAGCCGGCGAATGGCACGGGACAAACAGCTCCGGGTAGCGGATGTTGCGATGTACTCTCCATGATTCCTCCCCCCTGGCTTCAACTCGGCACGGGCGGCGTGGCCTACTCGGCTTAACCAGATGTACCGGCTGCGGGCACAGCTCCGTACGCTCCGCGGTAGCGGTAGTACGCCGCGCAGGCCCCCTCGGACGAGACCATAGGCGCCCCGATCGGGTGTTCCGGCGTGCAACGAGTGCCGAAGGCCGGGCACTCATGCGGCTTCTTCACCCCCTGCAAGACCAGCCCGCTGATGCACTCCGAGGCATCCTCGGCGGTATGTGTGGCCGCGCCAAAGCGCCGTTCGGCATCATGGTGGGCATACGCATCGGCAAGGCCCAGGCCGCTGCGGGCGATATCGCCAACGCCGCGCCAACGGCGCGGCACGACGCGGAAGACCTCGCGCATCAGTTGTTGGGCCGCCTGGTTGCCCTCCGGGCGCACTGAGCGCGTATACTGATTCTCTACATCGGTCCGCCCCTCCTCCAGTTGCTTGACGCACATATAAACGCCCTGCAGGATGTCGAGCGGCTCAAAGCCCGTGACCACAATCGGCACGCGGTATCTGCGGGCGATTGGCTCATATTCCGCATAGCCCATCACCACGCAGACATGCCCGGCCGCGAGGAATCCCTGCACACGATTGAGCGGCGACGACAGGATCGCCTCCATCGCCGGCGGCACCAGGACATGCGACACGAGCAGTGAAAAGTTCTCGATGCCCTGGTGATGGGCCTGGTAGACGGCCATGGCGTTGGCCGGCGCCGTCGTCTCGAACCCGACAGCGAAGAAGACAACCTGCTTCTCGGGCGTTTCCCGTGCGATCTTGAGCGCGTCGAGCGGGGAATAGACCATGCGCACGTCGCCGCCAGCGGCCTTGACCATGAAGAGGTCTTTCTCCGTGCCTGGCACGCGCAGCATGTCGCCGAACGAGCAGAAGATGACCTCCGGCCGCTCCGCGATCTCGACGGCCTTATCAATTAGCTCGACGGGCGTCACGCAGACGGGACAGCCCGGCCCATGGATGAGCGTGATCTCGGGCGGCAGGAGCTGGTCGATGCCGAACTTGACGATAGCATGCGTCTGGCCCCCACAGACCTCCATGATGGTCCACGGCCGCGTGGTGAGGCGGGCGATGGCCAGGGCGTACTGCCGGGCCGTCTCGCCGTCGCGATATTCGTCGATGTACTTCATACGCGGTCCTCCACGGCCGACCCCACGTTCAACTCGGCGAGCTCGCCCATCTCGTGCAGGTAGTCGAAGACGCGGTTGGCCTCGGCTTCGTCCAATCGGCTGATCGCAAAGCCGACGTGGACGATCACGTAGTCGCCGATCGCCGCCTCGGGGACGTAAGCCAGGTTGACATCTTTGACGATGCCGCCGAAGCTCACGCGGCCGGTGCGCCACAACCCCTCGGGTTCACCGATGCTGAGGATCTTACCCGGTACTGCCAGACACATAGGCACACTCCTTGTAGCTCGTCGCCGCCACGATCTGCCCCAATGCAATACCTCCGTCATTCGGCGGTATGCGTTGGTGCCAGAATGGGCGGAACCCCGCGGCGCGCAGGCGGCGTATGGCCTGCTCCGCCAAATACGCATTCTGGAAACAGCCGCCCGACAGGACGACCTGCTCCCTGCCCACGTGCACGGCCACGCTCACGATTGCTGCTGCCAGCGCATTATGGAAGCGAGCCGCGATGCGCCCCGTCGGGACGCCGGTCCGCACATCACGCAGGATAGCATGCACCAGCGGTTCCCAATCCACGACCGCCGACCCGCCAGGCGCCGGGACGAGCGCCACGTCATACGCCTCGTCTGTCGCTGGGTCACCGATCGCAAACTCCAGCCCCATCGCCGCCTGTCCCTCAAACGATGTCGCCATGCACAACCCTACAATGGCCGCCACCGCATCGAAGAGTCGCCCGACGCTGGAGGTGCGCGGCGCATTGAGGTTCCCGGCCAGCATGGCGCGCCAGACGGCGCGCTCCTCCTGGGAACACATCTGTAGAGGAGCAAGGTCAGTCAGGCCGAAGAGCCGGTCGCCCAACATCTCGTAGAGCAGGCCAATCGCGGTACGCCGCGGCTCCTTGATCGCGCGCTCTCCGCCGGGCAGGGCAAAGGTGCGCAGGTGCGCCGCCCGCGTGACGGCCGGGCCATCGATGACAAAGAACTCACCGCCCCAGATCGTGCCATCCGGGCCGTAGCCTGTGCCGTCCCACGAGACCCCCAGCGCAGGCCCCTCCACCTCGTTCTCGGCCAGGCAGGACAGGATATGCGCCACGTGGTGCTGCACCCCAAGGGCGGTCAACCCGCTCTGACGCGCATAGGCCGTGGAGAGGTAATCGGGGTGCAGATCGTGGGCAATGGCCGACGGCTGCGTCTCATACAGACGCGTGAGGTCGGCGATGACGCGGCAAAAAGCCGCGTGCGCCTGTGGCGTCTCCAGGTCACCGATGTGCTGGCTGACGAAGACCTGCCTGTCCACCGCCAGTGCTACGCTGTTCTTGAGGTGCGCTCCGACGGCTAGGGTGGGCGGCATGGTCCGCCGAAGGCAGACCGGGAGCGGCGCATAGCCGCGTGCCCGCCGCTGCACCAACTCGCGTCCCATCTGCACTCGCGCAATCGAGTCATCCACGTGCCGCGCGATGGGGCGATTGTGGACCAGCAGCAGGTCGGCAATCGCGCCCAGGCGGCCGAGGGCTTCGCGCTCATCGGTGCAGATCGGCTCGTCGGTGAGGTTGCCGCTGGTGGCCACGATGGGAGCTGTCAGCTGGGACATCAAGAGATGGTGCAGCGGCGTGTAAGGCAACATGATACCCAGGTACGGATTGCCCGGGGCCACCGACGGTGCGATGCCGCGGATATCGGCGCGCCGCCTCAGCAGCACTATCGGCGACTCCGGCGCGCACAGGAGCCGTTCCTCCAGGGCCGAGATGTGGCATACCCGCCGAGCGTACTCCAGAGAAGGTGACATCAGCGCCAGCGGCTTCTCCTCGCGATGCTTGCGTTGCCGCAGCCGCAGGACCGCATCCTCGTTGCCGGCATCGACCATGAGATGGAAGCCGCCAATGCCTTTGACGGCCACGACGGCACCGCCACGAATGGCGGCCACGGCGCCCAGCAGCGCATCGTGACACGCGGTAAGGACACGTCCGCCGGCGTCCCACAACTCGAGGTGCGGCCCGCAGACCGGGCAGGCGGTAGGCTGGGCATGGAACCGCCGGTCGAGGGGATCGTCGTACTCCGCCCGACACTCCGGACACATCGCGAAGGCCCGCATGGTCGTATTCGGACGGTCATACGGCAATCCGGTCATGATGCTGAAGCGCGGACCACAGTTGGTGCAATTGGTGAATGGATAGAGATAGCGGCGGTTGGCAGGGTCGAAAACCTCAGCCAGGCAGTCGGGGCAGGTCGCGATATCGGGTAGGATGAGGGCACTCTTCACGCCGGACGCATCGCTCGGGCGGATCTCGAATGCGTTGTAGCCGCGGGGCTCCAGGTATGAGGCCTCCAGGCTCTGGATGAACGAGCGCGGCGGCTTCTCTCGCTCGATGCGCAGCAGGAACTGGTCGAGCGCGTCGTGCGTCCCCTCCACCTCTATGAAGACACCCAGCGCGGAGTTGTTCACCCAACCGACGAGATCCATCTCCGTGGCCAGCCGGTAGATGAAGGGGCGAAAGCCCACGCCCTGCACCGCGCCACGGATGGCAACGTGCAGGCGCTGGATTGACGTGCGCGGTGGTGCTTCCTGTCCCAGCATCAAGGGCCCACCTCAACGTCGATGCCGCGCAAGACGATGTCCTGCGCGTGCGGATCGTCTACGTCACTCGCAGTTTCGATATCCAGATGAGCAGACTCGGCCAGCGTGCCTATGGCGGCCAGCGTGAAGTGCTCGCGGAAGTGCTCCGGGGACAGGTGCGAGAGCGCACCCAGGCTGACCTTGACCCGCACCACCCTGCGCGCCTGATGCTCGCGCGCCAGTGCATCGATGGTGCGAGTCAACCCTCGCACAAGGGTTGCTTCGTGCATGTCACTCGACTTTCAAGCCAAGGGCAGCACAGGACCCAGTTCGTCGCGCACCGCGCGCACGACCGGTTCCACCGCCCGCTCTACCGCGCCGCTGAGCCCGACGCCCGCCGTGAAATCGGCGCCTTCCACACCATAGACGATGAGGCGGGGCGGAAGCTGCCCGAGAGCCCGAGCCACTTCGATGGCCTCTGCCACGCTGAAGGCGTGGCTGGAATAGCGGAAGTATGTGGCGGGGATTGGCCGTGCCACGGCATCGCATCGCACGATGGTCCCCGCGTCGGCGCCGGACGAGACGGCATCAAGCAGGTACACGACGTCCGCGTCGTGCCATGCCTCCAGCAGCGCCGCCCCCTCGCCGCTCTCTTCGCGCACGACGACGGCCCCTGCAAGCTCATCTTCGAGGCGTCGCGCGATGACGCGCCCGACGCCGTCGTCGTGCCGGTAGGAGTTGCCGACGCCGATGACCATGACACGCGGAGGTGCCGGTTCGGTCCCCGATGGGCGAGACACGGTCACTCTCCTTCGATCTGCAAGCAGGTTGGACTGTGCCGCGCGGATACCATCACAGCCGGTATTCTGGACATGGTCACTCCCGCTCGATCTCCAGGCACAGGAAATGCGTGGCGCAGGAGATGCACGGATCGTAGTTGCGCACGGCCTGCTCGCACTGCCACGTCAGTTGATCCCGCGGAAGGTTCAGATTGGCCGAGACAAATTTCCCCAGGTCGCTCTCAATGGTCTTCTGGTTCTGCGATGTTGGCGGGATGATCTTGGCATCGCGGATCATTCCCTGCTCGTCCAACTGGTAGCGGTGGTACAGGATGCCGCGCGGCGCCTCGGTACAGCCGTAGCCGGTGCCGGCACGCGGTTCGACCTCCACCGCCGGTGTCTCCGGAACCTCGAACTCGTCGATGATGCGCAGTGCTTCGTCGCAGGCGTAAACGGTCTCGATGCTGCGCACGATGATGCTCTTGAACGGGTTGCGGCAGGCCGGCCCAAGCCCGGCCGAACGTGCCGCTTCCTGTGCCAGAGGGGACAGCCTATCGTAGTTGAGGTTGTAGCGGGCCAGCGGCCCCACGAAGTAGGCGCCGCGCTCCTTGAGCACCGCGTGCAGGGCGTTCGAGTGCGCCACGTGCTCCTCGACGAAGTGCTGATCGTAGTCCTGCACGGCGATGTCCAGCCCCTTGTTCGAGACCAGGCGCCCCTCGTTGAAGGGATACTCCTCGGGATGGCGCAGGGCGACGAACTCGTAATCCTGCTCGAAGTCGGGGAAGGGGAAGGTGGCGACCAGGCGTACCGTCTCCAGCGCCGCGTCGCGCGCCCAGCGCAACCGCTCCGCCAGGGCAGCGAGCTCGCGCCTGGCCGGGATCTTGTAGAAGCCCCCTACCCGCACGTTGATCGGGTGGATCTCGCGCCCGCCCAGCAGTGTCATGATTTCGTTGCCCGCCTTCTTCAGTTGCAGCGCCCGCTGCACGATCTCGGGCCGGACCCGGGCGAGCTGGATCGCATCGGCGTAGCCCAGGAAGTCGGGTGCATGCAGCATGTAGACGTGCAAGGTATGGCTCTCGATCCATTCCCCGCAATACAGCAGCCGGCGCAGCGCGCGCAACTGTCCGCCTACCGTCACGCCAAAGGCATCCTCCATGGCGTGCACGGCGCTCATCTGATAGGCCACCGGACAGATGCCGCAGATGCGCGCCGTGATGTCCGGCGCCTCACCGTAAGCGCGGCCGCGCAGGAACGCCTCGAAGAAACGCGGAGGCTCGAAGATCCTGAGCTGAACGTCCTCGACGCGGTCGCCTTTGACTTTGACATACAGCGCGCCTTCACCCTCGACGCGGGCCAGGTAATCCACTTTGATCGTCTTACGCGTGCTCATGGGCCTCACTCTCGTTTCTGAAGGGCGCCGCATTGGCGTTGAAGCCACGGAACACCCGTACGATGCCGTCCTCCGTCACGCCGAGATGGCGCCACCACGCGCTCAGCTCCGCAGTGTTGGGCGTCTCCTTGGGCCCGAAACAGCCGTAGCAGCCCCGGTTGTAGGACGGGCAGATGGCGCCGCATCCCGCGTGCGTCACGGGCCCGAGGCACGGCGTCCCGTGCGCGACCATGATGCAGACGGTTCCACGCCGCTTGCATTCCATGCAGACGCTGTGCGGCGGCGTGTTCGGCGCGCGCCCGTGGAGAAAGGCGCTGATGACCTCAAGGAGCTGATGCTTGTTGATGGGGCAGCCGTGCAGCTCGAAATCGACCGGGACGTGGTCGGCGATCGGCGTGGAGGTGGCGAGCGTATCGATATAGTCGGGCCTGGCGTAGACGATGGAGATGAATTCTTTCACGTCTTTGAAGTTGCGCAGCGCCTGGATACCGCCCGAGGTGGCGCAGGCCCCGATGGTGACCAGGAAGCGGGAGGCGCGGCGCACCTCCTGGATACGCTCGGCGTCATGAACTGTCGTGATGGAGCCCTCGACCAGCGAGAGGTCGTAGGGGCCTTTGACCACGGCACGGGACGCCTCGGCAAAGTTGGCGATCTGCACCTGGCCGGCCACCGCCAGCAAGTCGTCTTCGCAATCGAGCAGGCTGAGCTGGCAGCCGTCGCAAGACGCGAACTTCCACACGGCGAGCTTGGGAATGTGCCGCCGTTGCATGTCACACCTCTCGTATTCCCAAAAATCCGCTCACCCGGTCGTAGCGGAACACGGGGCCGTCCTTACAGATAAAGGTAGGGCCGAACTGGCAATGGCCGCAGAAGCCGATGGCGCACTTCATGTTACGCTCCATGGAGATATGGATGTTCTCCGGGGCGACCTCACGCTTCTGAAGCTCGAGCGCCACGAAGCGCATCATCACCTCCGGGCCACAGATCATGGCGGTGGTACGCGTAGGATCGAACGCCGCCCGGGGTATCAGCGTGGTCACCACGCCGACGTTGCCGTGCCACGCGGCGGAGGCCCTGTCCACCGTGACGGCTACCTCGACGTCGAGGTGAGACCGCCAGCGCTGCAGCTCACGGTGGTACAGCAAATCCTGCGGCGTGCGTGCGCCGTAGAGCACAAAGACGCGGTTGTACCTGTCACGATGGGCCAGCACGTGATAGAGCGCGGGACGCAATGGTGCCAGCCCGATACCCCCCGGGATGAGGACCAAATCGCCTCCCTCGGCGTCTTCCACCGGCCAGCAGATGCCGAATGGCCCGCGCACCCCGACGGTATCACCTTTCTTGAGGGCGGCCAGGGCATGCGTCACAGTGCCCACGTCGCGGATGGTGTGCACGAGCCGGCCCGGCCTGGTCGGATCGCCGCTGATAGAGATGGGGACCTCGCCCACGCCGAAAGCGTAGAGCATCGTGAACTGCCCGGCGCCGAACGACAGAGCCCGCCCGCCATAGAGAGGCTCAAGTTCGAGGGTAAAGGTGTCACCGGTTTCACGCCCTACCCGCTCGATGCGATACAGCTCCGGCAGCATCGGGTCCGCGACACCCGGCGCGACGGCTACGCCCTTCTCCAATTCAGTCGCCATGCCGCACTCCCCCATTGCGCAGTTGACGACTTCGGGAGCCTGTGTGGTCGCCGTAGACGTCCAGCAATTGCATGCGCGTGGCTTGAAGCCGTTGAGTGATGGTCTGCGCAAACCGCTGCATCAGGTCGTAGCCAAGGTCGTGGTCCGCGTCGCACAGGGCGCGCAGGCGCGGCGCGTCGAAGGCCAGCGCGGCGCTCGCTTCCAGCGTCCGCGCGTCGAAGTGCCAGCGGTACGGCGGGAAGAGCCATGACCAGCCAAGGGCATCGCCCTCATGAAGCGTGGCGATGGGTATAGGACCACGGCCCGGCCCGTAGATCTCAAGGGCAATCCTGCCACGAGTGATGATATAGAAGAGTCCGGCTTCCTCCCCTTCCCTGAAGACGAATTCGCCGGCCGGAAAGCGGACATCAGAGACGTATTCGGCGATCTGCGCGAGGTGCCGGGCAGACAGACCTCTCAGAAACGCTTGCTCCGCCACCTCGTGTTCATGCGTGCGCATCGCCGTCCTCCTCATGATCCCGTGTCGCGGCGCCGTCCTCGCGCATGGCGCGAACCTCGGCCGTGATGTCGATGCCCACCGGGCACCAGGTGATACATCGCCCGCAGCCCACGCAGCCCGACGTGCCGAACTGATCGAACCAGGTGGCCAGTTTGTGCGTCATCCACTGGCGGTAGCGTGACTTCACGGTCTGGCGCACACTGCCGCCGTGCAAATAAGAGAAGCTCGTCGTGAAGCACGAGTCCCACACCCTGCGGCGCTCGGCAGTCGTGCCGGTGAGATCGGTGACGTCCTCGGTGTTCGTGCAAAAGCAGGTCGGGCAGACCATGGTGCAGTTGCCGCAGCTCAGGCAGCGGTCGGCGACCTGTTGCCAGTTTGGATGCTCGTAATTGTCAATCAAAAGGTCTCTGATGCCCGCGGTCTCCATCGAGCGGCCCATGTGCTCCGCGGTGCAGGCGACAACGCGGTGTGCGCGCTCCACGTCCGTCTCGCCGGCGGCGCGATGCGGGACGACGGCCAGGACGGCGGCGCCCAGTTCGGACCCGACCTCCATCACGAAGTAGTGGCTCTCGCCTTCGAGGATCTCCGTCAGGGCAAGGTCATAGCCTGCGCTCACCGCGGGCCCGGTGCCCATTGAGACGCAGAAGCAGGTACCGCCTGCCACCATGCAGTTCGCCGCCACGACGAAGAGGCCCTCGCGCCGCGCCTGGTACCCCGGATCGGTGTAGTGGCCGCCCATGAAGACCTTGTCCTGCACGGCGATGGCCTGAAGCTCGCAGGAGCGCACGCCGATGAAGGCGTACCTGGGCGCCGGTTCTGCCTCGGCCTGAATGGTGAAACTACCGTCCTCACGCGTGGCCTGCCACAGTCGCTGGACGGGCGGGAACAAGAAGCGCTTCCATGAGTACGGTCCAACGGCGTAGCCGAAGACGGCGTCGTCGCCGCGCCGTTTGAGGCGGTACGTTCCACCATCCTGCTCATCGGTCCATCCGATCGGCAGGTCCTCAACCGTGCTGAGGTGATCGTAGACGATGGCACCCTCACGAACGGTCGGGCCCACGACGGTGTAGCCGCGCCGTTGTAGCGCGGTCAGCAGGTGCTGAAGGTCCGCGCGTTCCACCACGACGGCCCCGCCGTTCCGCGTATCCGGTGCGGTTGTCAACCCTGGCATGGTGCCTCCATGGTTTCAAACTATTGCGTGTGACCCCGGCCGTATCGACACCAGGAGTGAATTTTGGCCCAAATCTCGTTGGAGATGATATCTTCCGGGCGAATGTACACGGGTACCCTGAGACCCGCCGCACTCTGTCCCTCACCCTCTATGATACGGTTGGGTGTAACCATCGGCTAGGGCCGTGTGGGTAGTGCTGCACAGGCCAAAGGGCCCGTGTTGCTCTGCTCCCATCGTTGCCCATCTGTCATCCTGCCTCATACTGGATGCGAGGGGTCTTGACTCGGCCTTACCCTTACTCCCAATGGCGATGGCGCCATTCTTGCCCACTCCGGACCACTGAACACGGTCAGATGGCGGATGGCCTGCCCAGATACAGCCACCTGGCCCTGTCATTGGCTGAACTCCCGGGCGATCATATGGTTGTGTGAGGACACATCTGATCGAGGGGGTGCTGCTATCGCAGCCTACCCCACTCCTCGTTGCCTCACAGATTGGGAGGGTCATCCATGGCGAAGATCGACGTCAAGAAGCAACTCAAGCACCTGTACGAGCCGTCGCAGGACGTGACCGTTGTGGACGTGCCGCCCATGCACTTCTTGATGATCGACGGGCACGGCGATCCCAACACGTCGGCTGATTACGCCGACGCCATCGCCGCCCTCTATGCCCTGTCCTACGCCATCAAGTTCCTCGTGAAGAAGAGTGCGGCGGCCATCGACTACGGTGTGATGCCCCTGGAGGGGCTGTGGTGGGCCGACGACCCCGCGGTGTTTGTGGCGGCGCGGAAAGCCGACTGGGACTGGACCATGATGATCATGCAGCCCGACTGCGTCACCTCCACGACCGTCGCTGAGGCCCGCGCGCAGGCGGCGCATAAAGACCTGCCGGCCTTGCCTCGTCTGCGATTCGAGACCTACCATGAGGGGCTGGCCGCCCAGATCATGCACATCGGGCCATACGCCGCCGAAGGCCCCACCATCGAGCGGCTGCATCGTTTCATCGCTGAGCACGGGTACAGGCTCATGGGCAAGCATCATGAGATCTATCTCAGCGATCCGCGCCGGACGGCCCCTGAGAGGATGAGGACGGTGCTACGCCAACCAATGTGCTCCTAACTACGGGCTCATGCGGTGGACGATCTGGCGTAGAAGGGTAGTCCGGCGATTCGCGGTTGGGGCACCGCGCCCTGAGCCGGGGCCGGGAGTTGCGCGCCCGAGCATCTCGCTCACCTGTCCACGGCAGATGAAGTAGCAAGCCGGCTCAGCGGGGCACGTCAGACAGGCACACTAACAATGTCTTTCAAGCGGCTTAAGCAAGCGCTCACGGGACGACAGACAGCCGGCTCTAGTCAGTCGGCTCAGTGAATCGGCGCGGCGCCACGCCAGCCCAGGAGATGTTGAAGCCGAACAGAAGTACCGCCAGGAGTCCGCACAGACCGGCGACCGACAGCAGCGCAGCGCTCGTGGAGGCGGAGAAGACAGCCTGTAGCAGCAACGGTGCCGTGCGCAACACGACCGCCAGGTTAGCCAGGACCAGCGTCGCCCAGAGCAACGCGTGACCCCGCAGCGGTCGGCGGGCAAAGCCGGGCAGCAAGTACGCCCCGGCGCCCAGGATGAGCAGGGTCACGAAGCCCGCGCCCAGGAGATGACGTTCCGCGTCGTCTTCCGCCAACATCACCTCGCCGCGCACATCGGCAAAGCCCTGAACCAGCAGCAATAGCGCAGAGGCGGCCAGCCAGACATAGGCGCTGATGACATGCCACTGGATGGGATCGGAGAGCACGCGCACCGGCTGACGCGGTAAGGGACGCCGCGGGGCGAAAATACCCGATGCCAGGACAAAGAGCAACAGCGCGACCCCCGTCTCTAACTTACCAAGGCCGCCCACGCCATGCAGGCCGGTCGAGTCGGCGGCAAGGCGCAGGATCAGCCCTGCCGCCAGTAACAGCAGTCCACCGCGCAAAAGGTCAAGGTTCGATAGCCTGGTGCGCAGGAACAGGGGAAAGGTGCGCTCCGCCATGGCAATCGCGACCGGTACGAGGAAGCCGTAGAGGGCCAGATGTCGGGTCAGCCGGTCGGCCTGCTCCGCCACGAGGGTCTGCCCCTGCTCGACCATAGACAGCAGCCCGATCAGATTCACGACTAGGGCCAGCCACAGCGCGCCGAAAGAGGTGAGGAAGAAGGGCAGGACGGGACGCAGTCCCTTGCGCGCCTGGAGCGGTGGGCCGCGACGCACGGTCTGAGCCAGCAGCCAGACGGCCAGGCTAACGGCGACGAGTTCCAGGACGCCGGAGCCAACGACACAGACGCGCAGGATGACGTCGGGCGCGAACGATGGCCCGGTCACGGCCAGCAAGGACTGAGCCAGGGCACGGAGAGCCAGGCCGCTTGCGTGCAGGGCCAGGCTGGTCACGTCCTGGCCCAGGCGGGCTGAAGGCCGCCGCTCGGCCCATAGGGACCCGGTCGCTCGACAGGCTCGCGGCCGGGCCGAACATGACGTGCTCCCTGGGGATGAATCCCGCGTTTTCCGCACACAGCCCTATCCCGCCCAATCATGCTCACCAGCGCCACGGGATCAGGCGGGGTGGCGATGCCGGACCACGTCGACGGTATAGGATATGGGCGCGGCCGAGGTAGGTCAGCGGTACGCTCCAGGCATGCACCAATCGGCTGAACGGCCACAGCGCGACCAGCAGCCATGCCGCGATGGCGTGCAGTTGGTAGACCAGCGGCGCCCCGACCATCAACGCGACATGCGGATCGAGCACGGCCAGCCCGCGATACCACAAGGCCACGGTTGTCCGATAGTCGTAGCCGCCACCGAGCAGGTTGACGCCGACCGTTTCGAGCATGCCCAGGCCAATGACCAGGGTCAGCAGCGCATACGTCGCCCTATCAATGCGCGTGGTTGTGGCGGCCACGCGCGGCACGCTCAATCGCCGATACAACAGGATGAGAAAGCCCGAGATGCAGATCAGGCCAGAGACGGTGCCCGCACCGACGGAGATGAAGTGATAGGTCTGCTCGTCGATGCCAAGGGCAGCGGTCAGGCTCTTGGGCACCAGGAGACCCAACACGTGCCCGCCGATCACGGCTAGCAGGCCGTAATGGAACAGCATGCTGCCCCAGCGCAAGCGGCGCTGCTCCAGCAACTGGGTCGAACGGGTGGTCCAGGTAAACTGATCGCGCCGGTAGCGCCAGATGTGGCCGACGACGAAGATGGCCAGCGAGACGTAAGGCAGCGCAACCCAGCAGAGAAGATCGAGCGGGCTCATCGCACGACCCCTTCGACGGCTGGCGGTGTTTCAGAAGCGTTGCATTGTAGCGACGCGGCTTTCCCCGGCCAGTCCGCGAGGCTGTCGAGCAGCCTGGCGTCGGCCCGCAAGCTGCTGCCCGTGGGAGCGCCGGCATCTTGCCGGCAACGGGGGCCGGCTGGAAGCCGGCGCACCCAGGACGGCGTCGCACCGTCCGTCCTCTGATCGTGCACCGGGGGCATGACCTCGGGTGGCCCAAACGGCTCCAGGCCGACCTGCTCCGTCGGCGGCCCCTCAGCCGCTAGACGCCGGATCTGCTCCTGCTCCTCGGCCGTGAGCGCGGGCAAGCCAAGGCAGACCGCATCGAGCAGGTGGCCGTACGGGCTGCTCATGTCGTGCAGGGCCAGACGGATTAACTCCAGCGCGGGCCGGAACTCGCACAATAGCTCATCGCCGTAGCCGTCGGACGCCGCGGCGGCGAACTCCAGCACGACCGGCGCGTAGTCAGGAAGCTCCGTTGACATCAGCGGCAAGCCGGCCGCGGCATAGCGCTTCTTCAAGCGCAGCAGCGCCATGCCCCGCTGACGACGGTCGCCGAAGAGGTAGAAGGTCAGGTGCAGGCTCAGGCGCTTCTGGAAGTCGAAGGTGCGCACGTAGTCCTGCTGCAGGCGCACGATGTCGCCATCGCGCCAGGAGTCCAGGAAGCGGGACATGGCGGTGCGCTGCGGCCCCGCCGGCAATAGGGCAACCGCGGCCATGATATCGGGCCGCGCCTCCAGCAGGCGCCGGTCGGGATACTGCAGCAGCAGCGAGATGATCTTATGCGGGTTCAACGAGGTGTCCTCCTCTGGAGCACGGGCAGCGCGTGCAGCGAGGCGCGCCCGCCGACCGGCCGGGGTGCTTCAGCCCGGCCGTCCGGCGATGATTGTTCCTGTTTGGCCCCTTCGTGGTTGGGCACGGGCCATCCGCCAGGCTCCGGCCCGCAACGCCCCGGCCCGCCGGGATAGTCCAGCCCGCAGGCGCCCTGCTGTTCCATCAGGCGGCCGGCCACCTCGGCGTGGGCGGGCGGAATCACGAAGCGATCCTCATATTTGGCGATGGCCAGCAAGCGATACATCTCCTCCATCTCGTGCACATCCAGCCCGACCGTGTCCGGGATCGCGGCGTCGCCGCGCCCGCCGACCAGCGTCTCGCGCATGTAGGCGCGCATCGCGGCCAGACGCTTGAGCGCGCGGCGGATCACCGCCTCGTCGCCGGCCGCCAGCAGGTTGGCCAGGTAGCGGATGGGGATGCGTAACTGGTCGATGGCCGGGAAGACGTCGTCCGGGTCGGCCTGCGCCCCACGTCCCTCGATCGTGCTCAGTACCGGCGAGAGCGGCGGCACATACCAGACCATGGGCAGGGTGCGATATTCGGGATGCAACGGGAGAGCGAGGCCGTACTTGACGGCGAGCGCGTAGACCGGCGAGCGCCGCGCCGCCTCGATCCAGTCGTCGGGGATGCCGTCGCGGCGCGCCTGCGCGCGCACGGCCGGGTCCGCCGGATCCAGGAAGAGGTCGAGCTGGGCGCGGAGTAGATCCTGCTCGCGCGTCGTCGAGGCGGCCGCCTCGACGCGGTCGGCGTCATACAGCACCAGGCCCAGGTAGCGGATGCGCCCCACGCAGGTCTCCGAGCAGATGGTGGGCAGGCCCGCCTCGATGCGCGGGTAGCACAGCGTGCACTTCTCGGCCTTGCCGGTCTGCCAGTTGAAGTACACCTTCTTGTACGGGCAACTGGAGACGCACATGCGCCAACCGCGGCACTTCTGCTGATCGACCAGCACGATGCCGTCCTCCGCGCGCTTGTACATGGCGCCCGAGGGGCAGGCCGCGACGCAGGCCGGGTTGAGGCAATGCTCGCACAGGCGCGGCAGGTACATCATGAAGACCTGTTCGTATTGCATCCTGACGGACTCTTCCAGGCCGTCGCGCAGGTTGGGGTCGGCCGACGCCGTCTGCGGCCCGCCGGCCAGATCGTCCTCCCAGTTCGGCCCCCACTCGATGGACATGGGTTGGCCCGTCACCTGTGAATGTGGGCGTGCCACCGGCTGGTGCTCCGAGGGGCCAGCGTTGGTCAGGGTAGCGTAGTCGTAGGTCCAGGGCTCGTAGTAATCGTCCAGGGACGGCAGGTCAGGGTTGTAGAAGATGTTGAACAGCCTCTGCAGCCGGTTGCCCGACGTCAGGTGCAGCCGCCCGTAGCGATCCAGCGCCCAGCCGCCGTGCCAGCGTTCCTGGTCCTCCCAACGTTTGGGATAGCCGATGCCGGGCTTGGTCTCGACATCGTTGAACCACATGTAATCCGCGCCCGGCCGATTGGTCCACACCTGCTTGCAGGTCACGCTGCAGGTGTGGCAGCCGATGCATTTGTCCAGGTTCATGACCATGGACATCTGCGCTTTGACGTGCATCAGTAGATAACCTCCTCGCGGCGCTTGCGAATGACCGTCAACTCGTCGCGCTGCGAGCCGGTCGGGCCGTAGTAGTTGAAGCCATAGGCCAGTTGCGCGTAGCCGCCGATCATGTGTGTCGGCTTCATGTAGATCTTGGTCAAAGAGTTATCGGTGCCGCCGCGCGTCTTGGAGAGCTCGGTTTTGGGCACGTTCACGTGGCGGTCCTGGGCGTGATACATCATGGCCGTACCTTCCGGCACACGGTGCGAGACCACGGCGCGGCAGGCGACCACGCCGTTGCGGTTGAAGGCCTCGACCCAGTCGTTGTCGCGCACGCCGATGCGCGCGGCGTCGGCGTCACTCATCCAGATCACCGGACCGCCGCGAAAGAGCGTCAGCATGTGCAGGTTGTCCTGGTATTCGGAGTGGATCGACCACTTGGCGTGCGGTGTGAGGTAGCGCACGGTGACCTCGGCGCGGCCTTCCTCGCCGGTGTCCAGGTCGCCCAGGTGCCGCGCCAGGTTGAGCGGCGGGCGATAGGTGGGCAGGGCCTCGCCGTACTCCAGCAGCCATTCGTGGTCGACGTAGAATTGCTGGCGTCCGGTGAGCGTGCGCCAGGGCACGGAGCGCTCGACGTTGATGGTGAACGGCGAGTAGCGCCGCTCGCGCCCCTCGATGCCCGACCACTCGGCCGAGGTGATGGCTTTGCGCGGCTGCACCTGGGTGTCGGCGAAGGTGAGGCGCTCGTCCCCGCGCTCTTCGGCCAGATCGGCCAGCCGGGTGCCGGTGCGCCGCTCCAGCGCTTTGAAGCTTTCCACGGCGAGGCGGCCGTTGCTGGTGCCGGACAGGGCCAGGATGGCCTCGCAGACCTGGTCCGCGCGCTCCAGGGCCGGCTGCCCGTCGCCCGCGCCGCCGCGCACGACACCGTTGCGCCGCCGCAGGTCCTCGACCTCGGGCGCCGGCGACCAGCCAAGTCCCTTCGCCGCCGTGCCCAGGCGCTCCACCAGCGGGCCGAGCGCGTTCATCTTCTCGGCCACGGCGCCGTAGTCGCGTTCGACCGCGATCAACTTGGGCATGGTGCGGCCCGGCAGCGGCTCGCAATCGCCGGCCTTCCAGTCCGCCACGTGGCCCAGCGGCTGCGCCAGCTCCTCCGGCGTGTCGTGCAGCAGCGGCGCGGCGATCAGGTCCTGGCGCACGCCAAGGTGTTCTTTGGCCAGGCGTGCGAAGGAGCGGGCGACGGTGTTGAAGATATCCCAGTCGGTGCGCGTCTCCCACGGTGGAGCGATGGCCGGGTTGAAGGCGTGCAGGAACGGGTGCAGGTCGGTAGACGAGAGATCATGTTTCTCGTACCAGGTCGCCGCGGGCAGCACGACATCGGAATAGAGGCACGAGCCGTTCATGCGGAAGTCGAGCGTGGTCAGCAGGTCGAGCTTGCCCTCGGGCGCCTCGTCGCGCCAGACAACCTCCCGGGGCCGCAGCGCGGGCGGCGATTCCTGGTTGCGCACGGCGGCCGTGTCGACGCCGAGCAGGTGCTTGAGGAAGTATTCGTGGCCCTTGCTGGACGAGCCGAGCAGGTTGCCGCGCCAGATCGTCAAGACGCGCGGGAAGTTCTCGGGCGCATCGGGGTCTTCGGCGGCGAAGCGCAGGCGGCCGGCCTTGAGTTCGCGCACCACGTACTCCTGCACAGGGATGCCCTCGGCCGCGGCGGTGTCGGCAAGCTCCAGCGGGTTGCGGTTGAAGCTGGGGTACGAAGGCAGCCAGCCCAGGCGTGCGGCCATGGCGTTGCAGTCGGCGATGTGTTTGCCGGCCAGCGTGCCACGCCCCAGCGGCGAGGCCATCTCGCCCGCGCCGAAGGTCTCATAGCGCCACTGGTCGGTGGCCAGGTACCAGAAGGGCGTGGAGGCCTGGTGGCGCGTCGGGCGCACCCAGTCGGAGGCGAAGGCCACCGTGGACCATCCCGTGACCGTGCGTACCTTCTCCTGGCCCACGTAGTGCGCCCAGCCGCCGCCGTTCACGCCCTGGCAGCCGCACAGCACGACGAGCGAGAGCATGGCGCGATAAATCTGGTCGGAGTGGTACCAGTGGTTGGTCCCGGCGCCCATCACGATCATCGAGCGCCCCTGCGTGCGTTCGGCGTTGCGGGCGAACTCGCGCGCGATGCGTGCCACCAGCGCCGCGTCGACGCCGGTGATCTCTTCCTGCCAGGCCGGCGTGTAGGGGACCGGGTCATCGTAGTCCGCCGGCCACGTCCCGGGCAGCCCGTCGCGCTGCACCCCGTACTGCGCCAGCAGCAGGTCGAGCGCGGTGGTCACCAGATGGTCGCCGACGCGTCTGGCCGGCACGCCGCGCCGTATCACCTCGCCGCCCTCGGTCGCGCCTATGTCGAAGCGCGGCAGGTCCAGCCCGATCAGCTCGTCGTGATGGCCGTGCAGCGTCAGCAGTGGGTCGATGTCCCCCAGGTCGAGGTTCCACTTGCCCTCGCCCTCCGCGCCCCAGCGAAAACCGATCGAGCCGTTGGGCACCGCGGGAGCCGCGGTGCTCCTGTCGAAGACCACCGTCTTCCAGGCCGCGTTCTCGCTCGCCTCGCCTAGGTCGGCGGCGTTGAGGAAGCGGTCGGCGACGTAGGCATCACCGCGCCGGCGCAGCGTCACCAGGAACGGCAGGTCGGTGGTGCGCCGCGCGTAGTCCTGGAAATAGGAGACCTGGCGATCGTGGTAGAACTCCTTGAGGATGACGTGGCCCATGGCCATGGCCAGCGCCCCGTCGCTGCCGGGCTGCGCCGGCAGCCAGTGGTCCGCGAACTTGGTGTGCGCGGCGTAATCGGGCGAGACGACCACCACCTTCTGGCCACGGTAGCGCGCCTCGGTCATGAAATGGGCGTCGGGGGTGCGCGTCACCGGCAGGTTGGCGCCCCAGAGGATCAGGTAGCCGGTGTTCCACCAGTCGCTCGACTCGGGCACGTCGGTCTGGTCGCCCCACATCTGCGGCGAGGCCGGCGGCAGGTCGGCGTACCAATCGTAGAAGCTCATCACCACGCCGCCGATGAGCGAGAAGAAGCGGCTGCCGGCCGTGTAGGAAACCATCGACATGGCGGGGATGGGCGAGAAGCCGACGATGCGGTCGGGGCCGTAGCGCTTGATCGTATACACGTGAGCGGCCGCGATGAGATCGGCCACCTCGTCCCAGGAGGAGCGCACGAATCCGCCCTTACCGCGCTGCGACTTGTAGCGCCTGGCCTTCGCGGGATCTTCGACGATGGTGGCCCAGGCCGCCACAGGATCGCCCGTCTGGGCCAGCGCCGCGCGGTACATCTCCATCAGCGCGCCGCGCACGTAAGGGTACTTGATGCGCAGCGGCGAGTAGGTGTACCAGGAGAAGGAGGCGCCGCGCGGGCAGCCGCGCGGCTCGTACTCCGGCATGTCGGGCCCGTTCGACGGGTAGTCGGTCTGCTGCGTCTCCCAGGTGATGATCCCGTCCTTGACGTAGATCTTCCAGGAGCACGAACCGGTGCAATTCACGCCGTGCGTCGAGCGCACCACCTTATCGTGGCGCCAGCGGTCGCGGTAGAAGGATTCCCAATCGCGCCCGTCGGTGGTCAGGGCGCTCCAGCCCTCGGCCGAACGCTCACCGCGGCCGAAGAACTGCAGGCCGCGCAGGAGCGGGCTCTCGGCGTTAGACATGTATCGTTCCTTTCAACGCTACAAGACCGGCGACTGAAGTCGCCTGGCAGAGACGCACCGGCTAAAGCCGGATGACGGTTGGGCGTATGCCATACGTCCCTACAGTGCCCGTACTCTGCCATGACATTTCAGTGTCAGGCTTACCAGGTAGCCGGCCGGCTACGGCACAGACACAAGCGGCGGGGCCGGGACACGGCGGCCCGGGCCACGCAGTAAGATCGCGACGTTCAGCAGCAGAGCGGCCAGGGCAAACAGGGCCAGCAGGATGAAGCCGCCCGTGTAGCTGCCGGTGCTCTGCTTCAGGATGCCCAGGACGATCGGTGGGAAGAACCCGCCCAGGCCGCCAATCGCGCCGACCAGGCCGGTCACCGCCCCGACTTCATCGGGGAAATGCTCCGGCACCAGCTTGAACACGGCGCCGTTGCCGAGGCCCAGCAGGGCGGCGATGCCCAGCGCGCCGATGCTGAAGACGACGAAATCGCTCGAGATCAGCAGCAGGGCCAGGCACGAGACCAGCGCGAAGACGCCGGCCAGGACGCGGGAGCCGCCGATGCGGTCGGAGAGCCACCCACCGAGCGGGCGCATTAGCGTGGCGAGCACGACGAAGCCGGCGGCGCGCATGCCTGCATCTTCGAGGGTGAGGCCGAAGTGGTTCTTGAGCAGCGTCGGCAGGTAGACGCCCATGGCCACGAAACCGCCGAAGGTGATGAAGTAGAAGAAGGACAGCACCCAGGACAGGCGCTGGTGTAGGAAGACCTGGGCGATGTGGCCGAGCGAGGCCGGCCGCGCTACCGACGCATTGCGAGCCAGACTCCAGAAGACCGCGGCCCAGATCAGGCTGGCGAGGCCGAAGATCCAGAAGACGGTGGTCCAGGTATGGAAGAAGGTGGCCAGGCGCGGCCCGAAGAAGACCGCGATCGACTGTCCTATCGTACCCATGCCGAAGAGGCCGAGTGCCATGCCCTGCTTCTCGGGCGGGAACCATTTGTTGGTGAAGGAGACGCCGACGGCGAAGCTGGAGCCGGCGATCCCAAGGAAGAAGCCGGCGGCCAGCAGGGCGGCATAGGAATGGATCAAGGCAATAGCCGCCGTGGGGAGGATGGCGAAGGCCAGCAGGATGCTGAAGACGGTGCGCCCTCCAAAGCGATCGGCCAGGATGCCCATTGGAATGCGAAACAACGAGCCGAGCAGCACCGGGATGGCCACCGCGACGGCGGTTTGAGTGTCGCTCAGCCCATACAGATCCTTGAAGCGCGGTGCCAGGCCCGAGACCAGCCCCCACACCGAAAATGAAATAGCAAAGGCCAAGGTCGCAAGGACCAACTGGCGGTTTCGCATAGATCTCTCCCCGTTCACGCAAGCCACCACTATCTACCGCATCGTAGGCGAATGCAAGCAGGGCGAGTAGAGCCAAACGGCCCCTTTTGCAGAGGACCAATGGCAGGCCCTTCTTCCCGCAACCGGATCTGGTTGCCGTTGACCGACGGTTCCGTCTATCTGATAGGGTGCAAGAGGACCGACGCGTAAGGGTGGCCCACCCGTCCTGCTCGTCGCGCACCCGCACCTGCGGCACCCCGCCACGCTGGCCCCAACCGCGCCCCGTTCTCCGCTCCGGCGCGTCGCCCCAAGTACTTACCGTTGGCCCAGCACGAGGGGCCATTCGGCCCTACGGGAGCGTCCGAGGAAATACATACACGATGGGGGTTGGGAGGCATCGAAGACACCGGTGTAGGGGTGAAACCCGGCGTCGATGGCGCGGTGCAGGAAGTAGGCCCAGATTGCCGGGCAGAAACACAGATTGCCGGCTGAAGGAGAAGAGCGGCCATGGCTGACAACGGAAGACATCAATGCGTTCACCGGCACATGGATCTAATCGACGGGCCCTACTGGGCAGCGCTCACCACCGTCATGCCCGACGGCCAGCCGCAGACGACTCCGGTGTGGTGCAACCGCGAGGGCGGCTACGTGCTAACCAATACGATGCGGGGGTTCCGCAAGGAGAAGAATATGCGGGCCAACCCGCACGTGACCCTGCTGGTCTATGACCCGCGCGATCCGCAGCGCAACATTGAGGTGCGGGGCCTCGTGACCGAGATGACCGAAGCCGGCGCCCTTGAGCATGACGACCGATTGGCCCAACTGTACCTGGGGAAGGCCGATGCCCGGTTCTTCGGCGATGCGGTGCCCGCCGGACTAGCGGCGACCCACGTCCCCGTCAAGGTGACCATCGCGCCCATCCATGTGCGCGTCGGCGACCCTGTCCCGGCGGCCGGCGTGGGAGCACGGTCCGGGCGGTCGCCGTCTGCATGGTTGCGCGCAACGCATGAGTGTGGCGACGAAGGGGGCGCACACGAGATTCCCGGCACTTTCCCAGGCCATCCGCCTCTGCCCGCTCCAATGCCTGTTCCTGTGCCTGAGTCGCATCGCGACCTCCTGGTCCGGCCCATCCACGGTATCCTGTCGACCATGATGCCCGATGGCCAGCCACAGTCGAGCCTGGTGTGGGTGGACTACGACGGCACGCACCTCCTCATCAACACGGCCCCTGGGCGTCAGAAATGCCGGAACATGTGGGCCAATCCGAAGGTGACGCTGCTCGTCGTCGACCCGGACATGGCCGACCGCTGGATCGAGGTGCGCGGCCGGGTCGCCGAGATAACCACAGAGAGTGCCATCCCCCATGCGGACATGCTCGCGCAGCGGTACCTTGGCAAACAGCACTTCTATGGAGATGTTTACAGGGTGGAATGGCAGCGCTATGAAACGCGCGTCATCGTCAAGATCGCGCCGGTCAAGGTGTCGCTCGACGCGATCTTCCGATAGGTGCGTGTCGAGCCATGGGCAAGGGTAGCCGAGACATGGCGGCCCGCTGAGGCAGCCGGTTGCTACCGGGATGCCGCCACACGGCCCGGCTCCCGATCCTGCGCCTGGAGGCCAGCGCCGCTTTCGATCAGCTCGGTCAACCGCCGGACAAACCGGGCTGCCGGGGCGCCATCGATCACATCATGGTCGAAGCTCAGGGTCAGGCACAGATACTCTCGCTCCTCGCTGCATGGACCGACCATACCGGGTTTCCGGGACAAGCCACCGACGACCAGGCTCAGCGTGTGGGCCATGGGCGCAATGCCCCACCCCGTGCCGCGCCCGAACATGCCCACCGCCGTCAGTCCCACCGTCCCCATCAGGCGCTTGCTGCGGTAGGGATTGCGCAGCGCCCACGCCCAGACGGCGCGCCGGAGCGCGGCAGGCAGGGCCAGCCACACGGGTAGCCCGCGCACCAGAATCGGGCGCAGCCACCGCGGCAGCGAGCGCCCCGCCACCGCTTGCGGCATTTCCTCCTGCGCCGACCGGATCTCCCGCTCAATTTTCCCCAGGCTCTTGGTATTGGCCGCGCGGATGATGGCCGGCACCGGCATCTTGGACCCCTGCATCTCCCGCTCCACCATGATGCCCACATCGACCTCGGCGAACAGCACCAGCCGGCGGCGCCCCAGGCGGTAAGCCTGCATCGCCTTGTCCTCGTCCACGGCGCGTGCCAGGCAAGCGATGAGGAAGGCGGTCAGCGAGAGTGGCTCCCCGGTGCGGGCACGATAGGCCCGGATGGCGCGCCGCGTCTCGGTGACATCGACCTCGATCAGGCCGTTCATGGTATGCCGACGGCGCTCGAGCTCTAACCAGTCGATCATCTGATGCTGAAAAGAAGGAAACGGCACGATGGTGTACGTCGTCTGATTCATTGTTATGCTCATCCCTATGGCTACCATCCGGGCAGACCGTGGAACCCACCATTAGCATGACACGCGGACCGTGGTGCGCCTAGGGCCGAATGGGGTCGAGTGTGGCGGCCAGAGGGCGCCGATGAGCAAGGGCTTTCGGCCTTCCCCCATGCCGTTATGGACCCTAGACGCTTGGCGAGAGGCACATGACGCAGCCTGGCCGACAACGGAGCGCCGCGATCGCGCGCTGGCGCGGGCGATCCCCGGGGGCAAACAGTACGCCGGGCTGGGGCATCGGGCGAACCACCTGATGTGCGCGCTCTCGCCGGGTGCTAGTCTCAGTATGGAGGCACAGGTGGCTCGCCGAATGCCCGCGGTGGTCCCGTCGAGACCGCCTGAAGGGATGAACGAGCCGACCGTCAACGGACCGGCGTCCCGGTAGTAAGGAGCGTCACCATGGCACAACGTACCGACACCCCCACCCACAACGGGGCAACGGTGTCAGGCCGCCGACCCTCAGGAGGCGGCGGGGGCCGTCCGCACGCCGGGCCACACGAAAAGAAGGAGGCCCTGCCACCGGTCACTGAGCGCGAGATGGAGGCGCGGGTCAGGGAGATCCTCAACCGCTGGCCTGCCGTCGGTCTGGCGGTGGGCGTGGTCCGCGATGGACGCCTCGCATTCTTCCACGGACACGGGCTGGCCGACATCGCGTCGCAAACACCCATCACCGAGGATACCGTCTTCCGAATCGCCTCCATCACCAAGACCTTTACGGCGATCGCCGTGATGCAGTTGTGGGAGCAAGGGTTGGTCGACCTCGATGTCCCGGCCAATGACTACCTGCGCGCCTATCGGCTGATCCCGGCGCAGGCTGGCTTCCGGCCGGCGACGGTGCGGCATCTGCTGACCCACACCGCCGGCATCGCCGAGGAGGCGCACCCCTGGCGAGCGTTCAGGCCGGACTTCGGCGAGAGCTTCGCGCTCGGACACCTCCCCACGCTCGCCGCGTACTACGGCGGTGGTCTCCGTCTGTTGGCCGAACCGGGCACCAGGTTCAGATACAACGACCACGGGTTCGCCACGCTCGGCCAGATCGTCGAGGACGTGAGCGGGACGCCCTTCCATCACTATCTGCGCGAGCACATCTTCGAGCCCCTCGGGATGGCCGACACCGATCTCCTCCGATCCGAGCGGGTCACGTCCCGCCTGGCGACCGGGTACACCCTCCGCTCCACGGGTGCCCGCGCTGTGACCGACCGTGAGTGGGTGACGGCGGGAGCCTCCTCGATCTACTCCACGCCGCGGGACATGGCGCGCTACGTCGCGACCCTCCTGGGCGGTGGCGCCAACGAGCACGGGTCCGTGCTCAAACCGGCGACGCTGGCGCGTATGTTCGAGGCCCACTACCAGCCCGATCCCCGCGTGCCGGGGATCGGGCTGGCGTTCTCCCGCTTCAACTTCGGCGGGCATCTCGCCGTCGAGCACGGGGGGATACTTCCGGGCTTCAACTCCCAGATCTTCGCGGCTCCCGACGACGGCGTCGGGGTGATGGCCTTCACCAACGGGGCCAGGCGGGCGATGTTGTGGCTGCCGGGTGAAGTCGCCGGGCTGCTCAAGCAGCTGCTCGGCGTCCCGGACGATGTCATCCGGACCGATGTGCCGCACCACCCCGCGGTCTGGGGCGATCTGTGCGGGTGGTATCAGCTGCCCGGCCCGCTCACCGACCTGCGCGCGCGCATGATGATCGGCGCTGGAGCCGAGGTCCTCATCCGGCGAGGTGAGCTGACGCTGCGTGGTCTGAGCCCCCTCCCCGCGCTGTACCGGGGCTTTCCCCTGCACCCGGACGATGAGAAGGACCCCTACGTCTTCCGGATGGACCTCTCCGCGTTTGGCATTGGCACGGCGCGAGTTGTGTTCAGCCGCGACCCTGCAGGGCGGGCAACGGGAGTCCACCTCGATCTGATGCCGCTGTCGCTCCAGAAGCAACCCGCCGCGAAGAACCCGAGGTTGTGGATCGCCGGCGCGCTTGGTGCGCTTGCTGGAGCCACCACTGCGACGGCCATTCGGCGGCGCAGCAGGCGACACAAGGAGGTGGAGAGATGAGCGCACGGAGGACGATATGAACGGGGATGATGACCGGTTGATAGAGCCAGAGCCGGCCGACGACGAACGGGTGTTCCGTGATCGCCCTGATACGGGGCATGATGGCCCGCCAGCCATCGACTATGCGGGGGCCGTCACCTCGCGGGATGACGCGTGGTGGGCTGAGCTGAGCGACTACGAGCGCGAGTACGCAGTCCTCCGTGCCCTGGAGAGCGCGTGCGAGCGCGGCGCCCCGCTGCACCTGGCCCGCTGTGTCCACCACCTGCATGATCTGCTCGGCGGGCTGGACCCGGCCGACCGCGCCTGGGTGGGGGCCTTGCTGCGGCGCATCCGGGACCTGCTCGCCCGTCGCACCCAGAGGGCGGGCACGGCGGTGACGCCGGCGGCGTTGCTGGACTACCTGTCCGAGGTGCGCGCCGACCCGCGCTTCGCGCCGCCGCCGGTGCTTCCCATGGGACTGCTGCACCGCATGTATCCGCGGGGGGTCAGCCCGGTGGAGCTGCAGGAGGCGCTGGACCGCCATCGTTATCCGCACGGGAAACCGTTGCCCGTGTGTCCCCTCTGCGAACCGGACGCGGCCGATCCCGCCGACGCGCTCGTGCGGGCGCTGGCGGCGCTCCCCGCCGAGCAACGGGCGGTCCTGGTGCACCTGGGGCATGCGCTCGCCCTGGATGGCGAGGCCCCCGATCTGGCAGGGCAACTGGCCTGGGTAGCAGGCACGACGCTCGTGCCTGCACCGTATGTGGAGACTCTGGAGCGGGCACGCCGCGGCGACGATGACACGCTCGAGCACGCTCTAACTGCGCTGCCGCGGTCGTGACCTTTGGCCCATCCCGCATGGACCACATGACCCTACTCGATCGCCCTTGATCGTTCGTACGATGGAATTGAGGGCGGCGATTCGTGCCGCCCATCTAGACAGGGTAGGCTTATCTCCTCACGAGAGCGTGGCCTGAGAGGAGCACACATGTTTCAGATCCGCATTCACGGCAGGGGCGGCCAGGGTGTCGTCACGGCCGCGGAGCTACTGTCGGTCGCGGCCTTTATGGAGGGCAAACACGCCCAGGCCTTTCCGAGCTTTGGCTCGGAGCGTATGGGCGCCCCGGTGGTGGCTTTCTGTCGCATCGACGACAAAGAGATCCGTACCCGCGAGCCGATTGCGACGCCCGATGCCCTCATCATCCAGGACCCGACCTTGCTGCATTCGGTCGACGTCTTTGGCGGCCTCTCGCCGGCCGGCTATATCCTGATCAACTCCTCGAAGGACTTCAGCGCCCTGGGTATCGACGAGTTCGTGGCCGGCTTCCCGCCGGGCCACGCGCGCGCCGTCGCAGCCACGGACCTGGCCCGCACGCACGTCGGCCGGCCCATCCCCAACGCCGCCTTGCTGGGCGGCTTCGCGGCCCTGACGGGGGTGATCCATCTCGACGCGGTGAGCGCGGCGATTAGAGAAAGATTCCCCGGGCCATTGGGCGAGCGCAACGTGGCCGCGGCCACCGCGGCGTACCAGGCGGTGATGGCCGCCGCACGGGAGGAGGTCCCGGCATGTTGAAGCAAATCGAGGGCTCGCGCGCCATGGCCGAGACGATCGCCCTGTGCCGGCCGCAGGTCATCTGCGCCTATCCCATCACCCCCCAGACGCACATCGTGGAAGGGCTCGGCGAGATGGTCAAGGCCGGGGCGCTCACCGGCTGCGAGTTCATCAACGTCGAGTCGGAGTTCGCCGCGCTGAGCGTGGCCATCGGCGCCTCCGCGGCCGGCGCCCGGTCCTACACGGCGACCTCCAGCCAGGGCCTGCTCTTCATGGCCGAGGCCGTCTACAACGCGGCCGGCCTGGGCCTGCCGATCGTGATGACCCTGGGCAACCGCGCCATCGGCGCGCCGATCAACATCTGGAACGACCATAGCGACGCCATGTCGATGAAAGACGCCGGCTGGATCATGCTCTTCGCCGAGACGAATCAGGAGGCCGCCGACCTGCATATCCAGGCCTTTCGGCTGGCCGAGGCGCTGAGCTGTCCGGTCATGGTTTGCGTGGATGGCTCCATCCTGACCCACGCCTACGAGCGCATCGACCTGCCGGCCCAGGAACAGGTGGATGCCTACCTGCCGCCGTTCGAGCCGATGCAGGTCCTCGACCCGGCCGATCCCGTCTCGATCGGTGCGATGGTCGGGCCAGAGGGCTTCACCGAGGTGCGCTACCTGGCCCATCACAAGCAACTGCGCGCCCTGGAGATGATCCCCGACCTGGCGGTCGAGTTCGAGGAACGCTTCGGGCGGGCCGCCGGCGGTCTGCTGCACAGTTACCGCGCCGCAGATGCGGAGACGCTAATCGTGGCCATCGGCTCGGTCAACGGGACGATCAAGGACGTGGTCGACGAGATGCGCGACGACGGCCACCCTATCGGCTGCGTCGTGCTTACCTCTTTCCGCCCGTTCCCGCTGGCCCGCTTGCACGCGGCGCTGGAGCGGGCCGGGCGCGTCGTGGTGGTGGAGAAGAGCCTTGCCGTGGGCCTAGGCGGCGTCCTGGCCTCCAACGTGCGCATGGCCCTGCGCGGCCTGGCCACGCCGGTCCACACGGCGATTGCCGGACTGGGCGGCCGCCCCATCACCAAGGGGTCGCTGCGGCGCCTGTTCGAGGAAGCCGGACGCGGCACGCTCGACGATATCACCTTCCTCGATCTCAACACAGCCGTCGTGCAGCGCGAGATCGAGCGCATGGACGCGTTGCCGCGCCCCGGCCCCATCGCGGAGAATATCCTGCGCAGTGCGGGGCCGCCCATGTCGAGGGCCGTCTAAGGAGAGAGCCATGACCGAGCAAAGCTACCAGCGCGTGAAGTTCTACCAGACGGGGACGCTGACGGTGGGCAATCGCCTGCTCGACGAGGTCAATCGCACCGTCCAGGCCTCGATGAGCCGCAGCAACGCCCTGACCAGCGGGCACCGCGCCTGCCAGGGCTGCGGCGAGGCATTGGGCGCGCGCTATGCGCTCGACGCCGCCATGCGCGCCACCGACAACCAACTCGTGGCGGTCAATGCGACCGGCTGCCTGGAAGTCTTCACCACGCCCTATCCTGAAACGTCGTGGCAGTTGCCGTGGCTGCATTCGCTCTTCGGCAACGCTGCCGCCGTGGCCTCGGGCGTGGCCGCGGCCCTGCGCGTGACCGGGCGCTCCCACGTGCGCGTGATTGCCCAGGGCGGCGACGGCGGCACCACCGATATCGGCTTCGGCTGCCTGTCCGGCATGTTCGAGCGCAACGACGACGTGCTGTACATCTGCTACGACAACCAGGCCTACATGAACACCGGCGTGCAGCGCTCCAGCGCCACGCCGCCGACGGCGCGCACCGCCACCACACCGGCGGTCGGCCCCGAGCCCGGCAATATCTTCGGCTCCGGCAAGGACCTGCCCCGCATCGCCATGGCCCACGGCATTCCCTACGTGGGGACGGCGAGCGTGGCCGACCTGCACGACCTGGAGGCCAAGGTGACGCGGGCCATGGGCCTGCACGGCGCCCGCTACATCCATATCCTGGTGCCGTGCCCGCTCGGCTGGGGCAGCGACCCCGCCGACACCATCCGGGTGGCCCGCCTGGCCACTGAGAGCGGCCTCTTCCCGCTCTTCGAGGCGGAGTACGGCGAGGTTACGGCGTCGACGCCGATCCGCCGCCAGGTGCCGGTCGAGGAGTATCTGCGGACGCAGCAGCGCTTTGCGCACCTCTTCAAGGGAGACTCCCCCGATGTCGAGCGCATCGCCGCGCTGCAGCGTGCCGCCGACCGCAATATCCGCACCTATCACCTGCTGCGCAGTGCCGGAGACGAACGATGAATAAGCCATTTGCCATTACCCTTGACGTTGGCAGCAGCCTGGTCAACCACACCGGCTCCTGGCGCACCTCCCGGCCGCTGTACGTGGATCGGCTGCCGCCCTGCAACAACGCCTGCCCTGCCGGCGAGAATATCCAGTCCTGGCTCTTCCACGCCGAGGAGGGCAACTATCGCCGCGCCTGGGAAGAGATCATGGTGAACAACCCTCTGCCCGCGATCATGGGGCGCGCCTGCTACCATCCCTGCGAGACCTCGTGCAACCGGGCCAAGCTGGACTCGGCCGTCAACATCCACGCCGTGGAGCGCTTCCTGGGCGACCTGGCGATCAAGGAGGACTGGACCGTCAATGTCGAGGCCCCGCCCAGCGGCAAGAAGGTCCTGGTGGTCGGCGCCGGCCCCAGCGGCCTCTCCGCCGCCTATCACCTGGCGCGCCTGGGCCACGGCGTCACCATCATGGAGGCCGGCCCGGTGGCCGGCGGCATGATGCGCTTCGGCATCCCCACCTATCGCCTGCCGCGCGCGGTGGTGGAGGCCGAGGTGCAGCGCATCCTCGACCTCGGCGTGGAGCTGCGGCTCAACACCAAAGTCGAGGATATTGCCGGCACCATGAAGGACGGCGGCTTCGACGCCTGCTTCATCGCGATTGGCGCGCACCTGGCCAAGCGCGTCGACATCCCGGCCCCCGATGCCGGCCACATCCTCGACGCGATTTCCTTCCTGCACAAGATGGAAACCGAGGCCGAGCCGCCCAAACTGGGCCGTCGCGTGGTGGTCTACGGCGGCGGCAATACCGCCCTCGACGTAGCGCGAACGGCCAAGCGCCTGGGCGACGAGGCGGTCATCGTCTACCGCCGCACGCGCGAGAAAATGCCGGCGCACGACTTCGAGGTGGAAGAAGCCCTCGACGAGGGCGTGACGATTAACTGGCTGCGCACGATCACCCAGATCGACGAGGGTAGCATCACGGTCGAGAAGATGGAGCTCGACGCCAGCGGCTACCCGCGGCCAACCGGCGAGTACGAGACCATTGCCGGCGACACCGTGGTCCTGGCGCTGGGCCAGAACGTGGATACCAGCGTGATCGCGCGCATCCCCGGCGTCACCATGTCCAGGGACGGCGTGGTCGAGGTCAGCCCCAACATGATGACCGGCCACCAGGGCATCTTCGCCGGCGGCGACATGGTGCCCTCGGAGCGCACCATCACCATAGCGGTGGGGCACGGCAAGAAGGCGGCGCGGCACATCGACGCCTACCTGCGCGGCGCCGCGTATCAGGCGCCACCGAAGCACGAGCTGGCGTCGTTCGACAAGCTCAATACGTGGTACTACAGCGATGCCGACAAGATGGTGCAGCCGGCGCTCGACCTGATCCGGCGCCGCACGACCTTCGAGGAGGTGATGGGCGGGCTCGACGAGAGCAACGCCCTGTTCGAGGCGCGGCGCTGTCTCTCCTGCGGCAACTGCTTCGAGTGCGACAACTGCTTCGGCGTCTGCCCGGATAACGCCGTCATCAAGCTGGGTCCCGGCAATCGCTTCGCCTTCAACCTCGACTTCTGCAAAGGGTGCGGCATCTGTGCGCAGGAGTGTCCGTGCGGCGCCATCGTGATGATCCCGGAAGACATCTAAACCAAAGCCAGGGTCGGCATCGGCCAGCAATGTCGGTCCCGCCGCCGCTTTGGTTTAGGGCCGCCACTTCATCTACGGCAGCACGCGCGCCGGCGCGCGTGCTGCCCGTGCTTACCCTGAGCATCCGCGACTCCCAAGGGGCCATTCGGCTCCCTGATAGGTGGCTTTTGGCCCGACGCTGTGTCCCATTCGCATCTATCCGCCGGCACCGGCCAGCAGTACGCTGGAGATATGAACATGAGGAATGTCCGTGGCTCGGCCACATGACCGTTCCACGCCGAGAATGGAGGCACTGCAATGGGATGCTTGCATAACAAGATTGCCGTGGTGACGGGGAGTGCGCGCGGTATCGGGCGCGCCATCGCGGAAGAGTTGGGCTCTCACGGCGCCACGGTCGTCGTCAATTACTCCCACAGCAAAGAGGCGGCGGAGGAACTGGTCGAGGTGCTGCTGCGCAACGGTGCACCCCACGCCCCGGCTATCCGCGCGGATGTCTCGGACCCCGCACAGGCGGCCGAGCTCATCGCCAGGACCATCGACACCTTTGGCCGCCTCGACATCCTGGTGAACAATGCCGGGATCACCGCCGATCACGCCATGAAGAACCTCTCCATCGACGAGTGGGACCACGTCATCCAGGTCGACCTCAGTAGCTGCTTCTACACGGTCAAGGCAGCGCTCCCATACTTCACCCGCCAGGAGAGCGGCCAGATCGTCAATATCAGCTCCTTCGTGGGCGAGGCCGGCAACTTCGGCCAGGCCAACTACGCGGCCGCCAAGGCCGGCATTGTGGGCTTCACCAAGACGGCGGCCCTAGAACTGGCCCGCTACAACGTGACGGTCAATGCCGTCTGTCCCGGCTTCATCGAGACGGCGATGTACGCGACGGTGCCGGAGAACCTGAAGGAGGTGATCCTGAAGAGGATCCCGTTGGGCCGCGCCGGGAAGCCACAGGATGTCGCACGGGCGGTGCGCTTCCTCGTCGTGGATGGCGAGTACATCACGGGCCAAACCATCAACGTCAACGGCGGGATCTACATGTAGCCGCTGGAGAAGGGCCCCATGGGAACGGTAATCACGACGCTCGAGAGCTCTATCGGGGTCATCACCCTGAATCATGCGACGGTGAACCCGCTGAGCACAGCGCTGATCGACGACACCTGCGCGGCCCTTGAGCAGATGCAGGCCCAGGCGGTGCGCGTGGTGATCCTGCGCGCACCACCGGGAGCGGCCGTCTTCTCGGCCGGCCATGACGTACGCGAGTTGCCGACCAATGGCCGCGACCCGCTAACCTACAACGACCCCCTGCGCCGGCTCGTGCGTACCATCGAGACCTATCCGCACGCGGTCATCGCCATGGTCGAGGGCAGCGTCTGGGGTGGTGCGTGCGAGCTGGTGATGAGCTGCGATCTGATTGTCGCGGCGAGCGACGTCACCTTCGCGATCACCCCGGCCAAGCTCGGCGTCCCCTACGACCTGGCCGGCACCCTCAACTTCTTGAAGGGCGCCAACGTGCACCTGCTCAAAGAGATGCTCTTCACGGCCCAGCCGGTAGCGGCAGCGCGGCTGGCCGCGGCTGGGGTGATCAACCACGTCGTGCCGCGCGAGGACCTGGAGGTATTCACCATCGGCTTGGCCCGGCAGATCGCTCAGACCTCGCCGCTGGTCCAGCGCACCTTGAAGGAAGAGTTGCGTGTGTTGGCCGAGGCGCATCCGCTGAATCCGGAGGCCTATGAGCGCATCCAGGCACTGCGGCGAGCCGTCTATGACAGCAACGACTATCAGGAGGGCATCGCGGCCTTCTTCGAAAAACGGTCTCCGACTTTCCAGGGCACATAAG